>Ga0193751_1000112_pt1 | contig 72596 bp, 68 predicted proteins | sample L1c2metaG_FD_143050 | JGI IMG/M metagenome (GOLD analysis project Ga0193751, IMG submission 143050) | Soil microbial communities from a riparian zone of the East river system, Colorado, United States - L1c2 | ecosystem: Environmental > Terrestrial > Soil > Riparian zone | place: USA: East River...
GCGCAATATGGTGACGTCGATCATCATGGAAGAACGCATTGAGACGACCGTGATCAAGGCGAAGGCGGTGCGTCCGCAGGTCGAGAAGATGATCACGCTCGGGAAAAAGGGCGATCTGGCGGCGCGGCGGCGAGCGGCGGCCTATCTGATGACGGACGAAGCGGTCCACAAACTTTTCGATACCGTGGCTCCGCGCTTTGGTGACCGCCAAGGCGGCTATCTGCGGATCGTTCGCACCGCATGGCGGAAGGGTGACGGCGCCGAAAAGGCATTCATCGAATTGCTGGGTAGCGAGCAGGTGCTGGACGAAAAGCGCCAGAAGCGCGCAGAAGTCCGCGCCAAACGTGCCGAGGAAAACCGTAAGGCAATGGAAGACGCCGATGCCCAGGCACAGGCGGAGAAGGACAGCGCCGCTGCCGAGGCTGAGGGAAAAGAAAAGAAAGAGTAGTTCACCGCAGTCGCAAATTTTCCGACAGAATACTTTCAGTATGCAAGATGGGGAGCCGTTTGGGCTCCCCTTCTACATTCCCGGAAACTTCATCCCCGCCATTCTCCGCGCGAAGCTGGGCTTGCCCATCTGCTTGAACATTTTTTTCATCTGAGCGTACTGACGGAGCAGGTTGTTGACTTCCTGCACGCTGGTTCCGGAGCCGCGGGCAATCCGTTTGCGGCGGCTGCCGTTGATAGCTTCGTGATGATTCCGCTCGTATCCGGTCATGGAATTGATGATGGCCTCGACGCGGTTGATCTGTTTTTCGTCAACCTTGTCGGCGGCTTTTTGGAGGCCGGAAAACGCGCCGACACTGGGCAGCATGCCGACGAGACTCTGCAGCGATCCCATTTTGCGAACCTGCCGCAACTGGTCGCGAAAATCTTCGAGCGAAAAGCCGTCGCCGGTGAGGGCTTTGGTGGCAAGGTCCTGGGCTTTTTTCTTGTCGATTTGCGACTCTGCCTTTTCGATGAGCGAAAGGATGTCGCCCATGCCGAGAATGCGCGAGACGATGCGGTCGGGGTGGAATGGTTCGAGCGCGTCGTACTTTTCGCCGACGCCGATGAACTTGATGGGCTGGCCGGTGACCTGGCGGATAGAGAGCGCAGCGCCGCCGCGGGCGTCACCATCCATTTTGGTTAGGATTACGCCGGTGAGCGTGAGCTTCTTGTGAAATTCGTCGGCCGATTTGACGGCGTCCTGTCCGGTCATCGCGTCAGCAACAAATAAAATTTCCTGCGGATTGAGCAGGCGCTTGAGCGACTGCATCTCGTCCATGAGTTGGTCATCGATGTGGAGACGGCCGGCGGTGTCGACGATGAGCACGTCGCAGCCGGAGTTGATGGCTTCGCGGCGCGCTTCTTTGGCGAGGCGCTCGACGGTCGCGGTGTTCGCGTCGACGCCCGCTTCACCGACCGCGCCCTCGTAGAGGTTGGCCTTGATCGCCGACGCGACGACTTTGAGTTGTTCCCGCGCGGCGGGGCGATAGACGTCGACGGAGACGAGCAGCGGACGGTGTCCGCCATTCTTCAGCCAGTTGGCGAGCTTGCCGGAGGTAGTAGTTTTGCCGGAACCCTGCAGCCCAGCCATCAGCACGACGGTCGGCGGTTGCGAGGCGAATTTTAATTTAGCCGTGTCTTTGCCGAGAGTTTCGACCAGTTCATCGCGGACGATTTTGATGACTTGCTCACCGGGCGAGAGCGCGGTTAGCACGTCCTGACCGATGGCCTTAGCCTGGATGCGGTCGATGAGATCTTTGACGACTTTGAAGTTGACGTCGGCTTCGAGCAGCGCCAGACGGATCTGTTTCATCGCCTCGGCGATGTTCTCTTCCGTGAGGACAGCTTGTCCGCGGAGAGACTTGAAGGCGCGCTGGAGTTTTTCCTGGAGATTCTCGAACATTCGGGACCAGCACTATTTTAACAGGCGGGAAGACGGGCGCCGGCCCGAGCTTTCAGCCGCCAGCCATCAGCCGTCAGGTTCGAGCCTGCTATTTCGTAAACACTTCCCTTGCTGCGATCACCGTGTTGCAGTGAATGGTCACCGTGTCTTCCACATTCCGCGCGTAGCCGCCGGCGAGGGTGACCATCACGGGGATGCCGCGAGCCTTGGCGACGCGGAAGACAAGTTCGTCACGCTTCTTCAATCCGTTCATGGTGAGCGACAGGCCCCCGAGCTGGTCTTCGCGATAGGGATCGGCTCCGGCGATGTAGCAGAGTAACTCCGGGTCGAACTGGCGAAGGCCGGAGCTGAGTGCGTTGTCGAGCCATGCGAGATAGTCGTCGTCGCCGATTTCGTCGGGGAGATTGATGTCGATCGAAGAGGGAGGTTTCCACGCCGGATAGTTATTTTGCTGGTGAAGTGAGATGGTGAAGACGTCTCCGGAGTCGCGGCCGTGCGTCTGTGTCTTAGCCGCGGTTGCATCTGGGCTCGCTGGATTCAGCGTAGAGGTGGGTACCGATGGCAGCGGCTCACTGGCCGTCCGTGTGCCGGCGAAAATCGCCGCGGTACCATTGCCCTGATGCACGTCGCAATCGACGGTCATTGCATAGCGAATTTTGGCATCACGCTGCATGCGGCGGATGGCGATGGCCACGTCGTGGATCATGCAGAAGCCCTCGCCATGATCGGGGAACGCGTGATGAAATCCTCCGCCGATACTGATTGCTATTCCGTTGCTGAGCGCGGAATCCGCGGCCAAGATGGAGCCGCCCGCGGCGAGCCAGAAGGCCTTTACCAACGCGGGAGAAAAGGGGACTTCGAGTTCCATCTGCTCGCGCGCGCTGAGCGTGCCAGTCTTCAATTTCTCGAGGTACTGCGGAGTATGCACGAGCAGAACGTCCTGGTCGGTCGCCGGATGTGGTGTGACAAAATCGGAAGGCTCGGCAATTCCGGACGCGAGCAGCCGGTCATGAATGCGCTTGTATTTTTCAGCGGGAAAAACGTGGGAGCCGATAGGCAGGTAATAGTCGTCGCTGTAGACGAGCTTGAAGGGCAGCATTCAGCACTCAGTTATTCAGCACTCAGTGTGGCGAACGCTGAAGACTTCATATGATACGCGCTTGTCCAGAATCCTCACCACAGAGGACACAGAGGAACACAGGGGCAAACACGCATTTGGAAATCGACGTGTGTTCGAATTGAAGAAGAGGGCGACTGTATTCCTGTGGGACTCTGTGGTGAAGAACTCCCTAACTGTTAAACTGGGCCGGTTGCCTCCCAAGAAGAAATCGCCGACGCAAGTGAGTGCCGCGCCTGACCCTGTGGGCGCTTCTGCTCATGGTAAGGGCAGGATCTTCCTGATCGATACGATGTCGTTCATTTTTCGCGCCTATCACGCGATGGCGCGGCAGCGGCCTATGTCCACCAAGACGGGGGTTCCGACAGCGGCGACGTATGTTTTCGTCAACATGCTGCGGAAGCTTCGGGATGATTTCTCGCCCGAGTATCTGGCGGCGGTGTTCGATGTGGGCGCGCCGACGATCCGCAATCAGCAGGCGGAAGCGATCACGACGATCCGCAAGTTCGATATCAAGACGCAGACGTTTAAAGAATCGCAATATGGCGGCTACAAGGCGAATCGCGCCGAGATGCCTGGGGACTTGGTGCCGCAGATTCCATACATTCGGCGGGCGCTGGAGGGGTATCGCATCCCAATTTTGCAGCTGGAAGGTTACGAAGCCGACGATGTGATCGGAACGCTGGCACGGAAGGCGGCGGCGGAATCGTTTCCGGTGTTTGTGGTGTCGAGCGACAAAGATATGCTGCAGTTGGTTAACGACAATGTCTGTGTGCTGAATCCGCCGAAAGATAATCTGATTTGCGATGCGGCGAAGGTGGAGGAGATTCTCGGAGTGCCTCCGTCGAAAGTGGTGGACGTGATGGCGCTGCGCGGAGACTCGGTAGACAACATTCCGGGCGCGCCCGGGATCGGCGACAAGGGGTCGGTGGACCTCATTCAGCGGTTTGGAAGCGTGGAACAGGCGTTGGAACATGCGGCTGAGGTGGAGAAAAAATCGTATCGGGAATCACTACAGAACAATCGCGACAACATCCTCTACAGCAAGCAACTGGTGACGATCGATACCGATGTGGCAGTCGAGCTGGATGTTTCCGCGATGAGGGCGGGCGACCCAGACGTTGAATCTCTGCGCGCGCTGTTTGCCGAGCTCGAATTTACCTCTTTGCTGAAAGAACTCCTCCCAGTAGTTGAAGTGAAAGAGGGCGACTACCGGGAGATCAAGTCGAAGGCTGAATTCGAGGAGTATTTGAAGGGCTTGAGCGGGAACGCGCCGCTCGCTCTGGCAATTCCGACAGAGGACAGTGACAGCATTCACATCGAGAGCGCGGCGGAAGACGAGGAGCCTCAGCCTGCACAGTCGGAGTTTCTGGCCTTGCAGCCCGCGGAGGCGGAGGACAAACGTCCGGGAGTTGTAAAGCGCATTGCCGTTTCGAATGCGCCGGGGGCTGGAGCGATGGTCACGCTGGAGGACAAGGCGCTCGCTGATCGAGTGAAGAGCGTACTCGAAGATGCCGCTTTGCCGAAGACGGTTCACGATCTCAAGTCCGCACTCCACTATTTCGATGAGCGGAGTTTTGTGCTGGCTGGAGTAAAGCACGATCCGATGCTGTATTCCTACCTGCTCAACCCAACTTATTCGTCGCATTCGTTACCGGAAATTGCGCTGCGGAGATTCAATCTGAAGCTGAGCGGCAACCTGGCGGAAGCGGCGGATGTGACGGGCAGGCTGGCGAGCGCGCTCCGCAAAGAAGTCGATGACCAGGGGCTGACGTCGGTGTACGAGGGGATTGATGCGCCGCTCGTGCCCGTGCTGGCGCGCATGGAAGACGCGGGCGTGAAGATTGATCCGGCGGCGCTGGGCGAGATGTCTGTGAAATTGCTGCGCGAGGCAGACGCCAAAGCACGGGACATTTATGAGCGTTGCGGCGCAGAGTTCAACATTAATTCGCCGAAGCAACTAGGCGATGTGCTGTTCAACAAGCTGGCCCTGCCGATGCCGTTGAAATACGGGAAAGGAAAAAAGATTTCGACGGCGGTGGATGTGCTGGAAGGACTGGCGGCCGATCACGAAGTTCCGCGGCTGGTGCTGGAGTACCGGCAACTGACGAAGTTGAAGTCGACTTATGTGGATGCTTTGCCTGCGCTCATTCGCGGCCAGAGCGGCCGCGTGCATACGACTTTCGGGCAGACGGGAACCGCGACGGGGAGGCTGTCTTCGACGAATCCGAACCTGCAGAATATTCCGATTCGCACGGAACTTGGGCGGGAGATTCGGGCGGCGTTTATTGCCGAGCCGGGGCACGTCCTGCTGGCGGCGGATTATTCGCAGATCGAACTGCGGCTGCTGGCACATTTGTCGAAAGACAAGCTACTGGTGGAAGCGTTTCGACGCGGGGATGATATTCACACGCTGACCGCGTCACAGGTGTTTGGCGTGCCGCCGCTGATGGTTACGCCGGATCACCGGCGGCAGGCGAAGGTGGTGAACTTCGGGATTGTCTACGGCTTGTCGGCGTTTGGACTTTCGCAGAATTTGGGTATTGAGCCTAGTGAGGCCAGAAAGTTCATTGATGCGTATTTTGAAAAATACGCGGGAGTGCGGGCGTTCATTGATGCAACTCTTGAGCAGACGCGGCGCGACCAGAAAGTCTCGACGCTGTTCGGGCGTATTCGGCCGATTCCCGATATCAACAGCAAGAACGCCACCCAGCGCGGGTTTGCGGAGCGCACGGCGGTGAACACTCCGCTGCAGGGAACTGCCGCCGATCTGATCAAGCTGGCGATGATCGGGATTGATGAGGAGGTCCGAAAGCGCGGACTGAAGTCGCGGATGACGTTGCAGGTGCACGATGAACTTGTATTCGAAGTGCCGGAGAACGAACTGGACGCAATGAAATCGCTGGTGCGGGAGCACATGGAGAAGGCGTATTCCCTCGAGGTTCCGCTGCTGGTGGAAATCGGAGTGGGGCCAAACTGGCGGGATATGGAGTAGGAGAACGTTTCGAGGAATGAAGCCGGGGAAAACTATTACAGCGTTTCCGGTCCAGCGTTTCCGATATACTTGGAAGACGATCCTCGCGAGCGCCATCTTCGTTATTGTTTCAAGTCAGTTGATTCCAGCCGCATGACAGGGATTTTTGATCCTGCGGAGGCAGTTCAAATGAGTGCTGCTCGATCGCCGGTGTTAGAAGAAACGCGAGAGCGCAGTTTCAACCGGCATCCCATCAACGTTCCCCTGGACATGATCGCACTGCGATCCGGGGTCCCCGACAATTTGCCTGGGCGCTGCACCGACATCAGCGAAGCCGGTGTGGGCGCGGTGGTGGCCGGAGAACTGGCTGCGGGCCTACAGGTGGCGGTCGAGCTGCGGCTTCCGAATGTTGGCGTACCGGTCCGGGCGCGAGCACTGGTGCGTTATCAGTCACGTCTCCGTTGCGGGTTTGAGTTTGTGGGGCTGTCGGTGGAGCAGCGCGAGATGATCCGGTATTGGATTTACCGATCCGCTTCACAGCCGGTGGAGTTCAGAGATTTCACAAAAGATTTCAAAAAAGAGGAGAAAGGCGAACCTGCGGCGGTGGCCATGGCGGAACTGCCCGCTAAGCCAGGGCACAGAATTCGAATTGGACAGGGCGGATTTTATGCGCTGTTCGCTTGCATGCTGGCGCTGGCCGGCCTGGGATGGTGGCAGTGGCAGAGGTCCTGGAACGAACTGGAAGCACGCGCAACGGTTGCGGAGTCGGGATTGCGGGTCTCTCCCGAAACCATGGAGAAACGGATTGTAACGAAGGTGGAACCGGTATATCCCGAAGCTGCGCGGAAGGCGAGCTTGCAAGGGTTGGTGGTGATGGATGCGGTGATTGCGGCGGATGGCAGCGTGAAACGCTTGCGGCCTTTGTCCGGACCCGATCTGCTGGCGCAGTCGGCGACGGCGGCCGTGCAGTCCTGGAAATTTGAGCCGTACCTATCCAGCGGCAAGCCGGTTGAGGTTGAGACCACGATTGCGATCGAGTTCCGGCTGAATTGATGCGGCGCTACTCGAATTTTTCAGCCTGCTCGAAGGGCACGCCCAGTTGGTCTTTCGCAGAGATGATCGCGGAGACGACCGGTTCGCCGTCGAGTTGCCAGTCGATGTTCAACGCAGGATCATTCCACGCCACTGTGCGTTCGTGCTCGGGCGCATAAAAATCCGTGGTCTTGTATAGGACATGGGCGGTCTGGGACACGACTCGGAAGCCGTGAGCAAATCCGCGCGGAATCCATAACATGTGTTTGTTCTCCCCGGAAAGTCTGACGGCTTCCCATTTTCCGAAGGTAGGAGAGCTGCGGCGGAGGTCGAGGGCGACATCAAGAATCTCGCCGGTGATAGCGCGCACGAGTTTTCCCTGGGGCTGGCGAATCTGGTAGTGCAAGCCGCGGATGACATTCTTCGCGGAGTAGGAATGATTGTCCTGTACGAATGAGTCTGGAATGCCGAACTCGGCAAACGCGCGCTGGTTGTAGCTTTCCAGAAAAAAGCCGCGGTCGTCGCCGAACACGCGCGGTTCGAAGAGTAGGAGTCCGGGAAGGCTGGTGGCGATTTTTTTCATCGGATGGTCTTCATCGCTCTTGCTGATTCTGACAAACTGCAGATCCCTCGCGTTGCTCGGGATGACAATTCATGAAGTTTTTTCAACAAGCCCCCAAATCAGAAAACGCGTTCCCGCAGCAATTGCAGGAGGTAGGCGCCGTATCCATTGTTGCGCATCGGCTGCGCCAGCGCTTCCAGTTGCGCGGCGGTGATGTAGCCGGAGCGATACGCGATTTCCTCGGGGCAGGCGACCATGAGGCCCTGCCGCTTCTCCAGAGTCTGAATGAATAATGACGCTTCCATTAGCGCTTCGTGCGTGCCGGTGTCCAGCCAGGCTGTGCCTCGGCCCATCACGCAGACTGTAAGTTGATTGCGCTCGAGATAGACGCGGTTGACGTCGGTGATTTCGAGTTCGCCGCGCTTAGAAGGCTTGAGACTTGCGGCAATTTCGACGACCTGACGATCGTAAAAATAAAGTCCAGTGACGGCGTAGCGCGATTTCGGCTGCTTCGGTTTCTCTTCAATGCTGAGCGCCTTTGGCGTCTTTCCGTGCGGATCGAACTCAACGACGCCGTAGCGCTCGGGATCGTTAACGAGATAAGCAAAAATGCGGGCTCCTTTGGGCTGGAGCGTGGCCTCGCGCAATTCCTTGACGAGGTCGTGTCCGTAGAAAATATTGTCGCCGAGCACGAGAGCGCAACCGCTGGAGCCGATGAAATCCTTGCCGATCAGAAATGCCTGGGCAATGCCTTCGGGTTTCGGTTGCGGCGCGTACTCGAAATGGACGCCGTACCGGGAGCCATCGCCGAGCAAGTGCTGAAAGCGGGGCAGATCCTCGGGCGTGGAGATGAGCAGAATTTCCCGAATGCCGGCCAGCATCAGCGTGGAGAGCGGGTAGTACACCATCGGTTTGTCGTACACCGGCAGCAGGCTCTTCGGAAGTACGTGAGTGACGGGATAGAGGCGCGTGCCTGATCCGCCTGCGAGAATGATGCCTTTGTAATTCGGTGGCGCGTTCTTGGTCATGTCGAGTTTCAGTCTCGGCTTTCCCTCTCGGCTTTTCGTCTCAACTTTTTCTCTTACTGCTCGGTGGCGTAATGTTTTGCCATCCATTGGCGATAGCTGCCGCTGGTGACATCCCGTACCCAATCTTCGTGTTCAAGATACCAGCGGACAGTTTTTCGGATGCCGCTCTCAAACGTCTCCAGCGGATGCCAGCTTAGTTCGCGCTCGATCTTGCGGCTGTCCATCGCGTAGCGGCGGTCGTGGCCGGGGCGGTCTTTGACGAACGAGACGAGCTTGCTGTGTGGCACGGCGGGGTCGTTCGGGCGCAACTCGTCGAGTAGTCCGCAAATGGTGGCGATAATATCGAGGTTCCTTTTTTCGCTTCGCCCGCCGATGTTGTAGGTCTCCCCGACGCGGCCGTGGGAGAGCACGGTGCGAATGGCGCGGCAGTGATCCTCGACGTAGAGCCAGTCGCGAACGTTTTCGCCGTCGCCATATACCGGGAGCGGCTTGCCAGCGCATGCGTTCAGGATCATGAGCGGGATCAGCTTCTCGGGAAATTGGTGGGGGCCGTAATTATTGGAGCAGTTGGTTGTCAGAACAGGAAGGCCGTAGGTATGGTGATAGGCGCGGATCAGATGATCGGAAGCCGCCTTGGACGCGGAGTACGGGCTGTTCGGATTGTAGGGAGTGGTCTCGCTGAAGGCCGGGTCGTTGGGGCCGAGCGATCCGTAAACTTCATCGGTCGAGATGTGCAAGAAACGGAACGAGGCACGATCGACTTCTGGAAGGGCCAACCAGTAGGCGCGCGCTTCCTCAAGCAGACTGAACGTGCCATTGACGTTGGTGCGGACGAAATCATCGGGGCCGTGGATGGAGCGGTCGACGTGGCTCTCGGCGGCGAAGTGAACGATGGCGCGTGGTTGTTCGCGCCGCAGCAAGCTACGCAAGAAATCACGATCGACGATATCGCCCTGCTCGAAACGATAGCGTGCGTGGGCTTCGACGGCACGCAGGTTGTTGAGATTGCCTGCGTATGTCAGCTTGTCGAGATTCAGGATGCGCGCCGGTTCGGAGGCAATCCATTGGAGAATGAAGTTTGAGCCAATGAAGCCCGCGCCACCGGTGACGAGGATGAGATCTTCCATGCTGGGTATGCCGTAATCGTGTAAGGACGCCGCGTTCCGATTCTAATCATAATCACTGCCGGACGCGAAGTCGTCACCCACTTCGCTAGCGGATATCCAGACCAGGTACCTGCGGTCGTGCTCGAGTTCAGCGGACAAAATCGACTAAGTGGCGCTACCGGACTGCGGAGCCGATATGGACCTGCTCACTCGCCACATGCTCAGTCGGGCTCCAGCCCAGTACGTTGTAATAGGCTTTTTCGATAGAACGCGCGATTTCGGGCCAGAGATACTGGCCCTGGATCCGCTGGCGTTCACGGGCTGCGGACTGGCGGCGAAGTTCGGGATTGTGGATGAGCAAGTCGAGCATGCGCTCAAGATCTGCCTGGTCCCCACGGTGGAAGGTGAAGCCAGCGCCGTCAACCACCTCGTTGTTTTCCGGAATATCGCTGGTCAGCACGCAGACACCGGCCGCCATAGCATCGAGAAGAGCCAAAGACAGGCCCTCAAGTTCAGACGGAAGCACGAACAGAGCGGCATTGGAGAGAAGCTCTTCGAGATCGCTTCCAGAGACCCAGGGAAGGAAACGGATATTGTCAGATTCGTGGCGGCGCAAGCTCTTGACGTAGGAATCGGAGTGGCTCGATCCTCCGGCGAGTACCAGTTTCATGTCGGTTTGGACATTTTCGAAGGCATTGATCAGGAGATGGCAGTTTTTTTCCGGCGAAAACCTGCCTAAGAAAAGGACGTAATTGTCGGTGAGGAGATTCCACTCAATCAGTTTCCGGGGCAGGCGCCGGGGCGCCACCGTGGCTCCGTTCGGGACGTAGATAGTATCGCGCTTGTACTGCTGGCGGTAGTGCTGCTGCAAGGTGCGCGAGACCACCATGGTGGCGTCGGGCGAGGAAACCGCAGCCGCCTCTCCCCAGCGCAGTATGCGCGACGCGATCCGGCCCCACTTGCCGCGCTGCCAGTCGAGACCCTGCACGGTGACGACGGTCTTCTTACCGGCAAGTCGGGGAAGAAAGGAAAACAACGCAGGTCCGAGGCAGTGGTAATGGACGACATCGTAATCCGACGTCATGGCATGCGCTGTGCTCAACAGAGTGTGGACAACAGTTTCCAGATGCTTGGAGCGGATGGTGGGCAACCGCCGCACGCGCATGCCGTTGTGCGTGTCCATGGGAGGAGTGAAATAGCTGCGGCAATACACGGTGACTTCGTGTCCCAGGCGCGCCAATTCGTGGCCAGCCTGCTCGTAATAAGATTCGATGCCGCTGTACTTCGAGACCACGCCGCGGCCGCCGATGAAAGCGACACGAACGCTGCGGCGTGGACGGGGCTGCTCCGCGGCGGCATAGAAGGACAGACCTCTCTTGGCGGATGTGAGCCGGTCGTAGAGTTCGAGCAGCTTCTCCATATGTTGGTCGGGGTCGTGGTTTGCTTTCACGCGACTGCGGGCTGCGGCGCCCATCTTGTCGATGAGGTCGGGACGGTCAAACAGAAATCCGATGGAATGAGCTAGCTGTTCGCGGTCCCCATCGGAATAGAGGAGGCCAGTGATGCCGTGTTGGACCAGTTCCCTGCGCGAACCGAGATCGGAGGCGATAACGGGACGTCCCCAGGCATAGGACTCTAGAATGGATTTGCCCAAGGTCTCGTAAGCGTGGGACGGAAACACGGAGAAGCTGCAACCGGCTATCAGTTGCTGGAGTTTCTCGCCATGGACCATGCCCTCGAACAGCACATTGTTCAAGTTCAATTCTCGCGCCAGAGCCTCGAGTCGGGGACGCTCGGGACCGTCTCCTGCGATGATCAGTGGAGTGTGTGGCAGGCGCACCATGGCGCGCAAGAGCTCATACACGCCTTTCTCTGCCGAGAGTCGGCCAAAGTACAGGATGTATCCTTCATCGGTGGGGAGCTGTTCATCGTCGGGCAAAGCTTGGAAGTGGGGTAGAACTTCGATGCGTTGCCCAGGGAACCCGCTGGCGATCAACTTGTTACGCACGAATTCACTGGGAGCCAGGAACATGTCCACGCAGCGTTCGTAGGTTCGCAACCATTTATGCAGGTATGCTTCGGCGGCAAGAACCACGGCGCTCGAACGCGGGCCAGCATAGCAACCCTTCGTGGCGGCGTGGTGGAAAGCGCCGTGACTGCAGAGTTCGCAGGGACTCCCATTGGCAACAAAATTGTAGGTGGGGCACAAAATCTTGAAATCGTTCAGGTGGTAGAGCACGGGGATCCCCTGGCGCTTCAGTTCCCAGAGGATCGAGGGCGATAAGTGGTGGTAGATTCCGCGAACGTGGGCCAGATCGGGTGAAAAATCAGCCAGGCATTTGCGCATAGCGCGCCGGGCCGAAGGTGAATAGAGGGCGTGCGCCGCCATTTTAATTTTCTTCAGGAACCCGGCATTTGGATCCTTGAAGTCAATATGTGGAATGCGGTAACTGCGGCCTGCGAAAGCCGGAGTACGGCCGTGGTCCATGCTGAAAAGAGCGGTCTCCTGGCCGCGCTTATCCATCTGGTGGATGAGGTCGAAGAGGTACGCTTCAGTGCCGCTAAACGGATAGTCGAATTTGTTGCAATACAGGATGCGCATGGTCAACCTCCGATTGGGAAATGCGGGCCAGGAATTGCTCCGCAAAGGTACGTAGATTTCGCTGGCGATTATAGGAAGCGGCGATGCTGGCCGCGGCCGCGTGTTGGATTCCAGCGAGGGAAGCTTTGTGGGCCTGAATCCAACTGACGGCACTGACGAAATCGGGCAAAGAGCCTGGCTGGTAAAGAAATCCAGTACGCTGGTGCTCGACCAGTTCGGGAATTCCGGTGATCGCTGGCGCCAGCACCAGTTTTTCGTGAGCCATGGCTTCCATCAGAACTACTGGGATTCCTTCGCTCTTGCTGGTCATGACAACCAAGTCGGCGTAGCGGTAGTAGCCGGGAAGGTCGGCGCGAGGCACTTGACCGATCAGGTAAATACGCCCCTGGAGCCCTGATGCCATAATCTGGCTCTCGAGAGCCGGGCGCTCCGGCCCTTCGCCGACGATCCAGCAGAGGAAGTCGAGGCCTTGGTCGCGAAGCGCGGCGCAAGCCTCGATGAGGAAGCGATAATCCTTCACCTGATGCAGGCGTCCGACAGAGAGGAGACAGAACCGCCGGTGGTCCGCTTCGGCGGGGGGCGCGGGTGTGGGCCAGGAAAGCACGCGATCAACCCCCAGACGTTGCACGATAATTTTGTCTGAGGGCGTGGAAGGATAGTTGCGGAGAATGTGCTGGCGGTTGAAATCCGAGACGGTTACACAGAACTGACAGGCACGCAGCTTGGCCGATAGCAGATCCGCGCGCTGCAGCAGATCGGAGCCGTGCAGGGTGAAACTGAAGCCGATTCCGAGCAGACGGGCGGCGGCTAAGGCCATCCATGAGGCGAAGTATCCGTGATGAGCATGGATGTGCTCGACCTTGAGTGGCGCCAGTTGTTCTGCCAATGCGGCACCCATCACGGTGTGGCCCAGCGTACGAATGCGGCGGGTCGGGGATGGTCCGCGCTCCCACAGCAATGGCCGCACCAGTTGCCAGAGGCTGCTGGGATCGGAAGCGAGCCGGCGTATTGCGCGTACGAGCTCATCGTCGGAGAGCGGCTGAAAAAACCGCGTCTCTTTCCAGAAAGCGCGCTCCGCCAAGCTGAGATCATTCGGCGAGACGCGTTTGCCGCTGCAGCAGATCACTTCCGCCCCGCGACGGCGCAGTTCTACGATTTCGTCGATCACGTAAGGCTCGAGCGGCGAAGGAAACTCGTTGGTGATATAGGCGACGGTGGTCATGCTACGGACTCCTCGGACGCGCAGAGCATGCCGGCAATAGTGAACATGAGTCCAATGACAAACTGGTACGCCATGTCGACGAAGAAGGCGTTGAATAGATAAACGCTGAGCAAGATAGGCCAGACCTTACGCAAAGAAGCGACGGTGCCGGACTCCCCGGGCGGACCGTGTCCCGACAGGCGAAAGAGGTTGAAGAAAAGAATGCCGTACAGAGCCAACCCCGGCACGCCGAACTCCACCAGCAACGCGAGGTAAGTGTTGTGCACGTAGAAGGTGCGGAGGTGGAAGCCGTCCATGCGGCGGGCAAGCTCAGCGTACATACCACCGGCAGCCCAGCCGGTGAATGGCCGTTCCTGGAACATCGCCCAGCCGGCGTCGTACACGGACAGGCGGGCGTCCACTGGACCACGTTCCCCGGTGCGGTCCCAAAGAGCAGTTTCCAGCGAATGGTTGCTGAGTCCGATTGCCAGGCCAATGAGGAGACCCGCAACCGCCAACAAGGTGCACACCGCTTGCAGCCGGCGTTCGGTCAGGCGGAATCCGAGAATGATGATGGAGACGGCGAACGAGATCCAAACAGCGCGCGTCATGGTCGCGAGCACGGCCAGGGGCAGAACCAGCCACAGCAATTTCACTACGGTTTTGCTCTCTTGCGGGAGGGCGACAACGAGAATCCCAAGGATGTTCAACGAAACACCGTTGGCCACAGCCTGGAGGAATGGGCCGCGAGCGCGGTCCGCGTGAAAACCAAGATTCTGGTCGAGAATGAAACGGGGAAAGATGAGAGAGTGGGCGTCCGCGAGGAAGGCGATGGCAATGAACACCAGATAGGCGAGCGCAAAGATGGCGAAAACTTCGAAGTGTCTTCGTTGCGATGCGCCTCGGAAGACCAGCACAGCGAGGTGAAACAGCGCAAAGGGGACGATGAATTTGCTGGCGATAATGCTCCAGGTTTGTGCGTCAAACGGCTCCCGAAGCGCGCGGAACACGGCCAGCGCCGTGAGACCGAGCATGGGCAAACTGAGTGCGGCAACGAATGGGATCTTGTCGCGGAGCGCCATAGTACGCAAAGCAACGAAGAAGACCAGGATGCCGAACGCGATTCGGTCGGCGTAAAAAGAAAATAGGTCAGGTGGGCGAAACAGGAAAACGGTCATCGCGGCCAGATAAAGGATGGAAGGAAAAGCCAATCCCAGGTGAAGGGGGCGAAGCAGCAGACCAGCAACGCGCCAAAGCGGGTTGTCGTCACTGTCCCGGGTTAAAGCCAGGTCGTGGCTGGTCGTGGCTATTGTGCCCATGGCGCGTCAGGCTCCTTCCGGCGCGAAGAGCACGCGAAATGTGCTGGCGAGGATGCGCAGGTCGAGGCGCAGACTCCAGTTCTCGATGTAAGTGAGGTCAAGGTGCATGTTGAGTTCGAACGACGGACATCCGCGCGCCGTAATCTGCCAGAGACCCGTGATGCCGGGTTTTACGTCCAGGCGGCGGAACTGGTGAAGTTCGTAGTGGTTGACCTCGTCGATCGGATGAGGCCTCGGTCCAACCAGGCTCATCTCCCCGCGCAGCACGTTCCACAGCTGAGGCAGTTCGTCAAGGCTGTAGCGGCGGATAATACGGCCGATGCGGGTGATCCTGGGGTCGTCGTCGATCTTAAAGATCGGGCCTTGTCGCTGGTTGCGGGCGCGTAAGTCTTCCTTGAGGTGTGCGGCGTCGGTCACCATGGAGCGAAACTTGTAGCAGCGGAAGCGGCGGCCTTTGGCGCCCGTGCGTTCCGCGGAGTAAACGACCGGACCGGGCGAGTCCAGACGGATCAGCAGCGCCACGATCGCCATTAGAGGACTGACCAACACAAGACCGGCCATCGCGCCGGTGACATCCAGCAAACGCTTCAGAAATAAGGCGGCGCTGGGCAATGGTTCGCGATGAAGTGTGATGACCGGGACTTCTCCGATGCGATCGATGCCTGAGTCTGGCCACGGCCCTGGGGGAAGATCGGGAACGGCGCGAATATCCAGGTGGTTACGGAACGCGGCCTCGGCAGCCGCTCGCGCCTGGGCGGGCTGACCGGGAAGAGCGAGGATGACTTCATCGATGAATTCGGCGCGAGCTAGCCAGTCCAGATCTGCGATTCGCCCTAATACTGCCGGCGAAAGAGGCAGGTCGTCATCGACGAAGCCACAGACGGTTGCGCGATGAAGAGGATCGTTGCGCAGTGCCCGGGCAATCGATCGAGCGACCGGACCCCCGCCAATGATGAGGATCTTGCGCGATTCTGTGTCGCGGCGCCGGCGGTTCCACACAACCTGCCTCAACCGGCGCAACAGGGCCAGGCCGGCCAGGCTGCTGGCAAATATTCTAACGGCGCCGAGAGGATGCATTCCGTCCCACGCAGCGATGAACACTAGCCCGATCGCGAACAGGGTTGACCTCGCCAGTGCGGGAACGATTCCGGCGGGAGATGGATCTCCGGCGCGTTGGTAGAGCCCCTCGGAGAAGCCAAAGAGCGTTACCAGAACAGCAAAAATCGGCAGATAAGCCCACGGCAGGCCCCACGCGGGAGAGAACAGCGATAACGTGCCGCACACTACCACGAGAATCATCGAATCCGCTGCCACCAACTGGCAGAGCGTGAATCGATCGATGGTGGTTTGGGGCAAGAGTAGCTGAGTTAGTGTTCGCGCCGGAACGCGTCTCGTGGTGGTTTGATCGACCGCGTTGGCTGGAGGTGCGGGAGTGGCATCGCCCGTTGGCGCGAACGGTATTGCAGCCGTCCCCAGAATCATGCGGGCATACTGCGAGGGAGAAATTTTAGGTCCGATGTCCCATAGTCGATTTGTGGTCAATTCACCCATAAAATTCACAGACTCCGATACAGTCCTCGCGGTACAGGGAAACGACGCTCGGCAAGGACGGTCCCCAGCAGAGGAACTTGCGCCTTGCTCAGCTGGTCCTTGATTTGAGCGGCGACGAGGCGTCTTGTTTTGTTTGCAGCCAGAACGAGCACTAAGCCATCGCAGGTCTGGCCAATGCTTGCCATGCGCCAGGAGACCGGCGCACACCACAGAATCGAGAAATCGAACTCCGTCGTAAGTTCGCGGAGCCGCGATAAATTCTGATCAGTGAACCGCTGCCCGCAATCTTCCGGCAGCCAACTCTGGCGTGGAACCATCCAGAGACGTGGCGCGATCAGCCAAGTGGCCTCAGCAGGGTCGGGAGACGGAATCTTCAGCTTGAGCTTGGTCTCGAGGGGGACCGAGTCCGGGTAGGCGTCGATCAGCCCGACGTCGTACCTGCTTTCTTCAGCCAGAGCTCCGGCGACTTCGAGGCACAGCATCGCAGTCTCAGTCGATGCTTCGACCGTGGCAAATCCGACGTGCCGCACCGGCTTTGATTCATGGCGGAAGAAAAGTTGCTGAACCAGCGCATGGATCTGATCATCGCGAACCGAAGCTACCAGAGATACTCCTTTGCTCTGGGCCTGCTCGCGAGTCGCAGCTGCGCGCGGCTGCTCAGGGGCGGCCGATCTTTTGGTAAGCAGCTCACCGGGAGTGGTCACTGGACCGCCACCTTGCGCCGATCGGTCCGAGAACTGAAATGCAGAACCGCACGCTCAGGCGCCGGCAGCCAGGCCAGGACCGGGACTTCCAGCAGGCCGTGGGCTTCGTCCGGCGTGCGAATCGTGGGGTCAAAGTACTCTGTCGTAAAAGCGGTGCCGACGCTGAACGCCATGGCTAGTCCGAAAGCGAGCAGGAGATAAAGGAACACGGAGTGCACGGGCAGAGCCGCGGCTACGGGCGGTTCAACAATGGCCACGTTGAGGATGCGACGCTCGTCGAGCGCGTCGCCAATGCGTGCCTCCTCGCGCTTGTGAAGGTAGAGCAGGTAGTTATTCTCCTCGGCCTTGGCGGTGCGCATCAGATCCTGCTGGTCCACGGAGGCGGATTGCATCTGCTGGGCCAACGTGTGCAGGGACGCGACCTGGGCGGAAGCGTCGGATTGCCGCGCCTGCAGGCCGTCCCGCTGCACCTGGGCTTTCTCCATTTCCATGCGGGCCCACTCATAGTTGGGATCCTTGTCGGTAGTTTCGTCGCGTACCGGGGTGAGCGCCTCGGCAGCAATCGACGCGCGAGTTTCGGCGATTTGCTGTTCAACTTCCTGCACCAGCCGGTAGGACGGTTCAAAGCGGCTGAGAAGCTCGGTGCGCTTGAGCTGAAGCTCCAGCAGGTGCGTCTTCATCTTTTCGAGAACCTCTGGATTGTCGGCCCACCGCTTCAGGGTCACCGAACGCGTGGGAAACGACTTGAGCTGTTCGCGCAGCGACGCAATCCGGTGCTCAGTCTCGACTCGGTCCTGGTCGATCTGGCGGTACCCGGCGTCCGCTTCGCCTAACTTTTCCAGAGCGATATCGCGTTCCAGCGCCGCCGAAGCCACGCCCCGAGCACGAGTAAAGTGCACGAGGTCGGCTTCGGACTGATGCAGTCTTTTTTCGTATTCCGCGGTTTGCTGATCGAAAAACTGGATCTCCCCCGGAGGCCGCTGGAGATCCGTGTGCCGGCGCACGTAGATGGTAGAAAGCGCCGAGAGTACGCTGGCGGCTCGTTCCGGACTGGTGTCCTTGTAGCTGACCTGAATGAGGTCGGACTTCTTCACAGCTTCAACGTCCAAACGCTGTGCCAGCTTACGAACGGCCTGTTCGATCTTGGCTGGGCGATCGGAGTCCGGGGTGTCCGCGGGAACAACTCCCACCATGTTCACAACTTGCTTCAGGAGATCTTTGTCGCGCAGGAGTTCGACTTCGGAATTGAGTTCTTCTTCAGTAATATCGGCCCGGGTGAAATCCATGGCGCTGGGGGGCTCGGAAGAGACGACGGGGTCAAAGCGGCTCCGGCGCAGCAGTACCTTGAAGTGCGATTCATATCGCGCCGAGAAGACGACGAAGAGCATCGTCGCCAGCACAACTAACCCAAAAGAAGCGGCTACGAGTCGCGGACGCCGGAAGAGCGTGGCCGCCAGATCGCGGAGCGTCAGGGAAAGAGGGGTGTGCGAGTTTCCGTTCAATTCCGCGGACATGGATCGTACAGCAAAGCCGATCACACCCGGCGGGCTTTATGGGAACTCGCCAGATTTTAGGGACGCAATCAGTAAATGCTGCCACTCCTTTCTGCTAAAACTGCAATGGGTTCATGTACCAGCTCATGGAGTTGGTCGGAACATACTTGCGTATCTTTGAAATCCGGCTCTGTGGCACAAAGATGAAGTCGCCGGGCCGAAGGTGGAGGTCCTCGCGAAGATCGTGAGAATCCAGCATCCTCTTCAGGTCGATCACGTGGGATTCGGCGACGTATGCTGAAATCCTGCGAAACAGAACAACCTGCGAATGACGGGCCTGTTGCGTTAAGCCCCCGGCAATCGCCACCGCTTCGGCTACGGTCAGATCCCCGCGCAGCTCATACTTTCCCGGACGTGCCACCTCACCCGAGGCGAGGAAGTAAGGCTTGTCAAAGTCCTTCAAGGTCACGGTAATCTCAGGCTCGTGCAGAAAGCCGCGGTAAGCATATGCAACCGCCTGCTGCATTTGCGGGATCGTGAGTCCTTCCACGAACAGAGTGCCCGCACCTCTTAGTGCCACGAAGCCATCGGGCTGCACGGTCAAACTCTGATTGAAATCGGGAGAAAAGGTGAAATTTACGTCCACAGAATCCAATTTCGAAAGCCGATAAAGCGGATGGCGTTCCCCTCCGAATGCAGGATCTCCCATGCCACCCGCTTTTCCGGGTTGTGTGATCGCTCCGTTGGTGGAGCCGCCCGCGCCCGACTGGTCCTGACTCTGCGAGCTCTCCGCCACCGCCAGCTTGGCATTTGGCGAAGCAGAGGATACAGGCGCCGAAGCAGGCGACCGAACAGTCTCCTGAGCGGAGGTGACCACGGCTAGCTGCAGGATGAGCATACCCGCAGCCTCCAAAACGACATGTCTGGTAAACACATTCATCTCCGGACTCTCACCGTTGCTCTGAACGGCAAAGTAAGCAACTCGGGGTTTTGAGCTGTTAGCACGAAGGTACCCCTGTGTGCCGAGCGCAACAAGACTTGGAAAGTACTGTCCACCGAGGTACCGGGCACGTTCCTGCCATTGGAAAGGTGATGAAAGCACCAGTCGGGGCCGCCAGGGCTGCGTTTACGGCCGCGCGCGCAAACCGGGTGGGTAAGCGCTGCCACAAAAGTTGTGCACAGGAGTAGCCCTACGGAAGTAGGTATTGGGGCGCGAATTCATCACAAACGAGTGTGATGAGGCATACATTCGGGCCGTCCCCTTTTGGGCATAATTGTGGTGTGAAAACCATTCGTTCCGCGAAGCCATCCACGGGAACCCGGTCGGCCGCAACCGAAGCAGTGCACGTTCTGGTTGCCGATTCGGGTCCCATTCAATCTCAACTCTTGACGCGTGCCCTGAAAAGCCGGCGGGACTTTCAGGTTTCGGCGGTCGCTTTGGATACGACTGCTCTCCATAACTACCTGCAATCGAACCGCGCCGACGTGGTTTTGATTGCGGGGAACCACCTGCCGGATTTGAGCCTGCTGCGCTGGTTGCGCGTTTCGTATCCCAAGATCGCTCCTGTGCTGCTGGCCGAGAGCGATGACCGCGAACTGGTGGTGAATGCATTTCGCGCCGGCGCGAAGGGCATTTTTCTTTTTACTCATACTCCTTTTCCGATGCTCTGCAAGTGCATCCACTGCGTTTTCCAGGGACAGGTTTGGATTAACCGCCAGCAAATGACTTACGTGCTGGATGCTCTGTCGGAGGTACCCACGCTGCGTGTGGTCAACTCCAATGGGAGATTTTTGTTGACGCCTCGCGAGGAGCAGGTGGTCGCGCTCGTAGCCGACGGCTTGACCAACCGTGGAGTCGCCGTCGAATTGGGGCTCAGCGAACACACCATCAAGAAGTATCTGCTGCGCATCTTCGATAAGGTGGGGATTTCGAGCCGGGTCGAACTGGTTCTCTACGCGATGTCGCACGGCGAGCATCGTCCGGCCGAATGGATGCCGAGCAGCATCGCCTGAGCGCGGAGGTAAAGGCCGACGTACAATGGCAAAATGCGGAAGGACGAGGAGATCGGCCGGTGACGAGTTCCGGGTCCCAGTCCCATCCCCAGTCCACCTCCCACTCCCAGTCCAAAGTAGCGCGCCGATGGACGGTGATTGCTTCGGGTCTGCTCCTTCTGGCGCTGGCGCTGGTCGTGATCTATACGGGGCGGAATGCTTTTCTTAGTCCTGTCGCTCTGGTAGTGGTGGCCGCGATCGGGTTGGCCGCGCTGCTGCTCCAAGTTTGGTTTCGCCGGGATCTTCCGAATATTCAACCTCCTCTCTGGCTTAACCTCCTGGGCATTCTCTGTGCCATGCTATCGCTGTTCGCGGATTCCCTCCGGATGACGCAGCGGATGCTGGATCTGGTGGCGTTTGCCGCCGTGGTCTGCTTCGGCATCAGCGGATCGCTCATCCTGCGCGCACTGCGGCGGCAGGTAAGGGCTCAGTGACCTTGCGACGATATAGTTGCAGAGAAAAAAGCTTTGCGGAGACTCATAAGACACTCGCAATTTCGATGAGCAACAACCACCGCTTAAACTCGGTTTCGGGGAACCAGGTTCTCGAAGCAGATCTTGCCTCTCACGGCTTCCAGGTGCTTAAGAGCTTTTTGGAACCATGGGAACTGCCGATCGTCCGGTCTCTAGTCGGATCTGTCCTAACGTCATCTCGAGACATCTCGTGCACACGCCCGTACAATACGCTTGTGCCGCTGCGGTGGAACGATGCCATCGTTCGACTGCTTCTCGCTTCTGAGCGAAGAGTGCAAGCCATAGCGGAGGTAGGGCGGGCCCAGGATCTGAAATGGATTTCGGGATATGTGAGCATCAAGGAACCGCGCAGCCCTGCTCTGTGGTGGCATCAAGATTGGTGGTGCTGGGATCATCCAGTCAGCTACCACCGAGCGCCTCCGCAAATATCCGTTTTGTGTTATCTGACGGATACGAACGCCAACAATGGTGCGCTTCGGGTCTTGCCGGGCTCTCATCTCAAGAGCGCTCCGATCCATGCATTTCTTCCGGAAGCACACAGCCATCATGCGGGAGACCTTGAACCGGAGCACATCTCCATGACTGATCTGCCCAATCAAGTAACTCCGCCTTTAAACGCAGGTGACGCCGTCGTAATCGATTACCGGCTGCTGCACGGCACGCACCCTAATGGGAGTTCAACGAGTCGCGAATGCATTCTTCTTTCGTTCACTCCTTCCTGGTGCGGGCTACCGGAGGATATAAAGGCGCACTTGATTGCTCATCCAGCTCAGCCATCTGATCGTGAGAGGTTGCAGCCGACGGCCATGTTAGAGGGACTCATACCGATCTTTGGGGGCCGACGGCAAGATCTGCCGATCAACCGCAACGCGCCTTCGGTGTTTGACATTCTGGAACGTGGTAGCAACAGACCCCCGTTGCGCTGAGCCCAGAGCTTCCTCGGCGTCACTGTCCATGGCCTTCCCAGTTACAATGCCGCTATGCGCGTCACCTTGTTCGGTGCATCCGGGTTGCTTGGCCAGGACTTGGTTCAGGAACTGAAAACCGAGCAATTGGCCGCGCTCTCTTCCAAAGACGCCGACCTGCGAGACCGCGCGCGCGTTCGCGATGTGATTCGCGATTCCCGTCCCGATTGGATTCTCTTGTCCGCTGCCTACACCGATGTGGATGGCTGCGAGTCAAATCGCGACCTGGCCTTTGCGGTGAATTGCGATGGCGCCGTCAACGTGGCCGAGGCGGCCCGCGAAGCCGGATCGCGATTGCTGTTCCTGAGCACGGATTACGTTTTCGACGGCAACAAGCGATTTCCTTATGAAACCACTGATGCCAGAAAGCCGACCACCGTCTATGGCGAGAGTAAAGCTTGTGCCGAAGAGCGGCTTCTCGAGATCCTGCCCGAGGTCTGCATCGTCCGGACTTCGTGGCTCTTTGGCCACGGGGGCAAGTGTTTTCCTGCAACGATTCTGAAGCTGGCATCAACCCGTCCTGAGATTTCCGTGGTGAACGATCAACGTGGCAGTCCGACGTTCACGCGCGATCTCGCATCCGCTCTCGTGCAACTTTGTCGCGCATCCGCCCGCGGGATCGTGCACGTCACCAATGCGGGTGATTGCACGTGGTACGAGTTTGCCACCGAAATCGTGCGCGAGTCCGGCCTTCCGACCACGGTCAAACCCGTGACCACGGCGGAATTTCCGCGGCCGGCGCGAAGGCCCGCCTACTCCGTTCTGTCGCCCGACAGCCTGCTCGCTTACAACGTCCGCATGCCGGAGTGGCAGGATGCCTTGCGGCGCTATTTGGCGAGTGCTCCAGGGAGGCTCGATGAAGGAATTGTCTGAATCCAGACGCCGATTTCTAAAAGCAGCGGGTCTGACCGCTGGAGCGGCTTTCCTCTCGTCCGGCAATGTCGTTGCCGAATCGACCATGCCGCCCCAGAGCGGCGACTCGCCTGCTGGATCGTCGGAGTCCGGTTCCGCCGACTACACGCTGCACATCAAAACGTCTCCTGTCGAGATCGCACCCAACCGGATTATTTCGGCAACAACCTACAACGGGCAATTCCCGGGGCCACTGCTTCGCTTTAAGGAAGGCCGGCAGGTCACAGTAGACGTGTTCAACGACACGGACACGCCGGAGCAATTGCATTGGCACGGTCAAATGGTAACGGCTGAGGTGGACGGAGCGTCCGAGGAAGGTACACCGTTCATTCCTGCGCACGGCAAGCGGCGGATAGTGTTCACCCCGAAGCCAGCGGGGTTCCGCTTTTATCACACCCATAACCGCGCGGGTGCGAACCTCGCCGCTGGACAATACAGTGGCGAAGTTGGGCCCGTGTACATCGAGTCCAGGCACGAGCCGGGTGGATACGATCGGGAGGTGTTTCTTGTGCTCAAGGAGTTTGAGCCAACCTTCAGCCGCGGTGGAGACATGCCGCAGAATTTCCTGGCTCCGCCAACCAAGGTGAAGGCGCTCGAAGAACAGGGCGAGTCCGCCATGAAAGCCTCGCTCGCCAAGGGCACGCCGCATGGTTATGAGGTCGGTTACGCAGCCTTCACGATCAACGGACGCATGCTCGGACACGGAGAACCGATCCGCGTCAAGCGCGGAGAACGAGTCCTGTTTCATATTCTGAATGGAAGCGCGACCGAGATTCGCAGCATGGCACTGCCCAGCCATTCCTTCCATGTCGTGGCGCTGGACGGAAATCCTGTGCCCAATCCGGTAACGGTTCCGGTGCTTTGGCTGGGCACTGCGGAGCGCGTTTCTGCCATCGTTGAAATGAAACATCCCGGTGTTTGGATCATGGGCGATCTGGCGGATGACGATCGTCGGCACGGCATGGGAATCGTCGTCGAATACGCGGGGTTCAAGGGCAAGGGACAATGGGTTGCGCCGCCCCCCCGCTTGAACTCGCGCTGGAACTACGGACTTTTCGCTAAACCCGGTGCTACTGCCGAGCCCCCGGACGAAACGTTCGAAATGATCTTTGCGAAGGACAATGCCGCCGAAGAGGGCTTCAACCGATGGACGATCAACGGAGTGGCATACCCGATGAGTGGCCAGCCGATGCCGGCCTCATTTCATTTGAAGCAAGGCAAGCGTTACCGAATTCGTATGCGCAATGCCAGCGACGATATCCATCCCATCCATCTTCATCGCCATAGTTTTGAACTCACGAAGTTGGCGGGAAAGCCCACTGCGGGAATCCTGAAAGACGTGGTGATGCTCGGCGGCTACCAGGAAGCCGAGATCGACTTTATTGCCGACAACCCTGGACTGACGCTATTTCATTGTCATCAGCAATTGCACATGGATTTCGGTTTCATGACGTTGTTCGATTACGTATGAATGGCCGAATATGAAGAGCTAGAATCGGGTGATTGCCGCCTGGGAAATTGCCGGACCTGGAAAAACGGAGAATTTCAAATGAAGAAGAAATTCGGTAGTGTCTCAGTTTCGATTAGATAATGGATTGGCGTCCCACAGACCCCGATGATGCGGAAGGATCGGCGTACCTCATTACGCAGGCGATCTATTGGCTCTGGCGTGGGGTCAAATCTTTATGGAATCGGATATTTCCATGAAACTGAGACACTACCAAAAATTCCTCTTGGCCGTAGCCTTCGTGCTGGTGGCGATGATGTCGCAGCCGCTAGCCGCCGGCTTGAACGATAAGGGTACAGGCGATCAAAATTCGTGGACTCGCGATCTGCTCGCTTGGCGCGCGCACCGGGCGACCGCCCTCCAGGCTCCGGAAGGCTGGCTTTCTTTGATCGCTCTCGGCTGGCTGAAAGAAGGGGACAACAGTTTTGGCTCCGCCGAAGACAGTCGCGTTCAGATCACGGGCAAGGCGCCAGCGCACATCGCGATCGTGCGCCTTGAGAAAGGTGCGTTGCGCTTGCTTCCTCCGGCCGAGGGTTTCCCCAAGGAGCTTGTGGTCGATGGCCAACCTGCAAAGGAACAGACTCTGCTTGCCGATGATGCCGATAAACCTTCGAAACTTACGATCGGCACGCTCACTATCATCGTGATCCATCGTGACGATCAATTTGCGCTGCGCGTCAAGGATCTGCAAGCCCCCACGCGTGCCGCCTTCCACGGATTGCGCTGGTATGAGCCGAATGCCAACTACCGCGTGCACGCGCGCTGGATTCCGTACAACCCGCCCAAAGTGCTCGACATTCCAACCGTCCTCGGCACGACGACCCACATGCCCGCGCCCGGCGTCGCCGAATTCACTCTGGATGGAAAAGTTCTCCGGCTCGAGCCCGTGCTCGAAGATCCGAAGTCGACCGATCTCTTCTTCATTATGCGTGACGCTACCAGCAAAACTACGACGTACGGTGCGGGACGCTTCCTGTATACCGAACTTCCCGACCATGGCGTGAGTCAGCCCGGCGAAGTCTGGCTCGATTTCAATCGACTGGTGAACCCGCCCTGTGCATTCACCGCCTATGCGACGTGCCCGCTGCCGCCGCCGCAGAATCGGCTCGGCGTCGCGATACCGGCGGGCGAGCAGCGTTACCATGATTGATTGGCCAGCAGCGATTCGCGGAAATCATAGATAATATCTAAGGGCCCGTGGTGAAGTTTGGGTCCGGAGTAGTGGACCACCGATGCCCTTTAAGACTTTGTCATCCCGAGCGAAGCGAGGGATCTGCAGTTCGCCGCAAAATGCAGATCCCTCGCTTCGCTCGGGATGACAAAGTCTGGGGGGTGAGGGTAGGTATAGGAGTCCTGCATGAGATGGTTGCTGATTGTGCTCGCCGTCGTCGGTATCGTTGCTTCATCGCTAGCGTTGCGCGAGCATTACCGCACCGACCTTTCGCCTTGCAGTATCAATGAGCGCTGGGACTGCGGCATCGTGAATCACAGTCCGTACGCCATGCTCTTCGGAATTCCGGTGGCGGTGATCGGCATTGCCGGATATCTGCTGCTCGGCGTGCTTGCTTTCATGAAATCGTATCGGGTGATGCTGGTGACCGCGATGGGTGGTCTGGGCTTTGCGCTTCATCTCGCCCGCATTGAATCCGTTGTGCTCGGCGTGTGGTGCATCTACTGCGCTATATCCTTGGGAGTGATTTCCCTGCTGAGCTTGTTGGTTCTGGGGACGGTGATTGTGAACTCGATGAGCCGATCGCGAGAGACGGCTTGATTGTCGGACGCTCCGGAGCAATTTCAAAGTTGTTGTGGACGCAGGCAGCTGCCGAGCTTCGCTCGGCTTGGACGGGCGAGGCGCCCGTCCCCACACAAGCGCAGCCTATTCGTAGCGCAGGCTTTCGATCGGATCCAGTCGCGCCGCTCTAATTGCCGGCACCATGCCGCTCAGGACGCCCACTACGCCAAGAATGGCCGTCGCTACGGCGAGGCTGCCGATGTTGATATGCAGGTGGATGTCACCGGCCTGCAGGTTCTCACCAAAGGCGCTCATCAGCGGTAGGGCCCCCACGCCCCACGAGATCATGTACGCGATTCCGATCCCCGCCACTCCTCCGGCAAAGGTGATGGCCAGTGCTTCCGCGAGAAACTGTAAAAGAATGTGATGCCGTTGCGCGCCCAGCGCCTTCTCCACGCCGATTTCCCGCGTTCGCTGCTGCACTGAAACCAGCATGATGTTCATCAGGCCGATGCCGCCGATTCCCAGGGTCAGCGCACCGATAAAAGCGAGCAGCACTTTGAGAGCAGTGCACACGATCGCAAACTCGTCATAATCCTGCTTGAAGTCGGCGATGAACACGGCTCGGTGATCGTCCGGGCGGAAGTTATGGTGGCCTGCGAGTACGGTCCGCACCACGCGGGCGAGTTGCTGATGATCCTGCCCCTCGTAGTCCATGAAGATGCCGGTGATGTACTGCGTGTCGTAGAGATCGCCCATGGCGCTGAAAGGGATTGCCATCAGAGTGTTGTCGTTATCGTCGCCGCCCTGCACTTTGTGCTGGTAAACGCCAATCACCTGAAAACTCACCCCGTTGATCCGGACGCTCTGCCCCAAAGCTTGTTCGCCCGAGAACAGTCTTCGCTTCGCCTCATCGCCGATCACCACCACGCGGGCGTGCTCCACCTGATCCTGGTCGCTCAGGCCGCGGCCGGTGGCGACGTCGAAGCCGCGAATGCGCTGGTACACCGGGTAGACGCCCGTGAGAAAAAGATTGGTGAAAGTGCGTGTGTCGTGCTGAATGGTCACGCCACGCTTGTCGAAAATCGGGGTGACCCCCTTTACCATCGGCACTTCGTTGCGGATGTAGTCGACATCGGCCAGCTTCAGTCGCACTTCGCTTCCGGCTTTTGCGCCGCCCGCCTGCAGCGACGTTCGTCCCGGGAATGCTCCGATCACGTCGGTCCCCCATGAGCTGAAAATCAGATTGATGGCACGTTCGAAGCCCGAACCGAAGGCCAGCAGGATGACCACGGTCGCAATCCCCCACGCCATTCCCAGCATCGTCAGAGTGGTGCGGCGGCGATTGTGTTGCATCGCCCCGTAAGCTTCTTTCAGCAGATCATTGGTCATGACGTTATCCTTTTGTTCCTAGTGGAGCGCCGGGCGTCCCCGCCCGGCTACCTCGAACTGGACCCTTCGACTTCGCTCAGGGCAGGCTCGCGAGGACGCCCGTCACTCCACTATTACTGCTACTCCTGGCGCAGAGCCTCCACCGGTTCCAGCATCGCCGCTTTGCGCGCTGGGTAAAGCCCGGCTGTAATTCCTGCCAGCGCCAGCGCCAGCACCGCTCCGATCGCCGACACGGGCACGATCCGCGGGGTATCGAAGCCCTGCGGGAGTTGCACTCCCGAGAGCAGGCGGATGACAAGCATCGCGGCGCCAACTCCGATCGCGCCGCTCAACAACGTTAGGAATGCACCCTCAAGAAAAAACTGAAATAGAATGCTGCGGTTGGTTGCGCCCAGAGCTTTGCGCAGGCCGATCTCGCGCGTTCGTTCCGTCACCGCGACCAGCATGATGTTCACGATGCCGATCGCGCCGAGCGCCAGCGTCACGAGGCCGACCCCGCCCAGGAACCAGTCCATCGCAGTGAAGATCTTGCCCATCGTCTTCTGGTTCTTGATCGTGTCCCATTCTTCCCAGATGTCGGTGCCCTTCGGATCGAATCCGCCGTGATTGCGCGCTACGATGCGGTGCAACTCATCCTTGGCAGTTTCGTTCTCGTCAAAGCTGCGCGGCTGATAGTTGATGAAAGAAATCGCGTTGCCCTCTTTCGAGTTGTCGCCCGTCAGCGGAAACAACTCGCGCATGGTGTTGAAGGGAATAAAAATACGAATGTTGGTGGCGTTGTGCTCCTCGTGGCCGATCATCGAGAGCACGCCGATCACTTCAAAACGAACGCCATTGAGCAGGATGGTGTTGCCCACCGCGGGACGCCCGGGAAACATATTGCGCGTCATTTCCCGCCCCAGTATGCACACCCGCCGCCGCTGGTCATTGTCGTCATCGTTCAGCCATCGTCCGACTGCCAGCGGGATCGTCCGCACCTGACTGTAGATCGGTGGCACGCCCGAGACCTGGCCATTGGTGCTGGTGTAATCGCTGACTGCGCGGATGTCGTCGCGCGCGATCAGCGGCGAAATATTGATTGCGATCTTCGATTCGCTCTTGATGGCGAGGTAATCATCATAGGTGAGGTTGAACCACCTCATCGAGTTAAAGCTGCCCTCGACGGCCGGAGCGCGCCCGCCGAAAAAGAAGATGATGTTCTTACCGAAAGTTTCCAGTTGCTTGCGATTGCCATTTCGGAAGCCCTCTCCCACTCCGGCGAGCAGCAGCAGCGAACCGATACCCCAGGCGATCCCAAACATCGTGAGGAAGGATCGTAACTTGTGCGCCCACAGAGTTCGTAAGGTTTGCGCGAAGGTGTCCAGCAGCATGCGCATGTCGCCACCTCAGAGTCAGCAAGGGAAGGAAACGGTCTGGAAACGCCGACCAGCCCCGCTAATCCTTCGACTCGTGGGAGTGACATGCGTTAGCGGGAATTCATTCGAGAGGAGACGAAATTCATCAACCACCAAGGACACGAAGGTACACGAAGGTAAAAGCCTTCTGAAGGTTTCCTTCGTGCTCCTTCGTGCCCTTTGTGGTTAACGATTTATGATTGCGTCGCGAGTGCTGCGACTTGACACTTAACAACTGCAGTCTGTTCGGATTATTCGTTATTCTTTTCGTTCGCGCCCACTTTCCACGCGATCTGCCGCAGCATTCCCAGCCATACCTCGGCGTCATTGGCGTTAAACTCCATGCGCCGGACCAGGCGCCGCAACTTTTCTTCGGCCGCCACTGCTCGCGGCTTAATGTATCCGCTGTCGTGGAGGACCTTGAGCATCGCCTGCGTCAGCCGCTCCAGTTCCCGCGACGCGGCGGAAGTCTTTTCCTTTTTCCCGGACGCAGTTTTTGCTGTCTCTGTCTTCCGCCCCCGCACCAGTTCGTACAAGCAGACCGCCACCGCCTGCCCTAAATTCATCGACCCATGTTCTTCGCGTGTCGGAATCCGCATCAGCCAGTGGCAGTGGCTCAGTTCCTCATTCGACAGTCCATATCTTTCTGAACCAAACAGCAGTGCCACCGGCGCCAACCTCAACTGCCGCCTGATCTGCCGCCCGCCCTCAACCAGCCCCCGCAACCGGTGTTGCAAGTCTCGACGGCCCACTGCGGTCGTTCCGACCACGAGCCGGCAGTCCGCAACTGCTTCGGCCACGCCGTCATACTGTTCTGCCTTCGCCAGCAAACCCGCCGCCCCCACCGCCGACCGCGCTTCGCGAAACGCTTTTTCGTAGGGATTCACCACCCGCAATCGCCGGACCCCAAAATTGCTCATGGCGCGCGCCGCCGCTCCAATATTCAGCGGATTCCGCGTGGCCACGAGCACTACCCGGAGATTGTCGAGATCGCTTGTCATTTTCTTGTTAAACCCGTTTTTGTTAAAACCCGCTTAGGCCCGTCGTTCTGAGACCTTCATTTCAAGACCCTTATTCTAAAGCCATCATTCTACGGGCGCTCGTCCCCGGCAGCCCCTGCCGGCGGCCCCTGCGACTTCCGCCCTTGTGGAGCATCCAATAGACAGTTAGACAGTGCTAGGATAGAGTCCCGCCCAGAGGAGACCACGCGGTCCACCCTGGCGGTGAACTCGTACCTGGCTGAGACCTCTGGAGGATGAATGGCAAGCAACGGCATCGTCGAAGTCACCGACGCCAATTTCGATTCTGATGTATTGAAGTCCGATAAGCCCGTGTTGATCGATTTTTGGGCCGCATGGTGTGGCCCCTGCCGCGCCATCGCTCCGATCGTCGAAGAACTGGCCGGCGAATATCAGGGCAAAGTCAAGATCGTCAAAATGGACGTAGACCGCAACGCCGCAACGCCGATGCGCTACAAAGTCACCGGCATTCCAACCCTGCTCGTCTTTAAGAACGGACAGGTAGTGGAACAACTAGTAGGCTACCGCTCAAAAGACGACATTCAGAAAGCCCTTGATCGCCACGTAGCCAAGGTCACCACCTAGGCTAAGAAAAGAATTCGGTGGAGCGACGGGCGTCCTCGCCCGTCCTTTTCTGCGTTGTCAGTTTGAGCAGCTGCCCCTCAGTACTTCCGCAGCACCCCAATCACCCGTCCCTGAATCTCGACCGACGCCGCCGGCACAATGATCGGCTTCATCGCCGCATTCGAAGGCTGCAGACGAATGTTCTCTCCCTCGCGAAAGAACCGCTTCAGCGTCGCGTCCGACGAATCGAGCAGCGCCACCACAATATCTCCGTTGTGCGCCGTTTTCGTCTTCTCGACCAGCACGTAGTCGCCGTCAAGAATCGCCTCGTCCTGCATGGATTCGCCGCGCACTTCGAGGACAAACACTTCCTTCGAGCGCACAAAATCCGCGAGCGAAATCGTCTCGTTGTGCTCCACCGCCTCAATCGGACGCCCCGCCGCAATCCTGCCGACCAGCGGCAGCACCACCCCCGTGTTCACCGCCATCGACTGCTTCAACTTTCCCTTCGGCGGCAGCAGATCAATCGAACGGCTGCGGTTATAGTCCCGCGTGAGCAGCCCTTTTTTCTCCAGGTTGGTAACGTGCTTGTGCACTGTGGCCAGAGAACTCAGCCCCATGCCTTCCTTGATCTCTTCAAATGAAGGGGAGTATTGCTTCTCCGCCACGAAGCGCGAAATGAAGTCATACAACTCGTGCTGACGCCGAGTGATCGCCATGCCGGGAGCATAGGCGAATGTATGGCGAATGTCAAGAAGAGCGGTTCAACGCTTCTGGTACGGGTGGAAGATGTAGTCCTTCGCCTTCACGACCGTATGGCACGCGTTTCCGCAGTCGGAGAGGCTTTTGGGGTCGGGCGTGAACTTGTCCGAGGCGGCATCGTAGTTGAACACCGCGTATCCCCATCCATTGCTTTTCGGAAATCTCTTGCTGTCCTTTTCCATGACGAAAGCCTCAGCAAAGACGTCGGGCACCTCCACGACGAAGGGGGCCTCCGTGCTCTTCTTCTGCTTCCACTGAAGCTTCACGATCATGGAGCCATCCGGGAAAGGCTGGCCGTTGCCCGGAACGCCGGCCTTGTACGCGTTGATCATCGTCGGATTGCCGACGATCACCTTGAGCCTTTCGTCGGTCCGGGAGGAAGAGACCGGGGCCCAGTCCTCGTATCCCCTGAAGTCGGAGAACGCGATTCCGCTCGGTGATTTCAGCGAGTACTTGTCCTGCGCGTAAACGGTCGCGGCGACGAGGACGGCGAGCACCGCCGTGGCTGTCGCAATCGTGAGCTTGCTTTTGCGCTTCATGGCTGATCCTTTTTAACCAGGATTTCCATTTTGGCTTTGGATTGGGCACAGCATATCACACCCGAATTCTTGATCCTCCGAAGCACAGTTTTCTCTCCGGAACCCGGGTGCCCCATCCTTAACGTCGCGCTCTTTGCGACGTTAGGGTGGGGATTTTGACTTCCTATCTTCAAGCGATAAGGTGGCCCATTCAAGCCGTCTTTTGGCTTGAGTGGGGAGTTCTATCGCTGGACGTATCCCGCTGTGTTTCACTGAGCAGGAGGTGAACATGCTCCGGCATGACTACGTATCCGTAAACCTGAAGCCTGAAACTGCGCCGCGGGTGCCCCCATCCTAAAATCGCGCTCTTTGCGATTTTAGGGTGGGATGTTCCACCCTGACTCGAAGATTCGTCGGCTTGCGTCGGTGGTAAACAACCAGAGCCTGCCCCGAGCGACTGAGCGCAGCGAAGGAGTCGAATGGGGCGATGGTAGCAGCAGAAAGTTGAGGCGCCTAGCGGGCGTCTGAGCCCGCTGCCGAAATCCCGGCTTTGCCGAAGCCCTGAGCGCAGTCGAAGGGGAAGCCGAGGGATCATGATTCGTGAAAACGGGTTAGCCCCCATGGCATGAGGACAATCTAGTTTGTCAATCGGGCCATGTCTGTGACGTGTGAACATCCCCACTCAAGCCAAAACCGGGCTTGATGGGCCACCCGCCAGTAAGGCTACTGACATATTCAACTCTATTACGGCTTACATTAAGAGTACAGGCCGAGTTAGTTGGTAAGAAAGATTGCGGAAGACACAAACGTTAACAACTGGCGTGAAAGTGGAGCTATCGCGGGTGTCCAAAATTTTAGACAGCGCACCCAGTGTCGAAATTTTAGACAGTGCACCCCATCGAGCCTGCGAGAGTGAAAAGCTGCGCAAGGCACAAGTATTGTGGAAATGAAGATCACTGGTCAATATTGCACAGTATTCGGTCTGGCACTTACAGTAGCGTCGTCAAGCAGGGTATATTGTCAAATAATAAGGGGCGCTGATGCCCAGCAACAGGCGTTGTAGGAGTGTCGCTCCCACCAGATACAAACCCCAGGGACATCCCAGTCCCCATGTCCTATCCGACAAGCGTTAGATGGTCAGGTGGGGCTCGGAGCCAGCACTAAGTTAAAGGAGGTTCCATGGCAACACACAGAGTCCTGGTCGTCGAGGATGACGATTCTGTTCGTCTGATGCTTCACGAAGGATTGCACCGCGATGGGTTTGAAGTGGTGCTCGCTTCAAACGTGCGCGATGCGCTCAGGCTCATCGCGACGGAAACCTTTGATGTCCTTCTTTCAGACCTGCACATGCCTCTCGCAGGGGATGGCTTCACCTTGGTCAGCGCCATGCGCCATACTCATCCGGATGCGTTGACCGTGGTTCTCAGCGGGTACCCGGCGCTGGACGAGGCAATGTCAGCGATTCTCTCCCAAGCCGACGAAATTTTTGCGAAACCGATTCGAATCGGCGCACTCAAGGAACTCATTCGCACCAGACTAGCCGACCCTCGCTCTATTAAACGGGTGAAGCCGGAATCGGTCGCTTCCATATTGGAGCGCGAGGTCGAAACCACGATTCAGAATTGGCTGGATTTCGTGGACCAGGATGCGGAACTGACATGTATTCCTCTGAGCCGCATTGAACGCACTGGGCACCTCCCTAAGCTGCTTCTAGACCTTATTATTCGCCTGCGCCTGGACTCGGGATTGCCAGCCCCAATTTCCCTGGCGGCTCGCGACCATGGAGCGATGCGGCTGCAACAGGGCTACACCGCTACCATGGTTGTAGAAGAATCTCGCATCTTGCAGGTGAGCATCTTTAGCACTTTGCAAAGGAATTTGTGCGGAGTGGACTTCAGTAGACTATTGCTGGACGTGGTGACTATCGCGGATGAAGTCGATTCACAATTGAAGCAAGCAATGGCCAGCTACGTCACACCGGCGGTGCCGCTGAAATCTCCGGCGTTTGGACTGGCAGGGTAGCAGACAACGCGGACGACAAGGGCGAGTAGTGTCCTAAATAGTGCGTTGAAAACTTGGTGGCGGACCCGGACCTTTTAGGACCTGTAATTGGTCTGTTTTGACCAGCTTTTTGAAATCGCCACGTGCGACACTGCCGTGAGAGCATGGCATGACCATAGGAGCACCACATGATGAAATTGAAAGAGTTAGCCAGCGTGGCGGACATACTGGAGCGGGAACTCCAACCCACGATCAAAGAATGGCTGCGGCGGGTGAATCTGATTCCAGAACTGACCGACATTCCACTTAGCGATGCGGATCGCACGGCCATCTGCCCAAGCTATACTACGATCTGATTTCCCGCCTGCGCCTTACTAAGGATGCCCATCAGCCCGTCTCTGCTGCCGCTGCCGCGCACGGATACCTACGGCGTGCGCAGGGCTACTCTGCCTCCATGCTCATTGAGGAGTCGCGGGTGTTCCAGGTCGCCACATTCAGCACACTACATCTCCATCAGAGCGAACTCGATCAGAACCAAGTGCTTTTAGACGTAATGGTCATCGCGGACGAGGTGGATGCGCAACTCATGGAAACCGTGCGCAGCTTGATGGGGGCGAAACTAGCTGAGGCCGCAGCCTAGCGACCGCGACCGCTACTCTGAAGGCTTGGAGGGAATCCGCGCTCGGTCGAGGCGGTCTGGCTCTTCGGTGAGGAGCCGATCAATTTCACGGACACGCTCCGTCAGTTTTTTCCGGGTCTTGCTCATCTGCAGCAAGTGCCGCCAACCTATTAGTCTTTCGCGATCACTCTGCGGTCACGATGCGGGTCGGTGCGCGGTTGGCCGGTGCTAAGCTCACACTTCTTCCCTGGATCAGCACCACAAGTCGGGCATCGGACGGAGAGGGCCTGTTTTGGGCTGAGTTCTTTCTTCATTCGCTACGCCGAAGATTTGGAGGAAATCTGCGCCCGCGCATCAGTTACCTTGGGCTGCGACTCCATTTTCTCTAGCGATCTCTGAAGGCCGAGGAGGTCTTCCCGAATCATATCCAGTTGGTCGAATTAGCTCACCGATTGTCTTGGGCGGGCTGCCAGTGTGTGGCATGCTGCTAGCCTACACTGTGGAGAACCGAAGTGTCGGTACGCTAGCGCTCACGGGAACGCCGGTAGTGGGCTACTTTGAATTTCTGCACAACCGAGCACTTTAGCTCAAATCATTGGACGGGTGGCCCACTCAAGCCCGGTTTTGGCTTGAGTGGGGAGTTCTATCGCTGGACGTATCCCGCTGTGGTTCGCTGAGCAGCAAGTAAACATGCTCTGGCATGACTACGTAGCCGTAAACGTGAAGCCTGAAGCTCCGCCGCACCCGCTCCAAGGCTGACTCGAAGATTCGTCGGCCTGCGTCGGTGGTAAACAACCAGAGCCTGCCCTGAGCGACCGAGCGCAGCGAAGGAGTCGAATGGGGCGATGGTAGCAGCAGAAAGTGACGAAATGACTCTGCCCAGTGTGCTGAAAACGCGTTAGTCCAGATGGCATGGGGACAATTTAGCTTGTCAGCCGTGGCCCAAGTCTGTGACGTGTGAACATTCCCACTCAAGCCAAAACCGGGCTTGAGTGGGCCACAGACCAATACTCATTGACAACCCCGTATTAAAGATCCATGCTTCCGTGTCATCCCGCTGTGGAGTCCTTAGCGAGCTAATGAGGCTATTCCATTTCGTTGTCCGCGTCACGTCCGCGTCCCTGTAGCAGTTGTTCTGTGAAGCGGAAAACCGGAGGAGAAATTACATGAAGCATACAAGCGGTTGGCTATTGTTAAGAGTCGCGTGTCTGGTCTCTTTGCTTGCCATGGTACTGCTGGCTATTCCGGCGCGGGCGCAGACCTTCGCCTATGTGACCAATGTCTTTTCGAACACCGTCTCCGTGATCGACACGGCGAGCAACACAGTGGTTGCCACGGTAGCGGTTGGGAGTGGCCCCTTAGGGGTGGCCATCACCCCTGACGGAACCCGCGCCTATGTCGCGAATAGTGCTTCCAACTCTATTTCGGTGATCGACACGGCGAAGAAGACAGTGGTTGCCACGGTAGCGCTTGGCAATGGCCCCCTTGCGGTTGCCATCACCCCGGACGGAACACGCGCCTATGTGACTGGCGGCCCAGTCTCGGTGATAGACACCGCCAGCAACACCGTAGTTGCAACGGTAGAAGATCCGAACGCCTATGGGGTGGCCATCACGCCTGACGGAACCCGGGCCTACGTGACGGACTTCCTCTCCGCCTCGGTAACGGTCATCGAAACGGCGAATAACACCATTATTGCCGAGGTGCCGGTTGGGAGCCACAACCTTGGGGTGGCCATTACCCCGGACGGAACTCACGCTTATGTGGCGAATGGTGGCACCGATTCGGTCTCGGTGATTGAAACAGCGACCAACACCGTAACTGCCGAGGTACCGGTTGGGGTTGAACCCCAAGGAGTGGCTATCACGCCGGACGGAACCCGCGCCTATGTCTCGAATGATGCTTCCAACTCCGTTTCGGTGATCGACACGGCGAGCAACACAGTGACTGCCACGGTCGCGGTTGGGAGTATCCCCTTCGGGGTGGCGATTAGGCCGGACGGAACCCGCGCGTACGTGGCGAATGAGAACTCCAACTCCGTGTCGGTAATCGATACGGCGAGTAATACCGTGGTTGCTACAGTAGCGGTTGGAAGCGGCCCCACATGGGTGGCCATCACCCCGGGAATTGGCCCACCCAGCGACAAAGATCAGTGCAAGAAAGGCGGCTGGAGAGGCTTTACGATTCCCCGGAAATTCAAGAACCAAGGTGACTGCGTCAGTTTTGTCAACCATCATGGGAAGTAGGTGGTTTTAATGCGGAACAGCAATTGTCGCACGTACTCGCATCCCACGCATGGGTGGCCCAGCTTACTGTTTTCAAACTCACGAGGGTGCCCCGTCCAAGTTCTGCTTGGGCGGGTCCTCTAAAGCGGCCGGATGCTTCGGAACGGTTGGAACGATACCTGATTGCTCTCTCCGCCGCGCGGTCCCACCCAATCAACCATTGACACCGCTGTTAAAATCATTACAAGGCCCAAAGGCACGAACCATCAAGTTCCTTGACAACATACTCAGGCCGCTAACAAGCGACCAAAGGACGACTAACACCCGAAGTTAGTCACTAACTCCTCTGTCTTCAAGACTTTGCCTCTAACTCTCATCCGCTCAAGACTTTGGCGGGAGCCACCCGCTAAAGTCTTGATTCTAATATACCGAGGGGGAGGGGGGTACCTGGCGGACCAGCTCACCGCGCCTTGCTTGACCCCGTCTTGCTTGACTTGGATAATTCGCGAATCAAATGCAGAAAATCTGCGGGCGGTTTGCTGTCAATCGAGATGTTCTTTCCCGATCGCGGATGGACAAACTCAAGATGCGCGGCATGAAGAGCAACGCGCTCAATCAATTTCTCTGACGCTTCCGCCGGGTGATATTTTCTGTCCCCGATTACCTGATGCCCCGCCGCCGAAAATTGCACGCGGATCTGATTCTGGAATCCTGTCACCAGCTCAACCCGTACCAGCGAAGCATCCGCAAAAAGGCGTTCGACGGAATACCGGAGTTCGGCGCGAGCGGCTTTAGGATCTTTCACGGTGCGCAACTGCTGAAACATTCCTTCACGTCGAAAATAGTGGACGAGCGTTCCAGCCTCAGTGGCGAGACGGCCGCGCACGACCGCGAGATACTGCCGCACGGGAGTGTGGGCGAGAAACTGCCGCACCAGGGCGGCTCGATCCGGCGCAGTCTTGGCAAAAAGCAGAGCCCCCGACGTAAATCGATCGATGCGATGTACGATCAACGTTCGTTGCTTCTTCAATTCGAGACTGGCGGACACGAGCGACCATGCCGAAGGAGTAGCGGAACCCTTAATTGGCACCGCCAGGAGCCCTGGCGGTTTGTCGACAATGATCACCGCATCGTCTTCGTAAAGCACGGCAAGTTCGCGGGAGAAACGAGGCCGACGCCGGTCCTCCGGAGCCAAAATTTGATTCGGCCTTGCGCTGACACGGCGAGCTTTTTTGGGAGGTTTCTTCATTCCGCCGTAACGCCCTTCAAAAACACGTAATAAAAATCCACGCCCCGGGCGAACGCCTCGACCCCCGTCCGCTCATCTTTTCCATGCGCACGGATATCGTCCCGGTCAAACTGTTCGCCCGACACACAATACGTCGGCATCCCGGCTGCGTTCGTGTACACACCATCCGACGCGCCCGTGGCCATGTTCGGAAGCACCGGAATCCCCGGCCACATTTTTGCCACGACTTTCTCCAGCGGTTCGAACACTTCCTTGCGCGGAGCGGGCGGGACAAAGCTATGCCGATCCGAACCGTGATCCATCAGCACGTTGTTGCTCTCGAGGAACTGCACTTTAATCGTAGGAGCCGTAATTTTCGGGTCAGCTGCCACTTTCTCCAGCGTCAGCCGGATTTCCTCCAGCGAGTGTCCGGGTTCGATGCGGCAGTTCACGTTCGCCTTCGCCATCTGCGGCAGCGCGTTGTTGGCATGGCCTGCGCTCAACCGCGTCGCCACGCATGTCGTGTGCATGGTGGAATTGTCCAGCGGGTCTTTTGAAAGCCGCGCCACAGCTTCCATGTCGGGAGGATTCTTCAGCATCGCCTTCAGATCGGCGGCCCGCTCCGGTATTGCCATCTTTATTTGGCGCTCGTAATACGCGCGCGTGATGTTGTTCAGTTCGAAGGAAAACTGGTAATGCTGGATCCGCGTCAGCGCATCCGCGAGTTCGTAGATGGCGTTTTCCGGCCGTGGCAGCGAGCTGTGCCCGCCCGGATTGGTCGCCGTCAGCACGAAATCGCTATACAGTTTCTCGGTGGCATTCACTTCCATCATCACCGGCTTGCCATGGTCGGCCAGCACGCCGCCGCCGTCGTGATTCAGCACGAACTCGGCGTCAATCAATTCGCGCTGATTCTTGATCAGCCAATCGACTCCATTCGATGTGCCGCCTTCCTCATCCGCCGTCAGCGCGAGAATAATGTCGCGGCTGGGAACGTATCCTTCTTTCTTCATGCGGATGAGCGTGGACGACATAATCGCGTCGCCGTCCTTCATATCGCTGGTGCCGCGGCCGTAGTAGTAGCCGTCCTTCTCGATGAACTGAAACGGATCGGTCGTCCAATCCTCACGTCGCGCTTCTACGACGTCGAGATGCCCGATTAGCAGCACCGGCTTGTGCTTGCCCGATCCATGCAGCCGCACCACGACATTTTTCTTACGGTCATTGGAACTCGGCCCGAGAACCTGAATGTCGCTTTCGGGGAATCCGGCATCGCGAAAGCGCTGCGCCATCGCTTCGGCGGCCGCGGTCACGCTGCCCACCGAATCCGTCGTATTGATCTCGATCAATTGTTTGAAAATGTCGACCGCCAGCTTCCGTGTAGCTTCGTCCGCTGGCGCGGTTTGTTGCGCCTGCATCGAGATCGTAAGTGCCAGACAAAAAAACAGGCCGAGCCACCATTTCTGAGATCCCACGTCCATCCTCCACAAAGATTTCGACAACGATTTCCGTCGCATGCCAACGCTGAAAGCTAACAGATTCGTTCCGCAAAAGCCAAGCTCGCCCCGGCGAATTGAGTTGCAATGTCGCACTACTGACGCTACCTTCCCGAATACAAATGACGAGCCCGCAAGACAACCAGACGAAAATCACGGCCGCCAGACTGGCGCTGCTCTTCTGCGTTTTCTTCCTGATCGCGTGCGGCCTGGGCTACCCGATTCTCAGTCGATTCGATCCGCGCGAGACGCCGGGACTTTCCGACGTCAAGATTTACGCATCGCTCGTGACCGGAACAGCGACCGGGACAGCGACCGGGACAGCGAGCTCCGACGCCGGACACGTCCGCTTCCGCGTGCTGGTTCCGTGGCTCGCCAAGCCTTTCTACTGGCTCGCGCAAGGACGATTTGCAACTTGGGATCCGGTGATGTTCGGACTTCTCGTTGCCGACTCGCTGTTCGTGGCCGGAACTGCCGTTCTCATTGTTATTCTCGGGGGCATTCTCGGGAAGGGTCTCGGGAACCGTCAGCTCGGGTGTTCCGCGGTCGGCCTGGTTGGCGCGTTGCTGTACATGGTCAACTTCGCCGTTCCGAATCTTCGCCTGGTCGGATTGGTGGACGCCGGCGAAGGCTTCTTTCTGCTGGCTTTGCTGTGGAGTTTGTCGGAGTTCGAACTGTGGGTTTTGCCCGTGATTGCGGTGCTGGGAGCACTGACCAAAGAATCGTTTATCCCCTTCAGCATGGTGCTGACATCAGCCTGGTGGTTCTCAATCTGGGCCGATCACGATAACGATCGCAATGCTGATCATCGCAACGAGGATCGCAATCGCGCTCGAAAGACCGCAGCCTGGATACTGACTAGTTGGGTGCTAAGCCTCGCCGCGATGATCGGACTGCAATGGTCGATCACCGGCAGGTTTGTAAGTCCGCTGCAGTTTGGTCTTGCTCTTCATGGCAGCGACGACTACTTCGGCCACTTCGCTTCTTCGCTGCACGATCGAAGTCTCTGGTACATCTTTTTGTGGCTATTGCCGACCGCCATCCCGAACCTGAAGCGCCTTCCAAAGGCGTGGCTCATCCCGGTTGGCGCGACCTGCGCCATGGCATTTGTGCTGGACGCATATTTTGGGGGTGCGCCGGGGACGGTGGGCAGAGCGCTCTTCAGTGTCGCTGGTCCGGTGCTCAGCCTGTCGTCCGCGTTGCTACTGCTGCGGATTTCCAGTTAGGTTTGTCGTCGTGCCGATAGGGAGCAGCCGAAACTGCTTTTAGGGCCCGAACCGCTGGACGATCAGAGTTCGTGACTCTATGCTTGCACCAGTTCGCGCTCCTGGCGCGTGTTCCACAGCGGCGCAAGAATGCCCGATTTCAGAACCTCCGACTCGGCTCTCACCCAGTCTTCCAGCGCCAGCCCTTCCACCCGGCCGCGCTCATTGTAAAGCTGGTCCGCACGCAGTCGTATCTTTCTCTCCAGCAAATCCACCATCAGTTTCTGCCGTTCACGAGTTCTCGTTACACTGTCCACTGCTGACACTCCACCATGATTATTTATCTACAATATCTATAAATATTGTAAACGGCGGACGGTTAAAGGGGAATGAATAGGCAGGTTACCAAAGGGATGTCCGATGGGACGTATCCCGGGCGGTGGCAAGTGCTTTGTGCCGGGCGATCCAGTAAAACAAACGCCGGGCGCGGACACCCAGCGCTCCACGGGCACCCCTCTGGCCGGGCGGGGACGCCCGGCGCTCCATTACTGTGACGATTGCGCTGTAAACGCGCCGCTCATGTTGACTCCGGAATCTGCCTGCAACATATAGCCGGTGCTGCTCGTTGTCAGGTAGAGAACGATATTATTGGTAAAGCCGTTCAACACGGTTGTTGTCCGGCCGTTAGCTGCAACTGAATAGGTGCCCGTGAAAGCATTGGAAGATCTGCCGCCAGCCAGCACATTTGGGTTCGGGTCGAAGAAACTGGTTACGTAGTTGGTCCCGAGAGAATCCGTGCTACTCGGAACCAGGGTTCCCACGCGGTCTTTGAACAGCCCGTTGCCCGATCCACTATTCCCGTCGAAGCCATCCATGAAGAAGGCAGCTTGTGTCCCGAGGCTGGTGTTCGAGAAGGTGCCGGTTTGCTGATCGATGGTGCCGTCTTCAACGTTGGCCCCGTTGAGCGCTATGAAGTAAGCCCGCGTTGGGCTCACCATCCAGATGTCACGCGTAAAGCCCCCAAAAGTGAGGCTGCCCGATCCATTGCCGAAGGAATTGTCGATCAAATAGGTTCCGGTTGTCGTTTGGTTGCTGGAGACAGAACCGTCCTGCGCGGAATCGTAATTCGCCGCGGTAACGTTTGCCGTGCCATCGGTTGTGAAGACGCCGACCGTGTTAACAAAGCCGGGTGTTGTTGTCTCCCCGCTGCTGCCAAACGCATAGGAGCCGGAAAGTGAGGCGGCCGAGAATGTAATAGCACTCTGCTGTTCGGCCAGGCCAATGGAAAGTATATTCGGGGTCGTATCCAGCAACAGGAACTTGTTCGAACTGACCACATAGTATTCCGCGGAGTGAGTGAGACCGTTCACTGAGTAGCTGATCGTCCCTCGACCGCCTGCCGGAGCGGTTATGCTACCGCCAGCGCCGATGGAACCGGTGGCTGGCGTTCCATTCTGAACCATTATGTAGGAACCGCTCACCGCGCCTGCGGAAATTGCCATCGTGCCCGTCGTTGCGCTCACAAATACGTCATGAGTGCGGAAGACAAAAGTTCCGGAGGGAGTTGTGGTGGAGGTCTGCAGGTGTGCCGAACCAGCGCTGGTCCCGCCCCCGTCTTCTTCTTCCATGTAGAGGTCGCCAGTATCACTCAAGGTGATTCGATACACTTCCTGACCTCCCGCCGCGAAATTGAACGTCAGGTCGCCCGTCCCGTCGCTGTTGATGGAATAAGTTCCGGTTACGGTATCTGTAAAAGCCTGGGTAGTGTTTGCCACAGCTTCTACGAAGTCGTCCGTTCCCGCCGTTATGTTCTTGTTACCATCGGCCGTAAATACTCCGCCCTCGATAAAGAAATTAGCCGCGGACAGCGTATTGGCGTTAAATCCAAAGCCCTTCACGGTAAACGAATACGTGCCCTTCAAACTGGCATTCGTGAAGCCCCCCTTGACCACCACGGAATTTCCGTTGGAGCCGCACCCGGCTGTCAAAAAAATGCCTGATATCGCTGCCAGAGCCATAATCAGGCGTCTGGCACACTTATTGGACACAAGGGGATTCATGAGACACTCCTGTCTTTAATTCTTGAGATGCGCCAACCCGGATTGTAGAAGAAAGTTTCGGAGGAAAAAATTGGCGGGAGCGTTTCCCCGGGCGGAGACGGGAGAGTTGAATGTTGCCGCCCCGGCCCCTAAAGGGGTGACTGATTGCGGAGACCCTGCGGTATCGCTAAAGCGATACCCTGATACGAATCCGACAGTGTTTAAAGCCGTGCCTTGTTCTAAAGGCTGAGCTTCCTGGCAACCCGTTAGGCCTTGGTAACTTCCACTCCACTCCGGGCCGGCGCCGAAATGCTGGACTGCTTGCGTTTTTCGGAAACCCAGACTCCCACGCGGTAGAGCAGCAGGGTGCCGAGCACGATGCCGTACTCGATGGGCTTGCGGAGATCCGCTTTCACCAGCCAGACGTAATGCACCACCCCCAGGATTCCGGTCAGATAAATTAGCCGATGCAGGCGTTGCCAGTTTTTGCCACCGAGGCGTCGAATCGACCATGCAGTCGAGGTCAGGGCCAGGGGGATCATGAGGACGAAGGCGGAGAATCCTACGGTGATGAATGGGCGCTTGGCGATATCTTTCAACATTTCGTGGACGTCGAAGAACTTGTCGAGCCAGATGTAGGTGGTGAAATGGAGACAACCATAGAAGAATGCGAACAGTCCGATCATGCGGCGGACACCGATCAGCCAGTATTGACGGGTGATCCGGCGGAGAGGCGTGATGGAGAGGGTGGTGAGTACTAGGATCAGCGTCCAATCGCCGGTGGAGTGCGTGATGAACTCGATGGGATTGGCGCCGAGGCCGGCATGCAGCGCTTTCCACGCCAGGCGTTCCAGGGGGACGAGCGCGGCTAGGAAGATCGCGATTTTTGTCAGACGGAGTTTCACTTTCGGTTTTGTATCTTTGTAACCTACAGCGAAGTAACCTACAGCGAACCCAGAGTTGTTGTCGCCGCAGGCAGCTGCCGAGCTGTGCTCGGCTGAACGGGCGAGGACGCCCGTCGCTCCATCGGCAAGTTCTAGAAGTTCTTTTTCAGGTCCATGCCTGAATACAGGCTCGCCACCTGGTCGTATCCATTGAACATCAGGGTCGGCCGCTTGAAGAATTCACCCAAGCGGAGTTCCTTGGCTTGGCTCCAGCGCGGATGGTCGATCTGCGGATTCACGTTCGAATAGAAGCCGTATTCGCGGGGAGTGTTCTCTTGCCAGGTGTTCAGGGGCTGGTCGCCGGTGAAGCGCATGCGGACGATCGACTTCGCGCTTTTGAATCCGTACTTCCATGGAATCACGATGCGGAGTGGGGCGCCGTCTTGATTCGGGAGCACCTCACCGTACATACCGAAACAGAGCAGGGCTAGCGGGTGCATGGCTTCGTCCATGCGAAGACCCTCGACGTACGGCCACTTCAGTACGCTGGTGCGCTGGCCGGGCATTTGTTTGGGATCGTACAAGGTGGTGAACTCGACAAACTTTGCTTTGGGCAGTGGATCGGCGCGCTTGATCAATTCGCTCAGGGAAAATCCGACCCAGGGAACGACAATCGACCAGCCCTCGACACAGCGATGGCGGTAGATGCGTTCTTCGGGAGCAGCCATCTTTATGATCGTGTCGACGTCGAGTACCTGCTTTTTCTTGACGTCGCCGTCGATGGTCACCGTCCAGGGACGGGTCCTGAAATTCTTTGCGAGGTCGGCAGGGCCGTCTTTCTCGGTGGAGAATTCGTAGAAATTGTTGTAGGTCGTGACATCCTTGTAGGGCGTTTGCTTTTCCGTCGTGCTGAAGGGGCTTTTCTGGAGGCCGTCAATCTTGGCGTTGGCGTTCGCGGTGAGCGACGGAACGGCTAGCTCAGCAAGATCACGGAGGGCGACGCTGGTAACGGCCGTCGCTCCGGCGATCGCTGCTCCGGCGAGAAAGTTGCGCCGGTTCAGGTAGGTCGTTTTGGAAGTAATTTCAGAAGACTTAATCGCAGCCGGTTTCCCGATCAGCATTCCTCACCCCAGACTTTAGTATAGGACTCAGGAACGGGGGAAAAGTTGCAACTGGGGGCGGTGGGGGGCTCGGGAGTCTCGCTTGTCCAGCAGCGTGGTGGCCGGGCGAGGACGCCCGGCGTTCCACTAATTCGAAGCGGATTTCGCCATGGATGCGGGGGCGGATGCTGAGTCAGATCGGGAGAGAAGGACTTCGCGGACTTTCTTGGCGAGATTCTGCAGGGTGAAGGGTTTCTGCAGGAACGCGGTTCTGGGGCCGAGCGCGCCCCGGGTGACGACGGCATCTTCCGTGTAGCCGGAAAGATAGAGCACGCTGATGCCGGGACGCAGCAAGAGCAGCTTCCTGGCCAGTTCGCGGCCGCCGATGCCGGGCATGACGACGTCGGTGATAAGGATATCGATGTGTTCTTTGAAGGACTCGGCGATGCGCAGGCCGGACTCGCCATTTTCGGCTTCGAGGACCTGGTAGCCACGAGAGGCGAGGGTTACACGCACCAGTTCGCGCACGGATTCCTCGTCTTCCACCAGCAAGACGGTTTCGCATCCGCCTGCTTCGCTCTGCTGACTCTTGACCGGGCTCAGCTCTTCGGCGGATTCTTCCACACGGGGCAAGTAAACGTAGAAAGTTGTGCCCGCCCCGAGTTCGCTTTCGGCAAACACGTATCCGCTGCTCTGCTTGACGATGCCGTAGACGGTCGAGAGGCCGAGGCCGGTGCCCTTTCCCTTTTCCTTGGTGGTAAAGAACGGCTCGAAGATGCGGGATTGAGTCTCTGCGTCCATGCCGTGGCCGGTATCGGCAACCGAGATCACGGCATAGCGTCCGGTCTGGATAAAACGGTGTTCGCTAAAGTCTTGGCGCACGGTCACGTCGGAGCTCTGCACGGTGAGCTTGCCGCCTTCGGGCATGGCATCTTTGGCGTTGACGACCAGATTCATGATGACCTGCTCGAGCTGGCCGGCGTCGGCGCGGGTGTGTCCGGTTTGAGTGGAGAGCCGCGTGACCAATTCGATGTTTTCGCCGATCAAGGGCCGCAGCAGGCGCTCCATGTCACCGATGACCGTGTTGACGTCGATCACCTTGAGTTCGAGGAGCTGCTTGCGGCTGAATGCCAGTAACTGGCGGGTGAGGGTAGCAGCACGGTCGGCGGCCTGTTGGATGGACTGGACCTTATGGTGCATGGGGCTGCTTTTATCCAACTGCTCCAGCAACACCTCGGTGTATCCGTTAATCACCATCAGCAGGTTGTTGAAGTCGTGGGCGACACCGCCGGCGAGGCGGCCGACAGCATCCATTTTCTGCGCCTGGCGAAGTTGCTCTTCGAGCTGCCGCCGGTCAGTGATATCTTCGGCGATCAGCTCCAATACCACTTCTCCGGGTTCGTCGGCGCTACTGGCAGCGCAGCCACTGAGCCGCACGATGATGACGCGGCCGTCTTTGCGCTTCCACTGAACTTCCACGCCATTCAGACCTCCGGCGTAGCGATAGTCCCCGGCCAGGCGGTCCAACTCTTTGGGATTGACGAAGACTTCGCGCCTTACGTCGAGCTGGAGAAGATCTTCGACCGAACTATGCCCGAGCATGGTAATGAGCGCGGGATTCACGTCCAAAAATCTTCCGCCGAGCGTGCAGCGGCAGATGCCGAAGGCTGCGCTCAAGATCAGAGAGCGGGAGCGAGCTTCGGAGCGGCGAAGCGCTTCTTCATAGCGCTTGTGCTCGATGGCCGCAGCCAATTGCTGCGAAACAAATTTCAGAATCTCGCGGTCGCGCTCTCCGAAGCGGGCGTTTTCGTTGTAGCTCTGGACGACGAGGGTTCCAATGCAGGTCGTGCCGCTCTTCAGGGGAACGCCCAGCCAGTCCAACGACGAAGCGCCGATCAATTCCACTTCGCCGCGCCGCACCAGTTCCTCAAAGACTGCCGGCGTCGCCAGCAGCGGCTCGCCGGAGCGTAGAACGTATTCCGTCAGACCGCGGCCCAGAGGCTTTGGGGTGGGGGTGGGGTCCTGTTCGTCGACGAAGTAGGGAAAGCTCAACAACTGGGACTGCGGATCGTAGAGGGAAATGTAGAAGTTGCGCGCATTCATCAACTGACCGACGATGTTGTGAATGGCGGCGAAAAACTGCTGCAGATCTTCGGCCGACTGGCTGCGCGCCGCGATGGCGTACAAGGCCGCATTCAACTCCTCGGCGCGCTTCTGTTCGGTGATGTCGCGATAGGACGCGTACGCGCCGACTCTTTTGCCGTTCAGAATTACGGGTGAGGTAGAGAGCAGCACCTCGACCAGTGAGCCGTCTTTGCGCTGGCGCCGGGTCTCCAGCGAAAGTTTGCTTTCAGTCTTGATGCACTCGCCGATCCACGCGGTTTCCGCGTAGCGATCGGGCGGCACGATGAGCAGATCGAGCCGTTTTCCCGCAACCTCATCCGCGTTAAAGCCGAACAGGCGGGTGAACTCCCCGTTGATACGCAGAATGCGTAGCTCCTGATCGACAATACTGATCGCTTCCGGCGCGTTCTCGATAATCTGTTCGAGGTAGGCCTTCTCGACGGTGAGGGGGACTTCGGCGGCATTGCCGTTCGTGGGCGAAGGAGGCGGGAGCGGACCGGAGTTGTGGGGGAAGACCGGTGGCACGACGATTTTCTCCCCCATACAGTCCTTTCCCAGAATGCACTGACGCTAGTGCGATGGTAAGCGGGCTGGGTTATCCGCCGTTAGTTACCGCGGTAATGGGGTTTTGGGGCGAAAACAGAAGAGTTCAGGAGGCGTTCGACAGCACTACACAGACCTGGTGCAGCATTAGCTTCTGCTCACTGGTCATAACCAGAAATTCGAATCCGCAGCTTAAGCCTTTGCTATAACGCACCACGGCTCGCAACTTCATGACGTGAGGCGGTAGCGGGATGGGAAACTCCACGGAAACAACTTCGCCCGCTTGCAACTCACCGCTGAGGGTAGCCCCGATGCCATCCTGGCCGAGAAAACTGGTACGGCCCCAGCATGTAGTCGTCAGGCCCTCGCGAAACACCGACAGCTGAATGCGCACGTCGAAACGATGGCGGGAGAAACGCCTCTGGTAAGCTTTGGCTGCTGCCTGTGCGTGGTCGCTCAATCCAGATTCTCCATTTCGGACATGGTTTTCGGGTCATGGTTTCAGGCCCGTTTTTTCAGCCGCGGGAAAATGGGGGAGCAGCCTTGTGATTGTGCTTGAGAGCAAGGGCGGTTCTCAACGGCATCAAAGGCCATGTACTAACGAGGCATGCGTTCGGGGGAGGGGGACCTGTAGAGAGGGGTTTGCTCCTCATATGCGCTAACTTAAGCCAGCGTAGTGCGTGTGAGGAAAAGAGAGAGCGTCATGACAGGGCCACGCGCTCTGGATCTCCAACCCATCCCATAAACAGAATTGTCCCCGTGGTTTCATCGCGGATAACAACGAAGAATGGGCGATCCATGATCATTTTAAAGTGGCGTGGCGGGCGCTTGATGTTTGCTGACGAACCAAAGCACGCCGTGACCATAGTAGCTGCCGCAGCCTCTGTTCCCTCTTCGTTCACCTCCGCGACGGCACGATGGAAAACTTGGTCGATCCAGACCGGAAGCTGCCCGGCGCGGACGCCATCGAACTCAGCTTGGTTGGGGTCGAAAGCGCGCTCCATCCCCAAAATCTTCAACGCCCGTTCCAGTTGGGCACCGCAGTCGAGCTTGAATCGCGGTATCTGGATCGTGCCTTCGACCTCCTCGAACCGTGCAAGCCGCGACTCCCACGCACCCGAACTCAAGCTCCGCTGAAACTGCCGGGCGCTGGTACCAGCCGCTGGCAGGATGACATACATGGCCATGTCACCTTCGTAGCAAAGAGCTATCGCTTGTGACTCGTCATCTTCGTAGTACGAGTACATGCCCGATTGGCGCATCGTCGGAAGTTGTTTCTTTTGTCCGGTCGAGCCGGTAAACAGCCCATCACGAGTCAACTCCCGGTCAAAAGGAATGGCCCAGCCTCCCTTGAAATAAATAGCGTTCACCGCGACCATAGCAGCCAGCGGGGAAAGCCCGTCCAGGATATGGCTGATCTTGCTTTTCGTTTTCTCGTTGACCCACGCGTTGATCCTCGGAACCGCATCGGGAGCTGCAAAGTCGAGAGTGGTCAGCTCCGCGTCGTAGATGTCCCGAAGTTTGGCAGCGCATTCCGGGCGCACCTGTACACGGTCGCTGCACCAGAGCGAGTTCGCGCCCATGACCTCCAAATTCTCGCGCCCGTGGAACAGGGCTCTCAGCCCGACGATTGTGAGATTTGTATCGATGGGGTCAAGGCCTGCAATTTCGAGGGCCTGCCCCATGGCTTGGCGAGTTTTTCCGGACGCAACTTCGTGGACCATCGCCAGACACAACATCACACTCGACGGCGAGAAAAACACATTTGTGTCGTCTCCAACCACGAGCTCACGAAACAGCCTGAAGGCGAACCGCGTGCTTGGCGAGCATGAGGATCCGGTTACGTCTGAGGCGAGAACTGCCGACGACTTGCGCACGAATGGCCACGGCATGGGAATACCCCCGGGCGTTGATTGTGAGCAACCAGCTGAATGTACACCCATCTCGCCCGCTCGCGACCTTGCTATTCCGATCTTTTTCGCGCTCTCCGCCAAAGCGCTCCCGCCCGATTCCGCTCCAATGACGGGCAAGCCGGAAGTAATTCTTAAGTTAGTGCTTACGGAGCTTGCCCGTCTCCCCTTACGGCCCGGGCATCGAAGAGCCGATTTCCGCAGTTCGTAAAGCTGCGTAAAGACGCGTGACAGACGCTCGCTGCGGCATCTAATATCGATGGTGGGCTGCTGGGGATAACGCTGAAGGAGCCACGCTGGAGTAATCTTAATTCTTATGTCTTACCGCTCAAACGCCGCCGAAGCCTGGTATCCCGACCCGCAGTCCACGGCCACAGAGTCGGACATTCCGCTGGATTTGCTCCCGCCGGCGAGCCTGACGCAGCCCCTCTGGAGGTCGCTGGTCGGCAATCTGCGCGATACCTTCGCGCCGGACAAGCTGCCGCCGCTCCAACTCACTTCACGGCCGGTGAATGTGGGCCTGCTGCTTGGGGAGCGTCTGCGCCTGCCTTGGTTTCGCACCGTGTTCACCAACATTGGCGACGTGATCTCGCCGGAGACACTGCCGCCGCTCGAACTTGAATCGCGGCCCGTCGATGTCGGTGAACTGATCACCGATCAGCTCAGCCACTTCTGGTGGGGCTCGCTGCTGCGGAATTTGGCCGATCGCGTTTCGCCGGAAACAATGCCGGCTCTTAATCTGACTTCCAAGCCGATTCTGGACATCATTCCGAAGTCGTGGATCCTGCTGCCATTGTGGTCGGAAGTCGTGGATACGCCGAAGGTCTTTTATCCCGACAAGCCGAAGCCGCCTGATGTTTTGAGGCCAGCTAATCTGCAACCGGTGGCGTTGCCGGAAAAGCGGGAAGCTCTGGTCGCGGAACCCACCGCCGCCGTCCTGCTGCGCGATCTGCGCCGCTCGCGCATTCGGCAGCGCATCTGGATCGGGCTGGCGACGGCACAAGTTGTATACATGGTTCTGGCCGCGGTGGGGAAACTCTGATTTAGTCGGCTGTCCAATATCTTTGAGAGCATCGTGGCCGGGCGGGGACGCCCGGCTCTCCATAATTAGCAAACTTGCTTACTGCCTTAACCCCATCCAGCCTTCGGCAATCACCATGGAATTTCCGGGGTTCCGAGCATCGTAACGGACTGACGTCGGCAGGCCGAGGCGGCAGGAATGTAGGTTGATCCATTGCCGAAGATAGGTGACGTCCTGCGAGGCCTCGTAGGAAACCCCGGCCACGTCGTACTGATAAATCAGCATGGTAGCAGGGCGGTTCGTGTCTACCGCAATTTCCTGAACATCAATCACCGTGCCGTCGGTTATGCGCCCGACCGTATTCAGCCACGCGCGGCGTTCGCGCTCTACATCGTCCGCGGTCTTGGATTTGCGACGCAGCAGAGCATAGCCGGCGATGGCCAGGCCAATCGCGCCCAGCACAAGCGTGTAGAGACGAAGCGAGATCATTTGCAAATTGAACCTGAGCCTTTCAGTCTGCTTTCAGCATAAGCTGTAACCTCTCCGGCCGCCAAGGGCACCAAGGTGCGCAAAAGTTTGCCGAGCTTTTGACAAGAAAGTGACAGTTCTTTGACAATTTTTTGACAACTCAGGCAGATGCCCGGTCTAAATTTTCGTGATTGCTGGCCGTGGTTTTCTGGACTCGGTCTTCCAGGCTCACTTCTCCGGACCGAACGGCCTATCTCTCGCTGGAGGGTTGTCATGAAACTTCCCATCAAGATCATTTTTTCCGCGGCGCTGGTCGCGGTTGTGCTGGCATGCACCGTCCCCGCCGCGGCAGCGGACCATTACCTGATTGCCGACCAATTCAACAATCGTGTGATTGAAGTCGACCATCGGGGCAACATTGTCTGGCACTTTGGCCTGGGTCCGGCCGATTTCTCTCCTGCGTCCATCATCGGCGTCAATGATGTGCAGCGCGTCGGAGAGTTTACATTAATGGCTGGCACCGGAACCCCGGGCGGTCAGCCCGAAGCGCCCAACTGCACCAATCCCAGCGGCTGCCCCGACAACCGCGTGATATTGGTCGACCACGCGGGAAACATTGTTTGGCAATATGGGACGTTTGGTCCCGGTGGCAGTGGTCCCAATCAACTGAACACTCCCGTACAAAACACCTGGCTTCCCAATCGCCACGTACTGATCACCGATCAGGCGAACCAGCGAATCATTGAGGTCGACGTCGCAACCAATGGAATCGTCTGGCAATATGGCACCACGGGTGTCTCCGGCAACGGCGCCAATCAGCTCAACAACCCGAACTGCGCCGAGCTTTTGGAGAACGGTAACGTTCTGATCTGCGACGAGAATAACAATCGCGCGTTCGAGGTCAAGCCGACGCCCCCGCTTGGCGGCGACATTGTCTGGCAATACGGCAGCGGCGACCCGACGATCAACGATCCGGTGAGTGGTGTCGCTTTTGCCAGCCGGCTGAAAAACGGCCACACGCTGATCACGGATTCGAATCACTCCCGTATCGTCGAGATTGATCGAGATTCGAACGTGGTTTGGGAGTACTTCACCTGTCACGGTGCGGACTGCAACCTGCCGAGAGGCACCGGCCCATTGCCCACGCGCGCCGTGCGCATGAGGCACGGTCACACCCTGATCAGCGATCAATACAGCCACCGGGTGATCGAGGTGAACCACGCCAAGCACATCGTGCATACCTGGGGCAAACTTGATTCCCTCGGCTACAACGCCGAGAACGTTGCCGACGGAGGACTCAACTCGCCCTACGACGCCAAAGCCGTGGGCGACTATACGGGGCTTACGCCGCCGTTTTGACGAGGTGAGTCTCGGAGGACGGGGGCCGGTCCCACACCCGGCCCCTGAGTTCTTTGTTACGGTTGGCTGCGGCTGCGGCCTTCGTAGTCCCGCCATGGAGTCAGCACTTTGTAGCGAGGTGTGGCTGTAACAGTTTTCTTGGTGGAAGCCAGAAGCTTTCTTCTGATAAGCCAGCCGACCGCCGCCTGCGCCGAACTTTTGGACACTCCGATGCACTCGGCAATCTGCCGATAGCTGGCCTCAACGACATGTCCTTTTCGGTGCTCTTTCCCCTGCTCTTTTCCCTGCTCCCCGGTAAACCACAGATAGACCAGGAAGCTTACGACGCGGCGGTCATGGCCAACGAGGTCGCGCATCAGGACGTCAATTACGTAGTCGTCTATCGCAATCATCGAACGCAACCATCGAACGCAATCATGCTATACCGACTGACAATATAGCATTAAATAGCTGATTGCATCTCGCGACGCGCTTTTCTATTCTCAGACGACTTCACTGCTCTTACTTCACTCGTCTTGAAGGAGACTGAAAATGATTCGTGGTATCAAATTTGCTTGTGTTCCGACTCGCGATCAGGATCGCGCCTTGAAGTTCTACACCGAAAAACTGGGCTTCCGCGTAATGACCGACCAGCCGTTCGGAGCGCAGCGCTGGATCGAACTGAGTATCCCAGGCGCTGAATCGCAAATCGTTCTGTTCACCCCGGACGGATTTGCAGATCGGATCGGCGGATTTCAACCGCTCGCGTTCTGGACAGATGACGTGTTTGCTACCGCCAAGATGCTGAAGTCCAAGGGAGTGGAATTTGCACAAGAGCCGAAGAAGGAAGCGTGGGGAACGTCGTCCATTTTTAAGGACGCCGATGGGAACCAGTTTGTGCTTTCTAGTAAGTAAGGGCGGGCTGGATATCCCCTACAGAGCTCCGCCGTCGATGAGTCGATGAATGCTCGGGCTGTAAAGGCGCTCCAAATCGCCGGGGTTGCTGGTGTAATGGGGAGTGGCTGTTGAAAAAGGGCTGTTCGGGAGCGGAAGTTGGTGGGATGTGAGTACCGCAGTGAGGAAGAGTTTCTTGCGAGGGCTGGAAACTAAGTTGTCACGGTGAGCGGGGACCTTGGCACTTGGCTGAGGAAGCGGACGAGTCGTTTGATGTTCTGCGCAGCCGCCGCTAGGAAGAACTGCTCGCGAACAAACTTCATCCTGCGCAAGCGCAAGCGACGGAGTCCGATCTGATTCTTGAGTTCCGCGAAGAGCGCCTCCACCTTTCTTCTTTCCCGTTGCGAGTGCGCGAAGGCGGGAGTGTTGGCTAGGTCGCGGGCGCGTTGCCGGGCAGGCTCGTGGATGTGGATGGCGAGATACTTGTACTGGCCGGTGGTGCATTGCGCCTTTTGCGGACACGCTCCGCAACGCTTGCGGCTTCCGATGTAGGCATGAGTTCGATTCCTGACATTCAAACCGACGAAGTTGAGTTGCTGGCCTGCAGGACAGCGATAGCTGTTGCTTTCGGGAAGATAGGTGAAACGGTCGGGACCGTAGAGCGGGTTGTTCTTGCGGAGAGCACTGTCCCGGGTGCGCATATACGGCGTGATGCCCCGCTCCATTAACCACTGCAGGAACTCGCCATTGCCGTAAGTGGCATCGGCGGCCACGGACGCAGGCTCCCGGCCTTGCCATTCGGCGAAACGAGCGATCATGTCTTGGGCGGCCACCGTTTCCTGGTTCATGCGGGCGGCGGTCGCTTGCACACCCACAATCACACAACTGCGATTGTCGACCAAGTAATTGTCGTAGTATCCGAGTCGCGCCGGAGTGCCGCCCTTGGTGGCGTACGTGGCGTCGGGATCGGTCGTCGACACCTGCTCCTGCTGGTGCACCGGCTCTTCGGTTGGGTTCTGCTGCTCCAGTTCTGCCATCGGGAATCGGAAAAGGGTCTCTAGCTGTCGCCGGCGACGGTGCGCACCTTCCCCGGCAGGAAATGGTAGGGCGGCCACGGACCGGTCACGACCATCTGGCAATTCTTGAGTTGCTTGGCGGCCGTGCTGTAACGGTTCTGATATTTTTCGATCGACTTGGTGTCGATAAGGTGGGCGATATCGAGCAACATACCGTCGGCATCGACCTTCTTGCAGCTGACTTCTTCCTCGAGAGGATTGAAGAGCTTGTGCACCTGGACCGACAGGGCGCGGGCTTTGGTCTGGCGTTCGCGCTCCCGGCAAGCCTTCTCGCGAAGCTTGATAAGGTACTCGCGGCCGACGGTATCGGGCAGGACAATCTCTTCCATGGAGCCGCGGAGAGAACCGTCGCGAACCATAAGCTTGATGCGCATTTCGGACTTTCCACGAAGCCGGGCGACACTCTCGCAGAAAGTGCGGCGGTTGGATCGAACGGCTTGCCGGATCGCATCTTCGGTGTCGAAAATCGTTCCGAAGCGGAAGGGTAAGACGGTGGCGGTGCGGAAGCTCTGGCTGACCACGCGGGCATGCTCGAGAACGGACTTTTCGTCGAGCTTGGATGTCGCGCGGTCATATTCGCTGACAATCACCGCGAATTCTCCGCTCGGATAGCTCATGACCGGAGAACCGTTTACACCTTGAATTCCATCTAGAAGGAAGGGACGACGGGCGCGAACACCGTTGGCAAGGGTCTGGTGTTCCGTGAGGCAGTACGCGTACCACGACATGCATTCTCTCCGAATTGCACCGGGGCGTTGGGCACCCCTTTAGATTTGCTTTTAGAGCTAGGGCTGCGTTTCTACCTGGAAGATTTAGTTTTTTGGGTTAAGGTGAACGCGAAATGCTGCGTCCAAAGTCATAGTACTTCCAGTCGCTGTTATTTGCAACCTTTCTTATGATGATTGCATCGCTGAATGTCTCAATTTGCTACAAACACGATTTTGGCGCGTGGCCAGGGCGGTTGCGGCAGTTCGATGAGCCGCCGCAGCAGGGATAAAAGACAAAATAAGGAGACAGCCAAGCGTATTCAGGATTTCTGCTGCTTTTGGGCGGCGCGGTCCTGCAGCGCAATCGTGACCGCGCGCAGCATGTCGCCGGCGGGAGCAGGCTTGCCAGTCCAGATTTCAAATTGCCGGGCGGCTTGTTGCACAAACATCTCCACTCCCGGGATGACGGCGATTCCCTTGGCGCGCGCGACCTGCAGCAAGTGCGTCTCGACCGGGTCGTACACCATGTCGAAGACAACGCGGGCCTGAATCTCCTCGTCTTTGAGCGGGCAGTCGCGGGTGTTCCCCATGCCAACTGGAGTAGCGTTGATAATGACGTCGAACGCGATCTTGCGGAGATCCGCTCGTTTAATAGTCCGCGCTTTGGCCTGGCGAGCGAGCTTCTGCGCTTTAACCGCAGTGCGATTCAGTATCCAGATTTCAGCCCCGCGCTCTTTGAGGCCGAAGACGGCGGCACGGGCCGCGCCCCCGGCGCCGAGCACGAGAACTTTCACGTTCTCGATGGTGAGGCGTTGCTCGAGCGGACGTACCACGCCGGCGGCATCGGTATTGAAACCGTAAAGCTTGCCATCCTGTCCGCGGACGACGGTATTGCAGGCGCCGATCTTGGTAGTGTGCGCGTCGGTGTTATCGAGATGCACAAGGATCGCCTGCTTGTACGGCATGGTGACGCTCAGGCCGTGGAGAGGAATTTCGCGCACGCAGTGCATCAGATCCTTGAGCGTTTTGGCGTGGAGAGGAAGATAAACGCCGTTCACGTTCTCACGGCGCAGCGCGGTGTTCATGATGACGGGCGAGAGCGAATGCTCGATGGGGTCGCCGGCGACTCCGTAGACGCGAGTGGCGGCGTCGACTTGATCGATGCGGTAGATGCTGCGCAGATCCCCCGCGCTGATCTGACCGGGTGCCGTTTTAAGATCGGCGCTGACCGCGCCAAAGGTGAAAACGCTCCCGGCGCGAACGCTGAGCACGCGGCTGATGATCCCTTGCTCTCCCATGCACAGCCCGATCAGCGCATGCTTGTCGCTCTGCGTCTGCAGAAACTTCATCATGGTCACGTTGTCGGAGAGCGTGGTAGCGGTGCTGACGACCTTGTAGAAATCGGCCGGGATCTTCAGCATTTTTCCCAGCGTCTCGTCGAGGTTGCGCGTCGCGCGGAAATCATGGAACGACAAAATAAGTCGAGCGCGGCTGCGCAGGCGCGCAATCGCGTCGGGTTTCAATTTCAGCGCGCTCTGAATTTCCAGGTCGACAATCTGACAGCCCGCGGCGTGCGCCTTGGTGAGCACTTCCAGTTGGGAAGCCAGCGATCCCTTGAACTTGCCGTCGTTGTCGGCGCGCCGGCAGGTACCGATCGCAGTGACGTACTGGTGAGTTTCAAGAAAACGATGGATCTTGGGAAGCGCGGCCAGGGGTTGTTTCAGGTAGTCCAATCGAAATTCAAGGAAGGGGTTATCCCGGGCCATGGACTCGGCGATAGCGAGCATGTCGTCGATGGTGTCACCGCTCAGCGCCAGGCAAACCTTGGGAAGGCGCATGGGCAGAAAACGGGGCGCGAGAGTGGAAGAAGAGGCCAAGGCCGTTTGTTTTCAATGACGGCGCGATATTACAGGGGCGCAAGCGCAGATGCAACATTAAGGTTGCCGAGCCGCTCAGGAAGCACTTTGGGAGCAAGGGGGCTAAACACCCTCGTAACCTTGACCCCTCACCCGGCGCTTGTTACTTTTCGGCTGTAACCCTTGTCTTCCTAGAGAGATAGCTGGAGCTGCCCCAGAGCGGATTGGAGTCGGAGGTAACATGAAGAAAACAGGAATGTTATTGCTACTAATGGTGACGGCGACCCTCGCGGTGGCCCAGCAATCGACGACGGCGGTCACGCTGGATGCGTCCGGTATCGTCAACACGTCGGTCAACGTGCCATTCGTTCGTTTCCAGACGCCTACCGCGGCAGATATTTACTGCGCAGGATTTCTTACCAAGGACCGGGTTCCCGACGCGAACTACGTAAATGGGGGCCTGCAGACACCGACCTCAACCAAGTTCGAAACCGGGGAACTGGTCTACTTGGCGGGCACCGGGTACCAGGCGGGACAACTGTATTCGATCGTCCGCGAAATGCGAGACGCCAACCAGTACGAAGTCTATCCCGGTGAGAGAAAAGTATTGGCTGCGGCGGGACGCCCTTACGGGGAAATTGGAAGGGTGCGGGTGGTCGATACGCGCAGTCACAGCGCCATCGCCCAGGTGGAATTCAGTTGTGATCCCATCAACCCCGGAGATGTCGCCGTGCCTTTCGTCGAAAAACCGATGGTTGCGTTCCATGTGCCTGGGCATTTCGACCGCTTCGCGCCAGCCAATGGAAAGCTGAGCGGACGGATTGTGCTCGGTAAAGACTTCGACAGCGTGCTCGGCACGGGCATGAAACTTTATATGAACATGGGTTCGAACCAGGGCGTAAAAGTGGGGGATTATTTCCGCGTCGTGCGTTCTTACACGGCAACCTTGCGCGATCCGGTGGACTCGCTCTCCTTCAAAGCCCAGACGTCAGAAGACACGCAGATGCGTCCGCCGGCCTTTGAGGCCAATCGTTTCACAAAAACCAAAGGGCCGAACATTCATGTGGGCGATCTGCCGCGGCGCGCCGTGGGTGAAGTAGTGGTTCTGAACGTAACCCCAACCTCATCGTCAGCCATGGTCGTCTTCGCGCTGGAAGATGTGTATGCGGGCGACACGGTGGAACTGGACGAGCAGCAGTAAGACAATTTAATTGAAGCTGACTGGAACGAGGGGAGACCGAATCTCCCCTTTTTTATTTTTGTCCGGAGTGAATGCGTAGGGACAGCCGCCCCCGGCTGTCCGCGGGGCGAAGCCCCGCCGCGCTCTTGCCTGTTTGAATGCACAAACGGAATCGAAGCGAGCTGCGCTCGTATGGACAGCCGGGGGCGGCTGTCGCTACGTTTCGCTTCAGCGGAAGAAACGGATTTTCGGATTCCCGGGAATCATCGCGCCAGCGACGACCACTACGACGATCATGATAGCGAGTTCCATCTTTCCCTCAATCAAACAGCCAGCGCTCAGCTTACGTCCTATGCAACGAAGGGAACGCGGAATCCGTGAAGAGATTTTCGGAAGCAGATTCAGAAGGGAAGTTCGACATCAGCATCGGAAAACACCTCGGCGGTGAAAGCCTCGACGGTCGCGGTCTTGCGCCAGGCATCCAGCGGCAGACCAGCTTTGCGGCAGGTCTGCTCCAGAAAAGTTTCCCGGTCCCAACCATGTTCGACGGTAACCTGGGGCAGTAGAAGGCCGCGGCGAGCGCCCAGAGAGATCACCAAGCCGTGGCGCCCGACTTCCACTGCCTCGGGATGAATCGGAAACAGGCGGGACAGAACGCTTAGAGAAACCCCCAGCTTAAGAGCCTCTTCCTTCGTCACCGGCAAGAAACGGGAATCTTCGAAAGCAGCGGCGCGGGCCGTTTCGGCCACGGCACGATACAGAGGCGCGATGGGCACGGCGTAGCCGACGCATCCCCGAAGTTGACGGCCCAGATCACCGGGTAGATCACCGGGAAGACCGCCGCGCAGGTAAAGAGTTGTGAAGACGCCTCGTGGATCCGACAGCCCGGGTGGTAAAGGCGACGGTTCCGGAAAGGGCCGACGTTCCAGGACAGAAAGAATCGCCTCGTGCGCAATGCGGAGCAGAGTCCGGCGTTGATCGAGAGAAAATTCTGGGACTGGCGTGACGGGGTCGCCAGCCACTTCGCGCGCGGTCAGATTCTCAGACGCCTTTTCAGACGGTGTTTCAAACAGCCTGGACATCGCGTTTTCTCCGCCGGGCGAGGACGAAGGCCCGGCGACGACGCTTTTCCGATTTGTGGTCGATCCGCGCCCAGAAGGCAACGAAGTAGTCGAGCGCGGAAACCAGGGAAAGCAGAACCATAAACCAGATGGCGACCCATGCAATCCAGTAAACCGGGAGAAAGTAAGTGCCGAACATAGGCCACTCGTGCCAGCGGCGAGCGAGGATCACGGCCACCACGGAAATAATCTGCACCAGCATCTTGAACTTGCCGAGTTCGCTCGCTTGAATCGTAAAACCTTCGGATGCGGCAATAGAACGCAGCCCGCTCACCAGAAACTCGCGGCCGATGATGACCACAGCCATCCAGGCCGGCACCAGCGCGGGATTGAACTGAACCAGCGTGATGAAGGCGGCGGCGATCAGCAACTTGTCGGCCAGCGGATCCAGCAGCATGCCCATGGTCGTGATCTGGCCACGTTTACGCGCGAGATATCCGTCAATGCCGTCGGTGATCGAAGCCAGGATGAAAACGGCCGACGCCAGGACTTCTCTCTCGCCGGTCTGCTCGCTCGAGAAACGCGGCGTGCACAAAATCCATATGAGAAGCGGAATCGCGGCGATGCGGGTGAGCGTGATGTAGTTAGGAAGATTCACGCGATGACTGAGCCAGGGCCTCGGAAGCGGTCAATGTGATTATCCTCTACATCAGGGGGCAAGGCAACGGACGAGAGGGTAGTGGGTCAGTTTGATTTCCACAGCTAATGCAATCATCTCTGCATTAGCAGCGCGTAGTCGGTTAGGGCTGTCAATAGCCAAATGAGGATTCCTATGCAGCGCATGAATATTGAATACCAAGGCTTCAGAAAGAAGTTGCAATGGTATTGGCTATATGCCCGCCTGATCACTGTGCTTGTTCTAAAGGTCAAGAGCCAACCGCAATAGCCCAAGAACAGGCTGACTGCCACATACCAGACGATGCTGAATGCCCTCATTTAACTCGCCTGTTCTCCGAGCGCTTTCAGGATAAGCCCCTTGTCAATCCGCTTGGCAGCGGACGCGGTTTTCCGGTAGCAGCCCGCACAGTTCTTCGATTGACCAGACATGATCTGAGATTCTTGCTTCCATCGCCGGGGTCACGCGCAATGTGGAGTGCACGCGGGTAGTGTCCTAATTTGGATTAGGGTGTTATTCCGGCCTACATGGTTCCATGCCGGTGCTGCAGCAAGTCCAGCTGGACTTGTCGCAGAACGGCTTGTCATGCGAAGTTTGGTCAGTCATGGTGGAAATAGAAGAGGTTCCCGTCCAGATCCTTTATGGTGAACTGCCGTAATCCCCAAGGCTTTTTTTCCAGAGGATCCACGATGTTCGCACCTAACGACTTCAGTTCCTGGTACGACGCATCGATATCTTCCGCAAACACCCAGTGAACGGCAGGTTCAAACGGCGGCTTCCTCTTCCGAAAAAATACTGGCCCCATATCACCGTGTGACACGGCCCCAATCTCTTTGCCTGGGTAAAGCCATCCAATCTCAAAGCCGAGTGCATCTCTGTAATGCTGTTGTGCCCGTTCGACATCAGCGACCGGCAACTCCGGAACTGGCTTGCCAATCGAGTTCATTTTCTCTTTTGCGCTCACAGAGCCCTCCTTCGCTCTCCTTTATGCGACAAGACCGCCCACGCGTCAAATTAGGAAACTACCCGTTTTGACAGTAGGTTGCGTTCCGGTCTAGCATAACCTGTTCCCTGTGGGGCACGTCGGCATCCCTGCCGAAAGGGCTAGGCCCACCCGCTGAAAAATCTCAGCAGGAAGGTGCCTATGCCAACCATCGAGACATACCGCAAGCAAGCCAAACTGCTGCTCCGCTGGCATCGCGAAGGAGACTATTCTATTGGCGGGAGGGTACGCAGGCTCGAACGCTACCAGTCTTTGACCGACCGCGAAGTATTGGCGCTTGAGTTCACTCTTACCGCGGCGCAGGAGATCGTCGCGGTGGAAGCCGGATATCAGAGTTGGGCGGAGCTGAAAGCGGCAACGGCCGGAGCACGCACGACGCCGCGCGCTTCATCCGGTCAGCCGTTCCTGAAGAATGTGACGCCGATCCTGCTCGTGCGGGATGTTAAGACATGCGCGGCCTTCTTCCAACAGAAGCTGGGCTTCGAGATCGACTTCTTCCATGGTCTTCCTCCGTTTTACGGAGCGGTATCGCGAGACTGCGTTTGTCTGCACATCCGCTACGTGCAGCAACCCTTCTTTCGCACAAGCCGCCGTTCAGGAGAAGTCGCTGATCTGCGCTTCCATTGAAGTCTCAAACGTGCAAGGTTTATTTGAGGAATTCAAGGCGCGAGGCGTGGAGTTCGCGCAAACACTCACCAAGCAGGCCTGGGGTGGAACTGATTTTCAGGTACGAGATCCCGACGGCAATGTCATTTCCTTCGTCACATACGCGTGAAATTGAACGTCTCCGACCTCGTCATCCGCCTCGCTTCTCGTAGCCAAAATTCAAACTGAGACAATACCGACGAGAGGCCACGGTCCAAAAAGTGAGTTGCTAATGCCCAAGACCGGCCACAATTTTGTAGGGATCCGACAATAGCGCGGAGATCGAAAGCACGGAAAAAGGGCGCTCGTCAAAAAAACCCCGCGCCCTCTGCAGCACAAATTTCTCACTTCTGTTTCGCGATGATCTGGTCTTTGATCTTTGTATAGGTGGCTTGGGGAACGACTTTTTTTCTCAACAGGTCAGTCTTCTTCGCGTACGGGCGGCCGTCGATGATTTTCAGCGAGTAGGCGGCTCCGATGCCCGGTAGAGCTTCCAACTGCTCTTTGGTCGCCGAGTTGATGTCGAGCAGATCGGCGTTGGCAGCCGCGGCCGTTGCGGCCTTGGCTGGCTTCTTGGTCGCTTGCGCGCCAGCCATTCCGCTGATCAGGCTCAGCACAAAAAGTGCCACGAGAATTCTGGTTATAAACTTCTTGGTCATACCCGTATCTCCTCATTCCTTCTGCGCTGCTTTGTAGCCAGCAGCCTTCGCTTCGGATTCGGTCATGAACTTTCCGGCCTTGGTCTTGCCATACCAGCGGCCACTCTTGTGGTAGACACCACTCTCGGTGTTCACCCAGACCTTGCCGCTCGCTTGAGCGGCAGCAATCTCAGGACTGGAAGCCGTGGCGGCTTTTGACTTGCTCGCCGTCCCCTTGGTCGCCGTTAGGTTGCCGGGTGAGGCCGGAGCGGCGGGAGTTGCCGCGGCGGGTGCACTGGCGGGAACTGCATCTGCTGCGGCTGCTTTGGATTTCTTACGGTTCTTCTTGGCGGTCGACTCGGCGGGCGCAGCCGTGTCCGCAGGAGCTGTCTTGGAGGCGCTATCTGCCGCAGCTGCTTTCTTGCTCTTCCGCGATTTCTTCGCGGGCGCGGCCGTCGTATCGCTGGCTGCGGACTTGTCCGCGGCAGCAGCTTTTTTTTCGGCAGCGGCCTTTTCCTTCTTTGCTTGTTTCTTGGACTTCTTAGTGCTGGAGGTATCCGAGCTGGTCTCGCTCGAACTTGCCTGCGCCTTCGCCAAAGCAGGCGAAATAGCGATCGTGAGCATGAGACAGAAGGCGAGCATCCACAGAGTAAGTTTGCTTCGGGAGTGATTCATATTTCCTCGCAAGAACTAAGAGGCATTAAGCCCCGTTTTTACAGACCAATAGCTTTGGACGTACTTACCAAAACCCCGATGGCGAGATCCCCAGCATGATTACACCGTGAGGGACTGGGGTCAACCACAACGTGATCCAGACTAGGGGCCTCCTGGCGGAGGCCCCCGAAGAATGTGGCTAGGCATAGATTCCACGCTGGCGGATGGTGTATGCCACGCGGTCGATCGCCAGCATATAGGCGGCGATCCGGTTGTTCACGCCGTGAGTTTCAGCGTACCGGACAACATCATCGAACGCGGTATCCATGATGTCCTCCAGATGCTCGTTAACCACCGACTCCTTCCAGAAGTAGCCCTGGCGATCCTGCACCCACTCGAAGTAGGAAGTTGTGACGCCGCCGGCGTTTGCCAGAATGTCGGGAATCACGAAGACTTTTTTCTCGGAGAGGATATCGTCGGCGGTCGCGGTAGTCGGACCATTCGCACCCTCGGCCAGGATCTTGCATTTCACCCGGTCCGCATTCTGGCTCGTGATCTGGTTTTCCGTCGCCGCCGGAATCAGAATGTCGCAGTCGACCAGCAACAGTTCCGCCGCATCATACTTCTCAGCCCCGGGGAAGCCGTGAATCGTGCCATTGCGCTGGCGGAATTCCCACAGCGCTTCCACGTCGATGCCATCCTTTTTGTACAGACCCCCGCCCACCTCGATGATGCCGATCACTTTGTATCCCGCTTCCGCCATAAGGCGGGCCGCATTCGAACCGACATTGCCAAAGCCCTGCACGATGACGCGGGTGGTATCGCGATTCAGGCGCAGCTTCTGGATCGCCTTTTCGCAGACCATCAGAACGCCGCGCCCCGTAGCCTCGCGGCGACCGCGCGATCCGCCGATGTTGATCGGCTTGCCGGTGACGACGGCAGTCACTGTCTGCCGCATGTGCATGGAGTAGGTATCCATGATCCAAGCCATGGTCTGCTCATTGGTATTCACGTCGGGAGCGGGAACGTCTTTTTCCGGGCCGATGAATTCGAACAGTTCCGCCGTGTAGCGGCGGGTCATGCGCTCCAACTCGCCCTGCGACATTTTGTGCGGATCGCAAATGATGCCGCCCTTGGCGCCGCCGAATGGAATGTTGACCACCGCGCACTTCCACGTCATCCAGCTCGCCAGCGCGCGGACTTCGTCGAGATTCACGTCGGGCGAGTAGCGCAGCCCGCCCTTGGCCGGGCCGCGCGCAATGGAGTGCTGCACGCGGAATCCGGTGAAGACTTCGAGGTGCCCGTCGTCCATCATCACCGGGATATGAACAATAATTTCACGGCTCGGACTCCGTAGAACCTTCCACAGGCCCTCATCAAGATTCAGCTTTTTCGCGGCCAAGTCGAAGCGGGCGGCTTGCGCCTGCCAGGGATTAGTTTCCTGCTCTAGGTCCAATGCTGTCGTCATAAAAGTCTCCGCATGATTGCCATAACGATTGTTGCCCAAGTCAGAGGGCAAGCCTCGCAAAGTATATTGCCGCACAGCGGCCTAGGCAAGCGAGTGTCGCTTTTCATCCTGAATGAGAGCAGGCTGTTGTCGCAAACAGCGTTTACCCGAACTATCCCGTATGACCACCCATGCGGTACCTTCTAGTTGAAGAAGGGCTTCACGCCCCGAGGGGACAGTCGTTGGTGAATTCGGGTTCCAGAAAAACACCCACGCATTCAAACGTCGAAGCGCGGCGTCGTCTTGCCTATTTCGACGAGCGCCGCGACCAGATTGTCTCGACCATCCGTGACCTGGTCGAAATCGAATCTCCGAGCGACAACAAAGCCGCCGTGGATCGCATTGCCGAGGCGATCGCGCATAGATTTTCTCAGCTCGGCGGTGAAGTGCGTTTCCACCGCGCGCAGGACTTCGGCAGTCACCTGCAAGTCAACTTTGCTGGCAACTCCGCCGCGAAGCCGGTGCTGCTACTCGGCCACTACGATACCGTCTATCCGCTGGGCACGCTCGCCACCATGCACTGCCGCGTCGTGGACAATAAGCTGACCGGGCCCGGCGTCCTCGATATGAAATCCGGCATCGCCCTGATGCTGCACTCGCTCGCTGCTTTGCAAGAATGGCATGGCAAAGACCGAGACAGAAGATTGCCGCGGCCCGTGACCGTGCTCCTCGTTTCCGACGAGGAAGTAGGCAGTGAGTCGTCGCGGGCGATCACCGAGTCGCTGGCGAAGAAAGCCGCGGCCGTGCTGGTGCTCGAGCCTTCTTATGGACGCCACGGCGCCGTGAAAACGGCCCGCAAAGGAGTTGGCGAGTATCTCGTCAGAGCTACGGGCAAGGCTTCTCATGCCGGACTCGATTTCCAGAAAGGCGTGAACGCAATTCTTGAGTTGGCGCGACAGATCGAGAAAATTTCCCGCTTCACCAATCTGAAAAAGGGCTTGACGGTAAACGTCGGAATCGTGAGCGGCGGATCGCGAACCAATGTGGTTCCGGCCGAAGCTGCGGCGCAAGTCGATGTTCGCATCGCCCGCATAAAGGACGCAGCCGGAATCGACAAGAAGATGCGCAGCCTGCGTCCCTTCAATCGCAAATGCAAAATCGAGATCACGGGAGGAATCAATCGCCCGCCGATGGAACGCACCGTTGGAGTGGCAGCGTTGTACGCGCAGGCCGTCGCCATCGCGCGCGAGCTGGGATGGAAGCTCGAAGAAGCTGCGGTGGGCGGCGGCTCCGATGGCAATTTCACCGCAAGTCTGGGGATTCCAACCCTGGATGGTCTTGGCGGCGTCGGCGATGGAGCCCACGCCACGCACGAGCACATTCTGATCTCGGAGTTGCCGCGCCGCGCCGCGTTGATTGCCGGGCTGATCGAGGCCGTGTGACGAATGACCTGCTCCGGTTACCAATACAGGCATCTTTGACCTGAGGGTACGCACTAACCTAGAATTCAATTTGGGGACGTTTGAGTGGCACCGCGCCGTGCCAGGCGTTGGTTGGCTCGCGCTGGAGGATTTATGGGTGAGGGACTGTTTTCGCCGTTGCACATTCTGTTGATTATCGGCATTGCGCTGCTGCTTTTCGGGCCGAGTAAGTTCGCCGACTTAGGCAAAGGGCTGGGAGAAGGCATCCGAAATTTCAAGTCCTCGATGAAAGAGAAAGACGACAAGGAAAAAGAACCGCCCAAACCGCCTACCGCTTAGAGTTCCGGCTTCTCAGTTTTCAGTGAGAGCTCAAAAGCCGCGGGCTCTCCGAGACCTGAGAACTGACTTCCCGCAACATGCGGAAGATCAGCGCTACCGGCAGTCCCACCACATTGCTGTAATCCCCTTCGATACGAGGAATCCAGCGGGACGCGATGCCTTGAATCGCGTAGGCTCCCGCTTTGTCCATGGGCTCGCCGGTGGCAACGTATTCGCCGATTTCTTTGTCCGTGATTTCACTCACGGTAACGAGCGTCGTTTCACTGGCCACCGACGGCTGGCCATTGACCACTAAACACACTCCCGTAATTACCTGATGCTCGCGTCCGGAAAGCATGCGCAACATGCGCGCGGCGTCAGCGGCATCCGAGGGCTTGCCGAGAAGTTGGCCATCGACGACAACTACGGTGTCGGCTCCGAGCACGATATCGTGCGGACGTTGCTGTGCAACCGCGAGCGCCTTCTCGCGCGCCAGACGTTCGGCGCAGTCTTTCGCGGCTTCTCCGGGCAGCGGATCTTCCGGGATGTGCGCGGGCTGCACCTCGAATGTGATTCCGGCGTTGCGCAGTAATTCCTGGCGACGCGGCGACGCGGAGGCGAGCACTAGCATGGGAGTCTTTCCAGATCGAATCAAAAGTTGCCGTGACCGCCGGCAGCTGGCAGCTGCCGAGCTTGCTCGGCTTGGACGGGCGAGGCGCCCGTCACCACACGCGCCTTACTCCAGCGCCTCGGGCTCGATGGAAATGTTCTTCTCGCCTTTTGCGCGCTTTTCCCAGTATTTTTTTACCCAGGCTTCGTAGCTCTTACCGGCGGCGGTGTCGCGTCCGGTGAAGGCGATGGCGGCGATCTCGGAATAGGGGACGGTCGGGCGCTCGCCGCTGGCGAGCAGCAGTCGAACGACGGAATTGTCGAGGGTCGGCGCAATGCGGCGGTCGAAAAGATATCCGGTGATCTGGGAGTTATCGTTACGAGTCACGGTTACGTCGCCGCGATAATCAAACGCTTTTTCGATGACTGCCCGGATATCGGCTTCGCTGGCGAGTTGCGGGATCCATCCCTGAAGATTTTCGTGCTCGAATCCGGGGACAACTTCAAGTTCGTCGGTGAGTTCGTCGTTGGCGCGTGGCGGCGTAGCAACCGCCTGCGCGCCGTGCGGCAGCAAAGGATCGTGCCCGTGTTCGCGACCGCTCATACCCGGCTTTCTTCCGCTTGCGGCGAAGGCGCTTCAATCTGCACGAGCGGATTATAGGAGTGCACCGGCCGCACTTCGCGATCGAGATCGGCGAGGGCATCTTTATCCGGATAGAGCGAAAAGGTCGCCTTCACCGTGTCGGCGAATCCGCGCAGCGATCCGAAGGTATCGTCCACCGATGTGGGTTCGTAGCCGCAATGGACCATGCAATTCGCGCACTGCGGATTGCCCGACTCGGTGCCGTAGCTGGCCCACTCCGTCGTTTCCATCAATTCTTTATAGGACTCAGCGTAGCCGTCCTGCAGCAGGTAGCAGGGCTTCTGCCATCCGAAAATGTTGTAGGTCGGCATACCCCAGGGCGTGCACTTGTAGTGGCGCTTGCCCATCAGGTATTCGAGGAAGAGCGGCGACTGATTGAAGCGCCACGTCTTTTTGCGATTCGACAGCATGGTGCGGAACAGGCGCCGAGTGCGGGCGCGTCCCATAAAGTGTTTCTGATCGGGCGCCTTATCGTAGGAATATCCGGGCGAGACCATCATGCTCTCGACGCCGACTTCCATCATCTCGTCGAAGAAGTTGCGCACGCTGTTGGGATCGGCGCCATCGAACAGAGTCGTGTTGGTCGTGACGCGGAAGCCAGCTTCGATGGCCGCGCGGATTCCGTCGAGGGCGAGTTCGTATCCACCTTCGCGGCACACGGAAAAATCGTGGTGCTCTTTCTGTCCGTCCACGTGAACGGAGAAGCTCAGATATTTGCTGGGCTTGAACAGGTGCAACTTTTCTTTCAGCAGCAGCGCGTTGGTGCAGAGATAGATATATTTTTTCCGCGCTACCAAGCCTTCAACAATTTCGGCGATCTGCGGATGCATCAGCGGCTCGCCGCCGGGGATCGAGACCATCGGCGCTCCGCACTCATCGACTGCTTTGAAGCAGTCTTCCGGGGAGAGGTCAGTTTTCAGGATGTGGGCCGGGTACTGGATCTTGCCGCATCCGGCGCAAGCCAGGTTGCAGCGGAACAGCGGCTCGAGCATGAGCACGAGCGGATAGCGCTTACGTCCGGCCAGCTTCTGGCGCAGAACGTAGGAGGCCACTGTCCACATCTGGGATACGGGAACTGCCATTGCTCCTCCGGGAAGAATGTTTTTCTATTCTACCGGATTCTGGTTGCTGGTCGGTGATCGGTCGTTGGTCGATAGTCGTTGGTCGTTAGCAAACTGTGAACTGCCCTCACTTTTATGGGCGGGTCTAGCGGATCGGGTGATCTGGGCATTGGGTCATGGGGTCATCGGGCGATCGAGGGGCGATCAAGAACCACATAACTTCTTCCGGGAACGTTCTCTTTGCTTGCCTATTTACCAGTTGGTACTGGTACCCCCCTCCCCCCGGTCTCCTGGAATCATAGAGTTAGCGCGAAAAATTCCACTTGGTCTTTGATTCTAAAGGACTTATATCAAAGTATTCCGGAATAAGGACTTAGCTCCTAAAAGAGCGCTGAAACGGCTTTGGGGCAGTTTCGAGGGCCGTCTTGGTTGACGGACGCCCCTCGAAACTGCCCCAATCAGAATACTTATTATCGCGCCCAGCGGGTTGGTAGTCAATGATTTTCGCAGATGGTTTGCGAAAAAAGTCAGTGGCACCCTCGTGGGTTTTGACGGCTCGCGATAGGCTGCGCCACCCACCTTCCTATCTCGTTTGTTGTTCGTCCCCTTGGTCGGCATGCAACTGCTCCCGTTCATCGACGCACTCTTCGTCGTAGTGATTACGGGCTCTTTTAAGGGCCGACTCGAAATCAATGGACTCTATGCGGCTGTCGCTAGTTTTCTGAATATCGCACCAGTGCATGAGATCAGCAAGTAGATCGCCAAGCACCGTTTCGGGGTCAATGTACACATCTGGGCGCTGCCCAGTAACACTGGCGAAGCTGACCACGGCCAATTCGCCCCACAAAGCGCGGTCGGCGTTACGAGGGTCTGCATCGGCCTTTGCCAAACGACGATTCACGACGCGTATCCGGTTTCTGATCTTGCGGGTTGTAGGTCGATCTTCCATCCATTTCTCTCCTTAATTGTATGAAGGGCACGGCCGATAATCGCCCGATTCCTCTCGTCGGCTCCTTTCGCCTGCGATGTTCTAGTTTAGAACACATCTGACTTGTACGCAACGTACTCTCTCCGTGTGAAAAAAAAGCCTGCGCGGAAAAACATCGTTGGCAGGCGCGTGGCTGAGGCGCGCCAAGGTTGTAAACCACCTCTTACCCAGGATGCGCTTTCCGGCAAGCTCGCTCGGCGCGGAATTCAGCTCGACCGAGCGGCAGTCGCCAAAATCGAAAACAATCTCCGCCACGTTCTTGACTACGAACTTAAGGCCTTTGCCGACGTGCTAGGCGTGGAGGTCGATTGGCTTCTTGGAGATGAAAAAAGGTGACAGACCCCATCTCCAAACTGCGCACCGCTACACTGCGGGCCAAGTCAGACGTGGCGAATAAGCTGGTCAGCATGTGCCTTCACGAAATGAGCCGCAGGATCAGCCAAAACTGGCCGTTGAAAGGTGGTAGCGAAGAGTATGAAAGGTTTGTGCGCGAGCGGTTTAGTAACCAGTGTCCGTATTGCTCTCGCGATCTGACGATCTCGGAATCTGTGATTGAACATCTCGACGGCATGAATCGTTATAGAGCGGGCCTCCACGTACCGGGCAACGTGTTGGTAGCGTGCAGAAGATGCAACAGCGAAAAGCGCCGGGACGATTCATTGAGAATTCTTTCTCTTGCGCGGACCGGCTGGGAATCTTTCCTATCTCACGACGGCACCCGATGCGTCGCGTCGTGCCTCACCTGTCGGTACTGGGCGAGTATCTGGGGGGATGAAGCAGAACGAAAGCTCCGATTGAGCGAGAACCTGCAGAGAGTTCGCTCCTTTCGCGACGCATTTTCAGAATTTCAGCAGGTTCTCCCGTCGCTCATGGAGACGCAGCCAGCACTGCTGACGAAACTCTATACCGATTGCCAGACATTTGCTGAAACCGAGATCAAGTCCCTTTTGGAAAAATTTGACCCGAACTCGGACACTCGGACTTAGCTCCTGATGTCAGTTTCGGTTTGCCCGTGACATATCAGTTCCTAGAAATCGAGGATCTGACCCGATTAAGGGCTATTTTATTGGAGAGGTAACGGGCGCATCATTAGGCTCACGTATAATCGCGCGTCTAAGTCGTTGAGGGCGGGGTGCAATGATGCCAAAGGCCAAGAAAACGGCGCTGCAACGAACAGAGGCAGCGATTTCGCAAGCAGAGCTGGAAACTGACGAGATCGTCGAGGACCTAGATGAGGCGTCGGAGGTAATCCCATATACGTACTCGATAACAGCGTACGGCGCTGACTATCCCGTTGATGGGGTCGTGAAGAGAATCGAGGCCCAGGACATCCTTGTCCCGACGTTCAACTGGGAGCCTGACGCGGACTCCAAGGTCGTCGGGTTTCAGCGAGAGTATGTCTGGCCTCGCACGAAAGCGGACAGGTTCATCGAGTCGCTACTTCTCGGACTCCCAGTGCCTGGCATCTTTCTCGTGAAAGAAGTGTCCGGTCGCCTTCTCGTGCTCGATGGACATCAGCGTCTTTACACGCTTAAGGCGTTCTATGACGGGGTTATCAATGGGATAGAGTACCGACTCGCCAATGTCCAAGAGCGCTTCGTTGGGAAGCGGTACAAGGAACTTGACCTTGAGGATCGTCGCCGCCTAGACGATAGCATCATTCACGCAACCGTGATCAGGCAAGACCAGCCAACTGACGATCAGAGCAGCATTTACGTGATCTTTGAGCGCCTCAACACAGGAGGCGTAAACCTCCAGCCGCAAGAGATTCGGGTTGCGCTCTATCACGGTGAATTGGTCCGCGTCCTCCGTGTCCTCAATGACAACGCGGATTGGCGGAAGCTCTTCGGCAACAAGGCCAAGCGGCTAAAAGATATGGAGATGATTCTCCGTTTTTTCGCTTTTTTCTACTACTCCGAAAAGTACCGCAGCCCGATGAAGGATTTCCTCAATCGTTATATGGCAAGTAATCGCGATTTGGCTCACCAGAGCGAGGAAGAGCTAACCAAGACCTTCAGCGGCACCGTGTCTGCTATTGCAGGAGTGGTGGGCCATCGCGCTTTTCGACCAGTTCGCGCAATCAACGCAGCAGTTGTAGATTCCCTGATGACAGGAGTCGCCCATCGCCTGGCAACTGGCCCCATCAAGGACACCAACCAACTGCTTCAAGCCTACGAGGCTCTGCTCACGAACAAGGAGTACAGGGACGCCGTTGAAACCGGCACCTCTCAGGAGGCGAACGTTGCGACGCGCCTCGATGAGGCGAGGAAGGCGTTTGCGGCCGTGAAATGACCGGCAGAGCCGAGATCGAGCGACAGAAGCAGAGGCTTGACGCCACCTTCGAGCGCGTCTCCAAGGCCGTAGCTGACGCTGAAGTGTTGTCGGACTTCGCTCGATACTTCTGCGTACTGGTCGCGGGGTTCTTGGAACAAGCGGTAATAGAAATCGCTCTTGAGCATGTCAGAACGCACTCGCAGATTTCAGTCCAGCGGTACGTGGATCATCGCCTTCGCCGGTTTACCTCCGCGAACTCGCAAAACATTATCGACCTTCTCGGGAGCTTTGATCCTGACTGGCGAGCCGACCTGGAGCAACTCCTCGTTGACGAGTACAAAGACGCGATCAACAGCGTCGTCACCCTCCGTCACACAGTCGCGCACGGGCGGTATGCGGGCGTTACGATGGTGGGAATCAGAGAATACTACGACCGAGTGAAGCATGTTGTAGAGCATGCTGCCAATCTTTGTATCCCGTGACGGACGGGCGGCTTCTTTGTTCGGCTTTTCCTCCGGGCTCAACAGCGGATCCCGCTCTTCCACACCTTTCCCACAGCAATTCCCTCCCCTGCTATATTTCCCTCAGCACCATCCACCCTCATAATCACTACGGGATCGGTGTGCGCCGTCAATGAATTCGACTGTGACTTCTTCCGACAACTTCAAAGAGACGCTCAAGCAGCAGGCGGATATCGTCCGCATTGTGGGCGACTACGTCAAGCTCAAGAAAGCTGGGGCCCAGAACTTCTCCGGGCTTTGTCCGTTTCATGCCGAGAAGACGCCTTCGTTTTCGGTGCATGCTACGCGGCAGTTTTATCATTGCTTTGGGTGCGGAGAGTCGGGGGATGTCTTTGCTTTTATTCAGAAGGTCGAGAACATTACTTTCCCCGAGGCCGTCCGGTTGCTGGCTCAGAAGCTGGGCGTGCCGATGCCGAAGGTCAGCTTTTCCAGTCCGGCGGAGGCTCGCGACGCTCAGGTTCGCATGGCGATGCTCGACGTGCATGTGCGCGCTGCCGCGTTTTTTCAGGAATATCTGCGGCGGCCTGAAGGCGCGAATGCCCGCGAGTACCTCAAGGGGCGCGGCCTCGATGACGAGACGATTGCACGGTTTCGCATTGGGTATGCACCGGACTCGGGATTTTTGCTGCGGGATGCTTTGCGGCGCGAGTTTGATGAGGAGTTGTTGCGGGAGAGTGGGCTGTTTTCATGGAAGGAGGGGGACAGCCGTCAGCCGTCAGCCATCAGCCGTCAGCAAAAGCAGGTCCTTCGCTCCGCTCAGGATGACAATGTAGGGGAGGCTCCCGGCGCTAATGACGAATTGCGGACGGCGAAGGGCGCGGGCTTCGAGCCAACAGCTAAGGGCCAAGAGCTA
>Ga0193751_1000113_pt1 | contig 72563 bp, 70 predicted proteins | sample L1c2metaG_FD_143050 | JGI IMG/M metagenome (GOLD analysis project Ga0193751, IMG submission 143050) | Soil microbial communities from a riparian zone of the East river system, Colorado, United States - L1c2 | ecosystem: Environmental > Terrestrial > Soil > Riparian zone | place: USA: East River...
CTCCTTGCCGACGCAATAGGTGCGGTAATAGCAGGACTTGTAGCCGTTCCAGGTGAGCGCGGCGAGGTCCATGAACACGATATCGCCGGGCAGGATGATGCGGTCGGAGAAGTTGCGCCAGTTGGGCCAGGTGTTGGGCCCGGAGGAGACGATCACGTCCTCCACGTCCTCCATGCCCGGGATGGAATAGAGGAACTCCATCAGGTGCGCGGTCACCTGGTTCTCGGTGATGCCGGGGCGCAGGAACTTCATGCATTCCCAGTGGGTGGCGTCGCCGATGGCGCCGACCACGCGCATCGCCTCCTGCTCGTCCTCGTTCTTGATCGCGCGCGCCTCCATCATCGGCGTCATGCCGTCGACCCAGTTGATCTTCTTTTCCTGGAAGATGCGCAGCATGTTGATGTCGATGAAGTCGACGCCGAGCTTCTGGCCGGCCACGCCGTGGCGCTTCATCTCGTCCATGATGGCATTGGTGAACTTGGTCACCTGCTGCACCGAGGCCGGGCCGGCCGCGCCCTTGATCCACGCGTACGACCAGCGGATGTTCTCCTTGGGGATCCACGGCACGTGACGCTCGATCTGGAAACCAATGTCGCCCTGCTCGAACAGCACCGGCGCGCCGTCGCCGCACAGGAGCGCATAGCGCAGCCCGGGCTTGAGGCGGTTCCAGCCGGGCGTCAGGGTGCCGGTCACGTAACGGACGTTCTCGTCGTACATCAGCAGCATGGCGCCGAGGCCGTGCGCCTTCATGCGCTCGCGCGCGCGCTCCAGCCGATATTTGCGCAGGCGATCCCAGTTGATGCGCTGCTGCCAATCGAGGCCGACGATCCCGGCATTAGCCATCGTTATCTCCCATAAAGCCGCGCCGTGTAGGTCACCTTATCGCAACCTGAGGGCGCTTAACAAAGCTTCAATTCTCACGTGTATGCGGGCGCGGTTTCCAGTGCTGCGCTTGGAGCGCATCAAGGCGGCGATCCGTGCCGAATCGACCGCCCACAGGGCGTCATCGGGCTAACGTGGAAGATTTAGCTTTACCTGGGGGGCGCCTGAAATAATATCTTCTACGAAAGGGCATCAGGTTTTCTAATGTCAGACGTCAGTCTGCGGCAAATCCGGGCGGTCGTTGCGGTATGCGAGGAGGGCTCGTTCACCCGCGCGGCCGAGCGGGAGAACGCCACCCAATCGGGCATTTCCCAGCACATTGCGGCGCTCGAACGCACCCTCGGGGTGCGGCTGTTCGACCGTTCCAATGCGGGAGTGCGGACGACCCCGGCCGGCATGCGCTACTACCGGCGCTGCATCGAGGCGCTCGGCACCCTCAAGACCGGGACCGAGGAGATGCGGGCGCTCGCCGAGCGGGTCACCGGGACCCTGCGGGTCGGCCTGATGCCGACCTTCACGCGCGCCTGCCTGGCGCTCACCTTGCGCGACTACGTGCGCGACCACCCGGACGTGAAGCTGCGCATCGTCGAGGGCTACAGCGGCGTGCTCACCGAGCGAGTGCTGGCGGAGGAGCTCGACTTCGCCATCGTGCCGACCTTCGAGGGCCGCGTCGGCCTGCGCTCGCGCCTTTTGGCGCGCGACCGCGAGATGCTGCTGTCGGGGCCTGCGCGCGGGTTCACGCCGCTGTGCCCGGTGCGGCTTGCCGACTGCGTGCCGCTGCGGATCGTGGTGCCGAGCCTGCCGAACATCCGCCGGCGCAACATCGAAACCTATTTCCAGACCAACGGCGTCGCGGTCGAGGACATGATCGAGATGGACGCCATGATCGGGACGCTGGAGTTCGTGGCGGCGACCGACTGGGTGGCGGTGCTGCCCGGGCTCATCTGCGTCAACGACATCGGCCGCAACGACCTGATCATCAATCCGATCGTGGACCCGCCGCTCTACGCCGAGTTCGTCATCATCGAGCCGGCCCGCCGCGCGCTCAGCGTCCAGGCGCGGCTATTCCTGCAGCGGCTGGAGGCCGAGGTCGCGCGGGTGCGCGCCGTGTGGCGCAACGCGCTGGCCCCGGCCGAACTGGTGGAGGCATGAAACTCGGCAATCAGTGATCAGCGATCAGTTATCAGTGACCAGCACGAGGGGTAGGGTTCTGATCACTGGTCACTGATTACTGTTGACTGGCCGGGGCGTCGGGCTGCTTGAGCGGATGGGCGGCCGCGAACGCCTCGATCTGCATGCAGGCGTCGACCACGCGCGCGACGGTCGGGTAGGGCTTGAGGTCGACCTCGAAGAAGCGCGCGCCCGCCGCCTGGCTCGCCACGCAAATATCCGCGATGGTCGGCCGGTCGCCGCAGCAGAAGCGGCCGGTCTGCCCGTCGTTCGCCAGATGGCTCTCGATCGCCGCCAGCGCCTCGGCGACCCAGTGGCGAATCCATTTCATCCGCGCCGGTTCGTCGAGCTTGAGCTCGTCGGTGAGGTAATTGCGGATGCGCGGCACCACCAGCGGATGGGAATCGCAGGCGACGATCTGGGCGATGCCGCGCGCGAAGGCGCGCGCCCGCGGATCGGTCGGCAGCAGCGGTGGATGCGGGTGGACCTCGTCGAGATATTCCATGATGGCGAGCGACTGGAACAGGATCGGGCCGTCGCCGTCGACCAGCGCCGGGATCACCATCTGCGGATTGACGGCCTTGAACTCCGGCGCGCGCTGATGGCCCTTGATGAGGTCGACATAGACGACCTCGGGCTTGAGCCCTTTGAGATTGAGCGCGATGCGCACCCGATAGGTCGCGAGCGATCGCCAGAACGAGAACAGCTTCACCGGATGTTCCTCCCGATTTTTTTCCGAGCATAGGGATGGGTTGCGGCCGTGTCCACGCGCGCAACTTTCCCGTTGGCGCGGCGTGGCGTAAAGCAAGCGCGCCAACGAACGAAAGGACCCGCCATGGCCCGCATGCCCGACATCGTCTACGCCGAGCTCGACGCCGATCAGCGCCGCGTCCACGACGCGATCACCGCCGGGCCGCGCGGCCAGGTGCAGGGCCCGTTGCGGGTGTGGATGCAGAGCGCGCAGCTCGCCGACCGCGCGCAGGCGCTGGGCGCGTTCTGCCGCTTCGGCACCAGCCTGCCGCCGCGCCTCTCCGAGCTCGCCATCCTGGTGACCGGCGCCCATTGGCGCGCGGGCTTCGAGTGGTTCGCCCATGCGCCGATCGCCATCAAGGCGGGGATCGATCCTGCCGCGGTGGAAGCGATCCGCACCGGCAAGCCGCCCACCTTCGCGCAAGCTGACGAGACGGCGGTCTATGCCTTCGCGCACGAGCTGCTGACGACGCACGAGGTGTCGGACGCGACCTACCGCGAGGCCGTCGCGCAACTCGGGCAAAAGGGCGTGGTCGAGCTGGTCGGCATCCTCGGCTACTATGGCCTGATCTCGATGACCATCAAGGCGTTCGAGGTGCCGCTGCCGCCCGGCACGCCGGAACCCTTCGCGGATGTTTGATTACCCGTCGTAGTCCGCATGACGCCCGCAAGGCGGGCGGAAATGCGGGGCCTAAATTCCCGGATATCGCTACGCTCATCCGGGCTACGTCGGCGTTATTTGTTGCGCCTCGACCAGTAAACCGCTTGGCCGCCGGAGTCGCGCGCGCCCCAGCCGTTGCGGCTCGCCTCATCGAAGCAGGCGAGGGTGCGCTCGACCAGCGGCATGGCGAGCCCGCGCGCCTGGCCTTCCGCCAGCATGATGCGCAGGTCCTTGCGGCAGGAATCGATGTCGAAGGTCGCCTCGCCACCGTCGCCGCCCTTGAGCATGTCGGCAATGGCGACGCCGCGCACCTTCAGCACGTTGGGGCCGCCGGAGGTGTCGGCAAACAGATCCATCAGGTGCGCCGGATCGACGTCGATGTCGCGGCACAGCCCCAGGGTCTCGCCCAACGCCTGCCAGTACACCATTAGCGGCATGTTGATCGCGAGCTTCATGATGGCGCCGGCGCCGACCGGGCCGACATGCTCGAGCCGCCGGCACAGCTGCTCGAGCAGCGGCCGCGCGCGCGCCGCGTCCGCCGGCTCGGCCCCCATCAGGCCGATCAGCTTGCCCTGGCGCGCCGGCCCGGTGGTGCCGCCGACCGGACATTCGACGAACGCCGCGCCCTTGGCGCGCACCTTGGCGGCAAGCGCGGTCTCGGTTGCCGGCCGCACGGTGCTCATGTCGATGAACAGCCGGCCGTCGACCGGCCCCGACAGCAACCCCGCCGGCCCGTGATAGACCGCGTCGATCGCGGCCGCGTCGGTCAGCATGGTGATGATCGTCTCGGCGCCCGCTGCCAGCGCCGCCGGGCTGTCGACGATTTTCACGCCGGCCGCCAAGAGCGGCTTCGCCTTCGCGGCGGAGCGGTTCCACCCGCTCACCTGGTGGCCGACCTCCGCGAGACGCGCCGCCATGGCGGCGCCCATGCGGCCCAAACCGGCGATTCCGACGTCCATGGATTTGCCTTGCATTTATCGACGGGACCGTTAGCACGCACGTTCGTCACTGCCAACGCGTTGCAAGAGCGTGCGGCCGCGAGAGTTGACGTTAGGAGAGAAATGGAAATGAGCGCAGCAGGCGCAAAAGGAACCGTGGGGGTCATCGGCCTCGGCATCATGGGCGGCGCGATCGCCAAGAACCTCGCCGCCGCCGGCTGGCGCGTGCTCGGTTACGACATCGACGCGGCGCGCACCCGCGAGGCCAAGGCGGCCGGCGTCGAGACCGTGGCGGGCGCCGGCGCCGTCGCCGCGACGGCGCCAACGATCATCACCAGCCTGCCCACCCCTGCGGCGCTCGATCAGACCGTGCAAGCCATCGCGGCCGCCAAGCTGCCGCGCCGCGTCGTGGTCGAGGCGAGCACCTTCGCGCTCGACGACAAGGCGCGGGCGGAAGCGGCCTTGCGCGCGGCCGGCCACGTGCTGCTCGACTGTCCGCTCAGCGGCACCGGCTCCCAGGCGCGGACCAAGGACCTCGTGATCTACGCGAGCGGCGATAGCGCCAGCATCGCGGCGCTCAAGTCCTTGTTCGCCGACTTCTCCCGCCAGGCGAACGACCTCGGCGCGTTCGGCAACGGCACCAAGATGAAGTTCGTCGCCAACCTGCTGGTCGCCATCCACAACGTGGCGACCGCCGAGGCGTTCGTGCTGGGCATGAAGGCGGGGCTCGACCCGCGGCAGATCTACGACCTGATCAAATCGGGGGCCGGCAACTCGCGGGTGTTCGAGCTGCGCGGCCCGTTCATGGCGCAGAACCGCTACGACGGCGACAACGTCACCATGAAGGTGTCGATGTGGCAGAAGGACATGAGCGTGATCGGCGACTTCGCCCGCAAGGCCGGCTGCCCGACCCCGCTGTTTTCCGCCACCGAGCCGATCTACGCGGCGGCGATGTCGGGCGGCCACGCGGGCGAGGACACGGCCGCGGTCTGCGCGGTGCTCGAAGCCATGGCGGGGATCGAGCGCGCGTAAGGCGGCAGGGCAATCCGCCCGATTGACAGGCCGCCCGCGACCCACGCATTAAAGTCGCACCCGATGAAAGGTCCTGATCGGGCGTTCAATAAAACGGGGTCGATAACCCCGATACCAGGGAGGAAACAGCCTATGCGGATTCATCGTCGCACTCTGTTGAAGGGCGTGGCCGCGGCCGGCCTCGGCGTGGTGGCGCCGGCGGTGCTGCGTGCGCAGACCGGACCCATGCGGATCGGCTTCCTCACGGTGAAGACCGGGCCGCTGGCGTCCGGCGGCATCCAGATGGAAGAGGGCCTCCTGCTTTATCTCAAGGAGCGCAACAACATGCTGGCCGGCCGCCCGGTCGAGCTGCACACCGGCGATTCCGCCGGCGCCCCGGCGGTCGCACGCACCAAGATGCAGGAGCTGGTCGAGCGCGACAACATCTCGTGCCTGATCGGCCCGCTGGCGACTGCCGAGGCGCTCGCCATCGACGACTACATCCGCGAGAAACAAATTCCGACCCTGAGCGTCGCCGCCGCCGAGGACATGACCCAGCGCAAGGCCAACCCGTGGTTCGTGCGCGCGACGTCGACCTCGGCCCAGTGCAGCTACGCCATGGGCGACTACGCGGCCAAGGAGCTCAAGTACAAGCGCGTCGCGATGATCGCCGACGACATCGCCTACGGGTACGAGCTCAACGCCGGGTTCCAGCGCGCCTTCGAGGACGCCGGCGGCAAGGTGGTGCAAAAGATGTGGCCGCCGCTGAACGCGCCCGACTACGGCACCTACATCGCCCAGCTCAAGCCCGACGTGGACGCCATCTTCCTTGGCTTCGCCGGATCGAACGGCCTGAAGTTCCTGCGCCAGTACAAGGAATACGGCGGCAAGACGCCGCTGCTCGGCGGCATGACGGCGATCGACGAATCGCTGCTCAAGCAGATGGGCGACGAGGCAATCGGTACGCTGTCCACCTGCTGGTATTCGGCCCAGCTCGACAATCCGCCCAACAAGAAGCTCGTCGGCGACATGGAGCGCGACTACAAGGTCGACCCGGGCTTCTACGCGGCTGCGACCTACACCAACGGCGCCGTGCTCGAGGCGGCGCTCAAGGCGATCGGCGGCAAGATCGAGGACAAGGAGGCGCTGATGAAGGCGCTGCGCGCGACCGACATTCAGGACACCTGCCGCGGCCCGGTGAAGTTCGACAAGTACGGCAACGTGGTCGGCAACATCTACATCCGCAAGGTCGAGAAGAAGAACGGCAAGCTGGTCAACGCGGTGATCAAGACTTATCCGAACGTGAGCCAGTTCTGGACCTACAATCCCGACGAGTTCCTCAAGCACCCGGTCTACAACCGCGAGACCTATCCGGAGAACAAGTACCTGGAGCCGTGAGGAATACCTCATCCCCAAAGGGAGGTCGTAGGATGGGTTGAGCGAAGCGATACCCATCGATGATGGGTATCGCCGCGCGATGCGCGGCTCAACCCATCCTACAGGTAGCGCCCCCCTCACCCCAGCGGGGAGAGGAACAAGAGTAGCGGGAGGGAGCGGCGCCTATTCATGCAGTTCTGGATCATCCAGACGCTCAACAGCGTCGCCTTCGGCGGCCTTCTGTTCCTGTTGTCGTCGGGCTTCTCGCTGATCTTCGGCCTGATGCGCATTCCCAACCTGGCGCACGGCGCCTTCTTCATGCTCGGCGCCTATTTCGGCGCCACACTGGTCGAGCAGGGCAGCAATTTCTGGCTCGCGGTGCTCGGCGCCGGCCTCGGCGTCGGCCTGTTCGGCGTCGCAATCGAGCGCGTGTTCCTGCGCCGGCTGGCCGGCAACGAGCAGGGACAGGTGCTGGTGACGCTTGGCATCGCCTTCATCGTCGCCGACGTCTGCCTGCTGGTGTGGACCGGCGATCCCGTCACGGTGCCGGCCCCGGCGGCGTTGCGTCCGCCCATCCTGGTGCACGGCTTCGCGTTCCCGACGTTCCGGCTGGTGGTGCTGGCGATCGCGCTTGTCGCCGCGCTCGCGCTCTATCTGCTGATGGAGCGCACGCGGCTCGGCGCCATGATCCGCGCCGGCGTCGACGACATGGAAATGGCGCGCGGGGTCGGCATCCCGGTTTCGCTGCTGTTCACCGTCGTGTTCTTGCTCGGCGCCATGCTGGCGGGCGCCGGCGGCACCCTCGGCGGCCCCATCCTCAACGCCTATCCGGGCCTCGACAACGACATGCTGCCGCTCGCCCTCATCGTCGTGATTCTGGGCGGCGCCGGCAGCCTGCTGGGCGCCTTCGTCGGCAGCTTCATCGTCGGCTTTCTCTATAACTTCGGCATCGCGCTGTTTCCCGACTTCGCCTATTTCATTCTGTTCCTGCCGATGCTCCTGGTGCTGGTGTTCATGCCGCAAGGCCTGTTCGGCCGGGTCCAGCTATGAAGCGCATGGTCCCGCCGGCGCTCGGCATCGCGCTCTTGCTCGTCCTGCCGCTGATCGTCACCAACGATTTCTATCTCAACCTGGCGAGCCAGATTCTGATCTACGGCCTGCTGGCGCTCAGCCTCAATATTCTGCTCGGCTACGGCGGCATGGTGTCGCTCGGCCACGCCGCCTATCTGGGCATCGTCAGCTACACCTGCGTCATCGTGGTCGGTGCCGGCTACGGCCACGCCGTCGCCGCCGCTGTCGCGATCGTGGTGTCGACGGCGTCCGGCGCCGTGTTCGGCGTGCTGGCGTTGCGCGCCTCCGGGCTCGGATTCCTGATGATCACGCTGGCGCTCGGCCAGATCATCTGGGGCGTCGCTTATCGCTGGAACGACGTGACCGGCGGCGACAACGGCATCCGCTATCCGGCGCGGCCGAGCCCGTTCGGCCTTTCGATCGCCGATACGCCCAGCTTCTATTATTTCACCGCCGCGGTGTTCGCGGTCGCCCTGTTCTGCATCTGGCGGCTGACCCGCTCGCCGTTCGGCGCCGCGCTGCGCGGCACGCGCGACCAGCCGCGGCGCATGCGCATGCTCGGCCACGACGTGTGGATGATCCGCTGGCTCGCCTTCGTGATGTCGGCGTTCTGGGGATCGGTCGCCGGTTTGCTCTACATCTATTACAACCTGTTCATCAGCCCGCACGCGATCTCCCTGCAGCAATCGGCCGAGGTATTGCTGATGGCGATCCTCGGTGGTGCCAGCACGCTGACCGGGCCGATCATCGGCGCCGTCATCATCACCCTGATCAAGAACGTGGTGTCGACGTACGTCGATCGCTGGAACTCGCTGCTCGGCGCCATCTTCGTCGTGGTCGTGATGTTCATGCCGCTCGGCCTGGTGCCCGGCTTCCGCCACCTGTGGGAGCGGCTTGCCGCCCGCGGGCGGCGGCCGGCGCTCGGCGCGGACGCCGCTCCGGAGGCGGGCGCGTGACCGCGCCGGCGCTGCAGATTTCCGCGCTCAACAAGCGCTTCGGCGGCCTGCCGGCCACCAAGGACGTCTCGCTCACGGTGATGCCGGGCGAGCGGCGGCTGATCATCGGGCCGAACGGCGCCGGCAAGACCACGCTGTTCAACCTGGTGACCGGCGACCTCCCGCCCGACAGCGGCTCGGTGCGGCTGTTCGGCCAGGAGCTGATCGGCGTCGCGACCCCGCGGCGGGTGGCGCTCGGCCTCGCGCGCACCTATCAGATCCTCACCCTGTTCGGGCGCGACACCCTGATCCACAACGTCGTCATGGCGCTGCTCGGCCTGTCGCCGCTGCGCTGGAATCCTTGGGTCCCGCTCGCCGGGCAGCGCGCGCTTTACGCCGCGGCCCGCGACGCGCTCGCGCGCGTCGGCCTCGCGGCGAGCGCGGAGCGGGTGGTGGCGCAGACCTCCTACGGCGAGCGCCGGCGGCTCGAGCTCGCCATGGCGCTGGCGCAACAGCCCAAGGTCCTGCTGCTCGACGAGCCGCTCGCCGGCCTGTCCCAGGAAGAGCGCCAATCGGTGCGCGGCCTGCTCGACAGCATTCCGCGCGACGTCACCATCGTGATGATCGAGCACGACATGGACACGGCGCTGGCGTTCGCCGAGCGCATCACGGTGCTGCATTACGGCCAGGTGATCGTCGAGGGCACGCGCGCCGAGGTGGTCGCCGACCCGCGCACCCGGGAGGTCTATCTTGGCGACTGACGCGCTTGCGGTCCGCGACATCGACGCTTTCTACGGCGACAGCCACGTGCTGCACGGCATCGGCTTCACCCTGCAGCCGGGGCGGCTGCTCGGCCTGCTCGGCCGCAACGGCGCCGGCAAGACCACCTGCATGAGCACCATCATGGGGTTCCTGCGGCCGCGGCGGGGAACCATCGGGCTGTTCGGCGAGGAGGTGGCGGGCCTCGCGCCCGAGACCATCGCCCGCAAGGGCATCTGCCTGGTGCCGCAGGGCCGCCGCGTGTTCCGCTCCCTCGACGTGCGCGAGAACCTGATCGTGGCGGCGCAGCGCGCGGGCCGCGGCGGCGGCGCCGCGGCGTGGTCGCTCGACCGCGTCTACGCCCTGTTCCCGCGGCTCAAGGAGCGCACGCGCCAGGCGGCGGGCCTGCTCTCGGGCGGCGAGCAGCAGATGCTGGCGATCGGCCGCGCGCTGATGGGCAACCCGCGCGTGCTGCTGATGGACGAGCCGTCCGAAGGACTGGCGCCGCAGCTCGTCGCCGAGGTCGGCCGCACCATCGCGCAGCTCAAGGCGGAGGGGCAATCGATCGTGCTGGTGGAGCAGAACATCAAGCTCACCCTCGACCTCGCCGACGACGTCGTCATCATCAACACCGGTGCCGTGGTGTTTTCCGGCACCGCCGCCGAAACGCGATCGAACGAGCCCATGATTGCCCAGCATCTCGGGGTGTTTTAAACGCGGCGCGACTCCCTCTCCCCGAAGGGGAGAGGGTTGGGGTGAGGGGGTTCCTGCGCTATCGATAGACCCGAACCCCCTCACCCGGAAAGCCGCGAGCAAGCTCGCGCCTTTCCGACCTCTCCCCTCCGGGGAGAGGTGAAGAAAGAGGAGCGAGCCTTGAACGTTTCAAATCATTACGGGGCGACGGCGGCACGCGCGCACGGCAAGCCCGGGCGCGAGGTGCGGCCGAAGTCGATCACCATCGACATCCACTCGCACGTGGCGGTGCCGGCGGCGGCCGAGCTCGTCAAGCCGCACCTCGACCTTTCCACCATCCCGCTCGCCCACTTCGCCACCCCGGACACCAAGGCGCTCAACCAGAAACAGGAGGCGGACCGCCGCTCGCGCATCACCCAATACGACGAGCGCCTCAAGGACATGGACGAAATGGGGGTCGACATGCAGCTCGTCATGCCGCCGCCGCCCCAGTGCTATTTCACCGTGCCGGTCGACGTCGCGGTGCCGGCGATCCGCATGGTCAACGACGGCATCGCCCAATACGTCGCCGGCAAGCCCGACCGGTTCACCGCGCTCGGCACCGTGCCGCTGCAGGACGGCGCCGAGGCCGCCAAGGAGCTGGAGCGGTGCATGCGCACGCTCGGCTTCAAGGGCGCGCAGATCCTCACCAACGTGGCCGGCAAGGAGCTGTCCGATCCCGCCTACGCGCCGTTCTGGGCCAAGGCGGAAGCGCTCGGCGCCCTGGTGGTGATCCATCCCAACGGCTTCACCGAAGCCCAGCGCCTGAGCCGGTTCTATTTCAACAACGTGATCGGCAACCCGTTCGAGACCACGCTGGCGCTGCATTACCTGATCTTCGACGGCGTGCTGGAGCGGCATCCGAAGCTGAAGATCCTCGCCGTGCACGGCGGCGGATACTTGGCCGGCTACTCCGGCCGCATCGACCACGCCTGGGGGGCGCGCTCGGACGTGCGCGGCAACTTGCCGAAGCCGCCGACCGAATATCTCAAGCGCGTCTATGTCGACACGATCGTGTTCACCCCGCACCAGCTCAAATATCTGATCGACCTGTTCGGCGCCGACCACGTGATCATGGGCACCGACTATCCCTACGACATGGCGGATTCCGATCCGATCGGCCACCTCGGCGCCAGCGCGCTCGACGCCTCCACCATGGCGGCGGTCGCCGGCGGCAATGCGAAGAAGTTGCTGGGGCTGTGAGCGTTACATCGTCATGGCCGGGCTTGTCCCGGCCATCCACGCCTTATTTGTTGAATCAAAGACGTGGATGCCCGGCACAAGGCCGGGCATGACGAAGAATCGGTTGGGCTTTCACTCCTGCAAAAAATCCAGCACCGCGGTTTCCGCCAGCACGGCCGCGGGCGCGCGGTGCTGTTCGGCACGCAGGCGTTCTTCGGCGTTGCGCGCGCGCGACTGCAGATAGGCGCCGAGATGGCGCGCCCGCTCGATGACGCGCTGGCCGACGCCGATGCGCAGCGCCTCGAAGCGCGCGAGGCCGCGCTCGACGTCGCCGCACTGCTCGATCGACTCCGCCAGCGCCAGCGCGTCCTCGGCCGCCTTGGCGACGCCCACCGCCACGTGCGGGCGCGCGACGAAGGCGGCGTCGCCCAGGATGGCGACGCGGCCGAACGCCATGCGCGCGGCGGCGACGTCGTAGATCGGCTGGATGAACGGGTGCGCGGCGAGCCGCACGATCTCGCGCAACTGCGGGGCGAGCAGCCGCTCGGCCGCTTGCCGCATCTCGTCGATCACCTCGGCGCGGATCAGCGGCGGCGGGATCGAGATCGAATGGGTGGTGCCGGCCGTATCGGTGAGGAGCCGCGGCAATTCGCTGTCCTCGTCGGCCGGCCGGTACCAGACCAGATTGTAGCTGCGATGGCCGGGCCGCAGGTCGTTGTCGGGACCGGCGACCCCATAGCCGAGCGTCTGCTCGCCGGGCGGATGGCAGAACGCCATGTAGCCGAAGAGATCGCGATGGGTGGCGGCCGACAGCGTCGCTTCGGGTATGAGCGCGCGCCAGGCGATATAGCCGGCATAGAGCGGGACGGCCTCGGGCAGCAGTTGCGCGCGCACGGTCGAGCGCAGGCCGTCGGCGCCGATCAAGAGGTCCCCTTCCGCGGTCTCCCCGTCGGCAAAATGCGCGGTCACCGAACCCGGCTGGACGGTGACCTCGGCGAGGGTCTTGCCGCGGTGGTAGCGCGTGGACGGGAACGGGTCGCGCAGCAGGCGATAGATACGGTCCCACGAGGTGAGGATCTGCGGGCAACGGATTTCGCTCATCAGCCGCCCGTCGATGTCGTAGGAGCGCCGGAACTCGACCGGCACGCCCAGCTCGACCGTCGGGTCGATACCGATGTCGCGGAACACGTCGGCGAGCTGCGGCTGCGCCACGATGCCGGCGCCGCGGCCGGCAAGCTCGGTCTCCACGCGCTCATACACGTGGACGTCCCAGCCGCGGCGGGCGAGCGCAAGCGCCGCCAGCAGCCCGCTCATCGAGCCGCCGACGACCAGCGCGCGCCCCCCGCTAGCCTGCACTGCCGACTCCCGAGATAGCCGTCTTTGCCAACGCCCGCCCCCACTATACATTAGCGGCAATGCGCGAAACCCGGAGGATGCCGATGGCGCTGAGCATGAAGGACAAGGCGACACTCAAGGCCGACACGTCGGCCTGGTCGCAAGCGATCAGCCAGGAGTTCGAGCGCGAGGCGCGCGCTCCCAACGGCTGCGTCGGCAACAGCCTGGTGTCGGAAACCGACCGGCTGCGGGTGTGGACCATCCGGCTCAAGCCGGGCGAGCGGTTCGGCTTCCACCGCCACGTGCTCGACTATTTCTGGACCTCGGTGAGCGGCGGCCGCGGCCGCCAGCACCTGATGGATGGCACCACGGTCGAGTACTCGTACCATCCGGGCGAGACCCGGCACGAGACCTACGGGCCAGGCGAGTGCAAGGTGCACGATCTCGAGAACATCGGCGACGCCGACATGGTGTTCATGACGGTCGAGTCGATCGACAGCAGCGCCAACAAGCCCCTGCCGATCCCGCAGGCGATGCGGCCCGCCAAGGCGGCGTAGGACGTAGGATGGGTTGAGCGGCAGCGAAACCCATCACGACCGATCGATGGGTATCGCCGCGCGACGCGCGGCTCAACCCATCCTACGATTTCTCCGACAACACGCTTGCCATGATCCGCTCGCGGGTGAGCGGCAGGTTGCGGATGCGGGTGCCGAGCGCATGGGCGACGGCGTTGCCGATTGCGGCGGCCGTCGGACCGTGCACGACCTCGCCGAGCCCGAGCGGCGGCTGCTCCGGCGCGTCGATCAGCTCAATCTCCACCGCCGGCACCTCGGAAAAGCGCAGGATCGGATAGTCGTCCCAGGTGATCGAGGCGACGCGGCCTTCGTCGAACCGCACGGCTTCCTTGAGCGTCCAGCTCGTTGCCTGAATGACGCCGCCTTCGATCTGGTTGCGGGCGCCGTCCGGGCTGATGATCAGCCCGCCGTCGACAGCGCACCACACCCGCTTGACCCGCACCGCCTCGTCGACGTCGACTTCGGCAACGACCGCGGCGTAGCCCGCCTTGTTCTTGTAGCGCGCGAAGCCCAGTCCGCGGGCGGTGCCGCTGCCGCGCTCGCCGCGCCCCGACCAGCCGCACAGGCGCGCGACGGTTTCGATCACCCGCCGGGCGCGCGGTTCGGACATCAGCGACAGCCGATAGCTCACCGGATCCTCCCCGGCCGCCTCGGCCAGCTCGTCCATGAAGCACTCGGCTGCGAACACGTTGGTGTAGCCGCCCAGCGTGCGCAGCGAAGAGGTGCGCACCGGCATCTGGGTCAGCAGATGATGCACGACGCGCTGGCGCGGAAGGTCATAGAGGTTCGCGGCGTTGCGCACCCCGCCGCCCCCGCCAGCGTCGGGGACGTCGACCGGCTCGGGCGCCGGCGGCGCATCGGGCAGCGCGGCGGCGGCAAGCAGGTTGACGTTGCCGGCCATGCCGGGGCGCTGGCCGTGCACCGCGCTCCACAGCTCGTGGGTCCAGTCGAGCGGCCGCCCGCGCGCATCGAGCGCCGCCTGCATGCGCACCGTCATGGCGGAGCCGAACGGCGCCGCGGACAACTCGTCCTCGCGGCTCCACTGCAGCCGCACCGTGCGGCCGGGCAGGCGCCGCGCCACCAGGGCCGCATCGAGGCCCGCGTCGTCGGCGCCGTTATGGCCGTAGCACCCGGCGCCCTGGCGGTGCATCACCGTGACATCCTCAGGCGCCATCCCGAGGGCGCGCGCCACCGCGTTGCGCAACTGATAGACGCCCTGAGCGTGGGACCAGATGGTCAGCTTGCCGTCGGCGAAATTCGCCAGCGCGCAGGACGGCGCCAGCGAAGCGTGGGCGATGAAGGGGCGCGAGTAGGTCGCCTCCAGGGTCCGCACGGCGTCGCCGGCAGCCGGTGCCCCTGTCTCGATCACCCGGTCCTTCGACGGCTGGGCCGTCATGAACGCCGGCTCGCCGGCGTCCGCCGGGATGGAAACGCCGCCCTCCCAGACGCAATGGCGGCGCACCGCGTCGACCGCCTGCATCGCGACGCTCTCGTCGTCGGCCACGACAGCGAGAAAATCGCCGTCGCGCACCAGCTCGACGCGACCGTGGGTGGCGCGGCGGATCGCCGCCTCGTCGATCGATTTGAGGCGCGCGCCGCGCCGCGGCTGGCGGATCACCCGGGCATGCTTGAGGCCGGGCGGCGCGAGATCGTGCACGAACGCGCCGCCGGCGATCTTCGCCGGCAGGTCGACACGCGCGAGGTTGCGGCCGATGTGACGGAAGTCCGCCGCGCGCTTGACCGGCGCGCTGCCGGTCGCCGGCCGCGCCAGATCGATCTTCTCGTTGAGCGACCAATAGTCGAAGCCGGTTGGCGTGCCGTTGCGCAGCATCGCGCCGTCCTCGATCGCCAGCTCCGCCGGCCGGCAGCCGAGCACGCCGGCGATGTGGTCGAGGAAGAGCCCGCGCACCTCGGCGCACACCAGTCGAATCGAGCCGCCGGATTCCTCGATCGACCGGCTGCCCGCCGTATAGCCCTCGTTGGGCGATTGCGCGGTGACGCCGGACACGAGGCGGATGCGCGCCGGCGGCACGTCGAGCTCCTCGGCGGCGATCTGCACCAGGGCGGTGAGCACGCCCTGGCCGAGCTCGACCTTGCCGGTGGCGATGCGCACGGTGCGGTCCGGCTCGAACCCGACCCAGCGGTCGAGGCGCGGATTGTCGGTGAGGCTCTGGGGCAGGGGGGCGTTCATGGCGCGCTCCCGGCCGCCGCGCGCTCGACCGCGCGGATGATGCGGTTGTGGGCGCCGCAGCGGCACAGATGCCGGTCGAGCGCCGCCACGATCTCGGCGCGGCTCGGATGCGGATTGCGGTCGAGCAGCGCCTTGGCGGACATCAGGATGCCCGAGAGGCAATAGCCGCATTGGCCGGCCTGCTCGGCGAGGAACGCCTGCTGCAGCGGATGCAGGCTTCCGCCGTTCGCCAGACCTTCGACCGTTGTGACGGTCTTGCCGCCGACGGTGCCGACCTCGCGGGTGCAGGCGTAGACCGGCTCGCCGTCCACCAGCACCATGCAGGCGCCGCACTGCTCGAGCCCGCAGCCGAACCGGCTGCCGGTGAGGCCGAGCGTGTTGCGCAGCACCGCCAGCAGCGGCGTCGCCGCCTCGACGGAGACGCCGACCTTGCGGCCGTTCACGATGAAATCGACAGGTTCGCTCATGCGGATTCCCATTTTGCGGCCGTCACCCTATTTCACGGGCGACGGTTGTCCATGCCATTTTGCCGGCTTGCGCAACGGGCGCCGCTTCTGATTTCTAGAGGGACTATGTGAGGGGAGTACGCGATGGCGCGGAGCAACGGCGGCGACCTGCCGATCCTGGTGGTGGGAGGCGGCATCGGCGGCCTCGCGGCGGCCTACGCCCTGGCGCGCAAGGGTTTTGCGGTGCGCTTGTTCGAGCAGTCGAGCGAGTTCCGCGAGGTCGGCGCCGGCATTCAGCTCGGGCCCAATATTTTTCGCGCGCTCGACCGGATCGGCCTCAAGGACGCGGTGCTGGCCGATGCGTGGCGGCCCGGCGCGCAGGAGATGCACTGCGCGCTTTCGGGCGACCTGATCACCCGCATGCCGCTCGATGACGGTTTCGCCGACGCGTTCCAGGAGCCCTACGCGGTCACGCACCGGGCCGACATCCACGGCGTGTTCCTGCGCGCCTGTCGCGAGCACAACAACGTGACGCTCGAGACCGATCGCCGGGTCGAGGATTTCCGCGACGAGGGCGACGCGGTCAGCCTTCGCCTCGCCGGCGGCGAGGAGGTGCGCGGGCGCGCGCTGATCGGCTGCGACGGCATGTGGTCGCGGGTGCGCGAGAAGCTGGTGGGCGACGGCGCGCCGCGGGTGTCGGGCCACATAGCCTATCGGGCGGTGCTGCCGCGTGCCGCGGTGCCGGCCGACTTGTGGCGGCCCGACGTGGTGCTGTGGGCGGGACCGCGCACCCATTTCGTCCATTATCCGCTGCGGCGAGGGGAACTCTACAACCTGGTCGCCGTTTTCCATTCCGACCGTTACGTGGAAGGCTGGAATGCCGAGGCGGACGCCGACACCCTGTGGGCCCACTTCAAGGGCCAGCGGCCGGAAGTCCTGCGCATGCTCGAGCGCATCGAGACCTGGCGCATGTGGGTGCTGTGCGATCGCGAGCCGATCAGGGACTGGTCGTCGGGCCGGGCGACCTTGCTGGGCGACGCCGCCCACCCGATGCTGCAGTACCTGGCCCAGGGCGCCTGCATGGCGACCGAGGACGCGGTGTGGCTCGCCGACAATGTCGCGGCGCAGCCGGACGATCTTGCGGCGGCGTTTCGCGCCTACCAGGAGGCGCGCTATCTGCGCACCGGCCGGGTGCAGATCATGGCGCGGGTCTATGGTGAACTCTATCACGCGCGCGGCGTCACCGCGGAGCTACGCAACCAGATGTTGAAGGGCCGCACGCCTCAGGACGCTTACGACGGCATCGCTTGGCTCTACGGCGGGATGTGAGGGCCTCGACGCAACGCAACGGAATGGCGCAGGGTCACGATCAAAAGTAGCATAGAATTGCGGCTTGAGCGGGCCTACGTTGGCTCGGTATAAGTTATACCAGCGCCGCACAAAAAAGCGCAGCGACAAACCAGAGGGATGGAAATGGCTACCACCACGTCCGGGACGGCGGATTCCCGCGCTGTTGCGTCGGAATCGACCCGATGGGGTCAATTGATCTTCGGCATCATCTGCATGGTGATGATCGCCAACCTGCAATACGGTTGGACGCTGTTCGTCAATCCGATCGATCAGAAGTATCACTGGGGCCGGGCGGCCATCCAGGTCGCCTTCACGATCTTCGTCGTGACCGAAACCTGGCTGGTGCCGATCGAGGGCTATTTGATCGATCGGTTCGGCCCGAAGATAATGATTTGTGGCAGCGGCGTCCTTGTCGCCATCGCCTGGGTGATCAATTCGGTCGCCGACTCGCTGACCCTGCTCTATCTCGGCGCCGCGATCGGCGGCATCGGCGCCGGCGTGATCTACGGCGGGTCGGTCGGCAATGCATTGAAGTGGTTCCCGGATCGGCGCGGCCTCGCGGCCGGACTGACGGCGGCGGGCTTCGGCGCCGGCTCGGCGCTCACCGTCGTGCCGATCTACAACATGATCCTGTCGAGCGGGTACGAGTCGGCGTTCCTGTGGTTCGGCCTCGGCCAGGGCGTCATCGTCGTGCTGGTCGGACTGCTGCTGCGCGCACCGCAGCCGGGCGAGGCCCCGGCCCCGGCAGCCCCGGCGGTGGCGCAGACCAAGCGGGACTACGGCCCGGCCGAGGTGCTCAAAAGCCCGCCGTTCTGGGTCATGTACGCCATGTTCGTGATGGTCGGCGCCGGCGGCCTGATGGCGACCGCGCAGCTCGGACCGATCGCCAAGGACTTCAAGATCGATACCATCCCGGTGTCGCTCCTCGGCCTGACCCTGCCGGCGTTGACGTTCGCCCTGTCGATCGACCGGGTGCTCAACGGATTCACGCGGCCGTTCTTCGGCTGGGTGTCCGACCATATCGGGCGCGAGAATACGATGTTCATCGCCTTTCTGCTCGAGGGCATCGGCATCTACGCGCTGCTGCTGGTCGCCAGCCATCCGGTGTGGTTCGTCATATTGTCGGGGGTGGTGTTCTTCGCCTGGGGCGAGATCTATTCGCTGTTCCCGGCGACCTGCACCGACATCTACGGCCGCAAGTTCGCGACCACCAACTACGGCATGCTGTACACGGCCAAGGGCACGGCGGCGCTGCTGGTGCCGTTTGCCAACGTGCTGACGACCGCGACCGGCAGCTGGGCGGCGGTGTTCGTGGTGGCGGCGGCGCTCAATATCGTGGCGGCCGTCGTGGCGCTGGTCGCCCTGAAGCCGATGCGCAGACGGGCCATGGCCTCGGGCTGAACCGGGACATCCGGAGCGAGGGCCATGGTCGGCTCCGGCCGACCATGGCCGTTTCCGGCAAAATCGATGCGGGTCTTTAGGGTTCCTGGCCTCTGGTATATTGTATTCCAGAGGTGATTTCGGCTAATCTGCAGCCTCATCCGCAACAGGGCCCGCATGGCGGGGTTCTCATGACGTCCATCCCATCCCGGGAGCGAACCGCCGAAGCGACCGCGCGGGTCGTGCTGGCGCCGCTCGACGACACCTCGACTTTTGCGGACCGCGCCTACACGGCGCTGCGCGACGTGATCGTGTCGCTCAACGTCTACGACCAACCCGGCGAGGTGCGCCTCGACGAGCGCCAGCTCGCCCAGGATCTCGGCATCAGCCGCACCCCGGTGCGCGAGGCGATGGCCCAGCTCGAGCGCGAGGGGTTCGTGCGGTCGATCCCGCGCCGCGGCATCTACGTGGTGCGCAAGACCAAGCGCGAGGTGATCGAGATGATCACCGCCTGGGCGGCGCTGGAAAGCATGGCGGCCCGGCTGACCACGCTCAACGCCACCGACGACGAGATTGCGACCCTGCGCACGATGTTCGCCACCTTCGAGAACGGCCGGCTGCACGCCAAGCTCGACGAGTATTCCGAGGTCAATATCCAGTTTCACCAGGCGATCATCCGCATGAGCCACAACTCGGTGCTCACGCATCTCGCCGAGAACCTGTTCGCCCAGATGCGCATGATCCGCCGCAAGACCATCGGCGAGGACGACCGCGCCGATCGCTCGATCCACGACCACATGAACATCATCCAGGCGCTCGAGGCGCGCGATACCGAGCGCGCCGAGGGCCTGGTGCGCCAGCATGCGCTCGGGCTTGCCGAGCATGTCGCCCGGCATGCCGATTATCTCGATTGAACAAGTCTGGACGAAAATGAACGGGAGGATGTCAATGGCCCAAGCAGCGACGCAGGAAAAACCCGCCACCGAAGTGGAGCGGGAGCTGACGGACGGCTTTCACCTCGTCATCGATGCGCTCAAGCTCAACGGCCTCACCACGATCTACGGCGTGCCCGGCATCCCGATCACGGACTTCGGCCGCATGGCACAGGCCGCCGGCATCCGCGTCATCTCGTTCCGCCACGAGCAGAACGCCGGTTATGCGGCGTCGATCGCCGGCTTCCTGACGAAGAAGCCCGGCGTCTGCCTCACGGTGTCGGCTCCGGGCTTTCTCAACGGCCTGACCGCGCTCGCCCACGCCACGACCAACTGCTTCCCGATGATCCTGATCAGCGGCTCGTCGGAGCGCGAGATCGTCGACCTGCAGCAGGGCGACTACGAAGAGATGGACCAGCTCGCCATCGCCAAGCCGCTGTGCAAGGCGGCCTATCGCGTGCTGCACGCCGCGGACATCGGCATCGGCGTGGCGCGCGCGATCCGCGCCGCCGTGTCCGGCCGTCCGGGCGGCGTCTATCTCGACCTGCCGGCCAAGCTGTTCTCCCAGGTCATGGACGCGGAGGCGGGCGCCAAGTCGCTCGTCAAGGTCATCGACCCGGCACCGGCCCAGCTTCCCGCGCCGGCCGCGGTCAAGCGCGCGCTCGATGTATTGAAGGGTGCCAAGCGACCGCTGATCATCCTCGGCAAGGGCGCCGCCTACGCGCAGGCCGACGACGCGATCCGCGCCCTGGTCGAGAAGAGCGGCATTCCGTTCCTGCCGATGAGCATGGGCAAGGGCCTGCTGCCCGATACGCACCCGCAGTGCGCGGGCGCGGCGCGCTCCACGGTGCTGAAGGATAGCGACGTCGTGATGCTCATCGGCGCCCGCCTCAATTGGCTCCTGTCGCACGGCAAGGGCAAGACTTGGGGTGAAGCGCGCAAGAAGTTCATTCAAATCGACATCGAGCCCAGGGAAATGGACTCGAACGTCGAGATCGTCGCCCCGGTGGTCGGCGACATTGGTTCGTGCGTCTCGGCGCTGCTCGCGGGCATGGGAGACAAGTGGCCCGCTCCGCCGGCCGATTGGACCGGCGCGGTCAGCAAGAAGCGCGAAGAGAACGTGTCCAAGATGGGGCCGCGGCTGATGAACAACAACTCGCCGATGGATTACCAGGCGCGGCTCGGCGTGCTGCGCACCATCGTCAAGGAGCGGCCGGACGCCATCCTGGTCAACGAAGGCGCCAATACGCTCGATCTCGCGCGCGGCATCATCGATGTGTATCAGCCGCGCAAGCGGCTCGACGTCGGCACCTGGGGCGTCATGGGCATCGGCATGGGCTATGCGATCGGGGCCGCGATCGAGACCGGCAAGCCCGTGCTTGCGGTTGAAGGCGACAGCGCGTTCGGCTTCTCCGGCATGGAGGTCGAGACGATCTGCCGGTACAAGCTGCCGGTCTGCGTCGTGATCTTCAACAACGACGGCATCTACCGCGGCACCGACGTCAACTCCGCAAGCGCGGATCCGGCGACGACCGTATTCGTGAAGAGTTCGCGTTACGACAAGATGATCGAGGCTTTCGGCGGTGTCGGCGTCAATGCGACGTCCCCGGATGAGCTCAAGCGCGCGGTGAACGCGGCCATGGATTCCGGCAAGCCGACCCTCATCAATGCCGTGCTCGACCCGGCGGCCGGCAGCGAGAGCGGCCGCATCGGCAATCTAAACCCGCAAAGCGTGCTGCGTAAGAAATAACCCGGCCACACCGACGCACAGTGATGGGAACGACAATGGCAACGAAGAAAGCCGCGAAGTCGAAAGTGAAAGCGAAATCCAGGGTGGCCGCGAAGAAGGTCGTAAAGCTGAAGCCGAAAAAGGCGGCGGCGAAGAAGGCCGGGTCCAACGGTCTGCCGCGGCCGTCGTCGAAGCCGTACGGCGAGGCCGGCAAGGCGCTCGAGGGGGTGCGCATTCTCGACTTCACCCACGTGCAGTCGGGCCCGACCTGCACCCAGCTGCTCGCCTACATGGGCGCCGACGTGATCAAGGTGGAGCGGCCGGGCGTCGGCGACATCACGCGCGGGCAGTTGCGCGACGTGAAGGGGGCGGACAGCCTCTATTTCACCATGCTCAATGGCAACAAGCGCTCGATCACCATCGACAGCAAGCACCCCAAGGGCAAGGAAATCCTCGACCGGCTGGTCAAGCATTGCGACGTGCTGGTGGAGAACTTCGCGCCCGGCGCGCTCGACCGCATGGGGCTGACCTGGGAGCACATCCACAAGACCAACCCGCGCATGATCGTCGCTTCGGTCAAGGGCTTCGGCCCGGGCCCGTACGAGGACTGCAAGGTGTACGAGAACGTCGCCCAATGCGCCGGCGGCTCGGCATCGACCACCGGCTTCCGCGAAGGCCCGCCGCTCGTCACCGGCGCCCAGATCGGCGACTCCGGCACCGGCCTGCACCTCGCGTTCGGCATCGTCAGCGCGCTCTATCAGCGCCTGCGCACCGGCCGCGGCCAGAAGGTGCTGTGCGCCATGCAGGACGGCGTGCTCAACCTCGCGCGCGTCAAGCTGCGCGACCAGCAGCGCCTCAGGCACGGGCCGCTCGCGGAATACAGCCAGTACGGCGAAGGCGTCCCGTTCGGCGCGGCGGTGCCGCGCGCCGGCAACGACTCCGGCGGCGGCCAGCCGGGTTGGATCCTCAAGTGCAAGGGCTGGGAGAACGACCCCGACGCTTACATTTATTTCATCACCCAGGCGCCGGTGTGGGGAGCGATCTGCGACATCATCGGCAAGCCGGAATGGAAGACCGATCCGGACTATGCGGCGCCGCCGGCGCGGCTGCCGCGCCTCAAGCACATCTTCGCCACCATCGAGCAGTGGACCATGACCAAGACCAAGTTCGAGGTCATGGACATCTGCAACGCGGTCGACATCCCGGTCGGCCCGATCCTGTCGATGAAGGAGATCGCCGAGGAGCCGTCGCTGCGCCAGACCGGCACGGTGGTCGAGGTCGACCATCCGACCCGCGGCAAGTACCTGACCGTCGGCAACCCGGTGAAAATGTCGGACTCGGTCACCGAGGTGAAGCGCTCGCCGCTGCTGGGCGAGCACACCGAGGAAATCCTCAAGCTGCTCGGCTATTCCGGCCAGGAAGTCGGCGAGATCAAGACCTCCGGCGCCATCACGGCGCCGGAAAAACCCGCCAAAGCCGAGGCCGCCTGACGCAAGCGAATAGCGAATAGGGAGTAGCGAATAGCATCAGTCGGCTTTGGTTTCTTACTATTCGCTATTCGCTACTCGCCATTCGCTCCTTCGGCGCTACAGCGAGAAATACGCGGAGAGAACATGCGCATTGTGGTTCATGGCCAGCAGGCCTTCGGCAAGGCCGTGCTGGAAGCGCTGATCAAGCGCGGCGAGGACGTGGTCGCCGTCTATGTGGCGCCCGAGAAGCCGGGCCAGAAGGCCGATCCGCTCAAGGAGGCCGCGGTCGCCGCCAAGCTTCCGGTCTATCAGCCGGCGTCCTACCGCAAGCCCGAGGTGTGGGAGGAGTTCCGCGCGCTCAAGCCCGACCTGCAGGTGATGGCGTTCGTCACCTTGTTCGTGCCGGAAGAGTTCCTCACCATCCCGACCAAGGGATCGATCCAGTATCACCCGTCGCTGCTGCCGGCCTACCGCGGCCCGAGCGCGATCAACTGGCCGATCATCAAGGGCGAGAGCGAGACCGGCCTGTCGATCTTCTGGCCCGACAACGGCCTCGATACCGGCGACGTGCTGCTGCAGAAGAAGACGCCGATCGGCCCGGCCGACACGCTCGGCACCGTCTACTTCGACCGGCTGTTTCCGCTCGGCGTCGAGGCGATGCTGGAATCGATCGATCTGGTGAAGACCGGCAAGGCGCCGCGCCTCAAGCAGGACGCCAGCAAGGCGACCTATGAAGGCCGCTGCGGCCCGGACAACGCGCACATCGACTGGGGCCGGCCGTGGCAGGAGATCGATCGTCTCATCCGCGGCTGCAATCCGGCGCCCGGCGCCTGGTCGAAGCTCGACGGCAAGACGGTGAAGATCTTCGACGCCAAGCCGTTGCCGGCCAAGGACCCCAAGGGCATCGCCGGCAAGATGGGCGAGATCGTCGCCGTCGACGGCGACGGCTTCACGGTCGTGTGCGCCGACGGGCGCTTCAAGGTCACGCGCGTCCAGGCCGATGGGCCGAAGGTCGCCGCCAACGAATTTGCCGCCACTGCAGGTCTCAACCCCGGAATGAGGTTTTCATGACTCCGCCGACCGCTTCCGCCGCCAAGGCCCCGGCCGCCGCCTCGCAACACGCCAATCCGAAATCCGACATCGAAATCTCCCAGGCCGCCAAGAAGCGGCCGATCCTCGACGTCGCGCGCGAGCGGCTGGGCATCGGTGCGGAAAACCTCGAGCCCTACGGCCACTACAAGGCCAAGGTCTCGATGGACTTCGTCAAGTCGATTCAAAGCCGGCCCAACGGCAAGCTCATCCTGGTGAGCGCCATCACCCCGACGCCGGCGGGCGAGGGCAAGACCACGACGACGGTCGGCCTCACCGATGCGCTCAACCACATCGGCAAGAAGGCGATGCTGTGCATCCGCGAGCCGAGCCTGGGGCCGTCGTTCGGCATGAAGGGCGGTGCGGCGGGCGGCGGCTACGCCCAGGTCGTGCCGATGGAGGACATCAACCTCCACTTCACCGGCGACTTCCACGCCATCACGTCGGCGAACAACCTGCTCGCCGCCATGCTCGACAATCACATCTATTGGGGCAATTCGCTCGGCATCGACCCGCGCCGGGTGGCGTGGCGGCGCGTGCTCGACATGAACGACCGGGCGCTGCGCTCCATCGTCTCCTCGCTCGGCGGCGTCGCCAACGGGTTCCCGCGCGAGGACGGCTTCGACATCACGGTCGCGTCCGAGGTGATGGCGATCTTCTGCCTGGCGCGCGACGTCGACGATCTAAAGAAGCGGCTCGCCAACATCGTCGTCGCCTATACGCGCGACCGCAAGCCGGTGCGCGCCGGCGACCTCAAGGCGCACGGCGCCATGACGGTGCTGCTCAAGGAGGCGCTGGCGCCCAATCTGGTGCAGACGCTCGAAGGCACGCCGGCCTTCATCCACGGCGGCCCGTTCGCCAACATCGCGCACGGCTGCAATTCGGTGCTGGCGACCACGACCGCGCTCAAGCTCGCCGATTACGTGGTGACCGAGGCCGGCTTCGGCGCCGACCTGGGCGGCGAGAAGTTCATGGACATCAAGTGCCGCAAGGCCGGCATCGCGCCCGATTGCGCCGTCCTCGTCGCCACCATCCGGGCACTCAAGATGCACGGCGGCGTCAAGAAGGAGGACCTCAAGACCGAGAACGTCAAGGCGCTCGCGGCCGGCATGAGCAACCTGCAGCGCCATGTCGAGAACATGCAAAAATTCGGCGTCGTGCCGGTGATCTCGATCAACAAGTTCTCCTCCGACACCGACGCCGAGATCAGGCTGGTCGAGGACACCTGCAGGAAGCTCGGTGTCGAAGCCCTCATGGCCGACCATTGGGCCGAGGGCGGCAAGGGCGCGGCCGACGTGGCGCGCGCCGTCGTCAAGATTGCCGAGAGCGGCAAGAGCAAGCTCAAAGTCCTTTATCCCGACGACATGCCGCTCTATGAGAAAATCCGCACCATCGCCAAGGAGATCTATCGGGCGAAGGACATTTCCGCCGACAAGTCGGTGCGCGACCAGTTGGCGAGCTTCGAGGCGATGGGCTGCGGCAAATTCCCGATCTGCGTCGCCAAGACCCAGTACAGCTTCTCGACCAATCCCGACGCCAAGGGCGCGCCGACCGATCACGTCATCAATGTGCGCGAGGTGCGGCTGTCGGCGGGCGCCGAGTTCGTCGTTGCGATCTGCGGAGAAATCATGACCATGCCGGGCCTGCCCCGGGTCCCGGCCGCCGACGCGATCGACGTGGGTGCCGACGGCCGCATCGTCGGCTTGTTCTAAACTGTCATTGCGAGGAGCGAAGCGACGAAGCCATCCAGCCTTTATAGTTTCTGGATTGCTTCCCCCCGCCTGCGCGGGGACTAACGGCTACGCTCGCAGTGACGCAACAGGAGGAAGAAAGCGATGTTGAAATTCTACTACAGCGGCGCTCCCAACCCGACCAAGATCGCGCTGTTTCTCGAGGAGGCCGGGGTGCCCTACGAGCCGATCCCGGTCGACACCCGCAAGGGCGAGCAGCACAAGCCGGGCTATCTCGCGATCAATCCCAACGCGAAAGTGCCGGCCATCGTCGACGGCGACGTCACGGTGTTCGATTCGAGCGCCATCCTGCTCTATCTCGCCGACAAGACCGGCAAGTTCCTGCCGGCGAAGACCGACAAGGCGCGCGGCGAGCTGCTGTCGTGGATGTTCTTCGTGGCCTCCGGGGTCGGCCCCTATTCCGGCCAGTCGGTGCACTTCCGCAACTACGCGCCGGAGAAAATCTCCTACGCGCTCAACCGCTATGCCTTCGAGGCGCAGCGCCATTTCGGCATCATCGACGCGCGTCTCGGCAAGCACAAATACATGCTCGGCGACACCTACACGATCGTCGACATGAACGTGTGGGGGTGGGCGCGCTTGATCCCGAACGTGCTCGGCGAAGGCGCCTGGGACCGGTTCAAGAACGTCAAGCGGCTGACCGACGAGATCAGCGCGCGGCCGGCGGCGCAACGCGCCGTCGCGCTCAAGGACAGGCATAAGTTCAAGACCGACATGGACGCCGAGGCGCTCGCCGCCATGTTCCCGCATATGAAGGAGAAGGTGGCGTAGCATCGGCCACGCGTGAGCGAGCCGGGCGGGGACCGCTGCGAGAGACCCCGACCCGGTTCCTCGCTGCGCTCGGAACCACCCTCCCCTTTCAGGGGAGGGATTAAGAAGGAAGCGTTGCACTCAACGCCATGAACGACAGACCAGCCAGCAGCCGTAAGCGTCCGCGCCGCACCCCGAAGGGGCGCCAGGTCGACCCCACCGCGCTGGCGGAAGTGGGGGCGCTGCTGGGCGAGCGGTCGCGCCAGCGCGACCTTCTGATCGAGCACCTGCATCTCATCCAGGACCGCTACGGCTGGCTTTCGGCCGCGCATCTCGCGGCGCTGGCGCACGAGATGCGGCTGGCACTGACCGAGGTGTACGAGGTCGCGACCTTCTACGCCCACTTCGACGTGGTGAAGGAAGGCGAGGCGCCGCCGCCGGCCGTCACCGTGCGGGTGTGCGATTCATTGTCGTGCGCGCTGGTGGGCGCCGAGCGGCTGCTGGCGGAATTGCCGCAAAAGCTCGGGCCCAACGTGCGGGTGGTGCGGGCGCCCTGCATGGGCGCCTGCGACCGCGCGCCGGTCTGCGCCGTCGGCCATGCCCAGGTCATGCAGGCCGACGTGGCGGCCGTGACTGCAGCCGCGGCGGCGCCCGTCCATGCCCATGCCTATCCGACGCCCGCGGGATTCGACGCTTACCGGCGCGGCGGCGGCTATGCGTTGCTCCAAGCCTGCACCGGCGGCGCGCGCACCCGCGACGACCTCATCAAGCTCGTCAGCGACGCCGGCCTGCGCGGCCTCGGCGGGGCCGGCTTTCCGACCGGGCGCAAATGGTCGCTGGTGCGCGCCGAGCCGGCGCCGCGCCTGTTCGCGGTCAATTGCGACGAGGGCGAACCGGGCACGTTCAAGGACCGCTCTTACCTGGAACAGGATCCGCACCGGTTCATCGAAGGCATGCTGATCGCCGCCTGGATCGTCGAGGCCAAGGACACGTATCTCTACGTCCGCGACGAATATCCGGAAGTGCGGCTGCTGCTGATCGACGAATTGGCCAAGGTCGCGCAGGCCGGCCTCTCGCGGCACACGACGATCCACCTGCGGCGCGGCGCCGGCGCCTACATCTGCGGCGAAGAATCCGCGATGATCGAATCGATCGAGGGCAAGCGCGGCCTGCCGCGCCATCGCCCGCCCTACGTGGCGCAGGTCGGCCTGTTCGGCCGCCCGACCCTCGAGCAGAACGTCGAGACGCTCTACTGGATCCGCGATATCGTCGAGAAGGGCGCCGACTGGTTCACCTTGCAGGGCCGCCACGAGCGCAAGGGCTTTCGCAGCTTCTCGGTGTCCGGCCGCGTTCGCAATCCCGGCGTCAAGCTCGCGCCCGCCGGCGTCACCGCGCGCGAGCTGATCGAGGAGTTCTGCGGCGGCATGGCGGAAGGCCACAGCTTCAAGGGCTACCTGCCGGGCGGCGCCTCGGGCGGCATCCTGCCGGCCTCCATGGCCGATATCCCGCTCGACTTCGGCACCCTGGAAAAGCACGGATGCTTCGTCGGGTCGCACGCGGTTGTGATCCTGTCCGACCGGGACGACATGAAGGCGGTGGCCCTCAACCTCATGCGCTTCTTCGAGGACGAGAGTTGCGGCCAGTGCACGCCGTGCCGGGTCGGCACCGAGAAGGCCGCGAGCCTGATGGCGCAGGGCCCGTGGGACCCGGCCCTGCTCGACGAATTGTCGGGCGCCATGCGGGACGCCTCGATCTGCGGTCTCGGCCAGGCGGCCCCCAATCCGCTGCTGTGCGTGCTAAAATACTTTCCCGACGAACTGACCAGGCCGCTGGGACGTTGGTAAGCGAAAGGCTGGCGCGATGAGCGAAGGCAACGGACAAAAACCCGCCGGCTACGGCCACGACCAGAAAGGCGCCGCGGGCGGCCCGGCCAAGAACGAAGGCCGCGTGCACGTCACCCACAAGGGCCCGATGGACGGCGTCGCCGGCGAGGGCGGGAAGGCCACGGCCAAGACGTTCACCATCGACGACCGCGAGGTCGAGATCCGCGATGGCGAGACCATCTGGCAGGCCGCGCAGCGGCTCGGCACCGCCATCCCGCACCTGTGCTATGCGCCCGAGCCCGGCTACCGGCCCGACGGCAACTGCCGCGCCTGCATGGTGGAGATCGAGGGCGAGCGGGTGCTTGCCGCGAGCTGCATCCGCACCCCCGCCCCGGGCATGAAGGTGAAGACCGGCTCGGACCGCGCCAAGGCGTCGCGCAAGATGGTGTTCGAGCTGCTGATCGCCGACCAGCCGGCGCGCGCCACCGCGCACGACCCGGCCTCGAAGTTCTGGGCCTGGGCCGACCGCATGGGGATCGCGGCGAGCCGCTTTGCCGACCGTGCGCGCCCGCAGCCCGACCGCAGTCATCCGGCCATGGCGGTCAACCTCGACGCCTGCATCCAGTGCAACCTGTGCGTCCGCGCCTGCCGCGAGGTGCAGGTCAACGACGTGATCGGCATGGCGGGGCGCGGCCATCACGAGAAGATCGTGTTCGACTTCGACGACCCGATGGGCGCCTCGACCTGCGTCGCCTGCGGGGAATGCGTGCAGGCGTGCCCGACCGGCGCGTTGATGCCGGCCAACCTCCTCGACGCGGCCAACGTGCGGACCGAGTTCGCCGACCGCACGGTCGACAGCGTGTGCCCCTATTGCGGGGTCGGGTGCCAGCTCACCTACCACATCAAGGACGATACGCTGCTTTACGTCACCGGCAAGGACGGGCCGGCGAACGAGAACCGGCTGTGCGTCAAGGGGCGCTTCGGCTTCGACTACGTGCACAACAAGCAGCGCCTGCTCAAGCCGATGATCCGCAAGGACGGCGTCCCCAAGGTGCCGCACGAGTTCATCGACCCGGCGAACCCGTGGACGCATTTCCGCGAAGCGACCTGGGACGAGGCGCTCGACCGCGCCGCCGCCGGCCTTAATGCGATTCGCGACCGCGACGGCGGCAAGGGGCTCGCCGGCTTCGGCTCCGCCAAGGGCTCGAACGAGGAGGCCTATCTGTTCCAGAAGCTGGTGCGCACCGGCTTCGGCACCAACAACGTCGATCATTGCACGCGCCTGTGCCACGCCTCCTCGGTGGCGGCGCTGATGGAGGGCGTCGGCTCCGGCGCGGTGTCGGCCACCTTCAACGAGTGCAAGAACTCCGAAGTGATCGTGGTGATCGGCGCCAACCCGACCGAGAACCACCCGGTGGCGGCGACCTTCTTCAAGCAGGCGGCCAAGCGCGGCGCGACCTTGATCGTGGCTGACCCGCGCGGCCAGGCGCTCAAGCGCCACGCCACCCACATGCTGCAGTTCAAGCCCGGCACCGACGTGGCGATGCTCAACGGCATCCTCAACACCATCGTCACTGAGAAGCTCTACGACGAGCAGTATATCCAGACCTACGTCGAGGGCTTCGCGCCGTTCGCCGAGAGCATCAGGGAGTTCACGCCCGAGGAGATGGGGCCGATCTGCGGCGTCGCGCCGGACGTGCTGCGCACCGTGGCGCGCAAGTTCGCGCGCGCCAAGGCGGCGATCATCTTCTGGGGCATGGGCATCTCGCAGCATACCCACGGGACCGACAACGCGCGCTGCCTGATCGCGCTCTCCCTGATCACCGGCCAGATCGGCCGGCCCGGCACCGGCCTGCATCCGCTGCGCGGCCAGAACAACGTGCAGGGCGCCTCCGACGCCGGCCTCATCCCGATGTTCCTGCCGGACTACAGGTCGGTCGAGGACCCGCAGATCCGCGCGCGTTTCGAGGACGCGTGGGGCAGCAAGATCGATCCGAAGAAAGGCCTCACCGTGGTCGAGATCATGGACGCGGTCCACGCCGACGTGATCAAGGGCATGTACATCATGGGCGAGAACCCGGCGATGTCCGACCCCGACCTCAACCACGCGCGCGAGGCGCTGGCGCACCTCGAGCACCTGGTGGTGCAGGACCTGTTCCTCACCGAGACCGCGGTCTATGCCGACGTGATCCTGCCGGCTTCCGCCTGGCCGGAGAAGGACGGCACGGTGACCAACACCAACCGCCAGGTGCAGATGGGCCGCACCGCGCTGCCGCTGCCGGGCGCCGCCAAGCTCGACTGGTGGCTGATCCAGGAGATCGCCCGGCGCATGGGGCTCGCCTGGAACTACAAGCACCCGAGCGAAATCTACACCGAGATGGCGTCGCTGATGCCCTCGCTCGACAACATCTCCTGGGAGCGCATCGAGCGCGAAAGCGCCGTCACCTATCCGGCGGATGCGCCGGACCAGCCCGGCCGCGACGTGGTGTTCGACAAAGGTTTTCCGCGGCCGGGCGGCTTCGGCAAGCTGGTCGCCGCCAAGCTGCAGCCGCCCGACGAGGTGCCCGACGCCGCCTATCCGTTCATCCTCACCACCGGCCGCCAGCTCGAGCATTGGCACACCGGCGCCATGACCCGGCGCGCCGCCACCCTCGACGCGCTCGAGCCGGCCGCGGTCGCCTCGCTCTCGCGCGGCGAGATCGCCCGGCTCGGCATTGCGCCCGGCGACTCCATCCGGGTGACGACGCGGCGCGGCACGGTCGAGCTCGTCGCGCGCCAGGACGACGCGATTCCCGACGGCGTCGTGTTCATCCCGTTCGCGTTCGTGGAAGCCGCCGCCAACCTGCTGACCAACCCGGCGCTCGATCCGTTCGGCAAGATTCCGGAGTTCAAGTTTTGCGCCGCGCGGGTGGAACGGACGGATGCGGTGCGGGAGGCGGCGGAGTAGGGGCGGGTCGCGCCCATGCTTGGCTTGGCGCGTAGGGCGCAATAGCCTTGCCCCCGCGAAGGCGGGGGGAAGCGTATTGCGCCGATTAGTTGCCGGCCTGAACGGACATTACAAATGAAGAATGGCGGATTACGCTTCGCTAATCCGCCCCACGGCTGCTGCTACGGCTGCTGCGGCATCAGCGCGTAATCAAGATGGCCACCGTTATGCCGACCGCGCAAATCACGCCGAGGGCCCAAAACGCATAATTCATGTAAGCGTTGGTCGTGGTGGTTGTGCTCATGGACCCTCTTATGCGCCTTCAAGCCGCGCGTTGCAACAACCATTGATTTTTCAGAAGTCGGCGACGGCCAGATCGTACGAGGACTTGCGGCCGCGCGCGTAGGCCTTGGTGGCGACCGACTGGATCAGGTCGCGGTTGAGGTCGAACGCCGCCAAGATGCTGTCTTCGCTGAACCGCATGTCGGGCTGAAGCCGTTTGAGCGAATCGGCGGCCACGAAAAACGAGCTTTCCATGGCGCTGTCATGCCCCCAAAAGCGTACGGCGTGCCGTGCGGCGTCATAGAAGCGGCAGCGATTCGGAAAGCTCAGACCCATGGCGATCACCGTGCGGGTTGCGGCTCCTGCGATTGCGGCTGGTCGGCCCCGGCAGAAAGGCGCGTGAAGTCTTCGAGCACGTTCGCGATCAGCGTCTTCCGGCGCGGATCCTGCCCGGCCGGCGTGGCGGCAAAGAGCTTGAGCAGGTAGCGCACCTTCTCGGCGGCGTCGTCCCAGCTCAAGGACGGCGCGGCCAGAAGATGGGCTTCCAGCTCTTCCTGGCGAAGGTGCAGCGCCCGTTCGTCAGCCTCGACCTCGGCGAGGAGGCGCCGCAGCTCGGTGGCCTTCTGGGCCATCATGCCGCGGTGCCCGTCGAGCGCGATGGCTTTGTCGGTCATGGCGCGACCTCTCAAAGCAATCCTGCAAGGATCAGAAATCCATGCCGCCGCCGCCCGGCATGGCGGGCGCCGCCGCCTGCTTGCGCGGCAATTCCGCCACCATGGCCTCGGTGGTGATGAGCAGCCCGGCGACCGACGCCGCGCCCTGCAGCGCCGCGCGCACGACCTTGGTCGGGTCGATGATGCCCTTGGACACCAGGTTGCCGTACTCGCCCGACTGTGCGTCGAAGCCGTAGGCGTACTGGTCCTTTTCCAGGATCTTGCCGACCACGACCGAGCCGTCCTCGCCGGCATTGATGGCGATCTGGCGCGCCGGCGCAGTGATCGCCTTCTTGACGATCTCGATGCCGGTCTTCTGGTCGTCGTTGTGGGTCTTCAGGCGGGCCAGGGCCTTGACCGCGCGCAGCAGCGCCACGCCGCCGCCCGGCAGGACGCCCTCTTCGACCGCGGCACGGGTCGCGTGCATCGCGTCGTCGACCCGGTCCTTGCGTTCCTTCACCTCGACCTCGGTCGCGCCGCCGACCCGGATCACCGCGACGCCGCCGGCCAGCTTGGCCAGCCGCTCCTGCAGCTTCTCGCGGTCGTAGTCGGAGGTGGTCTCCTCGATCTGCGCCTTGATCTGGGCGATGCGCGCCGCGATGTCGGCCTTCTTGCCGGCGCCGCTGACGATCGTGGTGTTCTCCTTCTCGATCATCACCTTCTTGGCGCGGCCGAGCATGGCGATCGTCACGCTCTCCAGCTTGATGCCGAGGTCGGATGACACCAGCGTGCCGCCGGTCAGGATCGCGATGTCCTCGAGCATCGCCTTGCGGCGATCGCCGAAGCCCGGGGCCTTGACGGCGGCGACCTTGAGGCCGCCGCGCAGCTTGTTGACCACCAGGGTGGCAAGCGCCTCGCCCTCCACGTCCTCGGCGATGATGACCAGCGGCTTGCCGCTTTGCACCACCGTCTCGAGCAGCGGCAACAGCTCCTGCAGCCCGGAAAGCTTCTTTTCACAGATCAGCAGATAGGGGTCTTCCATCTCGACCCGCATCTTGTCGGCGTTGGTGACGAAGTAGGGGGAAATGTAGCCACGGTCGAACTGCATGCCCTCGACCACTTCCAGCTCGGTCTCCAACGACTTGGCTTCCTCGACCGTGATCACGCCCTCGTTGCCGACCTTCTTCATCGCGTCGGCGATGAAACGGCCGATCTCGGCGTCGCCGTTGGCCGAGATGGTGCCGACCTGGGCGATCTCCTCGTTCGACGTGACGTTCTTGGAGTTGCGCTTGAGATCCTCGACGATGGCCTCGACCGCGAGGTCGACGCCGCGCTTGAGGTCCATCGGGTTCATCCCGGCGGCAACCGCCTTCGAGCCTTCACGGACGATGGCGTGGGCCAGCACCGTCGCGGTGGTGGTGCCGTCACCCGCCTGGTCGGAGGTCTTCGAGGCCACTTCGCGCACCATCTGGGCGCCCATGTTCTCGAACTTGTCCTCAAGCTCGATCTCCTTGGCGACGGTGACGCCGTCCTTGGTGATGCGCGGTGCGCCATACGATTTGTCGAGCACCACGTTGCGGCCCTTGGGGCCGAGCGTAACCCTCACCGCATTGGCGAGGATATCGATGCCGCGCAGCATCCTGTCGCGCGCGTCGACCGAGAATTTGACTTCCTTGGCGGCCATTGCATGTCTCCCAAAAAGAATTCGTTGCGTTCTCTTCTGTCAGCGAACCGGCCTGACCCCCTTGCGGGCGAAGCCGGAAAAAACCCTTCGCGGCGACGCGTCAGGCGGCCTTCTTGCGCGCCTCGACCTGGACCAGCACGCCCATGATGTCGCTTTCCTTCATGATCAGGTATTCGACGCCGTCGATCTTGACCTCGGTTCCCGACCACTTGCCGAACAGCACCCGGTCGCCCGCCTTGACGTCGATCGGGATGAGCTTGCCGGCCTCGTCGCGTCCGCCCGGGCCCACGGCGACGACCTTGCCCTCTTGCGGCTTTTCCTTGACGGTGTCCGGAATGATGATGCCGCCGGCGGTCTTTGCTTCGGCGTCGATGCGCTCGACCACGACACGATCGTGCAGCGGACGGAATTTCATGGCGATGTCCTTCGGCTCTGACGGGTGACTTGACGACGGTGACTTGACGACAATGGCGCGACGGTCGGCTTCGCGGTGCAGGCAAGTCCTCCGCGCCCGAGGGCCGGCGCCTGCACATGAGACTCCTGGAAGGGAGTAGAAGTGCCTCTTACGGGCGAAACATCATTTGAATGTTCATCATTCAAACTACTATGCGGATATAGACTCGAATCGCTGCAAAACTAGGCCTGGAGCCAAAAGTATTTCGCAAAACAGGTTAATTCCCGCCGCCCGTCGCCGGGCGGCGGTCAGGCTCGGTTTGGTGATAAACGCGGCCAAGTGCTGGCGTTCGGCCGCCGGCAGGCGCATATGTGCGCAATGGGCAAATATGTCGATCCCGAGGACTATTCGGTGGTGGTGAAGCACCGGGCTTCGCCGCCGACTCCGTGGCGATGGGAGATCTACCGCGCCGGGAGGCTGAGCCCGGTCGAGCGGTCGTATGTCTATTTTGAATCGCGGGGAATGGCCAACGTGGCAGGGAAAGAGGCCCTGGCGCGGCTGTTGGACAAGCTCGATGCCTGGCCGCCACGAGCCCCGGCGTGACCTCGCCGCCCCCGGGCGAAGGATTAGCCTAGCCGTAGTTGCCTGACGTGCTATATGCGACCGAATGCTCCGATTCCGGGGCGCGCGCGACGGGATGATGCCATGCAAGACGCGAGGCAAAGGGACCAGAAGTTCATGGCGGACCTGCTGGCCGTCATGGCTTCCGAGGATACGGAAGGCGGGCAGATCGCCGCCGCCAGGACGTTGGCCGAGGCCTACGCGGCAGACCTGCAGGCCGGGGTCGATCCCGTGCACGCCAAGCAGCGTCTTTTGGACATTCACAGCGCCGTCATCGCCGAGCAAAATCAACGCCGTCTGCACTCGCGCCCTTGGCGCATCTTCGAAGCCGCCGAGCTGGTCCTCGGCGATGTCCGGATCAATGTCCGCCCGTCCGCATCCTTCGTCAGGTCGGCGTCTTAGATCGCTCGCAACCTTCTGATCGACGCGACACTTCAGCCGTTCGCGGAATTCCAGAATTCAGATTTTCGCGCCGCAGGGGGGTGCGATAGCGGAGTAGCGGCTCTCCGGTCTACCGCGCGAGCGCCCGCCGCGCGGCCGCCGGCTCGCGATCGATGATGCGCAGCAGCGCCCGCATGGCGCCGTCGGGGTTGCGCCGGCCCTGCTCGTAGGACTCCATCGTCCGCGCCGGAATCCCGAATACGCGTTCGAACTCTTTGGTCGACGAGGCAACCTTTGAGCGGATGGCCTTGATGCGAGTCGGTGTCATGGCACCGGCCGGCGCGTCATGCGTTTCCAGCGCGATCTCGCCGCGCAGGTGAGCGGCCATCTGTTCGAAGGCTTCGACCAGGTCGTCGCCGACCCGCGAGCCCTTGGCGGCGGACCGATCTCGGGAGGAGCGTGGTCGCGGCACACCGCGCAGACGCATGCTATCCTCACGGAATCCCGTCACCCGGCGTCGGGCGGCCTGCGCCTTTTTTTCTGTCGCCATCGTTCAACCCCGCAAGGTCCTGATGCTTTCGAGGGCCGCCAGAATGCGGCGGCGCTGCTCGGTCGATAAATCGTCCTGCTCGTTCTTGCCGTAGGCGGCCATCATGTAGAACGTGTCCGTCCCGATCGGGACGTAGTAGATCACTCTGCCGCCGCCTCGCTTGCCCATCCCCGGCCGCGATATCCGCGCCTTCCGCGTACCGCGCAGGCCCTTGATCATCGGGTGGTTCGGGTTGGCGACGATCTCGGCTTCGATCCTGGCCATTCCGGCATCGTCGATGCCCATGTTCCGCATGCCCCGGAGATAGGGCTTCAGTCGGAAGATCGGCATGACGGCATCTTACTGCAATGTCGTAGCTACGTCAATGTATGAGTGGAACGCCGATCGCACTCACTGCACCGGCTCGACGTGGTTGTCGCGAATGACCTCGCCCCAGCGCTTGATCTCGCCGCGCAGCTTGGCGTTGACGGCATCCGCGGTCTGCCGGTCGGCGGCGAACACCGTCGAGCCTGAATCCTCGAAGCCCTTGCGCACCTTCGGATCGGCGAGCGCGATCTGCAGGGCCTCGGCCAGGCGGTCGACGACCGGCTTCGGGGTCGGCGCCGGCACGAACAGGCCCAGCGTGCGATGCACGGGGGTCATGCGCTAAACTATACCCTTCTCCCGCAGCGCCGCGATGGCGGCGCGGTCGTAGCCGAGCTCGCCCAATATCGCGTCGGTGTGCTCGCCGAGAACCGGCGCGCGATGGCGGATCGCGCCCGGCGTCTTCGAGAGCCACACCGGCGCCTTGGCGACGGGCGCCGGCTTTGCCATGCCGGGGAAATCGGTCGGCTGAAAGAACCCCATGGCGTTGATGTGCGGGTCGTCGAGGGTCTGCTGCGGCTTGAGCACCGGGCCGGCGGGAATCTTCGCCTTGCCGAGGATCTCCAGCGCCGGCGCGGTCGTGTAATCGGCGCACCAGCGGCGCATGCGCTCGCTCACCACGGCGCCGTTGTCGCCGCGCGAAATGTCGTCCTTGAAGCGCTCATCGTCGAGCCAGTGCGGCTCGCCCATCAGCGCGGCCCAGCGGCGGAACAGGGGATCGCCGATCACCTGCACCAGGATCCATCCGTCGCGGGTGCGGAAGATATCGACCGGCGCGGCGGTCTGGCCGCGGTTGCCGGTCGGCACGCGGTCGGGCTTCCTCACCGCCTGCTCGATCAGCAGCGCGTTGCCGAGCGTCACCGCGGTCGCCAGCAGCGCGCCTTCGACCATCTGGCCTTGCCCGGTCGCCTTGCGCGCCATCAGCGCAACGAGCGTGCCGAAGGCGCAATGCAGCGCGGTGCCGAAATCGACCCACGGCACCTGGGCGCGATAGGGTTGATCCTCCTCGCCGGTCATGTAGACGGCGCCCGACATGACCTGGCCGACGCCGTCGAAGCCGACCCGGTCGCTGTAGGGACCGCCGCGGCCGTAGGCCGAGACCGTGGTGAGGATGATGTCGGGCTTGACCGCCGTGAGGCTCGCATAGTCGAGCTTCATGGCGGCGAGCGTCTGCGGCGGCAGGTTCGCCACCACCACGTCGGCGGTCTTCACCAGCCGGGCGACGACCTCGCGGCCCTCCGGCCGCATCGGATCGAGGGTCATGCCGCGCTTGTTGCGGTTCATCTGCATGAACAGCGCGCCGTCGCCGGTCGGCGTCACCGGCGCCTGGAAGCGGTCCTCGCTGCCCTCGCGCTTCTCGATGCGGATCACCTCGGCGCCGTGCTCGGCCAGCAGGGCCGCGCAATAGGGGCCGGCGATGTAGCGGCCGAAATCGAGCACGCGGATGCCGTCGAGAACGCCTGTCATCCGCTGATCTCCTCGGTGTTTCGGAAGTGGGGAGGCGTCCGCGGCGACGTCGATTATTCAGCCGCAGCCAACCCGTGCGATGGCGCGGGGATCGGCCGCCCGAGCGCGCGCGCTTCATCGATCCAGGCCGCAATGGCATCTCGAACGTTTCTCAAGGCTTCCTCCGGCGTCGCGCCATCGGACATGCACCCAGGCAGGTCGGGCACCGCGGCAATGAACCCGCCCCCGTCCGCGACGGGAAGGGGCTCAATGATCACGGGGTAATCAAGCTTTGTCGTCGGCATCGTTTTCAAGCCCGGCAACAGCCTCGATGAACCGTACGAGCTTCCGAATATACACCGGCTTCACCGGTCGACGGCTCGGTACTGTGAGGATATCACGGCGAGAGGGATGCGACACCTTGTAATGGGAGCCACCGCCGCTCGGTGGGGTGCAGCGAATTCCATATTCGCGGCAAACTGCCTCTACATCCCCGATTCCCCAATCGCCTGCGGGGTTTGTCCGCATCCGACGGAGGCGTTCCGAAACCTCTTTGGTCAAGACGATCCCGCCGGAAAATTGCCCATCGGCGTACGTCTATCGTCGATAGACGTAGGCCGCATCTTCGCTGGCCGCTGCCAGCTCCCCGACGATCGCGTGCTTGGGCGAGAGATGACACACCGGATCGGTGGCGCGGGCGTCGCCGGTGAGCGCGAAGGCCTGGCAGCGGCACCCGCCGAAATCCTCGTGGCGGCGCGGGCAACTGGCGCACGGCTCCTGCATCCAGTCGGTGCCGCGGAAGGCGCGGAACGCCGGCGAGGAGGCCCAGATGTCGGCGAGCGTGTGCTCGCGCACCGACCAGAACTCGAGGCCGGGGATCGATTCCGCCGCATGGCACGGCAGCACGCGGCCGGCCGGCGTGACGTTGAGCGAGCGGCGGCCCCAGCCGCCCACGCAGGGCTTGGGATACTTGGCGTAGTAGTCGGGCACGACCGCGTCGATGACGATGCGGCCGTGGTGGCGCGCGCGCAGCGTCTCGACCGCGCCGACCGCGCGCTCGACCTGCTCGCGCGTCGGCATCAGGGCGGCGCGGTTCTCCAGCGCCCAGCCGTAATATTGCACGTGCGCGATCTCCACCCGGCTGGCGCCGAGCGCGAGCGCCATCTCGACCAGGTCGCCGATGCGCTCGATGTTGGCGCGGTGGATGACCGCGTTGACGGTGAGCGGCAGCCCGAGTTCCACCACGCGCGCGGCGAGCGCGCGCTTGCGCGCAAAGGCGCCGTCGTAGCCGGCGATGCGGTCGGCCGAGACCTGCTCGCTGTCCTGGATCGAAATCTGCACGTGGTCGAGCCCGGCGTCGGCGAGCGCCGTGAGGGTCTTTTCGCCGAGGCCGACCGCCGAGGTGATGAGGTTGGCGTACAGGCCGGCCTGGCGCGCCGCCGCGGTGATCTCGACGAGGTCGCGCCGCGCCGCCGGCTCGCCGCCGGAAAGATGCACCTGCAGCACGCCGAGCCCGGCGGCTTCGCGGAACACCCGCGCCCAGGTCGCGGTGTCGAGCTCGTCCGCGCGCTTGTCGAGATTGAGCGGGTTCGAGCAATAGGGACAGCCGAGCGGACAGCGATGGGTCAGCTCGGCGAGCAGGCCGAGCGGCGTTGGGAGTTTTTCCGCCGGCGCCAGCACGTCACAGCTCCAGCAGCCGCTTGTCGGCGAGCGACCCCAGCAGCTTCGTCACGTCGGCGAGGATCCTTTCGCGCGGCGCCGCGAACGTGGTCGCAAGGTCGTCGACGATCGTCGCGACGGTCGCCTCGCCGGTGCAACGCTTGAGGATTTCGGCGGCGATCGCGTCCGCCTTGAACACCCGCTCCGGCGCCAGCAGCACGAAGCCGCCCTGCGCCTCGTTGTGCACGAGCCGCACGCCGCGCGGCAGGCGCGGGCGCGCCTCGTCGGCAACGGCGTGAGTCTTGTCCGCTTCGGTCACGCTGCCTGGTCTTTCGGCACGAAGGCTCCGGGCGGCACGTGCCCGGGAGCCACGTAGGCATGGTACAGCGCATCGAGCATGGCCCAAAGCACGTCGCACTTGAACGCGAGCGCGGCGAGCACGGCAGCTTGCGTTTCCGCCGTCGTGGCATGGCGGCGCACGTGCTCGAGGGCGAAGTCGGAATCGCGCTTGGCCTGGGGCGGCCGCTTGTCGAAATACGCAAGCGTCGCGGGCGTGACGAAGTCGTAGTTCTTGAGCATGCCGGCGACGCGCTCGCCGATGATGGCGGGCGAGAACAACTCGGTGAGCGAGGACGCGACCGCCTCCAGCAGCGGGCGCTCGCGCACGAAGCGCACGTAGGCGTCGGCCGCGAAGCGGGTGGCGGGCAACAGGCCGCGGGTCGACACCACGTAGCCGCGATCGAGCCCGAGCCCGTCGGTGAGCTTGAGCCAGCGTTCGATGCCGCCTTCGCCCGCGTGGGCGCCGTCGTGATCGACCAAGCGGCTGCGCCACTCGCGCCGCAACGCGGGGTCCTCGCAGCGGCCGATCAGGCTCGCGTCCTTGAGCGGGATCACCGCCTGGTAATAATAGCGGTTGAGCGCCCACGCCTGGACTTGGCCGTGCGTGCATTTGCCGCCGTGCAGCAGGCCGTGGAACGGATGCAGGCGGTGGTAGCGCCGCGCGCCGATGTCGCGCAGCGCGGCCTCGAGCTCGTCCGGCGTCATGACCTTCACAGCACGATCTCCATGCCGTCGGCGGCGATTTCCCAGCCGGCCGCCTCCGCCGTGCGGCGCTCGGGCGAACCGGCGACGTGGATCGGATTGGTGTTGTTGATGTGGATATAGATGCGCCGTCCCGGTAGCCCCGCCAGCGCCGCGAGCGAGCCGCCGGCGCCGTCGATCGGCATGTGGCCCATGCGGCGGCCGGTCTTCGGGCCGGTGCCCGAGCGGATCATCTCGTCGTCGGTGAACAGGGTACCGTCGAACAGCACCGCGTCCGCGCGTTCGAGCCGCGCGCGCAGCGCCGCCGTCATGGCGGCGGCGCCTGGCACGTAGGCGAGCCGCGCCCCGCCGGCCGCGATCTCCACCCCCACGGTGGCGCCGGTCTCGGCGCCGACCTCGGGCTCGCCACGCTCGAGATAGAGCGGCACCTTGCCGGGCACGGTGAACAGCTCGGCGGTGAGGCCGGCCGCGGGGCGGAACGGCATCCCGGGCGGCACGGCGTGGCGGTTCACCACGCCGGGGGCGAGCGCGTCGAACATCGGATTGGCGGACAGGGCGGCGAGGGACTCAGGCGTGCCGTAGAGGGCAAAGGCCTGGCGTTCGCGCAGGTTGACGAGGCCGGCGATCTGATCGATCTCGGCGCCGGTCAGCACCACCGCGTCGATCGGGCTGTGGCGCAGGCCGTCGCGCGGGTGCAGCGCGCGGGTGGCGTTGAGCTGGGAGCGCAAATCAGGGGAGGCGTTGAGCAGGACCCAGTGCGCGCCGTCGGCCGATACGGCCACGCCCGCCTGGGTGCAAAATTTAACCCGACCGTCGCCCTCCCAAGCGAGGCGACAGATCGGGCAGCGGCAATTCCATTGAGGATAGCCTCCGCCGGCGGCCGCACCGAGCACGATGGCGGTCAGACGCCCCATGCCCCGGCGCAGGCCGGGCGAAGCGGACGGATCAGAACTCGGCCGGCAGGTAGCCGTTGATCTCGAGCCCGATGCAGATCTCGACGAGGGTCGGGGTTGTCCAGGCCATGGTCGTTTCCTTCTTGTACGCGGGCCGTCCGGAGCGGCCAATCTGCCTAGAAATAACGCACCCGGCCGGCCAGCGCAACCGGCCGGCCGGCGGCGAGGTTCACATTTGGGGGAGGGGCCCCCTACGGTTACTTCGTCCGCGCGATCGCGTAGGCGAGATCGGCGATGTCCGCGTCGCTGAGCGGGCGCATGACCTCGAGCATGATCGGCTCGTAGCCGACCCGGGCATTGCTCTTGTATTCGCGCAGCGCCTTGGCGAGGTAATCTTCGCGCTGGGCGGCGAGGCGCGGGAGATTGTCCCGACCGGCCAGGTTGGATTGGTGGCAGACGTTGCAGTGGTGCTGCTGGATAAGCGCAGTGCCGTGCTGCATCCGCGCCGCATCGCCGGCGTCTTCCGGCTTCGGCGCCGGCAGCTTGGCGATCGCGTCGGAGAATTGCCGCAGGTCGTCGTCGCTGAGATCCTTGGCGTATTCGTTCATCAGCTCGACCTTGCGCTGCTTTTCGCGGAACAGGTAGAGCTGGATCAACGTGTAGGGCGCGGGCTGGGCGCCGAGCGAGGGGACCTCGGGATTTTCCGACTGACCGCTCTCGCCGTGGCAGGCGAGGCAGGGGGCGAGCCTCTCGGCGAGCGTCGCGGCCCCGGCGGGGAGCGCCGCGCTTGCTAAAAGCATCAATGCTGCAAAAATTCGTGTCATGCCGGGCGGATCATTTGCCGGTTCGTCATGCCCGGCCTTGTGCCGGGCATCCACGTCTTTTGAGTCGCGAATAGAGCAAGGCGTGGATGGCCGGGACAAGCCCGGCCATGACGCGGGAAACAAATCGAGGGCGGCGCGGGCCGCCCTCGATCGAGGGTTGCCGCCTCAGTGGCCGGCAAGGCGCGCGTTGCCGTAGCTGACCCGGTAGACCGCGCCGTTGAAGTCGTCGGACACGAGCAGCGAGCCGTCCTTGAGGACGAGCACGTCGACCGGGCGCCCGACGTAGTTGTTGTTGTTGTCGATGAAGCCGGTGAGGAACGGATCGAGCGACTTCAACGTGCCGTCCTTGTTGAGCTTCGCGACGACGATATCGCCGCCGATCTTCTTCGACTTGTTCCACGAGCCGTGGCGCGCGATGAAGGCCTGACCGCGATATTCCGACGGGAACGCGTTGCCGGTGTAGAACTTGATGCCGAGCGGGGCCGCGTGCGGGCCCAGCAGGGCCACCGGCTTGGTGAACTCGTCGCAGGAGTGACCCCACCCGAATTCCTGATCCGGGATGTTGCCCTGGTGGCAATACGGATAGCCGAAATTATCCTTGCCGGGCTGAGTGATGCGATTGAGCTTGTCGTTCGGGATGTCCTCGGACAGCCAATCGCGCGCGTTCTCCGTGAAGTAGAGCTGCTTCAACGTCGGATGCCAATCCATGCCGACGATCTGCCGCACGCCCCGCGCCACCACTTCCATCCCGCTGCCGTCGAGGTTGATGCGGCGGATCTGCGCGTGGGTGGGCGGCGGCAGGCAGATGTTGCACGGCGCGCCGACGTTGAAATAGAGCTTGTTGTCGGGGCCGACGGTCAGATACTTCCAGCCGTGCGGCTCGTCCTTGGGCAGGTCGCTGTAGATGACCGTGGGCTTCGGCGGGTTGTCGAGGTTGTCCTCGATCTTCTCGATCTTCGAGATTTGCGACAGCTCGGCGATGTAGAGCGTCCCGTCGTGCAGGGCGATCCCGTTCGGCCGATAGAGATCCTTGGCAATAACCTTCACTTCGCGTTTGCCGCCCTTGTCGACGATCGCGTAGATCTTGTCCAAGGTACGATTGCTGACGAACACCGTGCCCTTGTCGCCCAGCCGCAGCGAGCGCGCGTTGGGTATGCCGCTGGCATAGACTTCGACCTTGAACCCCTTGGGAACCTTCAGCTTGTCGACCGGCAGCTTGTCGGCCGCCGTCGCCAGCGGCGGCGGCGTAATCGGGGCGAGCTGAACGTCTCCGCTCGGGCGTCCCTGCGCCCACGGCGGCGGAGGTTCGTTCGACGCCGGCGCCGCCTGCTGCGCGAGCGCCGGCCAGCCGGCGGCGAGAAGCGCGCCGACGCCCAGCACCAGTGCGATCGCTGTTGAACTGCGTATCGTCATTCGTGTCCTCCCTCGTGCCGGCGTGGATAAGTCCGTGCTTCGCACGTTCCGCCGCCCGGCTTGTTGAACCTGTACCGATTTCGCCGCCGGTAACGAGGCGTGCCCGTTCACGAATGCGCGAATGCGGTACCGCGTGCAGGCCCCCCACGCAAAGCCGCGCGCAAAGGCCCGTCGCGGCAAGTTTCCGACATTTTGCCGTTCGGGCGCAATCGATAGTTTGTCGGCGGACGGGCCGGGAGCGCGCGACCCGTATTTCCCTCTCCGGCAAAAAAGCATAGATAAAGGCATAACCCGCAAGGACGATCACCATGCGCGATGCCTTTATCTGCGATGCGGCAAGGACCGCGATCGGCCGCTACGGCGGCGCGCTCGCCAAGGTGCGCACCGACGACCTGGCGGCGACGCCGATCAAGGCGCTGATCAAGCGCAATCCCAAGGTCGACTGGTCGCAAGTCGACGAGGTCTTCCTCGGCTGCGCCAACCAGGCGGGCGAGGACAACCGCAACGTCGCCCGCATGGCGCTGCTCCTCGCCGGCCTGCCGGATTCGATCGGCGGCGTGACCCTCAACCGCCTGTGCGCCTCCGGCCTGGAAGCGACCGGCGCGGCGGCGCGCGCCATCCGGGCCGGCGAGATGGACCTGGCGATCGCGGGCGGCGTGGAATCGATGACGCGCGCGCCGTTCGTCATGGGCAAGGCGCCGGAAGCCTTTCCCCGCAGCGCCGAAATGTTCGACACCACCATCGGCTGGCGCTTCGTCAACCCGGTCATGAAGGCGCAGTACGGCGTCGATTCCATGCCGGAGACCGGCGAGAACGTGGCCGAGGAGTTCCAGGTCACCCGCGCCGACCAGGACGCGTTCGCGTGGCGCTCCCAGCAGCGCGCCGGCAAGGCGATCGCCAGCGGTTATTTCGCCGAGGAGATCGTGCCGGTCGAGGTGCCGGGCGGCAAGGCCGGGCCGACCGTGGTCGACAAGGACGAGCATCCGCGTCCCGAGACCACGCTCGAGGCCTTAAGCAAGCTCAAGACCCCGTTCCGCAGTCCCGGCACGGTGACGGCCGGCAACGCGTCGGGCGTCAACGACGGCGCCGCCGCCGTCATCCTGGCCTCGGAGGAGGCGGTGAAGCGCTATGGCCTCACGCCGCGCGCGCGGGTGCTCGGCATGGCGTCCGCCGGCGTGCCGCCGCGCATCATGGGCATCGGGCCGGTGCCGGCGACGCGCAAGCTGCTGGAGCGGCTCGGCCTGAAGGTTTCCGATTTCGACGTGATCGAGCTCAACGAGGCGTTCGCGGCGCAGTCGATCGCCTGCCTGCGCCAGCTCGGCCTCAAGGACGACGCCGAGCACGTCAATCCGAACGGCGGCGCCATCGCGCTCGGCCATCCGCTCGGCATGTCGGGCGCGCGGCTGGCGCTGACGGCGGCGCATCAGCTCGCGCAGAGCGGCGGCCGCCGCGCGCTTGCCACCCTGTGCGTCGGCGTCGGCCAGGGCTTGGCACTCGCGCTGGAGCGCGTGGGGTGAATCTTGTCGCCCGGATGAGCCATAAGGGCGGTTACGCCCGTCTTCGACGGGCTATGGCGAAATCCGGGAATCGCGCTCCCGCATATCGCTTCGCTCATGCGGGCTACGGTACCTAGAGTTCAGGAGACGACCGATGACCCAAGCATACCCGAAGGAAAGCCTCGAGGCGTTCCCGCCGCACCTCTACGAGGGCTATCGCAGCACCGTGAAGCGTGCGCCCCGGCGGCCGCTCGTCGTCATCCCGCACACGCTCTCCGAGCTGACCGGGCCGGTGTACGGCCATGACGCCGTGCACCCGGGCGACGAGGACCTGACCAAGCAGCACAAGGGCGAGCCGCTCGGCGAGCGCATCGTCGTGCACGGCCGCGTGCTCGACGAGGACGGGCGCCCGGTGCCCGACACTTTGGTCGAGATCTGGCAGGCCAACGCGGCCGGCCGCTACATCCACGTGGTCGACCAGCACCCCGCTCCGCTCGATCCCAACTTCACCGGCGCCGGCCGCACCGCCACCGACGCCGACGGCCGCTACAAGTTCGTCACCGTGAAGCCGGGCGCCTATCCGTGGGGCAACCACGGCAATGCCTGGCGGCCGGCGCACATCCATTTCTCGCTGTTCGGCTCGTCGTTCCTGTCGCGGCTGGTGACGCAGATGTACTTCCCGGGCGATCCGCTGTTCGCGTTCGACCCGATCATGCACTCGGTCGCCGACCCCAAGGCGCGCGAGCGGATGGTGTCGGCGTTCGATCTGGAAAAAACCGTGCCCAACTGGGCGCTCGCCTACCGGTTCGACATCGTGCTGCGCGGGCGCAACCAGACCCCGATGGAGCACTGAGCATGGCGGGCATCACGCCGTCGCAGACGGTCGGCCCGTTCTTTCACTACGGGTTGACCCCGCACGCCTACGATTTCGCTGCGGTGTTCAGCAACAACCTGGTGACGCCCGAGGCTTCCGGCGAGCGCATCCGCATCGAGGGGCGCGTGCTCGACGGCGACGGCACGCCGATCAACGATTGCATGGTGGAGATCTGGCAGGCCGACGCCGCCGGCCGCTACGCGCATCCGGCCGACAATCGCGCGCTGCCCAACGCGGCGTTCAAGGGGTTCGGGCGCTGCGACACCGACGCCAGCGGGACCTACAGCTTCGACACCATCCGGCCCGGCGCGGTGCCGGGGCCGAACGGCAAGGCGCAGGCGCCGCACATTGCGGTCGTGGTGTTCTCGCGCGGCATGCTGCGGCACGTCTATACGCGCATCTATTTTTCCGACGCGGCCGACAACGGCGCCGACCCGATCCTCGGCCTGGTGCCGGCCGACCGCCGCGCCACCCTGATCGCCAAGCGCGCCGATCTTGGCGGCCAGGCGATCTATACCTTCGACATCCGCATGCAGGGCGACGGCGAAACGGTGTTCTTCGACATTTGAGCGGCACCGCGGCGCCGCGTGTTTCTTCGGACTGACCTGGGCGGACTTTCGGCAACGGCAAAGGCGGCGGACCCTGTTCCCGGTCCGCAGCTCGGCACGATCCTCGGGGCGATCACGGTCGGCACCGGCGTCGGTTCGGCGCTCGGCTCATGGCTCGCCGGGTGGAGCTTCGACCTGACCCGCAGTTATCGCGTCCCCTTCGCCCTCTCAATCTTCTTTTATGCCTGCGTCAGCATAGCCTTCTGGATGCTGCGCCGACCCGCGGCGGAGGAGCATTTATTGCGACATTTTCGCGTGACGTCGACCGCGCGTACTCTTGCCGAACGCCTTCTCATCAAGCGGTGGCGAGCTGCGCGAGCTTCTCCTCGGAATTCTTATCCGCGTCACCCTCGGCGATGGTCCGCAGTTGCCTGTGCATACAACTGGGCACGACGAAGACACGAGCAATTGCCGATGGCGACTCACTTGACAGCAATGCCGAGCAACGCCTCAAGCTCCGCTATCATCGGATGCGTCAAGCCGGTCCTACGGAATTCTGCGAAGTCCTCTGCAATGACTTGTTCCCAGAGTTTGCTATCATTACCGCCAAGCTTCTCACCTTTGTGGACAAGATAAAGCGCCTTTGCCTCATCATTTCGTCCAAGGAAAAGCAACGCGTGCGCTCTCTTGGACTCGATCCAGAGAAAATCTGAAGCGAGCAGAATCGCGCGATCCGATGCAGCAAGTGCCTTGGAAAAATCGCGCGCGAGAAGTGCGCGCCACGCCACGATACCGAGTGCATTAGCGGTATCTCTACCGGGTTTTCCTTCGCGTTTTGTCTCCGCCTGCTCTATCGATGCGGCGATTGAGTCTTGAAGTTTCGAGGCCTCATCGTATTGGCCAGCGTGTTCAGCTACCTGGATTGTGTCTTCCACAATCTGACGGGCCTCACGACTAAACCACGTGAGATCTCGTTGCCATGTTGTCGTAGTTGGATTCTTCTCAAGTAGACGCTCGATTATTGGCTGTCCGCGGGAAAGCGCCTCACGGGCTTCCGCCATCTGTCCAGCAATCCGATAGGCGTGAGCCAATTGCCCATATGCAAGCGACAAACCACGCTGCCAGTTGGCCCTGCTGGGGTCGAGCTTGACAAGTCGGTCCATGATCGAGAGGCTTTTTCGGAAATATGTCAGTGCCTCTGGCAGATTACCCTGCTCCAGGAAAATTCGGCCAATATCGTCATAGATTGAAGAGATGTCAGATTGCCACCCATGAATTTTAGGGTCAACCTTTGACAGCCGTTCCATGATGTTAAGGGAATTCATAAACAACTGTACCGCTTCGGATAAATTGCTCTGGTCTCTCAGAGTCCTCCCGGCGTAGATGTAGGAGACCGCCAAGCCACGCTGCCATCCCACGTTGTCGGGATCAATCTTGACAAGACGTTCAAAGATGGCGATGCCCTTGCGGAAGGCAACGAGGGCTTCCGGCAGATTACGTTGCTCTAGGGATATGCTGCCGATGCGTTGTTGGAGTACCGAGATGGCCATTTGCCACCTGGTATTGGAGGGATCGATCTTGGCCAAGCGCTCATAGATAACAAGGCAATCATGAAACGCCTTCAGCGCTTCAGGCCAATTGCCCTGCGCCACCAGCACGTCGCCGATCTTGTTGTAAGACAGGCCTTGATCGTGCTGCCGTTCTACATCGTTATTATTGGATCCGGTCTTGGCCAAGCGTTCCTGGATGGCAAGAGCATCGTGTAACATTTGGAGCGCCGCGTCCAGCTTGCCTTGCCCGATGAGCGCACCGCCGACTTTCGTATAAGATTTGGAAAGCGCCAACTGCCACCTCGCATTCTCAGGATCTATTCTCACCAGTTCCTGTCTGAGGACGAGGGCATCTTGGAAAGACCGGATCGCCTCCGCGGGACTGCTCTGCAACGTGGCGCCGAACTGATCATGGGCTACCGCCAAATCCTCCCGATAGGTGGTGTCGCGGGGATTTCCTGCCGACAGACTCGCAAGCAAGCCGCGCGCGTCCGTCGCGGTCTCCAGCTCTCTGTCGGATCGTCCAAGCAGCTGATAATTTCGTGCAAAATCGATCAACATGAGGGCCCTACGATGTAGCAGTTCCGGTGTAGGACGGCCGAGCTGCGCCATAACGTCGAAGAGACCTTCGGCGCGGAGCAGCAATTCCACTGTGGCTGCGCGGGGCACGTTGAATTTCTCCGAGTGTGCGACAGCTGTGTTGACGATGTCCGTCGCATGCTTCAGCGTTGCATCGAGAAACGTCTCGTTGGTCTTAAGCTGTTGCCAAGCATAGGTTGCACTGCCAGCCGCTCCGACGGATAGCAGCGCCAGCACTGCTGTTATGGCGCCCCGAAGTCGACCGTTGCGGCGTCGTTCGCGCTCTGCGCGGCGGAATACCTCATCAGGCGCTAAGCCGATCAACCGAGCGAGCACTTTGGCGACTGCGAGCTGTCGTCCATCGCCCGTCTCTCGCACATCGGCGGCCAGCACCTCGACTGGCTGACTCGTCAACGCACCGTTGTCGGCGACCTGAAAGCAGAGTGCGGGCGGGAAACATTCCCTGCCGGCATCGTGTGGAATTCCGTCGAGCACCAACGGAATGACAGGGCGATTGGGATGGCGCCACTTGAACAGCCGCACTTCTTCGTTGACCGGGCCGCTCTTGGCCGCCGCTGGCGAGCACAGGACCACAAGCGCGGCTGAGGCATCGAGGGCGGCGATCGTTTGCTCCTTCAGGGTGGCGCCCGCATCGAAATCGTGCCGGTCGCGGAACACCGGGCGGATTGCCTTTGGAATTGGGCCCATCGGCGTCGTGCGGCCAACGATGTCCTTATCGATGCGAAAGCCCTCGATGCGGCTATGGAGCCACTTGGCCCAGTTACTGTCCTTGTGGCTGTAGGACAGAAAAGCGCGGTACCTTAATGCAACGAGCGTGGGCATCGTCCAACTCCGCTGAGAGTCTGACGCGTAACTGCGGCCATTATTTTACGCCCTGGCCTGCCATCGGGTAAGGAGTTTGATGCTGGCGATGAACAATCAAGCGACGGCGCTTTCGAGGGACGCCTCGAAATCCTTCGCCAACCGCCAGTAGAGGTGTTTGCCAACATCACCGCCAACAGGATTGTTTGACTGCCAACCGGACCGCGCGACTGGTTTCCGGAGAATAGGGCCTCTTCGGACAAATATCGCGACCGAGAACCACGTGCCGTTGGGAAAAGTTCAAACCGTACCAGGTGTTTGCAGTAGCCCTCGCTGAGACGAACTTATGTTTTTACAAAAACTTAGATGTGCCCGAAGCGATCCGGTTCAGTAGAAGCCCTGAAATGTCGACAGAATTTCCCCCACTTCTCGGGAAATAGGCCGTCTGAGACAGTATCGCGTGTAGGTGTGCCGGCACTCGAATCACAACCGTACAAGGGCTGACACCGACTGTCGGCTGAGGGGGAGGATCATCACAAATTAAATAGCGTTGCTATTTTTCTACTTGACGAACCTAAATAGCGCCGCTATTCTTCGCTGCATGATAGCTTCCCAGCTCGTACTGCCGCGCTACTCGCAACCCGAAGTTCTGCAAGTCACCCGCTTGCGGCCGGCTGTCCTCCAAACCTGGATGAACCGGCAGGCCATCAAGCTCTCCGATCAGAATCCGGGTTACGGCCGGCGGCGGCTCTACAGCATGCTCGACGTGGTGAAGCTAGCCGTCATGCGACGGATGGCTGACCTGCAGGTGGCGCTCGCCGTCTCCCGTGAGATTGCCGAGGCCGCGGCCGACGATCTAGGCGTCAAGGGCAAGATGGACTGGAATCTGTTCATCTTCTTGCGGCCGAGCGAAGGGACGAGCGGCCCGACAGTCAGCATCATCGGGTCCTCGCCGCTAATTGCGTACTCGCCCACCGTCGGGGATGCCCGACATATGCGGGTTTCGGACTATGTTGAGCCCTTCGAAGGTTTTCTAAGTCGCCGCGACCGGAAATCCATGTCGGAAGAGCGCCCCATGAATCCCGATCGGAGGCAAGCTCTCGCGCGCGAGGGTGTTCACGGCGAGCCGGTGATCATCTTCCCGCTCGGTGAGATCGTAAACGGCGCACTTGCTCAGCTCAAGGCGGTGGATGAGGCGAGAAATGGTCCCCACGCCGGTAATTCCGGGGAAATTTAACTGCGTTTAACAGGCAGTTCTGGCTTGAACTCCGTGTTTGAAGGAGTTATCCCATAGGTATGGCAAGGCCGCGGACCAACATCGCCCCTGATCAATTCACCACCCCGGAGGCGGCCGTGGTGGGCGCGGGATTGCCGGTGCGCGCACCGGCAATTGTGCAGGCCCGCCGGTTGGCGCCTAAACCATTCTCGGGCACCCCGGGCCGCTCCGGGGTTGCGTTCTACAACGCAGGCGGCCTTGCTCATTGGGCGCTGGTTGGTGGCTTGTACGGAGGTAGTGTTCCTCTTCTCGCTTCTGCCCGCCTCGCAGCCGCTATCGCTGAAGAACTCGGGGCTGCCTATGGACGGCTTCCCTCTAACATCGGAGTCTATCTTCAAGCCCCGTTCAACCCAACACCGAGTCGATATCCCTGGCCGAAGGGCCCGCACGACAAGTTGCTCAGCGAGGACAGTAGTTACGACTTCTGGGTCCACCATTTCCTTCGCACCCAGACCGACATCTATAAGCCCGGAAACGCGCTCCACGGGGACTTCTTCATCGAAGTCGTCAATCGCGAGTATGTCTTCACTAGCTTTGATTGCCAGGGAAAACTCAAGGTTTACTCGCCCTTCGGTATCAGGTCCGAGGTGTCGGCGGACTACCGAATTGTCGGTTGGCAACGCGGCAGCGATGATGTTGAAGTGCATCATCTGATCGAGGAATTGCCCGCTAGCTGGGTCGATAGTGATCCGGAGGCCATGGCCAAGGGACGTGCGTTGGAGGACGAATTCCACGCGGCGCGTGACAACGCTGTTTCTGTCTTGCGGGTAAATGTTAGCCTCGCAATCCGCAACGCCTTCGACGCAATCCACGAGCACCGGGTCAGAACTGGCGCGAAGTTCGATTGGGCTGCGACCGCGGCGCCGAGCCGCGGCCGCTACGCCGCCGTAGACGACGACGGCTGGTCGTTGGACCCAGAGCACCCCGACAACAAGAACCTGCCGCCGGTTGAGCGGGCGAAGCGCCATCGAAATCGATAAGTACGTCGTGAGCTGTGAGCAGCTTGGCAAGGACCGAGAGGATAACGATGGACCTTGCGTCAGAGTGGGGTCGAGACATTGGAGATGACAATGAGGAATATTGTGCCCGCCGAGGTCGGTGGAAAGACGGTCCTTCCGAAGCATTTGGATAAACCCCGCCTCCGGCGGGAGAACGCATCCGAGTACTTGGACATCGTGTACGGCATCACGATCGCGCCGGCCACGCTCGCCAAGCTCGCTTGCATCGGAGGTGGGCCCCGTTTCCACAAGGTTGTTCGGACCCCGTTGTATCCGCGGGAAGAGCTGGATGTCTGGGCAGCCGAGCGCTTGGGCAAGTTGGTGCGCAGATCTTCCGAGGCCGACGCCACGCGGTAAAACGCGGTTGCTGGATGTCGACCCGCTCACAGGGTGACGGCTGGGGCAGCCTAAACTTATGCAAGGCGCAAACATCGGGCTTCAGGCTCTTTGTTTTCCCGGCCCGCAGCTCGGCACGATCCTCGGGCGATCACGGTCGGCACCGGCGTCGGTTCGGCGTTGGGCGCGCGGCTCGCGGGGTGCAGCTTCGGCATGACCGGCAGATACCGCGTTGCCTTCACCCTTTCGATCTTCTTGGATGCCCACGGCAGCGTGGCGTTCTGGCTGCTGCGACGGCCGCTGGCCGAGGAGCATTAATTCGGGCAACAGCGCCTTTTCTTTGTGGCGCCGGAGCAACCCGGACGCCGACGGGACGCCGTCTCATTGTGATGTTGCTCTTACGCGGAAAGACGGTAAGAACAGCGGCCGAAGGCCGCCTACCGATCCTCCTCTTTCAGGGAGGGAAAGAAAGACTTCGAAGGGTACGCACAATGCAAAGAACCAAGCCGCCGTTTCGCGCCGACCACGTCGGCAGCATCCTGCGCTCGGCGCCGCTCAAGGAGGCGCGCGCCAAGCGCGAGGCCGGCACGATCGACGCCGCGCAGCTCAAGGCGGTGGAAGACCGCGAGATCGAGAAGATCATCAAGAAGCAGGAGGCCGTGGGCCTGCAGGCGATCACCGACGGCGAGTACCGCCGCGCGTGGTGGCACTTCGACTTCTTCGAGGGGCTCACCGGCGTCGAGAGCTACCTCGCCGATCATGGCATCCAGTTCCACGGGGTGCAGACCAAGCCGAAGGCGGTGCGCATCGTCGACAAGATCGGCTTCAACGGCCATCCGATGCTCGAGCACTTCAAGTTCCTCAAGGCGCATACCGGGCGCACCCCGAAGATGACCATCCCGAGCCCGAGCGTGCTGCATTTCCGCGGCGGCCGCGCCGGCATCAGCAAGGAGGTCTATCCGGACATCGAGGAATTCTTCGACGATCTCGGCGCCGCCTATCGCAAGGCGGTGCGCGCGTTCGCCGACGCGGGCTGCCGTTATCTGCAGCTCGACGACACGGTGTGGGCCTATCTGTGCTCGAAGGAACAAATGGAGCAGGCGCGCCAGCGCGGCGAGGACGTCGACAAGTTGCCGCAGACCTACGCGCGGGTGATCAACACCGCACTCGAAGGCCGCACCGGCGACATGGTGGTGACGACACACGTGTGCCGCGGCAATTTCCGCTCCACCTGGATCTCGGAAGGCGGCTACGAGCCGGTGGCCGAGCTGCTGTTCGGCGGCGTCAATTACGACGGTTATTTCCTCGAGTACGACACCGACCGGGCCGGCGGGTTCGAGCCGCTGCGCTTCGTCCCCAAGGGCAACAAGACCGTTGTGCTCGGCCTCGTGACCTCGAAGTCCGGCACCCTGGAGAAGAAGGCCGACATCAAGCGGCGCATCGAGGAGGCGACCAAGCATGTCGCCCTCGGCCAGCTGGCGTTGAGCCCGCAATGCGGCTTTGCGTCGACCGAAGAGGGGAATATCCTCGCCGAAGACGAGCAATGGGCGAAGCTCAAGATGATCACCGAGCTCGCCGACGAGGTGTGGGGGTAGACCAACATGCTCTCACCGGCCGCCCGCGCCATCGAGGCGCACAAGATCGCGGGCGCGCTCGGCGCCGAGATTTCCGGCGTCGACCTTGCGCGCGATCTCGATCAGGACACGATCGCGGCGATCCGCCGGATCTGGCTCGACAATCTCGTGGTGTTCTTCCGCAACCAGGACCTGCCGCCGGCGCAGTTCCTCGCCGCGGCCAAGCGCCTCGGCGAGCCGATCGAATATCCGTTCCTCAAGGGGCTCAACGGCTTCCCGGAAATCATCACCGTCGCCAAGCTTGAGCACGAGAAGGTCAACTTCGGCGGCGTCTGGCACTCGGACACCTCGTATCTCGAGACGCCGCCGATGGCGACGATGCTGATCGCCCGCGAGGTGCCGCCGATCGGCGGCGATACCCTGTTCGCCAACCAGTACCTCGCCTACGAAACCCTGTCGGAGGGCATGCAGCGCCTGCTCGACGGCCTCGTCGCCGTCAACGCCTCGGCCAAGGCGGACGCCACGCGCACGCGCGAGGACCGCGGCCGGGTGCGCGACGGCGACAAGGCGGAGGCGCGCAAGGACTACGTGGCCGAGCATCCGGTTGTGCGCACCCACCCGGAGACCGGCCGCAAGGCGCTCTACGTCAACGTCGCCCACACGATGCGCTTCAAGGACATGACCGAGCAGGAAAGCGCGCCGATCCTCGATTTTCTCTTCCAGCACCAGAGCCGGCCGGAGTTCACCTGCCGGTTTCACTGGGAGCCCGGCTCGATCGCGCTGTGGGACAATCGCTGCGCCCAGCACAATCCGGTCAACGACTATCACGGCCATCGCCGCCTGATGCACCGCATCACGCTCAAGGGCGACAAGCCGCGGTGACGGCGCCGTACCTCCCCCGCTTGCGGGGGAGGTCGCACAGGCGGCCTTCGGCCGCCGTTCTTAGCATTGAAGAACGCCGACGCGGAGCGTCGGCTACGCGAAGCCGACCGGGTGGGGGAAGCGACACGCGCCGGCGGCGACACCATCGATGGGTTTCCGCCCGCCTACGCGGGCGTCAACCCATCCTACGGATCCCCAAACTTCGGCGGCCGCTTCTCCGCGTGCGCCTTGAGCCCCTCCGCCACGTCGGCGGAGCGCATGCTGGCGCGCCAGGCGCGCTCGATCTCGGCGGCGTCGGCCGTGCCGGCGGCGATGCGGTTGAGCGCGCGCTTCATGCCTTGCACGGCAGCGGGCGAATGGGCGGCGAGCCGCTCGGCGAGCGCGTCGACGCGCGCAGCCAGCTCGTCCGCCGGCACCAGCGCGTCGAGGAAGCCGATGCGCACCAGCTCGTCGGCCTCCAGCGTCTCGGCCGTGAGGAACAGGCGCTTGGCGGCGCCGATCCCGAGCCGCGTCACGTAGCGGCGCAGCCCGCCGTAATAGTAGTGCACGCCGATGCGGCTTGCCGGCATCATCAGCGCGATGCCCGCGACCCCGATGCGAAAATCGCAGGCGAGCGCCAGGTCGGTGCCGCCGCCGTAGAGGCTGCCGTTGACTGCGCACACCGTCGGCACGCGCAGCGCTTCCAGCTGGTCGACCATGCGGTCGAAGCCCGGCGCCGTTTCGTCGTAGCGGTCGGGCGCCAGTTCCTCGAGGTTGAAGCCGGAGCAGAAGGTGCGCCCGTCCGCGGCGAGCACCAGCACGCGGATGCGGCGGTCCGCCTCGATGCGGGCGAACTGCCCGCACAGCGCCGCGATGTCACCGGTCTCGATGCGGTTGTGATGGCGCGGCCGGTTGAGCCGGATGGTGGCGCGGGCGCCCGCGACGGTCAGGACGGGCGGCCCCGGCGGCTCTGCTGCTGATGTCGTCGACATGGCCAAGGCGCTAATCTGCTTGAAGACGCGGCCGCTTTGCAAATAGGTTTCCGGCGGCGCGCGCATGGCGCCGGCTGGGATGTGCATCGCAACCCATGACTCTCCCGCTCGACGGTCTTCTGGTCATCTCGCTCGAGCAGGCGGTGGCGGCGCCGGCCTGCGCGTGCCGGCTCGCCGATGCCGGCGCGCGGGTCATCAAGGTCGAGCGGCCGGAGGGCGATTTCGCCCGCTACTACGACAAGGTCGCGGGCGGCGAGAGCGCCTATTTCGTCTGGCTCAACCGCGGCAAGGAATCGGTGGTGCTCGATCTCGGCACGCCCGCCGACAAGGCGCTGCTTGAGGCGATGCTCGCTCGTGCCGACGTGTTCGTGCAGAACCTCAAGCCCGGCGCCATCGCCAAGCTGGGCTTCGCGGTCGAGCGGTTGCGGCGTGCGTATCCGCGCCTGATCGTGTGCTCGATCTCCGGCTACGGCGAGACCGGCCCCTATGCGGCGCGCAAGGCCTACGACTTGCTGATCCAGGCGGAATCGGGGCTCGCGTCGGTCACCGGCGGGCCGGAAGCGCCGGCGCGGGTCGGCGTCTCGGTGGTCGACGTGGCGGCCGGGCTCAACGCCTACCAGGCGATCCTGGAAGCGCTGATCGCGCGCGGACGCAGCGGGCAGGGCGCGGCGCTGAGCGTGTCGATGTTCGACGCCATGGCGGAATGGATGACGGTGCCGCTGCTGCAGCACGAAGGCGGCCAGCCGCCGCGCCGCCTCGGCCTCGCCCATCCGTCGATCGCGCCCTACGGCGTGTTCCGCACCCGCGACGGCGTCGATATCCTGATCTCGATTCAAAACGACCGCGAGTGGCGCGTGCTCGCCGAAAAAGTGCTGGGCGATAAGGCGCTCGCCGCCGACCCGGCGTTCGCCACCAACATCGACCGCATCGAGCGGCGCGGCGAGACCGACGCGCGCGTGACGACGGTGTTCGCCGCGACCGACGCGGCGCCGCTGATGGAGCGGCTGATCGCGAGCGACATCGCGTTCGCGCGGGTCACCGACATGGCGGCGCTCGGCCGGCACCCGCATCTGCGCCGCATCACGGTCGGGCTGCCGTCCGGGACGGTGTCTTATCCGGCGCCGGCCGGGCAGCGCGCCGGCGAGCCCCGAAGCTACGGCCCGGTGCCGGCGCTCGGCGAGCACACCGCCCGGGTGCGCGAGGAGTTCATGCCGGTGCCGGCGGCCGGCGGGTGAGCGGGACAAAATTTCGGAGAAACCCATGAGGAAGCGCTGCGCTGTTATGGCAGCCGTAGGCGCGGTGTTGCTCGCCGCGGCCGCCAATGCCGAAACCTATCCGTCGCGGCCGGTCACCATCATCGTGCCGTTCACCGCCGGCAGCGGCACCGACACCATCGCGCGCGTGCTCGGCCAGCCGCTCGGCGTCGCGCTCAACCAGAGCATCGTGGTCGACGACCGCGCCGGCGCCAATGGCGCGATCGCCGCGACCGCGGTCGCGCGCGCCGCGCCCGACGGCTACACCCTGTTCCTCGCCACCAACACCGCCATGTCGGCCAACCCGAGCCTGATGAAGAACCTCTCCTACGACCCGGCGAAGGACTTTGCGCCGATCTCGCGCATCGGCAGCTACACCAACGTGCTGGTGATCGCTCCCGAGATCCCGGCCAAGTCGCTTGCCGAGTTCATCGCCTACGCCAAGGCCAACCCGGGCAAGCTGACGTTCGCGAGCGGCAACAGCACCGGCATCGTGGCGGGCGAGACCTTCAAGCGCGTGGCCGGCCTCGACATCCTGCACGTGCCGTACAAGAGCACGCCCGCCGCCATCAACGACGTCCTCGCCGGCCGCATTTCCATGATGTTCGTCGACCTGACGACCGCGCTGCCGCACATCAACTCGAAGGGGGTGCGGGCGCTGGTGGCGACGACGCGCGAGCGCAGCCCGCTGCTGCCCGACCTTCCGGCCATGCGCGAGGCCGGGCTGCCCGACTTCAACATCGATTCCTGGTGCGGCCTGTTCGCGCCCGCCGCCACGCCCAAGGAGATCGTGACCCGGCTCAACGCCGACGTGCGCAAGATCGTCGACGGCCCGGAGGTCAAGGCGCGGCTGACGGCCACCGGCTTCGTCGCGTTCTCCAGCTCGCCCGAGGAGCTGGGCGCCTTCGTCAAATCCGAGCTGGTCAGCTGGGGCAAGCTGATCAAGGACGCCGGCATCGAGCCGCAGTAGCCGATCTCGACCTCAGAAATTCGAACAGACCGAAGCAATACCCTCGCTATGGCAGGTCAATCCCGTATCCGGATCGATCCAGGTGTGCGCGCGAGTTACGCGCTCGCGTGTCGTGTGATCGAGCCGCCAGCCGCGCCCCGACATGCACTTCTTGAATTGCCGCGAGGTCGGCCGGCCGTTCAAGTCCGGGCCGACTCGCTGCTCGCAGACGGCGACGTCCGCATGGAGGGCATCGTCGCCGCGCGCATGCTTGGTCGTGTCTGACCAGATGTTGTTGTCGGCCTGGGCGCCGATCGCCCCGCCAAGGAGCAATGCGGCGGCGAGAAGAATGCGTTTCATCGGATATCTCCATCCAAATGGTCATGTCGCCCACATTGGTCGGGCGTGACACGAGCACGGTTCGAGACCGCGCGATTACAAATTGGAAAGGATCCGCACAGCCGGCGCGGCTTCAGCCGGCTCCGTCGTTCAGAGCCGCAGCGCTTTAAAGGCCGCCACGTGGTGCTGCGCCGAGTCCGGCGCGAAGCAGCAGAACACGACGCGCGTGAGCGAGCGCGGCGCCGCGGCGATCTCCTCGACGACGGCGCCGACCGCGATGCGGGCGGCGCGGTCGGCCGGAAAGGCGTAGATGCCGGTCGAGATCGCCGGAAACGCGATCGACGCGAGGCCGTGCTCGGCCGCCAGCGCCAGCGACGTGCGGTAGCATCCGGCGAGCAGGGCGTCCTCGTCGGCGCCGCCGCCGTTCCACACCGGTCCGACCGCGTGGATCACGTGCCTGGCCGGCAGCCGGTACCCGCGGGTAATTTTGGCCGAGCCGGTGTCGCAGCCGTTAAGCCCGCGGCATTCGGCCAGCAGATCCGGTCCGGCCGCGCGATGGATCGCGCCGTCGACCCCGCCGCCGCCGCGCAACGCCCGGTTCGCCGCGTTGACGATGGCGTCGACCGTCAGCGTGGTGATGTCGGCGACCACGATGTCGAGCCGCGCCGGCCCGGCTTCGGCGCTGCGGATCGGGCTGGGCTCGCGTTTCATGCGTGGATTGTAGCATCGAGCCGTAATGGCCCCTTTGCCGAGGGAAGAGGCCAAGGGTGGACGCGCCGGGTTGGTCCGCCCCGGTTTGTGCGTTTCCTGCGCTGTGAGGTATAGGGCGCCTTTCTATAGCTCATAAAATGGCATAATATGAGCTATAGAAGAGGCCTCTATAGCTCATGACCTGGAATTGGGAACAGCCCGGCTGGCCGAAGTTCACCTACGATTCGGCCGCCGTCGATCCACTGGAGCGGCAATTCCTCCTGTATGCCGGCGAGTTTCTTGGGGCCTTCAGGCATGTCGCCCCGGACGATCAGGACACGCTCAAAATCGAGCTGCTCAGCGACGAGGCCTTAAAGACCTCGGAGATCGAAGGCGAAATCCTCAATCGCGACAGCGTGCAATCGTCCCTTCGCTATCAGTTCGGGCTCGGTCCGGACGACCGGCGTGTACGGCCGGCGGAGCGTGGCATCGCCGAGATGATGGTGAATCTCTACCGGGGCTTCGCGGATGCGCTGACGCACGAGACCATGTTTGCCTCGCACCGCATGCTCATGAGCGGCGAACTGCGCATGCAAGCCATCGGGAGCTACCGCACGCATGCGGACCCGATGCGGGTTGTCTCCGGAAGCATTCATGACCCCAAGGTCCATTTCGAAGCCCCGCCGTCCGCCAAAATGCAAGAAGAAATGGATGCGTTTGTTCTGTGGTTCAACAAGACGGCGCCGGCTGGCGAGCAGCCGCTTCCTGCCTTGACGCGCGCCGGAATAGCGCATCTTTATTTTGTGAGCATTCACCCTTTCGACGACGGCAACGGCCGCGTTGCGCGCGCGCTGGCGGAAAAATCTCTTGCGCAAAATTTACGTCAGCCGAGCTTGATAGCCCTCGCATACACGATCGAACGAGCGCGCAAGGCTTATTACGGCGCGCTCGAGGGCAGCAACAAGGAACTGGAGATTACCGATTGGCTTGTCTACTTCGGCAATACCGTGATTGAGGCGCAACGCAACACGATCAAGCGCGTCGATTTCTACGTCGCCAAAGCGGGATTTTACGAGAAACTGCGCGGGAAATTGAATGCACGACAGGACAAAGTTCTTGCCCGGATGTTCCGCGAAGGAATCGACGGTTTCAAGGGCGGCCTCAGCGCGGAGAACTACATCAGCATCGCCAGGACGTCCCGCGCAACCGCGACGAGGGACTTGCAAGACCTCGTCGTCGTCGGCGCACTTACGAGGAGCGGCGAACTGCGCCACACCCGCTATCGTTTGAATATTTCCCTGCGCGAATGACCGAATCACGCCCACTCCGCCTGCGCCTCGGCGCGCAGGTCGATGGTGCCGTCGTGGCCGAGGTCGTCGAAATGGGCGTCGAGGAAATTGCGCGCGGCGCGGCGGCCGCCGTTGCGCAGCATGACGAAGAAATCATAGTCGGAATTGAGCTTGCTCGCCGCGGTGAGCTTGCGGAACGCCTCGTCGAGCGCGATGCGGTGCACGTTGACGCGGCGGTATTCGCCCGGACCGGTGCCGCGCGGCAGGCGCTTCTGGTCGATCAGCCGCCGCACGAAGTCGATGGCGCGAAACTCCGCCAGCAGCGAGGAGTTGAACGTGATCTCGTTGAGCCGGTTCATGATCTCCTGGCTGGACGTCGGCGCGATCTTGCGCACGCGCGGATTGATCTGCACCACCAGCACGTCCTCCGTCGTGGTGGTGCCGAAAAACGGAAATATCACCGGATTGCCGAGATAGCCGCCGTCCCAATAGGGCACGCCGTCGATCTCGACCGCGCGGAACAGCATCGGCAGGCAGGCGGACGCCATCACCACGTCGGCCGTCACCTTGGCGCCGGCGAACACGCGCAGCCGGCCGGTCGTCACATTGGTGGCGGAGATGAACAGCTGGCGGTCGGTGGCGCGGTGCAGCGCGTCGAAATCGACGAACTTCTCGATCAGCTCCTTGAGCGGATTGATGTTGAGCGGGTTGAAGTCGTACGGCGAGACGAACTGCGAGAGCACGTCGAGCCAGGCCTGCACCGGCGAGCCTTCGAACGGGAAGAACGAGAACAGCCGTTCGACCACCGCGCGCTGCACGCGCGGCAGGTTGCCGTCGACGCTGGCGCCGCGCCAGAACTCGGCAAGGCGCTTGCGCGCTTCCTCGCGGCCGCCGCGGACGAGCCCGTCGGCCAGCATCACGGCGTTGAGCGCGCCGGCCGAGGCGCCCGATATGCCCTCGATCTCGAGGCGCTCGTCCTGCAGCAGGTGATCGAGCACGCCCCAGGTGAAGGCGCCGTGCGCGCCGCCGCCTTGCAGCGCCAAATTGATCTTCTTGCGGGGCGGGGTGGATGCGGCCGGCATCACTGCGCGGTCCAGCCCCCGTCGATCGACAGGTTGGCGCCGGTGATCTGGGCGGCGGCGTCGGAGCACAGGTAGACCGCGAGCGCGGCCACCTGGTCGGCGGTGACGAACTGCCGCGTCGGCTGGGCGGCCAGCAGCACCTCGTTGATCACCTGGTCATGGGTGAGGTTGCGGGCCTTCATGGTGTCGGGGATCTGCCGCTCGACCAGCGGCGTCCACACGTAGCCGGGGCTGATGCAGTTGGCGGTGATCCCGAAGGTGGCGACTTCGAGCGCCACCGTCTTGTGCAGGCCGGCGAGCCCGTGCTTGGCCGCGATGTAGGCGGCCTTGAACGGCGAGGCGACGAGCGAGTGGGCCGACGCGGTGCAGATGATGCGGCCCCACTTGCGCGCCTTCATGCCGGGCACCGCGGCGCGGATGGTGTGGAAGGCGGCGGAGAGCCCGATGGCGATGATGGCGTCCCACTTGTCGATCGGGAACTCCTCGATCGGCGCGACGTGCTGGATGCCGGCGTTGTTGACCAGGATGTCGACCGCCCCGAACGCCTTCTCGGCGGTCTTGATCATGGCGGCGATCTCCGCCGGCTTGGTCATGTCGGCGGCGTCGTAGAGCGCCTTGACCTTGAACTCGGTCTCGATGCCGGCGCGGGTCTGCTCGATCTCGGCGGCGGCGCCGAACCCGTTGAGCACCACGTTGGCGCCCTCGCGGGCGAGCGCCCGGGCGGTGGCGAGCCCGATGCCTGAGGTCGAGCCGGTGACGACGGCAGCCTTGCCGTTGAGCATGAAAATCGCTCCTGCGATTGGGATGACGGGAAACTAATGGGATTTTGCTGCATTGCAACATAAATCCGCCACGACGCGTCACATTTCCGCGACCGCCCGAGGCGGGCTAGAATGTCGGCAACGCCGGTGAGGTTACGCGCGTGAAACCGTCCGCCATTTTTCCCGCTCCCGGCCATGACCATGGCCGCTGCTCGGCCGACGCCATGGCGCACGCCGAGGCGCTGTGCGCCGCGCGGGCGGAGCGCCTGACCCCGACCCGCCGCCATGTGCTCGAGGCGCTGGCGGCAAGCCACCGGCCGCTCGGCGCCTACGAGATCATCGACCGGCTGGCCGAGCGCGGGCCGCGGCCGGCGCCGATCACCGTCTATCGCGCGCTCGATTTCCTGCTCGCTCACGGCCTGGTGCATCGGATCGAAAGCCGCAACGCCTTCATCGCCTGCATCGGCCGGCACGAGACCGGGGCCATGATGGTGTTCCTGCTGTGCGACATGTGCGGCGCCGTCGGCGAGGCGCCGTCCGCGGCGGTGGCCAAGACCCTGGTGGCCGCGGCGAAGAGCGCGGGCTTCACGCCGAAGACGCCGGTGATCGAGATCGCCGGCATCTGCTCCCACTGCCGCGAACGCTGACGGCAAGCCCGCATGTCCATGTCCGGCCCGCCGGCGGCCGCGCCCGCCGCGGCGCGTCCCATCAATCTTGCCGCCGTCGCCGTCATCCTGGTGCTCTCCCTCAGCTGGGGCTTCAACCAGGTGGCGGTGAAGCTCGCCATCCACGACATACCGCCGCTGATCCAATCGGCCATTCGTTCCTGCGGGGCGGCGTTGATCGTGGTCGCGTGGATGCGCGCGCGCGGCATCCCGCTCGACGTGCGCGACGGCACCTTGCTGCCCGGCATCGCCGCCGGCGTGCTGTTCGCCCTCGAGTTCGTGTTCATCTACCGCGGCCTGGTGTGGACCACGGCAATCCGCGCGGTGCTGTTCATCTACATGGCGCCGTTCTTCGTCGCCCTGGGGGCACGCTGGTTCCTGCCGGCCGAGCGCCTGGGAACGTCGCAATGGCTCGGCCTGGCGCTGTCGTTTATCGGCGTCGCGATCGCGATCGGCGTGCCGCGCCCCGCCGCCGACCGCTGGGAAATGGTCGGCGACCTGATGATGATCGGCGCCGCCGCGTCGTGGGGCGCCACCACCCTCGTCATCAAGGCGAGCGCGCTCGCCCGCACGGCGCCGGAACGGACCCTGCTCTATCAGCTAATCGTGTCGGCGCCGCTGCTCGGGCTCGCGGCGCTCGCGGTCGGCGAGCGCCTGCAGGCGGCGCCCTCCGGGCTGGCGCTCGTCTCGCTCGCCTACCAGACCGTCTGGGTCGTCGGCATCACCTTCGGGGTCTGGTTCGCGCTGATGGTGCGCTATTCGGCGAGCCGCATCTCGGCCTTCACGTTCCTCACCCCGCTGTTCGGAGTGGCGGCCGGCCATGTGGTGCTGGGCGAACCGGTCAGCCCGGCGTTCGCGGCGGCCGTCGCCCTGGTGGCGGCCGGCCTGGTGCTGGTCAACCGGCGGGGCTGACGCATGGCGATATTTTTTGCGGTGAACCGTCTCCCTCTTTGGCGAACAGGCACGCTTCGCGGGCCGTCATACGGTTCGGGTGAGCATAATTGGAACATAACGAGAACAACTTGAGATCAAAAACGACAAAAACGGTAATCAGTAAAAGAATCTAGGAGACAGGGTCTGTTTTTCCAAATAGGAAATTCGGCCCATGGATACGGATTTCGAGATTCAGGGCGCAGGCGATCCGCATTCGCGGAGAATTGACGCCCGTTTGGGTGTCATCGCCGACGCGGGCTATCAGCCTCTCCCGAACGTTCTCCTGATGCACCAAAAGGACTTGGGGATAACTAGCGAAGACCTGAACGTTCTACTCAACGTTATGATGCACAGGCACACCGCCGCAGTGCTTCCCTTCCCGCACTCGATCACCATCGCAAAACGGATGGGGGTTAGCAGCCGCACCGTGCAACGACGCTTGGCCAGCCTCCGCAAGCGGGGGCTAATTCTCAAAGTGCGAGGGCAGCGCCGGGACGACCCGGCGGCGTATGACATTCGGCCACTTCTAAAAAAGCTGGAGCCCTACGCAATCAAAAGGATCGCCCTCGTCGGAGAGCGATCCTTTGACGAACTGCCGCCTCGCGAGCTGGAGGCCCTGTTATAGTCCCGGCGTGGTCCAAGAAGGGCGCTACCTCTTTCTAAGTACTCGAACATTCTAACCAATTGGAAGAGTACTGGGGGTAGAGGTGTGGGTTCAAGTCCCATGGCCGGGCCCCATGCAATTAACTGCAAATCGGGGTCGCTGCCCGGGACCGAATTTTGTCATGCCGTAAGCTTGCCAACTTTGACCAGTACCCTTTGACCAGTACCTAAGATGGGAAGTTAGAAATGGCCCCCCACGACCCTGTCCAAACAGCTCGCAATAAGATCATCGAGAAGATGAAGGACGATCTTCGTGCAATGCTTCCGAAAGTTCTGGACGAAACGGATTTTGAATCCGAAGCATCGCTGAATGCCACCATCGGAGGCAAGGCCCAGGCGTTTATTGACCTTCATCACGAGGTCATCCTCTCCCCAGACCAATACGCTACTTGCTACATGAAGGGTTTTAAGGCGGCCATGTCGCATAAGAATGCGCGCTTCCCGAACGCCCAAGGACCCAGAGCAGGTCCCATTGCTGATCCCGGAGTTTCGCTACGAAGGCAAGGCACCAAAACACAAGTTTCGTCTGGATTTTTGTATAATTGATCCATTCACTATGCAAAAAGTGGGGTACGAACTATCCCCTTGGTCAACTCACGGCTACTTAAGTAAGCTGCAAGGACTGACACAACGTGAGATCAATGAGATGGCGAAGGACAATTTCGAAAGGGAAATGACTAAACATAAGTCGTTCTTTAGGAAGCACGGCGTATACGCGCTCATATATACGGATAAAGACCTAGCCGATGTGGATGGCGTTTTTGAAGATATGAAGCAGTACCTTGAACCTGTGGATGAGGTGGTGCAGCTCGATTTCCATCTGCTGGACAAATTCTTTGATACCTAAGGGTTTTCAAGGTGCTCCGTCATTGTAACGTTTACTCGTGGCATCCGTCCTCAGACAGATGCACACGGATTGCCGCTATCCTACAGCAGGCCCTGTCGTCGCTGGCTTGGTGCTGATCAGCCGGCCGCGCTCATTGTCACCGACCTGTCACGGTGACCGCGGCAAAAGGTCGGGTAGCGTGCCGCCGAGTGTCTGAGCGATCGACGAGGGGCTGGCCAATCGTCGCCCGGCTTGTTACCTAGGAGGCATGACAATGAACGATCTTGCCGCCCCTGCCGAACGGCGCCGCTCGGTGCCGGTCATGGTCGGCCGCGTCGCCGTCGGCGGCGGGGCGCCGGTCGTCGTGCAGTCGATGACCAACACCGACACCGCCGACGTGGCGGGCACCGCCCGCCAGGTCGCCGACCTCGCCCGCGCCGGTTCGGAGATCGTGCGCATCACGGTCGACCGCGACGAGGCCGCGGCGGCGGTGCCGCACATCAAGGAGCGCCTGCTCAAGATGGGCGTCGACGTGCCGATCGTCGGCGATTTCCACTACATCGGCCACAAGCTCCTGGCCGACCATCCGGCCGCGGCGCAAGCGCTCGACAAGTACCGCATCAATCCCGGCAACGTCGGCTTCAAGGACAAGAAGGACCGGCAGTTCTCCGCCATCGTCGAGACCGCGATCCGCCACGACAAGCCGGTGCGCATCGGCGCCAACTGGGGCTCGCTCGACCAGGAGCTGCTCACCCGCCTGATGGACGACAATGCGCGTTCGGCAAAGCCGCGCGATGCCCGCGCGGTGACGCGCGAGGCCATGGTGCAGTCGGCGCTGCTCTCCGCCGCGCGCGCGGAGGAGATCGGCCTGCCGCGCTCGAAGATCATCCTCTCCGCCAAGGTGTCGGCGGTGCAGGACCTGATCGCCGTCTACGCCGAGCTTGGGCGCCGCTCCGACTACGCGATCCATCTCGGCCTCACCGAGGCCGGCATGGGCTCGAAGGGCGTGGTCGCCTCGTCGGCCGCCATGGGGGTGCTGCTGCAGCAGGGCATCGGCGACACCATCCGGGTGTCGCTCACGCCGGAGCCGAACGGCGACCGTACCCTCGAGGTGAAGGTCGCCCAGGAATTGCTGCAGACCATGGGGTTCCGCACCTTCGTGCCGCTGGTCGCCGCCTGCCCGGGCTGCGGGCGCACCACCTCGACCACGTTCCAGGAACTGGCGAAGTCGATCCAGGATTTCATCCGCGACTCGATGCCGGAGTGGAAGAAACGCTATCCGGGCGTCGAAGGGCTCAACGTCGCCGTCATGGGCTGCATCGTCAACGGCCCGGGCGAATCCAAGCACGCCGACATCGGCATTTCGCTGCCCGGCACCGGCGAGCAGCCGACCGCGCCGGTGTTCATCGACGGCAAGAAGGCCGCGACCCTGCGCGGCCCGACGGTATCGGCGGATTTCCAGGCGCTGGTGATCGATTACATCGAGCGCCGCTACGGCACCGCCAAGCAAACGGCGGCGGAGTAACACCAAGGTGCGAATTCCTGATCCGTCATGCCCGGCCTTGTGCCGGGCATCCACGTCTTTGCATTATTCAGCAAACAAAACGTGGATGGCCGGGACAAGCCCGGCCATGACGATCGATGAATCAGAATCAAAGAACCTCACCCTACCAGGGCGCTCGCTGCGATATTGACGGTCAGCGCGATCAAGGCGGCATTGAACAGGAACGAGATGACGCCGTGCGCCGCCACCGTGCGGCGGATGGTGCGGCCGGTCACGGCCACGTCGGAGACCTGCGAGGTCATCCCGATCACCAGCGAGAAATAGAGGAAGTCCCAATAGTCGGGATCCTCGTCGCCCGGGAACTTGAGGCCAGCCCCTTTCGCCCCCGCGCCATAGAATTCGTGCGCGTAATGCAGCGCGAAGATGACGTGCACCAGCGTCCACGACAACAGGATGGTCAGGATCGCGAGCGCGAGGTAGGCGGGCGGCCGGCCGGCGCCGCCCGCACTGGCGCCGAGCAGGGCCACGATGGCGCCGAGGCTGGCGAGGGCGGCGGCCGCCACCAGCAACAGGATGACGAATTGGCCCTCGTCCTGCAGCGCGGCGCGGCGGCGCAGGCGCACGCCGTCGGAGCGCAGCACCATCGCGAACGCGGCGATCAAAAAGAGTCCCATGCCCACGTCCCAGCCGATCAGCAGGCGCGTCGACACGCGCCAATCGGCCGGCAGCACGACGATCACCGCGATCGCCAGCAGGGTGGAGAGGAACAGGCGCGGACGTGCCCGCACGATGCGCACGATCTTCGGCAGGCGGCGACGTCCGGTGTTGACCTTGTCCATGCGGCTATTCGATCCGGAAATCCCCCACCGGTCCAGTCGCGACCCGTGCTAACCCGCACCCAGAGCGGCATGACTTTTCTTCGAATCGTCATCCCGCTCCAGCTTATCGTTGGAGCATGATCTTTTCCGAAAACCGGTACCCACCCCGCATCAAGTGCGGGGCAGGCTTTTTCGGAATCATGCTCGGATGAGCGCCGCCGGCAGCCGTGCCTTGCGCGTGACCGGATGGGTGGCGGCCGTCGTCATCGCCATCCTGCTCGTGCCTTACGTCCTCGCGCCGTTCTATCGCTTCGGCCATCCGGTCTCCGCCCTCATGCTGACGCGGTGGGCGACCGGCAACCGGGTCGAGCGCATCTGGGTGCCGTTCGAGGCGATCTCTCCGGCGGTGCCACAGGCGGTGATCGCGGCCGAGGACGCGCGCTTCTGCAGCCACCGGGGCATCGACTGGGGCGAGGTGCGCGAGGCGCTCGCCGACGCCGAGGACGGCGGCCGCCTGCGCGGCGGCTCGACCATCACCCAGCAGGTCGCCAAGAACCTGTTCCTGTGGCCGGGGCGCAGCCTGGTGCGCAAGGCGCTGGAAGCGCCGCTGGCGCTGTGGATCGATCTCGTCCTGCCCAAGCGGCGCGTGCTGGAAATCTACCTCAACATCGCCGAATGGGGGCCGGGCGGAGAGTTCGGCATCGAGGCAGGGGCGCGCCGCGCCTTCGGCAAGTCGGCCCACGACGTGACCGCCCGCGAGGCCGCCGTGATGGCCGCGCTACTGCCGAACCCGGTGCGCCGCAGCGCCTCCCGGCCGGGGCCGGGCGTGCGGCGCCTCGCCGGCATCTACCAGGCGCGCGCCCACGCCCGCGCCGCCGGCGGCCTCGACGGCTGCCTGCGCGGGCGGCCGGCGCGATAACGCGGGTGGGTCCCGGGTCTGCGCCGCACCACGGAGTTTATCCTCGGGCCGCGCGTAGCCCGGACCCGGGGATGCTGCGGCGCGCCCGGGACAAGTCTGGCGTTCCCCCGGTCGATCCTCTATAAGCCCGGCTTCCCGCCGATCATGACCCGCCAGGCCGTTCGGCGTGGCATTCGTGGAGACCGCCAATGGCCGTGCCGAAAAGAAAAACTTCGCCGTCGCGACGCGGCATGCGCCGCTCCGCCGACGCGCTGAAGGAGCCGACCTACGTCGAGGACAAGGATTCCGGCGAGCTGCGGCGGCCGCATCACATCGACCTCAAGACCGGCATGTATCGCGGCCGGCAGGTGCTCAAGCCGAAGGCGGAGGCCTGACGTCCGGCCGCACGGTGGTAGGAACTTCAAGTCCACCACGCTAAAGGTGTTGCCGTGTTCCTGGTCGGCTTTCCCCTCCTGATCATCCCGCTCGCGGTCTACAACATGATCGCATTCCTGACGCCGCCGCCCGACGGCTGGGGCACGAAGATCTACACGCTGCACCTGCCCTCGGGCCTGGACTGGTCGGTCACGCTCGGCGACGCCATGGTCGCCGGCACGCTGGTCCTGCTGTTCATCGAGGTGGTCAAGGCGACCGGCGCGAAATCGATGGTCGACCATTTCCTCTCGCTGCTGGTGTTCGGCGGCGCCGTCGCCGAGTTTCTGCTGGTTCAGCAGGCCGGCAATTCGACCTTCGCGATCCTGGTCGTCATCTGCTTCGTCGACGTCATCGCCGGCGTTTCGATCCGGCTGCGGGTGAAGCGGCGCGAACGGCAGCTCGAAGAAGACCACGAGCAAGCTCACGCGCGCAAAGTCGAAGCCGGCGAGGCGTAGCAGCACGTGACCCGCGATTTTCATTTTCCCGGCCGCTCGCCGGTCATGGCCTGCGAGGGCATGGCGGCAACGTCCCAACCGCTCGCCACCCAGGCGGCGATCGAGACGCTGCGGGCCGGCGGAACGGCGGCCGACGCCGCGGTGACCGCGGTGGCGGTGCTGGGCGTGGTCGAGCCGGCCATGACCGGGATCGGCGGCGACTGCTTCTGCCTGGTGTCGAAGCCGGGATCGCCGCCGTGGGGCTACAACGGTTCGGGCCGCGCGGCCGCCACGATGCGCACCGAAACGCTCATCGCCCAGGGCATCCGCACGATCGGGCTCGACTCGATCCATGCGGTCACGGTGCCGGGCGCGGTCGAGGCCTGGGCGACGATCCTCAAGGCGCACGGCCGGTTCGGGCTCGACCGCGCCCTGCAGCCGGCGATCCGCTACGCCGCGAACGGGTTCCCGGTGTCGCCGCGGGTCGGCACCGACTGGGCGGCGGCGGTGCCGAAGCTGCGCGGCGACGCGGGCGCCGCGCGGCACTTTTTGACTGACGGCCGGGCGCCGGAGATCGGCGAGGTGATGCGGTTTCCCGCGCTCGCCGAAACCCTCAAGGCCATCGCGGCGGGCGGGCCGTCCGCGTTTTATGACGGCCCGATCGCCCGCGACATCGCGGCGACGATCGCCGCGCGCGGCGGCCTCGTCGGCGCCGAGGACCTCGCGCGTCATCACGGCGAGCCGATGGTTCCGGTCGTGACCAACTACCGCGGCCTCGACGTCGTCGAGTTGCCGCCCAACACCCAGGGCATCGTCGCCCAGGTGCTGCTCAACATCCTGGAGCGCTTCGATCTGGCGCGGCTCGATCCGCTCGGCCCGGAGCGGTTTCACCTCGAGCTGGAAGCGGCGCGGCTCGCGTACGGGGTGCGCGACGCCGACATCGGCGATCCGGCCTTCATGCGCACCCCCGTGCCGTCGCTGGTCGACAAGGCCTTCGCCCACACGCTCGCCGAACGGATCGACCGCTCCCGCCGCGGCGAGATGCCCGCCCTGGTGCCGCTGCACACCGACACGGTCTATCTCACGGTGGTCGACCGCGACCGCATGGCGGTCTCCTTCATCAATTCGCTCTATTCCGGCTTCGGGGTCGGCATCGCCACGCCGAACACCGGCATCATGCTGCATAACCGCGGCGCCTGCTTCGTGGTCGAGCCCGGCCATCCCAACACGATCGGGCCGGGCAAGCGCCCGCTCCACACCATCATCCCGGCGCTGGCGATGCGCGGGGATCGCTGCGAGCTGTCGTTCGGCGTGATGGGCGGCCACTACCAGGCGGTCGGCCACGCCCACGTGATCGGCAACATGGTGGACCACGGCATGGACGTGCAGGCGGCGATCGATGCGCCGCGCGCCTTCTTCGAAGGCGACACCACCATGGTGGAGCGCGGCGTCGCGGCCGCGACGGTCGAGGGGCTCAAGGCGCGCGGGCACCACGTGGCGGTGCGCCCACTGCCGCTCGGCGGCGGGCAGGCGATCCAGATCGACTGGGATCGCGGCGTCCTGATCGGCGCATCGGACCCGCGCAAGGACGGGCTGGCGCTAGGGTACTGACGACGTTCGCTACAACGAGCGGGACAGCATCGGGCCGGCGACCGGCCGCGCGAGGCCTTGCCGATAAGTGCGGGCGGCTTCGTCGGGCTCTACGCGCCGGCGCGTGCGGGTCTGCGGCGCCTGCCGGTCGGTGGCGATGAGGTGCGCGAGAAAGTCCGCGGGCGCGCGCCGCGCAACCGCCTCGGTCGCCTGCGCTGCCGCCGCAACCGGGACCAGGGCCGTGCCGGCGGCGGCCGGCGCGGCGGCGGCGCGTTGTGCCGCCCCGAGGGGGGCGCTCGTTCGGCCGAAGGCATCTGCGATCCGCATTTCCGTCACTGTCCCGTATCGGGACACTCCGCGTCGTGTCGACGGAAGGGTCGCAAGGGGCGTGCCGGCGCAATTGCGCCCGCACGGGCGCGCAACCGGATGATTTTCCGAAACGTTTAGGGTTTGCGCCTAGTTTGGGACCTGCCCCGGCACCATCCGCAAAGGATCGCCCGTGACCAGCGCCGACCCGACCGGTATTGCTCCGGCGCAGCTCGCCGCGATTCTGCGCGCGGTCGGCGAAGTCCCTTACGCCTGGGACATGGCGACCGACGCGCTCGCCTGGGGCGACAACGCAGCCGCGGTCCTCAAGGTCGCCGCCCCGGCGATCGCGAGCGGGCGCGCCTACGCGGCGCTGCTCGATCCGGCCAACGCCACGACCCGCTTCGACGCCATCACGCAGGCCACCGGTCCCGACGGCGGGACGGGCGTCGCCTACCAGGCGACCTATCGGCTGCGCGCGCGCGAGCGGGAGACGCTGTGGCTCGAGGATACGGGCCGCTGGTTCGCCGGCGCCGACGGGCATCCGGCGCGCGCGCACGGCGTGGTGCGGGCGATCAACGAGCGTCACGCCCAAGAAGAGCGCCTCGCCCATCTGGCGCAGTTCGACGCCCTGACCGGCGAGTTGAACCGGACGCAGCTGATCGACACGCTGCGCGACGCGATCGACGAAGCCGGGCGCTTCCGCGCCTCCTGCGGCCTTCTGCTGGTGGCGATCGACCACCTGCAGCGCATCAACGACGCTTACGGGTTCGACATCGCCGACGCGGTGATCGCCGCCGTGGCCAAGCGCGTGCGCGCCCGCATGCGCGGCGGCGACTCGCTCGGACGCTTCTCCGGCAACAAGTTCGGTCTGGTGCTGCGCAATTGCACCCCCGACGACATGGCGGCGGCGGCCGACCGGTTGCTGGCGGCGGCGCGCGAGGAGGTGATCGCGACCGCCGCCGGGCCGGTGGCCGTCACGGTGACGATCGGCGGCGTGGTGGCGCCGCGGCATGCGCGCAACGCCGACGAGATGCTGGAGCGGGCGCACGAGGCGCTCGCCGCCGCCAAAGCCAAGCGGCGCGGCTCGTTCGAGGCCTACCGGCCGAGCGTCGAGCGCGAGATGCTGCGGCGGGAAAGCATTCGCGCCACCGACGAGATCGTCGCCGCGCTCAACGAGCGCCGCATCGTGGTGGCGTACGAGCCGGTGGTGGATGCCCGCACGCGCCGGCCCGCGTTCTACGAGGGCCTGATGCGCATCCGACGCACCGACGGGCGGCTCATTCCGGCGAGCGCCGTGATCCCGATCGCGGAGCGCCTCGGCCTCGTGCGGCTGGTCGACTGCCGCGTGCTCGAATTGGTGCTGGTGGACTTGGCGGGCACGCCCGGCCTGCACGCCGGCGTCAACGTCTCGCCCGAGACCGCCGGCGATCCGGACTGGTGGTCGGCCTTGAGCGCGAAGCTGCGCGCGCACCCGGACATCGCCGGCCGCCTGACGCTCGAAATCACCGAAACCGCGGCGGTGCACCACATCGGCGACGCCAGCGGCTTCGTCACCCGCGCCAAGGATCTCGGCTGCCGCATCGCCATCGACGACTTCGGCGCCGGCTTCACGTCCTTCCGCAATTTGCGCAAGCTGCAGGTCGACATCGTCAAGATCGACGGATCGTTCGTGCAGAACCTCAAGCGCTCCGCGGACGACCGGGCGTTCGTGCGCTCGCTGATCGAGCTTGGCCGCGCGCTCGGGCTCAAGACCGTCGCCGAATGGGTGCAGGACGAAGAAGCCGCCGGGATGCTCGCCGGC
>Ga0193751_1000114_pt1 | contig 72424 bp, 66 predicted proteins | sample L1c2metaG_FD_143050 | JGI IMG/M metagenome (GOLD analysis project Ga0193751, IMG submission 143050) | Soil microbial communities from a riparian zone of the East river system, Colorado, United States - L1c2 | ecosystem: Environmental > Terrestrial > Soil > Riparian zone | place: USA: East River...
TTTGGAGCCACCGCCGCGCTGGCCTCTATCAAGGCCGCTATTGATCTCTTCAATGCAGGCAGCGATCGCAGCCTCCCGTGTCTGGAATTTCATATTACCGACCACCTTTGGACCGGATTCTATCTTTGGATAGATTTTCCAGTGCCACCAAGAGGGCGGCATCTCCTCAACGTCAAAATCAACGCCACGATGCTTCACGCGATAAGCCCCCGCTTTGGCGTTGAGCATACCACAGGAGCCGGGACACTTGGCGGACTAACCCGGCATAGCCTTGTTGCCAAGCGGCGGTGTTGTCGCGCCTGGGGCTGAAGATGGCTTCCGAAATTACGCAGGTTCGGAGAGCCAAGTCTGTTCCCCACATTGGCATCGAAACAGGCGGATGGTTCGTCCCTTTACGGAGTCCAGCATCCGGCCGACAAGAGGGGCGGCGGAGCCGCAGCGAGGACATCGGCGCCCGCCAGCGTCCTCCACATTGGTCTTGTCGTTGTGCGGATCGGGCACGGCTCAACCATGGCCTCGCGAGATGATACTTCCGTATTTCGAGTAAGCGTGCCCGGCAATACGATCGGTACATCAGAGCGATGAGTGCCCACATGATCGAACTCCATTGTTTGATCAACGCCGCTAAGTTTTGCAGGTGATTATTTCCGGCCTTCTTCCTGGTTCGGCCAAAATGGCTTCTTCAGCGAAGAAGATGGTTTCGTCGGAACCTGTCCGTGAAAATCACTTCACGCGCCCGTGAGGTGTCCGGCGGCCCGATCACCGTCAACGGCAACATCAATATCCTGAATTGCCCCCTGCTCGCCAATCTGCAGGCAAACTTGCTCAAGGCGTTGGCACCGTTTCCTGAGGCAAGAAACGCGGTCATTGCTGATAGAGGGCATTGGATGCCCCCGTCGATGAATTGGTCGGCCCGCCGAACGGCAGAAAAAAGTTTCTCGAACTGCAGGCGGTGGCTCATGCTGGTTAGACCTGAGGTCATCGGCATCCAACTCAAAATACTTGGGCCCGCCGTGCTGCCAAAACCTGCAAAGCCGGCAACCGGCAAAATTAAGATGTTCAATAACGAAAAAGGCTTTGGTTTTATTAAACCAGACGACGGCGGCGTTGATGTTTTCTTTCATGTGTCGGCGTTGCGTGAAGGCGATGAAATCGTCCGCGATAAGGCCGTCAGCTTCGAAATGGGGGTCGACCCCAAGTCCGGGAAGAATAAAGCCGTTAGCGTCGATTTGATCTAAAGAACAACGGCGCCCCCGCGCGGGGCGCGGAGCTTGGTGATGTAGAGCGCGGCGTCGCGGAGTGTCACCAGTTGGCGACCACGGGGCAGCGGGGTCGGATCGTCGAAGGGGCGCTTCCAACCGCGATCAGTTTTCGGCCCCGCGCGGAACCAATTTGACTTTTTGGTGTTCACTAGAGGTTTAAATCACCCCAGGGAGAGACAATGAAGCAGCTTTCTTACGTTTTGGCGGCCTTGGCCACTATTGCAGTTGCTGCCCCAGCAGTCGCGCAGGACAAGCCGATGATGAAAGAAGGCATGGGCAAAAAGCCCATGATGCACCACCACGTTCATCACCACTATCATCACCATCACAAGATGATGGATAAGCCCATGATGGATAAGAAGATGTAAGACCGATGGCCCCTTAACGGGGGCCATTTTTCTTTGAGTGCGTTGGTGTCAGGCGAACATCTCGGCGCCAACGGCCGTGAACTTCACATAGGTCCCGGACTCGTGCAGCCACAACCAGCCCAACGTGATCGCGCGCGCGAGGGCGAACCGGTACTGGTCCGGCGTGCCGCCAGCCTCAAGGAACGCGCCGTTGATCAGCTCGATGTAGATGCGGCCGTCCTGCACCGCCGCGATCGCGTTGGCGATCTCTACCAGCTTGCCGGCGGCGGCGTCTGTATCGGTGAAGCGGTTCGGTTCGACGAATTTCATGGGCTCGGGATAGCACGGCAATGTGGCAAGGCGCCCGGCTAGCCAGCGTAGCCAGCGTACGAACCGCAAATATTAGGATCGCCCGATGTTTCATAAGAGTCGATGACATCGCCCGCCATAGTGACTCGAATACGGCACGGCCAAAGTGATTGACCCTCGTTCCACGTGTATGTTTTTTGTCCGGCAATCGTTTCCTGCGATTCTGGCGTGCCAAGTTTGGCAACGACGGCGCTAAGCGGTTGCCCCTTGTAATTGGTCGCTCCCAGTCTGATGTTGTTGCTGTTAGAGCAACCGGCCATGGCCATGGCCGTGGCGGCCAAGATCGCGAATTTGCGCATTCGACTGAACTCCCCGAAAGTGTTCTAAATTCCCCGCCGCAGTCGCCCAAAAGAAACGGCCCCGGCGGTCTAGTAAACCGGGACCGTTCACCCGCAGTACAGCTTGGGGCATGGAGGAGGAAGATGCGGGCACTATAGCGTAGCAAGAGAGGGCCGATTCCATAGTTAAACTTTGGACAGGATGGGTCCTAATATGTCAGCGCAAGTGTCAAAGAAACGGCCCCAGCGCAAGGGAGAGCTGAGGCCGCCTGAGGGCTTTTTGAACCGTGCCGGTGCTAAAACCCGCACGTTTCATCAAATGTCACGAACCGGGGGGGTCCGCGAGATTGGACGGCCGCCCGGCCTCGACCTGTAGTCCATGCTGGCGCGAGAATTTCTATAATTCACATGGCTCAATTTCATTTTGTGAATTTTGTGATGAGTTACCACTTTGGACCCCGCTCCGTTAGCTTTACCCGATGTGGCGGGGGCTGGTTGCGCCAGGTCCGTCTGCGCAGATGCGATTGCCGTCGCTCCGAACAACGAGGCAACCACGAGCGCCGAGATAGCAAGATTGGATCGCATGGGACTTCTCCTGATCCAGATCAGTGATGCCGGAGTGAAAACTTGCGAACCGAATGAGCGTTCCCTGAGCGAGCCCCGGATTTTCCGCGCGAACATTAAATTGAATTTTATTCGGTGCGGCCGTCACTATGGCGCGCGGTGCGGCCGTGGATGCGTTCGCCCGTCGCCCAACGTTCGCTAGCCCGCAACCAGAAACACGCACGGGCGGCGCCCACGGCGCGGGCCGATCCAAAGCTTACCGTCCTGATCGGGCTCTCTGTCCTCACTCGGCAGAATCCAATTCAACCAGGTAGACCAGCTTGAGATCATCGGTCGAAGGCGAGGCCGCTTCTTGAAAGCGCTTTGCTTCGTCGGAATGGGCTAGCCGCAATCGTAAAATGGAGTGATCGTCGCAAAGGGGTACGCCTCCCGACTTTGATGCACAGAACGTAGCCCGTAACCGTTCGTCAGCGAGTATCGCCTCAGCCTGCTGAGTATATCCCCCTTGTTAGGACGCACGCTACCCAGAGGCGAGAGGCGCAGAGAGGCTCAACAGGAAGCTACCGTTAGGCCGCAAGAACGTTGGGAACCTCGAGAAGCACACAGCGGCTGGAGGCGTTGCTTCACAAAGTTGGGACTCAAAGCAGATTGGCGTTGAAGATATGCTCTGCTTGGGTCATTGCGGACATCCCTTCTCCCGAGAATCAGAGTCCGTCCTTCCCCAGAATCAGCGGCTGCCTGCTACTGCGCGTGATACCCGCTCCGTCTAGCATGCCGGCATGTGGGGTGGCCGTTACCCCGGGCTTACCGTTATTTAGTTTCGAATACAGCGACCGGTCTATAGCCGCGAGTTCAAAATGCTTTTGCTGCTCGGCGGTTGTTCCAACATGCCGTGCGCTGGCCAGCGCCTCCTGATGCCGGGTCGGCCGCGCGGCCGTCCCCCTGCGACCGCCGTTAAAACTGACGCGCACAGCGTTGTCGTCAGCGGTCATCGCTTGGTCGTAGACGTTCGCGATGCCAAGAGATCCAAGATTGTTCACGGCGCGATTGTAAAAGAATGCGCCATTTTCCCAACGGCCGCCTTGATAGCCGTCACCCGAATAACCGTAGCCATAGTCGATCCCGCCGTAGAAGCCGACTTCTCCGGCCCAATATCCGGCGTGGAATGCATAGCCGCCTTCGACTCGGCTCCAATAGGGCGGCGTCCATAACAGCCCCGCAGGGATGGTTGGCTGCTCATACGACGGCAGCGACGGCGGCGCGATGTTGACCTTGTCCATGTCCGCGGCGAACACCCGACGAGGCTGAAAATGCGGCGGCAGCGGTCGGTATCCGCTAGGTGGGAAATTAGGTGGGAAATCCGGGTCGGCCGCGCCGGCGTTCTGGGCGAAAGCGCAGGGTCCGCCCATCAAGAATAGAAATACTAGACCGGCGACCAGCTTTTGCATGCCTAGTCCGATCGTTGTTTAGCACCGCCGTTTCGTCGCAGCAATCGCACAACGCGATTCGTAAAAATGTCTCGGTCGAATCGCAGCGTTGACACCCTGATAAGCGAAGCTACGAGAGAAAGGTTTCACATCTTAGCGCAAGTTACAGAAGATCGATCCTAAATTACTCTTTAGGTTGATGGAGCGAGCTATAAAGCGACCGCCTGTAAACGCGCTGCACGTTTGGCTCCGCTAAACATTTCTTTAATTGGGTTTGCCGGCAGCCAGGAGTAGGATTCGATACCGGCTGGATACCCCCAGCGCATCACCCGGACCATTGCCCCCAACCCCACGACCCTTCGAAGAAAGGGAGTGGTTATATTGGTTCTAGAGTTGCGACGTTTCCGGCTGGTAGCATCCCTTGCGGCGAGGTACCGCGCATTGATCGGCGCGAGACCTCGCCGCGATGGATGTTTGATTGCCAAGGCCAGGTCGCCCCAGAGACAATCCTACATGACAACTGAAGAAATCGAAGACGTCGTGCGGGCACTGATCACGGTAGTGGATAATCTGGAGACCGGCGCTGCGAAACGATCAATGCAGCAAGCATTCATGCAAGTACGCGCCCATGCTAGTGCGACACGGGCATCCGCCAAGGTGGGGCCGCCCGGGCAACGAGACGGTGGAGCTTGATCTGTTTCTGATCAAATCAGAACCGGCGCTCACAAAGCGGGCTTCCAGACCCACTATACCTCGCAAGGCTTCCGGAGGTTACTGCCGATCGCAGGGGTACGTTCGCGGAGGGCCCAGCGCATTCTCTTTGACCGAACCTCACAGTATTCAATTCGATGCTGGAGGATCGGGGAAAATATAAAATGCTCTTTAGGCATGATCTGGGTTCAAAATTGTTAGGCTTACATTGATCGAGGACGGGGTTGGATTGTGGAGGAGATAACCGTGAACCCCAGAGGAGCAGTTTTTGATCCCGAGCTAATAGAATTGATGAAGGCGGTCCTTGAGGATGCCACGGTGACGCTTCCCGAGGCGAAGCGGACGTCGACCATGAAGGCTGAAATTGCTTCGCGAATTTTGGCATGTGCCGCGAAAGGCGAGCGAGATCCGATAACGCTGAAAATTGCTGCTCTGCCAGCCTTGGTGGAGCGTACGGACGAGTCTCACGAATCCTATGTCGATCTTACTAAGTCTCTTTAGCTGCCGCGGAGGAAACAGGGAGGGATTGCCGCGTCGTTCACATAAACTCAATAAAATCAGGCACTTCTTGCGAGCCAGGTGAAGCCGTGTGTACCAAGCTTGTGTCCCAAAGTCGACCGTTTTCGCTCCACCCACCGCGACAGAATTCCTCCAACTAAGCGCCGAGGGCGCTGACCAAGCATTATTGAGAGCGTTCCGTTGCAGCCGATTTGTTCATCACGCGCAACCGAACAACGGAACGTTCCGGGCCGAAGAATCCTGATTACCCGCAAACCTGGATCGGCCGCACGCGCCAGCCGTACCTCGTATGCACGCGTCGCTGCACCACGTAGCAGCCGCCATCGTCGTAGTAGGAATCATCGGCAAAGTAGTATGGGTAATCATAGTAGTCGTCGTAGTAACCGGGTCCCCAGTATCCGCCGGCAAAGAACCTCCGCCCATGATGGAAACCGCCGTGGTGGAAGCCGTGATTGAATCCGCCTGCCGCGAAGCGGCCGCCTTGAACGCCCGCAACGCCCGCCGCGCCGATCGCGTTCGAGCGCGCGAAACTGCTGCCAAAGCTGCCGCCGCGGAAGCCGCTAGCGCCAAATCCGCCGCCGCTAAATCCACGGCCGCCGCCAAAGCCGCCTCCGAAACCGCCATGGCCGCCACCTCCACCACCGTGGAAACCACCGCCTCCACCGCCACCGCCACCGCCGCCACCATGCCCACCGCCGCCGCCGCCATGTCCGCCAAACGCCGGGGATGCCGCGGCGAGTGCTACTGCTAGACACGCAGCTCCTATCGACAGATATTTCATAGCTGTCTCCTCCAATACTGATGCCGGTAACTAGTCGTAGGTCTCAGAGGTTCCAAGACCTTTGATCCATAAACAATTCTTTAGTCAGTGAATGGCAGCAAGCTATGACGTCTTACGGTCAAGCTCACTGACCTGCTGCTCAACGGCATTGCGCGCTTCGAGCAGCGGTCTGATCGCAGCCACCAACTCGGGCGGCCCGCGATCAACTCCTCGGCTCGCGCGGCAAAGACATTGAACTTGGCACGGCCGATCACTAGACCGAGGTTCTTGAGAAGGCCGCGAACATGGTTCTCGAGATCGCGCTTGATCTTGACCAGCAGCGCCCGGCTGGCTAGTAGCGCCCTGACCGAGTGGCTGTCGATATCCTTGACATGCACCTCCTTGAACCAACCCGTCTGCATGATGCGAGCGATCCCGATAGCATCGTTGCGGTCACTCTTGTTGATCTGCATCTTGAGCACTGCCTTGGCATGACGCGCGTCGATACAGATCACCGGCAGGCCAAGTCGCTTGAGCTCGGTCCATAGCCACGTGGACGTCGGTCCCGTCTCGAGGCCGATGCGTACCGCATCCGGCGCCTTTGACGTCACGTAAATCGATATCGCCTCAGGATCGGAATCGACCACGCCCTCTCGCACGACCAACCCCGTCTGATCCACCACGCAGATTGATGTCTGCTTCAACGACACGTCCAGTCCGATGTAGTATTCCATTGCCGCTCTCCATCGTTGCAAGGCCACATGAGATTGGCCTCATACGTTCCTGGAGAGCTGATTCCCTTGCCTTTGTCTGGCTCGATCCCGGAATTACCCCATGTTGCAAAAGTCGGGCCTTTTTCCGGCCCCTCGCGAATATCTTCCTATTCGGCGACGGCCCAATAGATCCGCAGATTTGCGCCCTGAGTCGGCCGAGCCAACGAGCGCGAGACCCGAGAAAACTGTTTTATTTTTATCGAACTGTTCGCTGCGGCTTCCGCAGACGAACGCCGGGTCCTCCACCATTCTCAGCAATGAATTCAATACCGGCCTTTTCGAGGGCTTTCCGCAATTCCACAATCGTCCGTCGCTGTGCGGCTAGTGCGCCAGGCTGGGTTTCGAGTCGCTTTACGCTGGGAAGTGACACACCAGAGGCATCTGCGAGGTCACTTTGCTCCCACCGAAGTAGGGCTCGCGCCGCGCGAACCTGCTCACTCGTTAGAGACAATTTGATACCTCAGGTATTGACATGGGTGAACTAGCCGTTTAATACCTCAGGTATCGTATAAGGCGACTGCGAGATCAAACCAAAACGGAAAGTAGCACCATTTCGGTAAACGGCGGAGCTATGTCGTGTTCGCGGTCATCTTAAATCCCATCTATTTTCAAAGAAAGATATCCAAATGAGCAAGGCGACATACAGTCTCGACCGTGGCCAATTCGTTGGCGGCTCTGATGCCCGGATCATCATGGGCAAGGACGAGAAGGCCCTGTTGCGGCTCTGGCGGGAAAAGCGCGGCGAAGAGCCCCCGCTCGACCTCTCGGGCGTCCTGATCGTCCAGCTCGGTCTGGTGACCGAGGATCTCAACCGCCGCTGGTACGAGCTCAACTCCGGCCAAAGGATCTCCGACATCCAGCGGCATGCGATCCACCGGACCATGCCCTGGATGGCCGCCACGCTCGACGGGCTGGTCAACGAGACCGGCGCTGTGTTCGAGGCAAAGTTCATGCTGCCGTGGTCGTTCTCCGAAGAAGCTGCCGCCGAGAAACATATGGCCCAGCTCCAGCACAACATGCTGGTCGCCGGCACCAAAAAGTCAGTGCTCTCGATCATCAACGGCGGCGGCAAGTGGATCCAGCTGTCGATCGAGGCCGACCCGATCTACCAGACGATCCTGATTGCCGCCGAGAAAGCATTCTGGCGGGCAGTCAAGACAGGCGAGCCCCCGGCACTGTTCGATTGCGAACCTCCAAAACCCCGGATCGAAGCCGTCCGGGTGGTCGACATGAACGCCTCCAATTCCTGGGCGGAATTCGCAGGCCTGTTCCGAACAACCCGCGCGGCGTTTCTGGACCACGAGCGGGCCAAGAGCGAGCTCAAGGGCTTGATGCCGGAAGACGCCAAGGAAGCCATCGGGCACGGCGTCCGCGCCAAGCGCTCCAAGACCGGCGCCGTCTCGTTCGATGCTTTGGACATGGAGGCTGGCCATGCATCGGTCCAGTGAAACGGTCGCCGCCATCGCTACCGCGTTGGCCAAAGCGCAGATCGAATTGTCCAACCCAGAAAAGACCGCGGTCGGTCTGATTTCCAATGTCAGCCGGGGGGAGGGCGAGCGGACCTTCCGCTACGCTCCGTTGTCCGCAGGACTGGAGCTGGTGCGCAGATCGCTCGGTGGCCAGCAAATCGCCGTGCTGCAGACCACCGAAATCGACCGGCCGAGCGGGACGGTCAACCTGACGACCGTCCTGATGCACACCTCCGGCGAATGGATCTCGTCCGATTGGCCGGTGTGCCAGCTATCGGAGACTTCAGCACCGCGCCGGATGGGAGCGGCGCTGACCTACGCCCGGCGCTACGCGTTGTTCTCGATGGTGGGGATCGCGGGCGAAGACGATCTCGACGCTCCCAATATCGCCAACGACCAACCTAAAGTAGGCAGCACGGCAGAAGCTGGTCTTTCTCCGAACTCCGGCATTGAGCGCGGAACCGTCCGTTCAAGCCAATCCCGACCCGCCAATTCGGCCACATTGGCGGTCGGTCAAAAACTCAGCGCCGAGAGGTCGGCCGCTGCCAGGGCGCAACTTATCCAGGAGATCCAAACCCTGCCGGAAGACAAACTCGGGCGATCGCCATCCTGAAGGTCAAGAATCGTCTGTCAGCGGATGATGCAAAACAGGTCGAGGAAGCCTTCGCGGCAAGGATGGCTCTGCAAGACGCTTCGCCGGAAGCCTCGGTGACGGAAGAGCCTGCGTCGACCCCAACCAATCCAGGTGACCGTTGCAGCGTGCTTGACGCCACCAGCGAGGAGCCCAGACCGCCCTTGGCATCAACGGACGCGGTCAAACGACCGAGGGGTCGCCCCAGAAAGGCCAACACCGCGAACGATCGCTCTGCTGCCCTTCCGGTCGCCTCTCCGATCGATGACAACCCCTCGGTTTCGATCGACCAACACGCCGACGCAGCTCCCGCCAAGATCGACAAAAGCAAGCTTACGTTCGGCGAGCCGCGTCGACTGCGCGATAAAGCCCATCTCAAATTCGTGGCTTCCCAGCCATGTCTCATCTGCGCGAGAAGCCCCGCCGACGCCCACCACCTCAGATTCACCCAACCGCGGGCGATGGGACTAAAGGTGAGCGACGAGTTCACGGTACCCTTGTGCAGGATTCATCACCGCGACGTCCATAGTTTCGGAGATGAAGTCGGCTGGTGGGAAAGACGGGCGATCGATCCCCTCGCCACATCGCGGATGCTGTGGGTTTCGACGAGGCGTATCGAATGACGTTCGAACACTCCCCGCCCAAGGCAGCGATGGCCGATTGTCCTGCAGGACCACTAAAACCCGCCTCGGTGCGGACAGCTCTTGATGAGCTGTTCACACTGGCGCGCAAGTGGCGAAAAACCGCAGCAGCATTTCGTCGGGACAGTAGTCGATCTGGATCCGATGTAATTTGGCGAAAACGATGTCAACGTCGTTACACCTAAGCGCCAAGCCGCGTCGCGCCCTTTTCTGAGCCTCGCCTATTTTTTGGGCAGAGGGCGCGGAATTAGGATCGCGTCGTATGCGTTTAAGCTCAATTCTTTAAAGACTTGAGCTCGTCACAGGAACGGGATTCGAACTGCTCGAATACCACGCATTGCAAGCTCACAAATTGATCAGCAAATCGGTCTATTTAAATATGCAATTTTGCACGATACGTTGCAGAACTCCGCATTTTCTTTTGCGCCTCTTTGAAGGAACGTTCTTCTTTGAGGTGGCTCTGTATACACCCTTTGAGGATGACATGAGTTACTTGACCGAGAAGCTCGCAAATGAACGAGTGCGGCGGACCATCGAATTTGCCGTTGGGCCGGTACTCCTGATCCTGGTTTGGTGGATTGCTTTCAAGGGACAACTTGTCAACAAGGACCTTCTGCCGTCTCCGATCGATACTTTGCGCGATACCGCATTGATCATCTCGTCTGGCAAGATGACGACCGACTTCACGCACACACTTTCGCGCGTCGCCTACTCTGTGCTTATTGCAGTTGTCGCGGGCGTGCCAATCGGAATCGTTTTGGGCGCAAAGGCTGCCATCTATCGTTCGGTTGAATTTCTAATCGACTTCTTCAGGTCTACGCCCGCGACGGCGCTCTTCCCACTGTTTCTCCTGCTCTTCGGATTGGGCGACCTGGCGAAGATCGCTGTTGCGGCGTTTGCGGCTTGGTTAGTCATCGTCTTTAATGTTGCCTACGGGGTCATGAACGCACGGCAGACACGTATCCTCGCCGCGCACTCGATGGGCGCCTCATCGCTTCGCATCTTCAAGGACGTCATTTTCTTCGAGACGCTTCCACAGACCTTCATTGGCCTGCGGACCGCAGTATCTCTCGCCCTTGTCGTCATCATCGTCGCGGAGATGTTCATCGGCGCGACGGACGGGATTGGTCATCGTATCATCGACGCGCAGATCTCATACTCGCTGACGGATATGTACGGATCGATCCTAATTGCTGGCGCAATGGGTTATGGAATGAACCTCGCACTGCTCCTCGTCGAACGCTCGCTCGTTCACTGGTCGGGCAAGTAGGTCCGCAAAATCGAACAGAATAGAGGGAACATCATGCGTACCACGCAGGTCCTCGCCTCCGCAGTTTCCGCGCTGTTGCTCGGCACGACTGTCGCCCACGCAGCCTGTGACAAGACTGACAAAGTCACAGCGGTCTGGCTTCCCATCATGCAGACCACCGCCTACTACGTGGCGTTGGAAGAAAAGCTATTCGACAAGGCCTGCATCGAGATCGTCTCCACCAAAATGGAGTCCCCGAACCAGATCATCGACGCACTGATCGCCGAACGTGCCGATTTCGGGCCTCCCGGGGCAGCCGCCGGGATCGCGATGATCGCGGAATCTAAATTTCCCGGAAAGTTGAAGATCTTCGGCCTTCAGGGTGGCGGAGTGGCAGTCGACCGCATCAACGACGGTCTGATCGTCAAGCCGGACAGTTCGATCAAGAGATTCGCCGATCTGAAGGGAAAAACGCTCGGTCACGTCCCGGGCATCCAATGGCGCACGATCTCCCGATATATGGTTCGTGCAAGCGGTCTTGATCCGGATACGGACGTGAAGCTTGTCGACCTTGCCGTCGCGATGCAGGTGCCGGCGGTCGTGGGCGGCACCGTTGACGCCACGCTCTCTCTGGAGCCCGTCGGCTCGATCGCGGTTGCGTCCGGGAAGGCTATTCGCGCAGTCACCAATCCGGTCGCGAAGGTCATCGCGGATCCGTTCTACTCGGGCGCATCGATCATGACGACGAAATTCATGACGGAACATCCGGACGTTGCCCGCCGCGTGGTTGCCGTCATCGACGAGGCAACCGACATGGTGAACGCCGACTTCGCCAAGTACAAGCCCGTCATCTTGAAATATACTCCGGTCAAGGAAGACCAGCTTGAGCTGTTGGCCCAACCATATCTGCGCGGCTTCAAGGACCTAAACGATATTGATCTGAAGTCATATCAGGCGCTGATCGACGTGTTCATCAAGGAAGGCGTCCTCAATGGTCCGCTCAACGTGCGTGACAAGCTCCTGGCTAGATCAGATCGCGGAAATTGAGGGTGCCGGGCAGGGCGATGGCGAAGTTTTCTGCAATACGAAGTCTGGAATCCGGCGAAGCCGCTTCTGGTTTCTCGGCAAACCCGCAGCCTGTCCCTCGGGCAAGACAGCGTCAGCCCCTGCTGACGGTCCGCGGCCTAAGCAAGAAGTTCAAGGGAACTACGATCTATGAGGATTTCACGATCGACCTTCCTCTCGGGAAGTTCGTGTCGATATTCGGCCCTAACGGCTGCGGCAAGAGTACGCTCATCAACATGATCTCTGGCCTCATGCCCATGGACGCGGGTGAGGCCCTCTATGACGGGCAGACGATTCGGGACACGCGTATTTCGTATGTTTTCCAGAACTATCGTGAAGCGTTGTTTCCGTGGCTTCGCGCGATCGAGAACATCCACTATCCGCTCAAGGTGCTTGGGGTCGACAAGAAGGAAAGGGATCGTCGCGTCGAGAAGTTGCTCGCCGATTTCGACGTTCCGTTCGAGCTCGACGGCTATCCCTACACACTCTCGGGAGGTCAGCAACAAACGGTGTCGATCCTGCGTGCGTTGGTCACCGAGCCGGAAGTCCTATTTCTCGACGAACCATTCTCCGCGCTTGACTACGAGATGACGTTGTTCATGCGCGAGCGGCTGCAGAACATCTTCATGAAGATGAAGACGACGATGCTGCTGGTATCGCACGATCTCGAGGAAGCAATTCAACTTGCGAACAAGGTGGTGCTGCTCACGCGCAGGCCAACCAAGATTGCGGAAATCGTGGATGTCAATTTACCTTGGCCGCGCAATCTCGATGTAACCACCGGCGCCGCATTCATCTCGCTCAAGCGACATTGCCTCGAACGTTTCCAGCGCGAAGTGAAGATGCGTTGAGGATTCAACCTAACCTAACCGATCCGACATGGAGAACGACATGACGAAGCGCCGTTTTCGCGCCGCCGCGGTACAGACGCTCGCGCGCCTGGGAGATTACGACCATAACATCGAACTGGCCACGAAGTACTTGGAAGACGCGGTCCGGCAGGGTGCTGAACTTGTCGTGTTTCCGGAATGCATGGATACGGGATATCTGTTCGACTCCGTCGAGCATTGCCGTGCCCTAGCCGAGGTGATGACCGACGGTCCGTTCGTGAAGGCATTGTCGGCGCTGAGCAAGAAGCATTCGATCTACGTTGCGAGCGGCGTAACCGAATGGGATCCAGCAAAGGAGAAGATCTTCAACAGCGGCGTGATGTTCGGCCGCAAAGGAGAGCTCGTGGCCCATTATCACAAGCAATTCCTCGCGACTCACGATCAGAACTGGTTCAGCTTCGGAGAACGTGGCTGCCCGGTGGTCGACACCGATCTCGGCCGCATCGGGCTGCTGATTTGCTTTGATGGCCGCATCCCCGAGATATTCCGGTCGATGACGATGCAGGGCGCGGAGGTGATTGTCGACATGGCGAACTTCTTCTCCATGGATCAGGCCGACATGTGGGGGCCGGCGCGCAGCTACGAGAACGGCGTCTGGCTGGTCGCTGCCACTAAGGCCGGCTATGAGCGTTCGATCTACTATCCTGGCGGCAGCATGATTGTGGACCCGAAGGGTCGCGTTATATCGAAAGTGCCATACGACACACATGGTTTGGCCGTCTGCGATATCGACCTCGATGAGGCCGCCGACAAGTCGATCTATGCAGCCAATGACAAGATTGCCGATCGCCGTCCGGAGACCTACGGCATTATGGCTTTGCCTTACGCCAAGACGCCCGTCTACGGGATCGCCGACAAGCCGCTTGTTCCCTCGCAGTCGGTCGCGAAGGTGGCTGCCATCCAGATGCATGTGTCTGCGGACACCACCACGTCGGATGTCCTTGATATGGTCGACCACACTGCGAAGCTTGGGGTGAATGTTCTCACGCTGCCGGAATACGCCTTCAGCTCGAACTGCATCCTGTCGAAGGATGAGGCGAACGCGCTGGCCGACCAGACCTCAAGTTTGTTGTCCAAGCTTAGCGCGGTCGCCACCAAGTACAAATGTCTGATCGCTTTGCCGACGGTTGAGCGCGCAGCGGCCGGCTTGTTCGTAACAACCTATCTGATCGGACCCAACGGCAAGGAAATCGGCCGCTACCGAAAGACCCACCTTACAGCCGAAGAGAGAGTATGGGCGCACGCGGGAGACGAATATCCGGTCTTTGAAACGCCGTTCGGCCGCATCGGCGTAATGTCTGGGTACGACGCAGTATTTCCCGAAACCTCTCGCTGTCTCGCGATCGCCGCGGCGGACATCATCCTTTGGCCGGCATCGCTGCGGGAGCCATTCGAGCGCGAGTTGCTGGCTGTTCCACGCGCCGAAGATAACCGGGTTGCGGTGATCTTGGCGAACCGCGTCGATTCGCCTTATCCGGGTGGCAGCGTCGTCATTCCGCCCAACGGCTTCCCGCTCTGGGATATCAACGTGGTCGCGCCGCGGGTCGCGAAGCTCGGTGCCGTCATGCCCAAGTACATCGACCTGGCCGTCTGCAGGCAGAAGCTCATGATTCCAAAGGTCGATATGTTCGCCAACCGTCTGGTCGAGACCTATACCCCAATCATTGCGGCATAGTGTTCCGCAATACCGTTGCCGTCTTGACTGATATGTCCGAAACTGACCGAGTTCCGAATGGCCAAAGTCGCGAGCGGGCATGTCAGAAGGGCAGAAGTGGTAAACACGCCAGCTTCGCTACAACTGGGACGACATCATCTACTTTTTGGAGGTGGCGCGGGCCCGTAACCTTGTCCGCGCTGGGCAGAAGCTGAAGGTGGATCATACGACCGTCAGCCGACGCGTGCGGGAGCTGGAACGCAGCCTCAACACAACCCTGTTCAAGCGGAGTAAGTCCGGCTTCGCGTTGACTGAGACCGGGCTTCGGCTGCTTCAGTACGCCGAAGCAATGGAAAATCAGGCCAATCTGATCGTGGAAACGGTCGTCGGCGAAGAGACCGCCGACGCGGCCGGAGCCGTCCGCATTGCCAGCATGGAAGGCATCGGCAGCATGTACCTGACACGCTGCATCGCGGACTTCCACAAGCAGTATCCCTCCATCCAGGTCGAACTAATCACGGACACGCGATTGTTGGACATGACAAGAAGGGAGGCGGATATCTTCGTCAGCTTCTTCCGGCCTCGAGGCAAGCGGCTCTCAGTCAAGAAGCTCGGCGAATTTAAAATCGCCCTTTATGCAACTGCCGAATATCTCGGAAAGCATCGCAATCCAACGACGGTGAAAGATCTCGAGGAACACGTCTTCGTCGACTTCATCGACGAGCATATTCACATCAAGGAGAACCGTTGGCTTTCAGATATCCTTCGTCCGTCGTATACAGCTTTCAGGAGCACAAGCCTCGTCTCTCAGTACATGGCTGTCTCAAGCGGGATCGGAATTGCAATGCTTCCGTCGTACGTCGCCGCTCACAACAAGGACCTGCGGCCTGTACTGCCAAGCTATTTCTCGATCCGGGACATCTGGCTTTCGGTCCACGAGGATATTCTTCACATCGGGCGCATCAAGGCGGTCATGAACTTCCTGGACAAGCGGATTGCGGCGGACCGCAATTTTCTGATGCTGAGCCGGGCTCAAAACAAGACAGGAGTCGCGAGTAACGCCGGATCGTGAGGCGCTGTCCGACGGCCGATCCGGCTGCCATATTGTTTGTTCGGCTTGCCGCCAATCTGGTGCATAATGCACACTGCGTACCACCAGCGTCGCGATAAAGGACGGACGACAACGTTCGATAAACGAATAACCACCTTTGACACAAAAGCAGCCGTTCGTCGGCATCGATAAGGGAAGAGGTCCTGCCCGGGTTGTGGTGCGTTCTAACCAACGCTTCGTGCGCTGAGAACGCGAGATCGCGTGTCCCCTAAAATTGTTCGGATCGTTGTCCGGGGTGGGAACGCGCAGCAAATTATTCTCCGTAATGCGCGCTCTCGGTTTGCCGCATCGCTATTTGGGCGGCGAATCGGCTCTGCGCTGGTACAATCGGCGCAGCCGACTGAGTCAGTTCTGAATACCGCGGGCGGGCATTCACCTATGGATTTTGAAACCTATTCCAGATCGAAGCGGGCCGACTATGCGGCTCTAGCCGGTGTTATCGCGTCCATTCTTCGAGCCGCGATCACCGCGCATCCGGTCGCGTTTAGGCTGCAACTCGTGCAGGCTCGCGCGAAGGACCCGGAGTCTCTTAAGACGAAGCTGGAGGACCGTGGACAGCTAGGAACGGCGACGCTGGCGGAAGATATAAAGGACCTAGCCGGTTGTCGGCTCATCTTCTATTCGAATTCGGACGTCACCCGCTTTCAGCAAAGCGGCATTATGACGGATAACTTCGACGTCGATTGGGATCGCACGAAAATCCATCATCCGGTGCCAGGCGATGGTGACCCCAAGAACCTTTTTATCTCCGATAATTTCGTCGTTTCCCTGAAGGATGACCGGACAAAGCTTCCGGAGTATGCGCGCTTTGCCGGACTTGCCTGTGAGGTGCAGGTGCAGACGACCTTGAATCACACGTGGTCCGAAATGGAGCACGACATTCTCTACAAGAGGCCGAAACTGACGGGCTTTGGCGGGAAACTCTTTGAAGCGATCGAGCAGCGCTTCGAGACGATCATGAAGACGTACTTGCTTCCCGCCGGCTATGAGTTCCAGAAAGCGATTAGCGATTACGATCGCCTGATGAGCGGCAAAGAGTTGTTCGACAGTGGCGCGTTGAAGGCCCTCGCAAATTGCGCCGACAACAACGCGCGGCTGGAACTTCTTGAGCGCTTCCGCAGCTATGTTCTGCCCAACTACGACGATCCTGTGAGCGTCTATCTCGAGATCAAAGATAGCGTCATCGCCGCGATCAAGCAGGCAAGGCTGACGAAGCCGCGGGAATTTGAAACGCCGGGCGGCAATTTCCCTGGGGTGAGCGTCGAGCGTGTGGTTAAGGTCGCATGTGAGATTCTAGGGCAGGTGCGCTATGTCTCGATCGAGGGGACATTCGAGGCGATCTGCGATGTTTTTCCCGGTGCGCTGGACGAGATCGAGCGCAAGCATCTGCTTGATCTCGTCCATGAGCTCACCGTCCATGAAATGGAGGTATGGAAACGGGCTGGGCCGATTGTTCAGGTAACTCTCGTTCGGAAGGTCCGGGACTTTGATGAGGATCGCGTGCGGCCGGTCCTGCCGGTTCTTCTGAAGGTGCTCGAAGAGGCCTTAAGTACCGAGGTGCAGGGGACTACAAGCACCTACAATACCATGACCTTACATCGCGGTTCCGTTGTTGCCAGCGATGCGATGCGCGCGATGCGCGCGGAAGCGATAGACATTCTTTGCAAATTCTATCGTTCTGCCCGGTCTGAGGATGAGAAAGAGCAGATCAAGCGGGTGCTCTTTGCCGCCACGGCGACGCCAACGTCGACCGGCTACTCCAATCAGTTGCTTGCTGATGTGCTCAACGACAGCGCTCGGGTGATTGACTTCTTCAGCACGCTTGCTGCGGGCGATGACTACGAGATAATCCAAAGTATCGAGCACCGGCTTCTGTGGATGCACCGTCGAAGCAAGGGAATTCGTGTCGCCAAGGACATTGATGCCGCGGTTCTGGCCGGCGCCGACAGGTTGCATGAGAGCATACAGGTGTTCCGCACGCGTGCAGACGCGAATACGGGATTTGTGACCTACAAGACATTGGTTGGTTTCGAATCGGTCTTTCCGCCGATGTGGGAGAGCGAGGGCTTCCACTATGAAGAAGAGCGGGAATATCGCAGCAAGCGGATCGATGAGCTGGTGGCAGGCGTTACGGAGAAGAATGCCGATGATTGGTTCGCAATCATCAATCGTTGCGCGCAGACAAAGTCGAACGATCTGGCAACCTTCCCAAGCTTTGGCGAATTTCTACAGCGGCTTGGCCGCGAGAAGCCTTCGATCGTACTTGGGTTTATTGATAGGTTGGAAAGGCCGCTGACGGGGTTTCTCGGCGTCATGTTGTCGGGAGTGGCGCAGAGCAGCCAATCCGCCGCGCTCGATACTCGGATACGGGAGTGGCTTGCGGAGGACCGGTACCTCGTTCAGATCGCCCACTACCTCAAATTTGCTCCGCGGTCAGATGGGGCAATGTTAAAGCGGCTACTTGAAGCCGGGATCAGACTCAACGATGAAGACGTAGTCGTACACGTCCTCGACACAGCCTTTCGCCGATACAAGGATGGGACGACGGCCTTGATCGATGGAGTGATCCTACCGGGGGTCACGTATTTTACAAACAAGCAGGACGCACGATGGGTCAATCTTGCTTGGTTTGTGCCGAAAGCGGACTCCTTTGTACGCGACCTGACGGAACAAGGCGTGGAAGTTATCCTCCGTAGCCTGCTGCATGCGCCGCGCATCGATACGCACGCCGAATTCCTCCTGGTTCATATTGCCAACGCGCGTCCGACACGCGTGTTCGATCTCTTCGTGGAGCGATTGAAATATTCAACCTCCTCGGACGCGGAAGGTGCATATCAACCCATACCGTATGAATTCTATGAACTGAAGAACAGCTTCCAGGGAATAGCTGACCATGCGGTCGCTGCCGCACGTCGCCTTTTCGCTAGCGGTGACGTTATGTTCCAGTTCACCGGAGGCCGTCTCATAACCGCTGCCTTTCCCGCGTGGTCGGATGCGCTCAATCGCAAGCTGATGTCACTTGTGGAGACCGGCACGCACGAAGAACTGGAATTCGTGATCAGAGTTTTGTCGAGCTATCGCGGCGAGCCATTTGTCGAACCGTTGTGCAAGGAAATTGTTCGACGGCTGCCTGCAGACGATCGGTTGCGGAATAACGTGGAGTTGGTGTTGCAGGCAACAGGCGTCGTCAGCGGCGAGTTTGGGTTAGTGGAGGCGTACAGGGGCAAGCGAGATGCGCTTGTCCCGTGGCTCTCGGATGCAGATGAAAAGGTGAAATCGTTCGCGCAGGAATACGTCGCGAGCCTCGACCGTCAGATCGCGGCCGAACAACGCCGGAGCGAAGAGGAGCTCGAAATGCGCAAGCGCCGGTACGAGGAGCCGGACAAGGGCGAGGAAAAATAGTAACCGCGCGGTCTGGACAACGATGGGCCTAGGGTCTGCCCTTTGTTCGGCGCCCCGCAGGGGTGTCGAAACGCGCCCATGGCGGGTTTTTGCTGACGCCCTTCGTCCCGACGCTTCCAGCACTGCCACAGAAAAGCGGCGCGGTCACCCGCAGGGGCGCAGCGAAGCGGAGCAGGTCGCGTGCGACCTTGACCGCATTAGCCGCGTGTGTGGCATGCTGTATGTCGGGAACTCGGTCATAAGAGTAAATTTGGTCGGCCCGCCGCGCGGAATGAGAAGCCGCCAGACTCAGGAGGTGTCATGAAGAAAGGCGAAGCAGAAACGGCTATGCCGCACTTAGTCGATAAGCGGGCGGAGCAGGCCAAAGAGCCGTGGCCGCCCGACGGGCTGCATCACTATAGCTTCGGCACCTTTTGGACGTGGCTCCAAAACAACCACTATCTGTACACGCAGTTTCGCGCCGTGCCGAACGCCCGCTACGTCGCGGAGATCGATATACCGAGAATTGCATGGATCATAGTGGCGGCAGCGTTGCTGATAGCGATGATGCGACTTCCTTACGGCTACTATACGTTTAATCGCATTGTGGCATGCGGCTTTTGCACATTAATCGCGGTGTTGAGTTTTCGAGAGATGGGAGCGTCGGGAAAAACGTGGGCCATCGTCCTCATAATGATCGCAATTGCCTTCAATCCTTTTATTCCTCTTCGGCTTAGTCGGTTCACGAGGGGATGCGGCCACTTCGGCAACGAAACGGGTCGCGCGTGATTGTCAGCCCTCCTCGGTAAACCGGAGGAGGGCTTTTATGTCAAACCGCAAATCGGGTGGCCACACAACAGAGTCATCTTCTCCACCAGAGAGAGTCTGTGCCCTACTGAGGCAGCCTCGCGAGGCTTGGTACGAGACCAAGTTGGTGCACAATGGTAAGCGAGTCGGTCAAGACTGCGTCCTCGAAGACTTTGCCGTCCCGAATGGTGTAGATATGAATCGCATTAAATTCGATGCGAGTCCAAAATTGGAGAGCAAATTTTCGAAGCGGCCGACGGCTGTGGCCCCGAGGAAACGATGGCCAAAAATCTGCGCAGATTGCAGAGCATTGATCGCTATGAAAAGCGAATAGCATCACTTAAAAAGAGAGTACTTCGAGAAATGCAGCGTAAGATTTAGGAAAAACACTGAATTTGGCAAAACGAACCCCAAATTAAATTAGTTAAAACAAGGCGTTATATTTCTTCTGATAGCCGGAATAATGGATCCCTCCCATTCTTCGCCTCCGACCAGATCGCGCCTTTACTAGGATTTTTGGCAGAACGAACCCAATTTTATAGACAAAAGGAACGTCTTGTCTGCGGTGGGAGGATGTCCAAAGACAAACTTTCGGTCACTTGGGGGGGGCCTCAGCAGTTCTTGGCCGTTCCGGAAAGGCGCTGGTCAGCATGCCGCGATCGGCCTGCAACACGCCGCGTTCCGTGATCAGCCCCGTCACCAGACGCGCCGGCGCCACGTCGAAAGCGTAGATGGCGACCGGCAGACGGTCGGATCGCGATGCTCCTCAGGATGAGGTCTCTTACCCTCATGGTGAGGAGCGCGTCTTCGCGCGTCTCGAACCGTGAGGCCACAAGAGAAGCGGCAACGATTCGGGCGAACCGGAAAACGCTCTAGTTGCCGAAAACGTTTCCGTTTTGCACCCGGCAGCTCTCGCCACTCGCCTTGGCCGAATAGAAATCGTATTGCCGGCCGGTGATCATGCTGTTCACCCTGGTGAACTGGGCGCCGCCCGCCTTTCCGATCACCACGCGCGCGCTGCAGCCCTGAAAGCCGGCCTCAAAAGTCACCGATATTTGCATCGCGCCGGCATGACCGCGCGGCATGCTCGCGCTCATCGTGTTGCCATGGAAGCCGATCGACCTCGCCGAACCCTCTCCCTGAACCGCGTCGCGATTTCCCGATCTCGTTCCACGCCTACTCGATACCGACATGGTGACGCGGCTGAAGGGACGACCGATTTCGCTGACATAGACCGAAAGCTGGCCCGACGCCGTCACCGACGTCGGCTGCGCGTCCCGGTCGGTGGTTTGCACCCTGTCCTCCGTCCAACTCACGATCACCGACTTGCCGTAAAGCTGCGATGGCGCGGCCAGCGCCAGCGATAACATCATCGGCAGCGCAAGGATTGCCGGTATCGCCGGGATGCAAAGTCTGCGCAGCCTCCAAAAACCGGCCCGGAATTCCATCGGCGATCTCCCTTTCTCACACCGCGCGTTACATTTGTCCGGCGCTAGATCATGATGCGATTAGTTTGAATCGCATCATGATCTCATCCCTTTGTTTGAGCATGATCTCCGCGCAAACGCTTCGCGTTTGTCGCGAGGGAAAACCGGTTCCCACTTTTCCGGATCATGCTCTAAAGGACCGCGAACGATCTATTCGCAATAACTCTTTCCGTTGAACGAGAAGCACTTTCCGCCGCCCGCCGGAGCGGACCGGCGTTGCGGCGTGACTTCCTTGGTCGCGGTCCGTGCCTTCGGCGCCGGCTCCGGGCGCTTTTCGCAGGCGCCGCTGGAGTTCAGGAAGAAGCCGCTGCTGCAACCGATCTGCACGCAACGGTCACCCTCCGGGCGTTGGCCTTTTGCGCAGATCAGCGGGCACACCCGGTCCGGCTTGTTGCGGACGGCATCGAGCGCATCGAGGCTCGCCAGTTTGATATCGAAATGGGTCTGGGCGTTCTTGTTGAAGAGGTCGAGCGCCTTTCTCGAGCTATCGTCCCAACTGCCCTCGACATTGCCCAAATTGCAGCCGACCCGCTTCAAATGGGCCTGCAATAGCCGCGTGATGTCGGCCTGATCGATCTGTGGGGCCGAAGGCGGCGGCGGCACCGTCTGGCTGGGCGTCAGCGCGGCCACCTTCGCGGCATCGTCGTTCGCGGCGCGTTTGGCCTGCTCGACCTGGCGCTGGGCCTCCGCAATCGCCTGGCGCTTGGCTTCCTCGACCTGCTGTCGGGCGGCTTCAGCTTGCTGTTGCGCCAATTCGACCTGCCGCCTGGCCTCGTCCAGTTCTTTCTTGGCCTGTTCGGCGACCTGACGCCGTGCTTCCTCGAGGTCTTTCTTTGCCTGCTCGGAGAGCTTCTGCCTGGCCTCGGCGGTCTGACGCGAGCTTTGCTCCTCTAGCTGCCGGCGCAGCTCAGCCTCCTTCTGGGCGGCTTGTTCCTCCGCCTCGCGCCGCACGTCGTCGGCCTTGGTGCGGGATTGTTGCGCCGCCGACAATTTACTGTTCTGCGCCCGCGCCAGGTTCGCATAGAGGCCGGTGCGGTGGGTTGCGAGGAATGAGTCCCAGGCTTCCTTGGTTCCGATTTGGGCTGCGAGTTCGTAATCGACGCGCGCTTCGGCTTCGGGATCGACCGGCTTCGCAATCTGCGGCACCAGCGCCATGGTTTCGCCGCCGAGCGATCCATAGACGAACGGCTCCTGGCGATAGCCGGTGCTTTTCAGCACGTCGTCGCGAACCCGGCCAAACGCAAGCCGCAGATCAAGCCCGGGCTCGGCGATGTATTTCACCAGCGCGGTCGCAAACGGGCTGTTGTCGCCCTCGCCATCGCTCGCCACTGCGCCTGCCTTTGCCGCGAAGGCGATCAGCGTGTCCGACATGGTCGGCTCGACCTTGGCGAGGCCTCGCCCGATCGAGCGGCTGGCGACGCTTCGCTTCATCGTCTTGGCGAAGGGATTGTCGCGGCAGGCATCGAGAATGACGAGCTTGAGGCGCTTGGCCGAATCGAGCGCCTTGAGCACGCGGTCGAGCGAGATGGTCTCGTCCTCGACATCGAAATCGCTCAACAGCTTGGCATCCGCCGGCACCAGATAGTTGATGCCGTCGACCTCGATGCCGTGACCGGCGTAATAGACCACCGCGATATCGGCATCCCGCGAGATTTCGGAGAATTCGCGGATCACCCGCCGCAGGTCGGAAATGCCGAGGTCGCGCTGATTGTCGACGATGTCGAACCCTGCCTTCTTGAACAGCGAGGTCATCGCGTCGGCGTCGCGCGCCGGGTTGGTGAGCTTTGGCACCTGCTGATATCGGGACATGCCGATGACCAGTGCGACGCGCTTGTCGGCCAGCGCCGGCTCAGCGGAAATGCAGAAGAAGAATCCCAGCAAAAACAGCAATGCGGACCGCACCACAGGCCCCCAATCATCGAATAACCGATTCATACCAAGCAGCGACTTTTCCGGCAAGTTTGCCGGGTCCCGCCCTTTAAACTTCAACATATCAGCCACCCGCCCCGTGTAAGTGAGATGGCTCACAGACGCCTGCCGGCCGGTGGGCTTGAAAGGCGCGTTCCGGGCGTGCATGGCGCCAATCCCGGCTGCTGCCGTCCCCAACCGAATCCGGCCAGCCGACTCGTCGGCGGCCGGGATTGGCTTTAAGCGTTCCGTTGGCCTTCAACCCCGGTGGGTTGTCATCTTAAGAGGTGGTCGAGATGTTCCGCTATCTTGCCTGGTTAGTCATCTGCATAGCCTGCGCGGGACCGGCTGCCGCCGCGCCCGAACAGAAGGCCGGCGCCGGTCCGGTTTGCCTTTACGAGAGCAAGGCCTATAGCGACGGGGCCTATATCTGCGTCCAGAAATCGCTGATGTTGACGTGCAGCGCTGATGGCGCCCACCCGACGTGGAAGCCGGTCGCCGACAAGGATATCAATGACCGCTGCACGGCGCCCATGACGCTCAACTATCCGCCGGAAAAGCGCGCTCGCTTCCACTGGCGGCATGCCATTTTTCACAGAGTTCGCCCGCTAGCGGCAGGTTCCGCGAAGTGCTTCATGTTCACCGGCAAGCAATATTGCGAATAGCCGGGATTGGAGGCGGCGGCGGCATCCGGCAGACCCGGTTTCGGAAGTTCGTGATCCGGCTCCGCATCTTCGCAAACGAACTTCGGAAAGCAAAGGGTACTAGCAAGCCTATGATGCTAGTGCCGCTTTTCGATTTGAAGTTTCTATCCGAGTTTGCCGCAGGTGATGCAGGAACTTCAAATCGGCGGCACTGGCGATTCCGCGCTCGCTCTGCTATTTAGCGCTTAAAGCGCCTGCTTCCTTGAAGCGGGGCTTCGGTCCCGTAGCTCAGCCGGATAGAGCGACGGTTTCCTAAACCGTAGGTCGCATGTTCGAGTCATGCCGGGATCGCCATCTCCTCACGTCCATCGCTTTGGGCAGGCGTCGCCGCCGCCTCGGCGCGGTCCCTGGCGTCGCATGATGTTTGGCGGGTGGCGGAGCGCCGGAATAATCCGACGTCGCCGGCAATTCTCCTACAACGGCGCCTTCATCCCGGACTCCGACTTGCCCGAGAGAATGAAGGTAGGTACGATCCACGACCACAACTTAATCGGGATGTCGGCCAAGGTAGCTTGGCGGCGCAACGCGTAAACGTCCAAGTCCGTTTGGTATTGAGTTCACGGTGGGCAGCATGCAAAAGCTCCAAAGCCAGGGTGTACACCACATCACGCTCACCGGAGCCAACCGGCAGACATCAATCGATTTCTGGGAGGGCGTGCTCGGCATGCCTTTTTTGTTCGAGCAGCCAAATCTCGACAAGGCGTCCGAAAGCCATCTTTATTTCGATCCCGGCGATGGCAGGCTCATCACCATTTTCACCGACGAGAACCGCAAACCCGATCCGAGGCGGACGCCGACGGAGCCGGGCTGCGTGCATCACATCGCCTTTGCCGTCTCACGCGCCACATTCTCGCAGGCGGTAAAACGCCTGGACGAACGCGAGATCAAGCATAGCGGCGTCAAGGACAGGGGCTTCATGGATTCCATCTATTTCACCGATCCGTTGGGCCTTCTGATCGAGCTTGCCTGCTACCGTTTTGAACCTCCGCACGGCTTTACGCATGCGGATGTGCTGATGGAGGCCCACAAGATCCGCGTCTTGCGCGCAGACCACAACATTGCGGAAGTTCATCTCGCCGATGCGATCGAGGCTCTGATGACGCGGCGTAACGCATCGCTCTCCGCCGATAGGTCGCCGAAGAATCCTTATTGAGCATGCCCGCTATGATGGGGACTATAAAGGGAGGAAAACCGTGAAACTGAATATCATGAAGCCAAGTGTGAACAATATGGCGGCGCGTGTCTTTGTGCGTGCGGCCAATCTGGAGTTCACCGAAGACGACGTCTATGGCAAGACGCGGACGCCGGAATTTTTGGCGAAAAATCCAGCGCACCTGACGCCGATGCTGGAGGCAAAGGAATTGCCGAAGGGCGGTTTGTGGGAAAGCTGCGCCATCATGCAGTATCTCTGCAACAAGCACGAGATAACCAAATTCTATCCGAAGGTGGCCGAGCAGCGCGCCATGATCGACAGCGCCATGTTCTATCTCATTGGCACGCTCTATCCGCTGGTGGCGCGGAGCACCTATCCGGCGCTCGGCTTCCCGCAATATGCGGGTGAAGTGGGCGCTAGCGATGCCGATGCGAGTGCGAAGGCGGCGGCGCAGAAGTCCGCCATCGCCGCGATCGCCGAGCCGCTCGAGGTGTTTCACAAGTTTTACATGGACGGAAAGCCTTTCATCGGCGGCGCCACGCCCTCAATCGCCGACATCAGGCTTGCGGCCACCCTCGAATTTCTTGCCGTGGTCGATTATGCGCTACCTTCCTGGGCCAAAACTTACCTGGCGGCCATCGAGGAATCCTTGGGCAAGGCCTATGCGGAACCCGCGGCTGACGTACGCGGTTACATCGCTTATGTGAAATCGCAGAAAAAGTAACAGAGCGAGCCGCGTTATACGCGCGCGAAAGGCGGCGTTGCCATCGAGGCGACGCCGGCTTTTCGCGGTCGTCTTGGCGGGTTCAGATGAGATGAAAGCCAACGGTCTGCAGGAGCGCCTTATCGAAACGGGCAAGGCGGGCTCGGTCTCCGCGCTCCTGATCCGCCCTGCGAACGCGCGCGCGTGCTTCGTTTTCGCCCACGGCGCCGGCGCCGGAATGACCCATCCCTTCATGGAAGCGGTCGCTAACGGCCTTGGCGAGCGCGGCATTGCGAGCTTGCGCTATCAGTTTCCCTATATGGAAAAGGGCGGCAAGCGGCCTGACCCGCCGGCAATCGCCCAGGCCTGCGTACGCGCCGCGGTGGCCGAAGCCGGACGCTGCTGTCCCGGCCTGCCTTTGATCGCGGGCGGGAAATCATTCGGCGGCCGCATGACCTCGCAGGCGCAGGCGGCAACGCCGCTGCCCGGTGTGGTCGGGCTTGCGTTCCTCGGCTTTCCGCTGCATCCGGCGGGCAAGCCCTCCAGCGATCGGGCCAGCCACCTCGCCGACATCGATATCCCGATGCTGTTCCTGCAGGGCACCCGCGACAGTCTCGCCGAGGTGGCGCTGCTCAAGCCGGTGATCGAGCGCCTTGGCTCATCGGTTTCATTGCATCTCGTCGACGGCGGCGATCATTCCTTCCATGTGCTGGCGCGGTCGGGACGCAACGACCGCGAGGTGATGCGGGAAATTCTGGACGCATTCGCGGTGTGGGTCGACGCGATATGACCAATTCGTCATGCCCGGGCATAGCCGTCCGAAGGACGGCGTCGCTTCCGCTCGCCTATGCCCGGGCATCCACGTCTTGGGCTTTGTTTGTGAAAAGAAGTCGTGGATGGCCGGGACGAAGCCCGGCCATGACGATGCCATGTCTCAGCATCCCCGGCAGATGCTGTGCAATTGCCGGTTAAGCGCCTCGTCTTCGTGCTTCATCTGCTCCAGCGAATCCATCGCCTTCGATTCACGGGTCGTCTCAGGCTTGCGTTTCGCGGCGAGCGCCGACTGCTGCCGCTCATAACACGCCTCCCGCTCCGGCTTGGCCTGGATGAACCGGCATTGCTCCACGGCAAGAGCGGGAGCTGCGCCGAGCACGGCGCACGCCACCAGGAAGCTCGCTGCTCCCATCTTAACGGAGACCTTAATACGGACGGGCATAAGCGGGTCCTGTCTGGCGACGATCATGGTCGCTCTTGTGCTGACATTCGATCTGGATATCAGAGCGTTTTCAAGCGAAGTGGAAACCGGTTCGCGTCAAGAAAACGCGTCAAATCAAGAATCCAGAGCCCCGTTTCGATTCAATCGAAACGGAAAAGGCTCCAGAGCGGCATATATCGCGCCTTGCGCGGCTCTCCGATAGCAAAAATTGTTCACCCGGGGGATTATAGTTAACCCACCATCCGGGAATCCCACCTTGCCGCCCCTTACCATCGAAGAACCCGCGCGCCAAGTGCCGCTTTATGGCGAGTATGAAGTCGCAGTCCTCGGCGGCGGACCGGCGGGGATCGCGGCTTGCGTGGCCGCGGCGCGGGCGGGGCGGCGCACGCTCTTGATCGAGCGCTATGGCTTCCTCGGCGGCATGGGGACCACGGCAGGCGTCACCAATTTCTGCGGGCTGCATGCCAATGTTCATGGCCATATGCATCGGGTGGTGCAGGGCATCGCCTCCGATCTGTTGGGCCGGATCGATCGGCTCGGTGGGCTCAACGCGCCGCATCTGATCCTCGGCAAGGTCCTGGCGCAGGCCTACGACACCGCGGCTTACAAGATCGCGGCCGACGATCTGCTGGCAAGCCACAAGGTCGATATTCTCTTTCACGCGCTCGGCGCCGGTGTGGTGATGCACGATGAGAAGCGCATCCACGCGCTCATGGTCGAGACCAAGGCCGGCCGACAGGCGGTCACAGCGGACATCTTCATCGACTGTTCCGGCGATGGCGATCTCGCGGCCTGGGCCGGCGCGCGCTATGAGGTCGGCGATCACGAAGGCCATTTGCTCTATCCCTCGATGATGTTCCGCCTCAACGGCGTCGATCCCGAGAAAGCGGGCGAAGCCTGGCGGACGATACCGGCATTGATGGAGAGGGCCGAAGCCGCAGGCCAATATCGTTTTCCGCGCAAGGCCGCGATCGTTCGGCCGCAGCGCTCGCCCATCGAATGGCGGGTGAATTTCACGCAATTGGCGCGGGCGGACGGCACCGCGATCAACGGGCTTGAGCCCGACGATCTCACGCGCGGCGAGATCGAGGGCCGCCGCCAGGCGGTCGAGGCGTTCAATTTCCTGCGCACGGTGCCCGGCTTTGAAAAATCCTACATCGTCGACCTGCCGCCGCAGCTCGGCATCCGCGAAACCCGCCGCGTGGTCGGCGGCTACATGCTGTCAGGCGAGGACGTGCTCGGCTGCGCTTCGTTCGATGACAGCATCGGCGTCAACGGCTGGCCGATGGAATCCCATGTCGCGGGCGACGTGATTTTCAAGTTTCCGCCGATCCCGCAGTCGCGCGGGTTCAACGAATTGCCCTACCGCATGCTGACGCCGGAAGGCCTCGACAATCTCCTGGTCGCTGGGCGTTGCGCCTCGATGTCCCATGACGGCCAATCCGCCGCGCGCGTCTCCGGCGCCTGTTTTGCGATGGGCGAAGCCGCCGGCGCCGCCGCGGCGCTGGCGCTCGATGGCAACGCCAGCCCGCGCGATATCGCGGTGGACAAATTGCAGGACCGGCTGAAGCAACAGGGGGTTTTTGTGGGGCGGGACCAGGCCGTGCCTGAAGGGGTTTGATCGGCAAGTTTCGAAATGAACAATCAAGTCTTCGTCGCCCCCGCGAAAGCGGGGACCCATACGCCGCGCTCTGTCTTGAGGCTGGATGGCAAAGACCTTCTTTCATGATAACCGACGGCGGTTATGGGTCCCGGCGTTCGCCGGGACGACCCGGGCGGACTTTGGAATAGTGACGACGGAGGAAGCTGGATGACGGGATTTGCGCGGCTCATCCTCGCAGCCCTGCTGGTGCTGGCGGCGGGGAGCGCGCGGGCCGATCAGACGCTGAAGGCCAAAGTCGGCGTGCTCCGCCTGTCGTCATCGGCGCCGGTGTTCATCGCGCAGGACAAGGGTTATTTCCGCGACGCCGGCCTCGACATCGAGTTGAAATTCTTCGATGCGGCGCAACCGATCGCGGTCGCGACCGCCTCCGGCGATGTCGACTTTGGCGTCACCGCGTTCACCGCCGGTCCCTATAACCTCGCCGGCAAAGGCACGCTGAAGGTGATCGGCGGCATGAGCCGCGAGAAGGCGGGCTATCCTCTGATCGGCTATTTCGCCAGCAATAACGCCTTTGCCAGCGGCCTCAAGACGCCAAAGGATCTCGCGGGCAAGCGGGTCGCGGTCACGCAAGTCGGATCGAGCTTTCACTACTCGCTTGGGCTACTCGCCGACAAATACGGCTTCAGGCTTGGCGAGGTGAAGGTGCTGCCGCTGCAGTCGCTGTCGAACGCGGCGGCTGCGCTGAAGGGCGAAACCGTCGATGCGGCGTTGTTGCCGGTTTCAACCGCGCGAAAATTGCTGGACGATGGCGGCGCGAAACTATTGGGCTGGGTCGGCGACGAGACGCCATGGCAGCTGGGGGCGGTGTTCGCCGCGCCGAAGACACTGGCCAACAAGCCGCTGGTCATCAAGCTTCTGGCTGCGCTGGTTCGCGCCGACCGCGAATATCACGATGTGATTCTCGCCGCTGTCACCGACGGCAACGCGCCGATCAACGCGCAGACCAAATCGCTGTTGGAGATCATCGCGAAATACACCAATCTTCCGCTTGAACAGGTGGTCGGCAACTGCGCCTATATCGATCCCGACGGCAAGCTCGATGTGAAGAATGTGGCGAACCAGATCGAATGGCTGCAAGGGCAGGGCTTTGTCGACAAGGGATTTACGGTCGACGCGATCATCGCCAGGGACTATGTGAAGCCGGATTGAGGTCTAACGTCATTGCGAGCGCAGCGAAGCAATCCATCTCGCGGCAAAAAGACTGGATTGCTTCGTCGCTTCGCTCCTCGCAATGACGATGCAAACGACCTGACACCGTAGCTGACTGCGGATTTCGAAGCAGAGACACCATATGGACCTGATCGCCGACCATATCAGCCACCGCTTCGGCGCGCTCGAAGTGCTCGACGACGTGTCGTTTACCGTCGGCGCGGGCGAGGTGGTCGCGATCGTCGGACCCTCCGGCTGCGGCAAGAGCACGTTGTTGTCGATCCTCGGCGGGTTGTTGCAGCCGAGCGCGGGCGCCGCGGAATTACGCGGCGCGCCGCCGCCCGAGAGCCTCAACCCGCTGACCTTCGTGTTCCAGGATTTTGCGCTTCTGCCATGGTGCACGGTGGAAGAGAACGTCGAGTTTCCGCTGCAGCATGGCGGCCTGACGCCGAGCGAGCGCAACAGGATCGTCGACGACGCGCTGCAGCGCACGGGTCTATCCGATTTTCGCGGCACGTTGCCAAAACAGCTCTCGGGCGGCATGCGCCAGCGCGTCGGCATCGCCCGCGCGCTTGCGGTGCGGCCCGCGATCCTGTTGCTGGACGAGCCGCTGTCGGCGCTGGATTCGCAGACCCGCGAGCTATTGATGGAGGATTTCGCCCGGCTGCTCGCCGATGGTGCGATCGGCGCGGTCTATGTGACGCATAATCTGGAAGAAGCGGTACGGCTGGCGGACCGCATTGTGCTGTTGTCGCGGCGGCCTGGCCGGGTTCGCGAGGTCGTCACGATTCCACTCACGCGCTCTGAGCGCGGCGACATTCATGCGCGGGAAAAGCTGCTCGCATTGCAGAACGAGCTGTGGTCGCTGATCCGCGACGAGGCGATCGATGCCGAACGCGAGGTCCAGCATGCTTGAGCGCGCCAACGATCAGGCCAGCTCCCCGCAAGCTGGCAATACCGAGCTGCGGCCGGTCGCCTTTCGCGGCGCGGGCTTTGCGCCCATAGCGGGTCGTTATGCGGGCTTTCTTTCGCTGGTGCTGGCGATCGGGCTTTGGCAGCTCGCCGGAAGCGCCGGGATCGTCAACTCGCTGTTCCTGCCGACGCCCATCGCGGTCGTGCGCGCGATCTGGCAGCTCGCGCTCTCGGGCGTTCTTTGGCAGCATCTCGGCTATTCGATCATGCGCATCGGCACGGGTTGGATTCTCGGCACCGTGACCGGCATCATCATAGGCTTCGGCATCGGACTTTCGAGCCTGGCGCGCGGCGTCGGCATCACCTTCATCTCGGCGCTGTTTCCGATCCCGAAAATCGCGCTGCTGCCGCTCCTGATCCTGTGGCTCGGGATCGGCGAGGAGCCGAAGATCGCCACCATCGCCCTCGGGGTGTTCTTTTCCACCGCGATCTCGGTCTATAGCGGCGTCGATGCCGTGCCGCGCAATCTGATCCGGATGGCGCAAAGTTTCAACGTGCCGTTCCACGCCATCGTCCGTCGGGTGATCTGGCCAGGCGCATTGCCGTCGATTCTCGCGGGCTTCCGCATCACCGCGTCGATCGCGCTATTGTTGGTGGTGAGTGCGGAAATGATCGGCGCCGAGTACGGCATCGGCGCTTTCGTGCTGCAGGCCGGCAATCTGATGCAGACCGACCAGTTGCTCGCCGGCGTCGTCATCCTGTCGCTGTTCGGGCTTGCGGTCGGGCGGCTGATCAACCGGCTGGAGACTCAGCTGTTGCACTGGCGGTGAGTTGATTAGCCTGAAGGAGGAATTGGTTCGATGTACCCGCGACGGCGGTGGGCTCCCTCTCCCCTTGTGGGAGAGGGTTGGGGTGAGGGGTCACGGTCTATCGGTAGAGCTTAACCCCTCACCCGGATCGCATCTGCGATGCGATCCGACCTCTCCCACAAGGGGAGAGGTGAAGTAATACAAGGCCGGGACGACAGAGACTCACGCATTGCCGCGATCTTCGCGGAACAGATCGAGCTTTTGCTGAACCGGGCGATCGGAGAAAGAAAACAGCACCGAGTCCGCGTCGGCCTCGTGGGTGACCCATTGCCAGCTCGGCACCACGAACAGGTCGCGTGGGCCCCATTCGAAGCTCTGCTCCCCGATCCGTGTGCGGCCCTTGCCTTCGATCGCCGCGAACACGGTCGCATCCGTCGAACGATAGCGCGCGGTCTTGAAACCCTTCGGCAGCAGCTGGATGAAGGTGCCGATCGTCGGCATCGCGAAATCGCCGGTCTCGGGGTTGGAGAATTTCAGCTTCAGGCCGTGGCAGGCGTCCCATTCGTCGCGCAGCTTGGCCGTCTCCAGCGCCTCGCGCGTGTGCGAATAGGGATAGTTGAAGATCGGCGAGGTTTTTGACTTTCGCTTCTCGTCCACCGGCAAAAGGTTGTGGCCATACCGCGCAAAACTGTCGCCGGCGGGACGGGTGATCTTCTGCTGGTCTTCCTGCATGCCTTCCGCGAAGGATGTATCGAACAGCTGCACCATCGGAATGTCGAGGCCATCGAGCCAGAACATCGGCTCGGAGGTTTCGTTGGAGTGGTCGTGCCACGTCATCGACGGGGTAATGACGAAGTCGCCGGGCGACATCGCGGTGCGCTCGCCATCGACCGAGGTGTAAGCGCCATTGCCTTCAAGCACGAACCGCAGCGCCGACTGGCTATGCCGATGCGCCGGCGCGACGTCGCCCGGAATCACCATCTGCACGCCGGCGAACAGCGATGTCGTGATTTTCGATTGTCCGCGCAAGCCCGGATTTTCCAATACCAGCACCCGCCGCTCGGCTTCCTTGGCGGTGATCAGCCTGCCCGCTTCGGTCATGTAGTCGCGGATCGCGTCGAACTTCCAGAGGTGCGGCCGGCAAGCGCTCTTCGGCTCCGGCGTGATCAGCTCGCCGAGCACGTTCCACAGCGCGGAAAGATTTTCGCCGTCGATCTTCTTGTAGAACGCCTCGCGTTCCGGCGTCTTGGTCACGGCTTCCATGGCCGACCTCCCTAAGGTTCTTGTTGCTCCGCTAGATTGACAGCATACTTACAATATGGCTAGCGTCAATGACGGCAGGCCAAAGCCGGCGAGAAAAATTCGAGGGAGATTTTACGATGAAGCTGCACGGCTATTTCCGCAGCAGCGCGTCCTACCGAGTCAGAATTGCCTTGAACCTGAAGGGGTTAAGCGCGGAACACCTGACCCACCATTTGCGCAAGGGCGAGCAGCGCGCCCCAAGCTATCTTGCGATCAACCCGCAAGGGCTGGTTCCGGCACTGCAGGACGACCGCGGCGCCATCCTGACCCAGTCGCTCGCCATCATCGAATGGCTCGACGAAATCCACCCAGAGCCGCCGCTTCTGCCAAGCGACCCGCTGCGCCGCGCCCAGGTCCGCGCCTTCGCGCAGGTGATCGCCTGCGACACCCATCCGGTGCAGAATCTCAAAGTGCTGGCGCGGCTGCGCGAGCTTGGCGTGAGCGAGGAAAACGTGACGGGCTGGGCGGCATGGGCCAACCGCGAGGGTCTTGCGGCCTGCGAAAAACTGACCGCCGCCGAATCCGGGCCGTTCTGCTTCGGCGCCTCGCCCACGATCGCCGATCTTTGTCTGGTGCCGCAACTGGCCAATGCGCGGCGCTTCGGCGTCGACCTGGCCCCCTATCCGCATCTGCTCAGGGCGGAAGCTGCCGCGAAAAACCTCAAGGCGTTCGCCGACGCCGCGCCGGAGCGACAGCCCGATGCCGAGTAAGCCAACCACGGTAACCATGGACGCGGTCTACACCGCGCCGGGCTATCTGTTTCGCCGGATGCAGCAGATCGCGGTCGCAATTTTCATGGAAGAGTGCAAGGCCTTCGACCTGACGCCGGTGCAATATGCCGCCCTGGTCGCGATCCGCACCCATCCCGGCATCGACGCGACGCGGCTCTCCGCAGTGATCGCCTTTGATCGCTCGACGCTGGGCAACGTCATCGAGCGGCTCGAGGCGAAGAACTATGTCGAGCGAAGGCCTGCGGCGGAAGACAAACGCGTCAAGCTATTGTATCTGACCAGGACCGGCGCGACGTTGTTGCGCGACATCATACCGCCGGTCGAGCGCGCGCAGGCGCGGATGCTGCAGCCGTTAAGACCGGCCGATCGCAAGACGCTGCTGGCGCTTCTGGCGCAACTGGTCGACCTCAACAACGAGGCCTCGCGGGTGCCTTTGCGCGCCGAGGACGCGCTGGAACATCTCGGGAAGGCGAGCTGATGACATCCGCGCGCGCAGAACCGGTCTTGATCGCGGGCGGCGGCATCGGCGGCCTCGCCGCGGCGCTGGGGCTGGCGCAAACGGGTATTCGCTCGATCCTGCTCGAAAAATCCGCAACCTTGGGCGAGATCGGCGCCGGCATCCAGCTCGGGCCCAATGCGTTCCATGCCTTCGACTATCTCGGCGTCGGCGAGGCCGCGCGCGGCATGGCCGTCTATATCGACCAGCTCCGGCTGATGGATGCGCTCACCGCCGAAGAAATCACCCATGTCGACCTGCGTGAGGCGTTCCGCGCGCGGTTCGGTAACCCTTACGCGGTCGTGCATCGCGGCGATCTGCATGGCGTATTCCTGAAAGCCTGCCGGGAAAACGATTTAATCGATCTGCGCGTCAGCTCCGAGGTTGTCGGCTACGACCAGGACGGCTCGTCGGTCACCGCGCGATTGGCCTCCGGCGATCGCATCACCGGTTCACTTTTGATCGGCGCCGACGGGTTGTGGTCGAATATCCGCAAACAGGTCACCGCCGACGGCCCGCCGCGGGTCTCCGGCCATACCACCTACCGTTCGGTAATTCCGACCGAAGAGATGCCGGAAGACCTGCGCTGGAACGCGGCCACGCTGTGGGCCGGCCCGAAATGCCACATCGTGCATTATCCGCTGTCGGGCTGGAAGGTGTTCAACCTCGTCGTCACCTATCACAATGACGCGGGCGAGCCGGTGGCGGGCCAACCGGTGTCCGAACAGGAAGTCCTGAAGGGCTTCACGCATATCCATGACCGCGCGCAGAGCATCATCCGCCACGGCAGGAACTGGAAATTGTGGGTGTTGTGCGACCGCGATCCCACCGAGCGCTGGATCGACGGCCGCGTCGCGCTGCTCGGCGACGCCGCCCACCCGATGCTGCAATATTTCGCGCAAGGCGCCTGTCAGGCGATGGAAGACGCGGTCTGCCTGTCGCACATGCTGGGCAGCCATCCCGATGATCGTGAGACGGCGCTGGAGAAATACCGCGCGCAGCGCTTTCCCCGCACCGCGCGCGTGCAACTGCTCTCCCGCGCGATCGGCGAGCACATCTATCACCCGGCGGGCGAACACGCCCGCCTGCGCAACGCCATCATGAGCGCGAAGTCGTCGGAGGATTGGTATCGCGATCTCGCCTGGCTCTATGGCGGGACGGGGTTGGGGGAGTAGGGACTCTCGTCATTGCGAGGAGCAACGCGACGAAGCAATCCAGTCCCTCTCGCGGCTGGTAATGGATTGCTTCGCGGAGCCTGTCATCGGGCGCGCATTCGCGCGACCCGTTGGCTCGCAATGACGACACCGAGTTCGTGAAGCGTTTGGAGGCTAAACCCTCAGCAGCGCCTGCCGGTCAATCTTTCCGGTGCCGGTCTTCGGCAGTTCGTCGATGAATTTCACCTCGCGCGGATATTTGTAGGGCAGCAGCTTTGCCTTGACGAAATCCTGCAGCATTTTGGCCATGTCACCCTCGTTGAAGGTGCGGCTGTTCATCACGACCACGGCCTTGAGCGTCATCCGCCGGTCCGGCAGCTCGGCTGCGAACACCGCGCATTCGCGCACGTCGGGATGCTCGGCGAGGCACAGTTCGACTTCGAGCGGATAGACCCATTGGCCGGAAATCTTGACCAGGTCGTCGGCGCGGCCGCGGAAGAAATAAAATCCTTCCGAATCGCGCACAAAGCGGTCGCCGGTGTAGATCCATCCCGCCTCGCGAATGGCCTCGGCGGTCTTGTCGGGCCGGTTCCAGTATAGCGGCGTATTGGAATCGCCGCGCACCCACAAGATGCCTTCCTCGTTATCGCCGACGTCGCGGCCGTCATTGTCGCGGAGCGCGAATTCATAGCCGGGCACGCGAAGCCCGGCTGCACCGAGCTTTTTCTTCTCCGCCCGGTTGCTGAGGTAAATGTGCAGCACTTCGGTGGAGCCAAGCCCCTCGATGATCTCAAGGCCGCAGAGCCGCTTCCAGTCGTTGAAGACCTCGGCGGACAGCACCTCAGCGGCGGACAGCGCCATCCGCAGCGAGGAAAAATCGGTTTGCCCCGCGCCCTCGGCTTTGGTCAGCGAGGTATAGAGCGTCGGCAGGCCGAAGAACACGCTGGGGCGATAGCGCTCGATGGCATCGAAAATCGCCTGCGGTTTCGGCTGGCCGGGCAATAGCAGCGCCGCCGCACCGGCCGAGAACGGAAAGGTGATGGAATTGCCAAAGCCATAGGCGAAGAACATTTTCGGCACCGAGAAGCAGATGTCGTCAGGTCGAAGCTTCAGTACGCGCTGCGCGAAGGCCAAATCGCTATAGGCCATGTCATGCTGCAGGTGGACGATGCCCTTGGGCCGGCCGGTTGAGCCCGACGAATACATCCAGAACGCCATCTCGTTGCGATTTGTGTCGGCTTCGGCAAGCTCGTCCGCAAAACCACGCAGCCACGCTTCCGCGATCACGGCATGCGGTACGGCGTGATCGCTGGCTTTGCCGTTGGCCACGACCAGCGTGCGCAAATTGGTGTCCTTGCAGGCGACCGCGTCGAAACGCGCGCAAAATTCGGCGTCGGCAACCGCCACGGTGGCAGCGGAGTCCGACAGGTAAAACTGCAGCAGGTCCGGGGGCGTCAGCGTGTTGATCAGGAGCGGCACGAAACCGGCGCGAACCGCGCCGAAAAACGCCGCCGGATAGGCCGGCGTATCGTCAAGAAACATCAGGACGCGGTCGCCGCGCTTGAGCCCGAGCGAGACAAAACCGCGACCCCATTGCGAGGCTTCCGCGCAAAGCTCGGCATAGCTGCGCGTCCCCAACGGTCCCGTGAGCGCCAGCCGATCACCCCGGCCCTTGCCGAGATTGTCAAACAGGATGCGGCTTGCGTTATAAATTGGCGGAATCGCAAAGCCGATCTCGCGTGCGCCCTCGCTGTCGGCGGGAACCTGGTCGGCGATCTCAAACGACTTATGCGACATCATGGTTTGCTCCGGTTTGCCGCGGGCCGGCGCGAGGTCTCGTAGCGCGCCATGAAGCCGGGCGACATCGCGCGCAGGCGCCCCCCGTCGATCCGCCCCGAGCGGGTGATGTAACTATAGGCGAAATCCACCAGGTCGAGCTTCATATGCTCGGGAAATTTTTCGTACCAGTCGGCGCTGGTGCGCGCCGCCGTCACCAGCTTCTTCACGATCGGCTGGCGCTCGTTCTGATAGCGGCCAAGTGCTGCGGCCAACTCGGGCTCGGCCTCCAGCGCCTTGGTGAGCGCGATCGCGTCTTCGATGGCGAGCCGCGTCCCCGATCCGATCGAGAAATGCGCCGAGTGCAGGGCATCGCCGATCAGCACCATATTCCTGAACGACCAGCGCTCGTTCCAGATCCACGGAAAATTGCGCCACACTGACTTGTTCGACACCAGCGGATGGCCATCGAGGGTTGCGGCGAACACCTGCTCGCAAATGGTTTTGGATTCATCCACCGTCTTGTCGGCAAAGCCGTAACGCTGCCAGGTCGGCAGATCGCATTCGACCAGGAACGTGCTCATGTTGGGCGAGTAGCGGTAGTGATGGGCGTTGAAGGTGCCGAGATCGGTTTTCACAAAGCTCTGCGATAGCGTCTCGAACCTTTTGGTGGTGCCGTACCAGGCAAACTTGTTGGCCGAGTAAGATAGCGAGGCGCCGAAATCCCCCTCGAAGGCGCGTCGCACCAACGAATTGAGGCCGTCGGCCGCGACAATCAGGTCGTAGCCGGCGAGCTGGTCAACAGAGACTAGCTGGGTCTCGTATCGCGGCGCGACCCCGACCGACGCGGCGCGCGCCTGCAGGATGCCGAGCAGATCGAGCCGGCCGATCGAGGAAAAGCCGACGCCATCGATCTCGACGCTTTCGCCGCGCAAATTGAGCGTGATGTTCTGCCAGCTTTCCATCCTCGGCGTGATCGCATCGACCGTGTCGGGGTCATCGGCGCGCAGGAATTCGAGCGCCTGCTCGGAGAACACCACGCCAAAGCCCCAGGTGGCGGTCGCGGCGTTCTGCTCGAACAGATCGATTTGCGCGTCCGGGTGGCGCTTCTTCCAGAGATAGCTGAAATACAGGCCCCCGGGACCTCCGCCGATGACGGCGATACGCACGATCTTCCTCCCCAATGGCCTGCGGCGTTAAGAGTTTGCAATATAATCTCTCTTTCGGGAGTGCAGTGAAAAATGTCATGCGTGACACTTGGCAAGCCATCTTGGACTTCCGAGCCAAGGGCCGCACGGCGGTCCGAGTCCGAAGGGAAGAACCTGGACGTGCGCTAGATATTCCGTCTCGCCCGTCAGCGATTTGGCGCTGAAGCTTCTGGTTGTAACTCCCCAAAAGCCGGCGACGCCTCACAGTTTGATCATCCGCTTGCCGCGGTTTTCGCCGGCGAGCAATCCGATCAGTGCTTTCGGTGTGTTCTCGAGACCGTTGATGACGTCCTCCTGCACCTTGAGTTGGCCGGAGCCGACCCATGCCTGCAGGTCGCGCAGGGCTTCGTTGCGCCGATCCATGAAATCCATCACGATGAAGCCTTGCATGGTCAGACGCTTCACCACAATCAGGCCGGGCACGCCGCGCGGCCCGGTGGCTGACGGCACGCCGTCATATTGCGAGATCGCGCCACAGCAGGCGATGCGGCCGCGATTGTTCATCTGCGCCAGGCAAGCCTCGAGAATGTCGCCGCCGACATTGTCGAAATAGACATCGATGCCGTCGGGCGCCGCGGCCCGGAGCGCCTTGAAGACCGCGCCGTCCTTGTAGTCGACCGCGGCATCGAAGCCGAGTTCGGATGTCAGCCATTTGCATTTGTCGGTGCCGCCGGCGATGCCGACGACGCGGCAGCCCTTGATTTTGGCGATCTGGCCGACGATCGAACCTACCGAACCGGCGGCGGCCGACACCACCACAGTCTCCCCCGCTTTCGGCTTGCCGACGTCGAGCAGTCCGAAATAGGCAGTAAGGCCGGCGATGCCGTAGACGCTCAGCAGATAAGTCATCGGCTCGATCTTCGGCATCTTGGACAGATGCTTTGCCGGCACCGCCGCATATTCCTGCCAGCCGGTATCGCCGAATACGATGTCGCCCGGCGCCAACGCCGGCGACCTGGAAGATACGACTTCGGCAATACCGCCGCCGGCCATCACCGTGTTGGCCTCGACTGCCGCGCGATAGGTAGCACCATGCATCCACGCCCGGTTGGCGGCGTCGAGTGATATATAGCGCACCCGCAGCAAAGCCTCGCCGTCCCGGGGCTCGGGAATGGCGCCCTCGGACATTTTGAAATGCTCGGCCCCAAGCTTTCCGGCCGGCTTTTCCTTCAGCAGGATCTGGCGATTGACACCCATGGCATTGCCTCCGTCGTGGCTGTTCTTGATGCAGCAGGCGCGCAAGAAACGCGCAACTGCGCAGATTGTGCGTCGTTGCATAGGACGCTAGTCGGCAGTGGCTCATTCTACAATGGAAACATTGTGGCAAACCCTCCGGCGACGGAAGCGTGTTGCGTCGGCGGTGAAATCTGCCAAACTTGCTGTCGCCGGGAACTTACGGGGGTAAGACGATGTCTAACAGGTTTACGCAGTACATTCTGATCGCGATGGTGCTTGGCATCGTGATGGGGACGCTGGTCTTCAATTATCTGCCGGACATCCGCGCCGATATCGCTTCGAGCGTAAACCTGATCGCGATGCTGTTTCTGCGCCTGATCAAGATGATCATCGCACCGTTGGTGTTCGCGACCCTGGTCGGTGGCATCGCCCACATGGGAAGCGGCTCCAAACTGGGCCGAATCTTCGCCAAGACCATGGGCTGGTTTGTTAGCGCTTCGTTTGTCTCGCTGCTGCTCGGTCTGGTGATGGTCAACCTGCTGCAGCCGGGCGCGGATTTTCCGGGCACCCTGCCGGACAAGACGCAATCGACGGGACTGCCGGTGTCGGCCTTCTCGATCGAAAAGTTCCTGACCCATTTGATTCCGACCTCGATCGCGGACGCGATGGCGCAGAACGAGATCCTGCAGATCGTGGTTTTCGCGGTGTTCTTCTCGGTCGCGCTGGGCGCGATGCCGGACCGCTCCAAGCAGATCCTCTCGGTGATCGATGATCTCGGCCACGTCATGCTGAAGGTAACAGGTTATGTCATGCTGTTCGCGCCGATCGCGGTGTGGGCGGCGATCATGGCGACGGTGTCGAAGAACGGCCTCGGCGTTTTGTGGAAGCTGGTCGTGTTCATGGGCGGCTTCTATCTCTCGCTGCTGATCCTGTGGGCCATCCTCGTCGTGGTTGGTTTCATTGTCATCGGGCCCAGATACAGCCATCTGCTGCGGCTGATCCGCGAACCGCTGATGATCGCGTTCTCGACGGCGAGCTCGGAAGCCGCCTATCCCAAGACGCTCGAGGGCCTCAACCGCTTCGGCGCCTCGGCGCGGATCTCGAGCTTCGTGCTGCCGCTCGGCTATTCGTTCAACCTCGACGGTACGATGATGTACTGCACATTTGCCAGCATCTTCATCGCACAGACCTACAAGATCGATATGTCGCTCGGCACCCAGCTGGCGATGCTGGCGACGTTGATGATCACCTCGAAGGGGGTCGCGGGCGTTCCCCGCGCCTCGCTGGTGGTGATCGCCTCGACGCTGAGCCAGTTTGGCATTCCCGAGGCAGGCCTGTTGATGATCATGGGCATCGATACCTTCCTCGACATGGGACGCAGCGCCACCAATGTGATCGGCAACTCGCTGGCCACTGCTGTGGTGGCGAAGTGGGAGGGCGAACTCGCCCCCGAACACGCGCTCGGCCCCGATGACGTGGTGCCGCCGGATATGATCCCCGGCGAGATCCCCGCGATGGCCGGCCATTGATGGGAGCGATGCATGCGCCAGATCACGGGGACATCGCCCCTCGCCTGCGGCCTGTTGCTGGCAGCATGTGTGCTGACGACGGCGGCAGGCGCCCAGAGCGGCGGCGAAGGGCTTAGTCCGACGCTGGCCGGCATCAAGAGCCGGCACGTCGTGCATCTCGGCTATCGCGAGAGCTCACCGCCGTTCTCGTTTCTCGACCAGGCCAACCGGCCGATCGGCTATAGCCTCGAGCTCTGCGAGGCGATCGTCGATGAAATCAGCGTCGAGGTCGACGACCCCAATCTCAAGATCGAATATGTCAAGGTCACTTCGGACGACCGCATTGCGGCGGTGGTTCAAGGCAAGATCGATCTCGAATGCGGATCGACCACGGCCAATGCCGAGCGCGCCAAGCAGGTAGCGTTCTCGCCGCTGATGTTCGTCGCCGGCACCAAGCTGATGGTGCCGAAGGATTCAGCGATCTCGGCGCCGAAAGACCTGCAGGGCAAGACCATCGTGGTCACCAAGGGCACCACCAACGAGCAGGCCATGCATGCGATCGACAAGAAGTTCGCGCTCGGCCTCAAGATCGTGGCGGCGGCGGATCACGAGCAATCCTATCAGATGCTCGTGGACGGCAAGGCCGATGCATTCGCGACCGACGATATCTTGTTGTACGGCCTGATCGCGCGGCACAAGTCGCAAGACAGGTTTCGCGTCACCGGCGACTATTTGTCCTACGATCCCTACGGCATCATGTTCCGCAAGGGAGAACCGCAACTGGCCGCGGTCGTGGAGCGCACCTTCCGCAAGCTCGGCACCAACCACGACCTGATCCCGCTCTACAACAAATGGTTTGTCTCACGCCTCCCCACCGGCGAGCGGCTCAACGTCGCCATCTCGCCGCAGCTTGAGGACGCTTTCAAGGCGCTCGACGACAGCGAGGGCGTGAGCAACTAGGGGATTTTCAATTGATCGACCCGGCGCGCAGGTCGGGCATGCCGGGGGCGTTATCTTCTCCCTCGCCCCGCTCTTGCGGGGAGAGGGTTGGGGTGAGGGGCGCTTCGGCAAATTCTAAAGATAAAGATGCGCGCGGTGAATCCCCCTCACCCGGATCGCGAGGGCGACGTAGCCGAAGCTCCGCTTCGGCGTTCTTTCTAGGGACGGCCGCCCAAAGCGGCCTATGCCTCTCCCCGCAAGCGGGGAGAGGTAAGAATTCCGAGCGCGCAGTCGTTCACGGCTTGATGTGGAGCGCGGATTTTGTCGCGTTGAGGGTGTTGTTGAAAGCCGCCTTGGTTCGCCCGGCGAGCGTATTGGCCTCATAAGTAGGGCCCGCGATAAACCCCGTTGCCGGTCTGATTCCGATCGCGGTCGGTACTTTGGCCAGCACATTCGCGAAACTTGTCGTTACGGCACCCGCGGCCTTGTTGAGATCAGCCGCCTGCCTTGCGACGAACGCGCCGGCCGTCGATGTCACTGACGATATGTCGGTCATGGGAAGCTCCCCGACTTTTCCGGATCATGCTCCAGGCAAGGATCGGTCGGCCATGGTTAACGAGCCGTTAACGGGGCGAATCTGCCGCGGCCAGATTCTCAGAAAAAATTGAGGCTGTCGGCGCAAATGCCGCGGGCAACAGCGGCGAATTCGATCGCGGTGAACAGGCCGCCGGCGACGTAGATTTTCCGGTTGAGCGATGCGGCAAGCGCGCGGCTGGCGCTGAAAGCGTCTTCGATCGTGGCGGCGATATGGACCTCGGCCTGCGGATTGACCTTGCCCATAGTGGCGGCGAGGGCCGCGGCATCTCCGCCTTTGTGGTGCGCCCTCGTGCATATGATGGTGTCGAAGGAGGGCGCCAGCGCGCCCGCGATCTCGTTTGACTTCTTGTCGACGGAAACGCCGACCACGAGAATCCAGCCCTCCGCCCCGAAAGCCTGCTGCAGGCTTGCCAGCGATTGCCTGATGCCGTCGGGGGTGTGACCGACGTCGATGACGGTCAACGGGTCTTGAGCGATGACTTCGAGGCGGCCGGGCCAGCGTGTGTCGCGGAGGCCCGATCTTACGGCTGCTTCGATTGCGGCAGAAGGCGCTTCCCGCTGCGCCTGCTCCAGCCAGCGCACCAACAGCGTGATCGCGATGGCGGCGTTGTTGAACTGGAATGCGCCCGGCAGGGCCGTATCGAGCGAACGGAAATCGTAATCGCCGAAGGCGACATCAAACCGCTGCGTGAAGGACGAGACGGCCTCCCCGCCGATCCTGATCTCGTCGCCGACAAACAGGCTCGCGACGTCCCGATTGCGATTATACGCGAGGATATGTGACCTCAAGCCCCGGCAATTCTCGCCGTAGATGATAGTGCCGGCGGCGGCGCAGGCATCGCTCTTGTCGGAAACGATTAATTCCAGCGAGTTGCCAAGCAATTCGACATGTTCGTAATCGACTGACGTGACGCAGGTGAGGGCCGCGCCGACAAGCCGCACCGGATCAAAACGGCCGCCGATGCCGGCCTCGAACACCGCGAATTCGCATTCGCTTTCGGCAAAATACAGGCAGGCTAACGCGAACATCGCTTCGAAGGCGCCGAATCGCTCCCCCCTGCGTTTCGAAACATCGGCGATCGAGGTTTCGATCCGCGCGGCAAGCGGCATCAAGTCCTCATCGCCAATCGGCGCGCCATCGATCTGAAACCGCTCGTTGAAGCGAAACAAATGCGGCGAGGTGAATAATCCCGTGCGCAAGCCGTAGGCGCGGGCGATGCTGGCGCAGAACGCGGCCGTGGAGCCCTTGCCGTTCGACCCGGTCACGACGATCGAAACGCGCCGCAGCCAGGCGCGGTCGATCGCAAGCAGATCAAGCAGCTCCGCCATCCGCGCCAGACAAACGCCGTCGCCGTATTTCGGCAGCTCAAACATCCAATAGGCCTGTGGCGGAAAACGTGTGGCGCCAGATTTTCAGGATCAGGTCGTCCCGATCCATTTCCTCCAGAAACCGGATCGACGGATTGGAGTTTACTTCGATGATCTGGATCGCGTTGGGGTCGCCGCCGATATCGGTAAACAGATCAACGGCGGCGACGCGCAGGCCAAGTGCCTTGGCGGCATTCCGCGCCACCGCGATCGCCGCCTCGCGGCCGGGGGCCTCGAACACCATCCTTCCCCCGGCACTCAAATTCATCCGCCCCGGAATCTCCCAATGCTGGCCCGCGGCAAGGACGATGTCGAGCGAAGGTTCAAAATGAGCCGCGGCGAAGGCGGGTGAGAGGCCGCGCGCTTGCAAGGCCGCATTGTGCCCGATCAGGAGATCTCGGATCGAGCGCACGCCATCGCCCACCACAAAGGGTGGATATTTTCTTGCCGAATAGGCGATCTCGTCGTCGAGCAGAAAGATCCGGTACTCGAGGCCGGCAACAATCGGCTGGATCAACACCGAATCATGATGTTGTGAGACCGCAAGGAGATATCGGTCGAGCGCGGCTTCGCCGTCAACGACTTGCGCAAAATCGCCGCGCGATCCCCGCAGCGGTTTAATGAACGCGGCTGAGCCAAGCCTTCTGAAATAGGCGAGCGCGTCCTCGCGTTCATGTCCCGCGGGACGATGCGCGCGATATCGCGCATGCAGGAAGAAATAGTCGCCACCCAGCGTTGCAATCCCGGCGCCTTCGAGAAGCCGGTTGGTAAAATATTTGTCGGAGGCAAGCGTCGCGGCGGTGGAATTATTCTGCGGATACCATGAGCATCGTCCGGCGCCGAAACAAATGCGTCTGGTCTTTGATGCCACGCTGAAGAGAAGTCCCGTTCCGCCGTCGAGGTCTTGAAAGGCGAGCCCGGATTCGGCGCAGGCGTATTCCGCATAGACCGATTGGTCCGGATAGAAGGCGGGCTTTCCTGCTCGAAATTCTCGCAAATGGCGCATGCATTATCCGGCGGTCTGGCATTCCGGCTTCGGTGAATGATCTCTAACGAATTTTTGTGGCCGCGTGCGGTAATTAACTACTGGATCGGTACGAAATTCGGCAAGTTAATTGCTTGCAACAGCCAACGCAGAGAAGGTTCGTTACGCAAGGCTTATTGATCGGTTGCCAACCGATTTTGAGCCCTCAATGGCACATCAGCGCGTGTTGACTATCTGCGATATTGCGATAGGTGAAAGCACAAATCCTCAATCGCTGCAGGGGTTTTTCGCTTCTTCGGGCCGATCAACCCGTTCGTTCTGTCGCAAGCCAAACGGAAGAATAAAAGCCTATGAGCGCGTTTCATCGAGAGAAGGTTCTTTCTGTCCGGCACTGGACCGATACGCTTTTCAGCTTTACCGCCACCCGTAATACCGGTTTCCGATTCCAGAATGGGCAATTCGCCATGATCGGCCTCGAGGTCGACGGCCGTCCGCTGATGCGGGCCTATTCGATGGCGAGCGCCAATCACGAAGAGGCGCTCGAATTCTTCTCGATCAAGGTTGCCGACGGACCGCTGACCTCACGGCTGCAAAAGATCAAGGAGGGCGACACCATCCTGGTCGGCCGCAAGGCAACCGGCACGCTGATCGCCGACAATCTGGTCCCGGGCAAACGCCTGCTGCTGCTGTCGACCGGCACCGGGCTTGCCCCATTTGCGAGCCTGATCAAGGATCCGGATGTCTATGAGAAGTTCGAGAGCATCGTCCTCGTCCACGGCTGCCGGCAGGTCTCGGAACTCGCTTACGGCGAGGAACTCGTAGCGAAGTTGCGGGACGACGAATTGTTCGGACCGCTGTTGGCCGACAAGCTGATTTACTATCCGACCGTCACCCGCGAGCCGTTCCGCAACCGCGGCCGCATCACCGATCTGATCACCTCGGAGCAGCTTTTCAGCGATATCGGCCAGCCGCCGCTGAATATCGGCGACGATCGGATCATGATGTGCGGCAGTCCGGCCATGCTGGAAGAATTGCGCCAGATGTTCGAGGCCCGCGGATTTGCCGAGGGCAGCCACAGCGAGCCCGGTCATTTTGTAATCGAGAAAGCGTTCGTCGAGCGGTAGGCCTCGTGTCCCGGACGCGGTGCAGCGCCTCACAAGCGCGTTCACGCGCGTCTTCGACAAGCTATGGCGCTGCGCCGCAGAGCCGGGACCCACACTTTCGCCAAGCGCCGTGGACCCTGGATAGCAGCGCACCACGCCGCAAGGCATAGCGCGTCGAAGACGCGTGTAAACGCGCTGATGGCGCTGCGCAGCATCCGGGGCACGCGGGCCCCCCCACCCACTATTGATGGCGCTGCCCGGTTCCCGGCTGGTATAAGGCAACGGCGCACGGCCGGTTCGCCGGCGCCTCGATAGCCGGAGCGTAACCAGACTTTGTCCGTGTCCAACCAGGCCACGCCAGCGAAAACTGCCTTCGTCTTCGCGGGAGGAGGCAGCTTCGGCGCCATTCAGGTCGGCATGATGCACGCGCTGGCCGCGAACGGGATTCTTGCCGATATGGTGGTCGGCTCCAGCGTCGGTGCGCTGAACGGCGCTTACTATGCCGGGGATCCCACCTTGAAGGGCGTCCTGCAGCTGGAGAGCATCTGGCGCGGCCTGACGCGGCGTGACGTTTTCCCGGTAAGCTGGCGCACCATGCTGGGATTCATCTGGCGTCGGGATTTCCTGATCCCGCATGACGGCATCCAGAAGCTGATCGATGAGCATCTGCCCTATCGCAATCTGGAGGATGCGAAGCTCCCGCTTCACATCGTTACCACCGACATCGTTTCCGGCGACAGCGTGGTGTTGTCGGAGGGGCCGGCCGCGCAGGCGATCATCGCCTCCACCGCGATCCCCGGCGCCTTCGCGCCGGTCCGCTACAAAGACCGGTATCTGTCCGACGGCGCGATCTCCTCCAACACGCCGATCAGGGTCGCGGTCAAGAAGGGAGCCCGGCGTCTGATTATCTTGCCGACGGGTTACGCCTGTGCAACCCGCACGCCGCCGGTCGGTGCGGTCGCCAACGCGCTGCATGCGCTGACGCTGTTGATCGCCCGGCAGTTGGTGAGCGAATTGGAAGATCTCTCTCCCGACATCGATTACTTCGTGGTGCCGCCATTGTGTCCGCTGGTCGGATCGCCCTACGACTTTTCGCGAACGTCCGATCACATCGAGCGGGCGATCCGAAGCACCGACGCGTGGCTGGCAAAAAATGGCCTCGAGAAGAGCAGAATTCCCGGCGAGATGCGCCCGCATAGCCACTGAAATCCCGGCATCGCCGCACGGCGTACTGCGTCGTGAAGGAATAAATTAGCCTGGCGTCGGGTCTCATTTTCCGAGATGGCGCGAGCGCACTTTCGGTGAAGTTGCCTGGGTCAGGCCGCATTGCACTGCGAAAAGCGGAACGCCCGGCAACGTACCCGGCCATTGAGCGGATTGATCTTGCGCCGGGTGATTCGGTAGCCTCGCGGCTGCCGCTTGTCATATCTGTGACCTTTGCCGTCGATATCGTGTAAAGATTGTTCGGACAATCGAGCTAAAGCGTTTTCAAGCGAAGTGGAGACCGGTTCGCTGTCCAAGAAAACGCGTCAAATCAAGAATCTAGAGCCCCGTTTTGATTCAATCGAAACGGAAAAGGCTCTAGGCTGCGACAACAAGAACAAGACGAATCTGCCTGAGGGGTCCCATGGAAACGCTGCTGCTTCCATTTTCGCCGCGCTTTATCGTACTCACGATTTGCGCCGTCGTCACCGCGCTGCTGCTCGGAATCGGGATCGTCGATCACAAGGCGTTCGATCTGGTTCTGATTCCGCTGGTGATTTTCGGCGCGCTCACCTTGCTCGGCATTCGCGACATCACGCAAAAGAGTCACGCGGTGCTGCGCAATTATCCGATCTCGGCGCATTTGCGGTTCCTGCTCGAAGAGATCAGGCCGGAGATGCGGCAGTACTTCTTCGAGAGCGAGAAGGACGGCATGCCGTTTTCCCGCGACACCCGCGCGGTGATTTACCAGCGCGCGAAGATGGCGCTCGACAAGCGGCCGTTCGGCACCCAGGAAGATGTCTATCGCGAAGGCTATGAATGGATTCACCATTCGGTGGCGCCCAAGGTTCGTGCCAGCGAGAAATTCCGCATCACCGTCGGCGGGCCGGATTGCAAGAAGCCGTATTCGGCATCGGTGTTCAATATCTCGGCCATGAGCTTTGGCGCGCTCAGTCCGAACGCGGTGCGCGCGCTGAACGCGGGCGCGAAGAAGGGTGGTTTTGCCCATGACACCGGCGAAGGCGGTGTCAGCCCGTATCATCGCGAAAAGGGCGGCGACATCATCTGGGAAGTCGGCTCCGGTTATTTCGGTTGCCGCAATCGCGACGGCTCCTTCAATCCGGACGAATTCGCGCGCGTCGCCACCGACGACCAGATCAAGATGGTCGAACTCAAGATCAGCCAGGGCGCCAAGCCCGGCCATGGCGGTGTGCTGCCGGCGGCCAAGGTATCGGAGGAAATTTCGAAGATCAGGGGCGTTCCGATGGGCGAGGACTGTATCTCGCCGGCCTACCACCGGGCATTTTCGACGCCGCTGGAAATGATGGCCTTTATCGGCGAGATGCGCCGGTTGTCCGGGGGCAAGCCGGCAGGGTTCAAGCTTTGCATCGGCCATCCCTGGGAGTTTCTGGCGATCTGCAAGGCGATGCTGCAGACCGGAATCTATCCCGACTTCATCGTGGTCGACGGCAATGAAGGCGGCACCGGCGCCGCGCCGCTCGAATTCATGGACCATATGGGCATGCCGATGCGTGAGGGCGTCAATTTCGTCCATAACGCGCTGATCGGCATCAATGCCCGCGACCGTATCCGCATCGGCGCTTCCGGAAAGATCGCGACCGCCTTCGACCTGGCGCGGGCGATGGCGATCGGCGCCGATTGGTGCAATTCGGCACGCGGCTTCATGTTCGCGCTGGGTTGCATCCAGTCGCTGAGCTGTCACACCGATCGGTGTCCGACTGGCGTGACCACGCAGGATCCTTCGCGCAATCGCGCGCTGGTGGTGCCGCACAAGATCGAGCGGGTTTACAATTATCACCACGCCACGTTGCACGCCTTGGCGGAGCTGGTCGCCGCCGCCGGGCTGGAGCATCCGCAGGAATTGCGGACGATCCACTTCTCGCAGCGCTCCTCGACGACCGAGGTGCAGACGTTCGCGAAGCTCTATCCGTCGCTTCGTCCGGGTGAACTGATCGACGGTACCAGCGATTCACGCTTCCGCGAGGCGTGGGCGATGGCGCGGCCGGAGACGTTCACAGCGGCGGGGTAGGCGCGTCCCCAGCCAGATGTCGTCCCTGCGAAAGCAGGGACCCATAGCCACCGGCCTTCGTAGTTGTGAAAAGCCGTCTGCCACTATGCCAAAAGCGCCGCCGCGGCGTTTGGGTCCCTGCTTTCGCAGGGACGACGACTGAAAGCTAATGCGGATTTTCCAGGCTGAAGGTTTCGGACTGCTCGTCATAGGCAAACAGCTCGGCATAGCGCGCCCACGACACGATGGTCTTGAGCGTCTCATCGGCCTGATCTTCCGCCATATAATCTTCGAGCTCGTTGCGAAAGCGAGCCGCAGGGGCCGAATGCGACGGCCGTTCATCGAGTACCCGGCGGATCAGGCCCATCACCGGGACATGGTTGATGAGATGTTCGGCAAACAGCTTCTTGCGCGCATCGGTTTCGAGATGAGCGAAGCGCTTGCCGGCGTCCGTCAGCATGAGATCGCCTTCGCTCAATTGGGCGAATCTCAGCAATTGCAGGGCTTCGCCGAGGTGAAAGATCTCGTCGGCCTCGAGCTGCAGGTGGCTCGCGAGGACGGGTAGATCGGCGTGTCCGTTGTACGGCGGCGCCGCCAGCGTCTCGATCAGGCCGGAAAGCACGTTGGACGAAACATGATTGAGGATCATGCCGACGCCGGTACCCTGAATGCCCTCGATCGCCGGCGTCCTGACCTCCGGACGCTGCGTCATTCGCGCATAGATGCTGTCGACCAGCTGCCGGAAAGCCGGATCGAGACGATTGCGTGGATGCGGCAGGTCGATCTTGATCTCGGCGGCGACGCGCCCGGGGTTGGACGAAAACACCAGGATGCGGTCGCACATCAGGACCGCCTCCTCGATGTTGTGTGTCACCATCAGCACCGATTTGATCGGCAGCCGGCCTTCGATCCAAAGATCGATCAGGTCGGTACGCAATGTCTCGGCGGTCAGTACGTCGAGCGCCGAAAACGGCTCGTCCATCAGGAGCAGGTCCGGATGCACGACCAGGGCGCGGGCAAATCCGACGCGCTGGCGCATGCCGCCCGACAATTCCTTGGGATAGGCGGATTCAAATCCGTCGAGACCGATCAGGTCGATCGCCGCGAGCGCCCGCGTGCGGCGTTCGGTGCTCTCAACGCCGAGCGCCTCCAGGCCCAGTTCGACGTTCTGCAACACCGTCAGCCATGGGAACAGGGCGAAGGATTGAAACACCATGGAGACGCCGTTCGGCGGTCCGACGATGGTCTCGCCACGGCATTTGGCGTCGCCCGAGGAGGGCGCGATCAGGCCGGCGATGATACGCAGCAGCGTCGATTTGCCCGAACCGGACCGGCCGAGCAGGCCGACGATTTCGCCGGAATGGATCGTCAGATCGACTTTTTCGAGGACCAGAAGTTCCTCGCCGCTGCCTTTCGCAAATGACCGGCAGACGCTGCGCATTTCGAGCAGGTTGGTCTGTGTGGTTGGATCGAGCATGATTATTCCTTGCGAATCATCCAAGCCGAAGACGCCGCTCGCCGAAGGCGTAGAGCGGTCTCCAGAGCAGCCGGTTGAACAGCGTTACCAGTATGCACATGACGGTGATGCCGAGCACGACCCGGGGGAAATCGCCGGCCTCCGTCGCATTGGCTATATAGGCGCCGAGCCCGCTGGCGGTCAGGTGGGTATCGCCCCAACTCGCCACTTCCGCGACGATGGAAGCGTTCCACGACCCGCCCGAGGCGGTGATGGCGCCGGTGACGTAATAGGGGAAAATGCCGGGCAGGATGACCTTGACCCACCACCGCCACCCCCCGAGGTGGAAGCTGCCCGCGGCCTCGCGAAGATCGGTCGGAAACGCGCTGGCGCCGGCGATAACATTGAACAGGATGTACCATTGGGTGCCCAGGATCATCAGCGGGCTGAGCCAGATGTTCGGGTCGAGGCTGTAGCGCACGATGATCACCACGAACACCGGAAAGGCCAGGTTCGCAGGGAACGCGGCGAGGAATTGCGCCAGCGGCTGGATGCGCTCGGCCAATTTGGGCCGAAGTCCGATCCAGACCCCAATGGGCACCCATATCAGCGTTGCCAGCGTGATCAGCACGATGACGCGTGCCAGTGTCATGAAGCCGTATCCCGCCGCGGCGAAGACGTCTGACGGGCTCAATGTCGCCGAGAGATATTGATAGGCCCTCCAGGCGGCGTAGCCGGTGCTTGCGAGGATGAGCGCGAGCCACAGCGCATCGATCACCCGCGACGGCTGACCAAGCCGCAGGGGTATCTTCAGATTGCCCGGGATGGAGAGATGCAGGTTCGAGATGACCTTGTTCAGCGCGGCAAACGGATAGGTCAGCGCCCGCAGCGCCCGGGTGCGGCGGAACAGATCGAGCATCCAGGATGACGGCGCGGTCGCGGCAGCGGTCTCCTCGAACCGGAACTTGTCGGCCCAGGCCACGACGGGGCGAAACAGCAATTGGTCGTAGGCGATGATCACCAGCAGCATGGTCAGGATGGCGTAGCCGATCGCCGGCAGGTTCTGCTTTTGGATGCCGAGCGCGACATAGGAGCCGATGCCGGGCAGGGTGACGGTGGTGTTGCCGACGGTGATCGCCTCCGACGCCACCACGAAGAACCAGCCGCCGGACATCGACATCATCGTGTTCCAGATCAGGCCCGGCATGGCGAAGGGAACGTCAAGCCGCCAGAAGCGCTGCCATCCGCTGAGATGAAAACTCTGCGAGGCTTCTTCCAGATCCTTCGGCACGTTGCGGATCGACTGGTACATGCTGAAGGTCATGTTCCAGGCCTGGCTGGTGAAGATCGCGAACACGCAGGCGAGTTCGGCGCCGAACACCTGGCCGGGAAATAGGTTCAGGAAGAAAACCACGGTGAAGGTGAGAAAGCCGAGGATCGGCACCGATTGCAGAATATCGAGCAGCGGGATCAGCACCATCTCGGCGCGCCGGCTCTTGGCGGCCAAGGCCGCGTAGATGAAGGTGAAAATGATCGAGCAGACGATGGCAAGCAGCATCCGCATGGTCGTGCGCAACGCGTAGATCGGCAGATTGCTTGGATCGAGCGATACCGGCGAGGCGTCGAGCGAAGACAAGGGAAGGGCGGTCTGCTCGCCGCCATAGACGATCAGCACCATGGCGCCGACCACGAGCACCAGCGCGACGCCGTCCCAGATGTTCGGACGCAGCGCCTGCCCCAGTCTTGGTGTCAGAATATCGTCAAGCGTCATGGCGCCGCCTTGCTCGAACCCGCTGGGGACGATCGGCCTGTGAAAATCGAGACCCGTCCCTCGTCAGCGATGGTGGCGGGGCTTGTTTGTAAAGAGCGAAGAGTCGGCAGTGGGGTAAGCTAGCCACTAACCCCCGAGACCAGCGACGGATCGCTCTTCAATTCTTCAATGCAGAATCTCTTAGCGGACATCAATAGCTCTTGGTCACATTTTAGGCTTGCCAAGCCCCCCGGAGTCACCTTCAGGCGATCGTATGATGGTTTTATTACGAGCTTATCTTGCAGCGTCTGTATCTCGACGGCGATGAGCGCCGTGCCTGCACTTTTATTCCCGATTGGAGGACAAAATTGCAGAAATAAATGGGATGAAATCGCTCACGCCAAGCCTCTATTCAATGGTGCTTTCCATCGAGGTCTTGCGCGAGCGTGCGATATATCCTGACAAGCTTGCTGTGGGCGCTGACCGCGCTTGCTGCTGTGAACGCCCACGCGGAAGGCTGCCCGACCGCGAAGGACGAAATCGCGACTGACCGCCCGGATGTCACGAATTCCAGTCTCGTCGTGCCCACCGGCAGCCTTCAGAATGAGAACGGGGTCAATTTCAGCGCTCGCGACGGCGGCCGAACGATAGACGGCCCCAATTCCAGATGGCGGCTGGGCATAGCCCCTTGCCTCGAATTGCTGGTGGACCTGCCGACGTACTTCGCCAGCATCAAGGCGCCCGGAAACTCCGGATTTTCGGATGTGATGCCGGCCGTCAAATGGCAGGTCAGCCCGATACCGGGCAAGTTCGATGTGTCCGTGGTGTTCGGCGCCGCGGCGCCCAGCGGGGCGGTCAAGATCGCCGGTCGCGGCGTGCAGCCCTATCTGCAAATGCCGTGGTCATCGGAATTGCACGATGGCTGGGGCTTGAGCGGCATGCTGACGGAGTTCTTCCGGCCCCTGGATCCGATCTCCAGGCGCATCACCGAAACGACCTTTGTCGTCGAAAAGAAAGTGAACGGGAAAGCGAGCCTGTTTGTCGAATATGTCGGGGACTATCCGATCAATGCTGGGCCGAGCCAGCTCATCAATTCGGGAGCGGTGTATCGCCTGAGCCCGACTCAACAGGTCGATTTCCACGTCGCTTTCGGGCTCAACCACAACGCTCCGAGCTACATCGTGGGTGTGGGATATTCATTCCGTATCGACGGTTTGTTCGCGAGCCCGCAGAGATAATGCACGCTCAGAATTCGCCGTGCAACCGGCCTGAGAAGACCGAGACCGGCCCTCGATCGGCGTTATAGGCGGGGTTTACGAACAGTTGATAGTCGGCGGTGAGAGTGACGTTCTTGCTCAGCGAATAAGCGTAATAAGTCTCGAAAATCTGTTCGGGCTGGTAGTTAAGCCGGCCGTCGCCGATCACGAGACCGAGGCCGCCGGCTGCGAGGAAATCGCGGTGTGCGGCAGACAGGCCGTTGATGACGCCACCCACGCCGATCGTGTCGCTGGGGCGTCCCCAATAGCTGCCTTTGATCGAAAAGCCGCCCGACAGGCTGCGGTCGATATCGGTAAACGACAGGATTTGGTTTCGGCCGTCGTTCCAACTCGCGCGCGCAAACAGCCCGACGTCCTTGGCAATCTGCTGCTCGAGATTAGCGTAGAAGCCGTATTTGGGATTGGTGTGCTGAATGCTCGTCATCACCGCGTTGATGTCGAGCGCCGGATCGGCAGCTTCAATCGCCAGCGCCTCTCGATAGTTGCCGGTGTTGCCCTGATTTCCGAAAGCGCCCAGCCGAAGCTTGCCGGGCTGGTCGAAGATCGTGTGGCGCTCTTCGAACTCGGCGACCATGCCGCCGGTCTTGAAGTTTAGTACGTCGCTGTTGGGCGCGGAGGGTACCTCCACCAGGGCCGCGCGCACAGCCCAATCCTTGCGGTTGAGTTCGACCATCGCACCGCGTGTGTAGCCCGGCAGATCGGCGGGGAAATCGTAGGCGCCGGACGACCATATCGCCCAGTTCATGAAATCTGCGCGCGGGTCTTTGGCGTAGGAGTTGCCGTCGAAAAAGTCTCCGACCGCAAATCGACCAACGATGAGGGTGACGCGGTCGATATCGCGTTTGCCCGCCAATTGATTGGGACCGTCAGGGACGTCTTCCTGTTCACCGCCAAGACCGAAGCTCTGCCTGATGTAATAGCGCTGGGGGCGAATTTTGGGAAACGCCGCGCCCGCCTTCTGCGCCTCGCCGTTTGGAAAACTGGCCAAGCCGACCGTGCCGTTGAGCCCGAAGCCCTGTGCAAGCTCCGGGTCGAAATAGAACTCGCCGCCCTGCCAGAGCTTGACGCCAAGAAAGGCCGTCGTCGTCCATGTCTGCTGAAGCTGGCCACCACCAGGCAGACTGTTCGTGCCGGCATAGGGCGAGCGGAAGGCCGGATAGGCCTGCGGAATGAAAGTAGTTTGTGCGTGGACGTTCCAGATATCCGATTCCGGCAATGCGGTGTGGGCGTTGGCCGCAACCGGTGCGCTCCATGGCATGTCGCCAAACCGGTAGTTCAGGCCGACTTTGAGCAAATCGATGCGGGGATCGACGTTGATGCCCTGCAATCCGAAGACGCTCAAATCGTAAAACTGCCGCGACAGCTCGATATGGTCGTATTCGAGCTTGGCGCTCCAGTTTCCGCTCACGGCATATTCCAAGCCGAGGCCTGCGGTCCAGCCGGGCTGGTAATGTCCCACGGAGGAGATGACGGTACTGGTATTCTGCGGATCCTGGTTGATGTTGACGTGGGTGTGTCCCCAGGCGAAGCCACCGGTCGCATAGGGCATCCACTTGCCGAATGCGTATCCGACCCGGCCGCGCAACGTGCCGACATAATCGAGCGCCGTATTAAACGGCGCCCGCGTTAGCGCGGGGGCATCCGTCGGACTCGTGAAGGATGCGTCGGCCTCGACGCCAAGCACGAGATGGTTCGCCAACTGCCGATTATATCCGATCTGGAAGCCGCCGATCAGGCCGGTAGGGGAGTGCGGAAAGAGTACGCCCTGCTCGGGCAGCGGATTGGTGCCGGGGCCGAAGCTGGCGTCGCCATAACCAAAATGACCGCCCACATAAAACCCGGTCCAATCATAGATGGCCGCGCGAACCGGCGCCTTAAGTGGCAGATCGGCCGCGCGCGCCGCACTCCCGGCCGCGAGCAGGCCCAGTCCGACGCCGACCAGGATGCATTCCCCGGACCGGAAACGGCGGTTCGACTGCATCGCAAGCATTCCGGAAAACTCTTTCGTCATTACTGCAATGATGCAGGGAACGCGTCGGGAGTGCTGGCTCCCTCAGTAAACGACTAAAATAGAGGGTTGGCTTCATCTTTCCCAGTATGGCAAGCCGCGTCTATTTGGAAGGAAGAATAGGTCTAGTGGCACCAGATGACATCACTAAGTGACGCGCCTGCAACACTAGTACCCGCTTTCCGATTTGAAGTTCTTGTTCGAGTTTGCCGCGGGTGATGCAGGAACTTCAAATCGACGGCACTAGGCGAGGGTCAGCCATTTGAAGAACCGGCGTGCTGAACCTCGACCGTAACATGCGACAGGTCGGCGAATTTCGCCAATCTCTGCCGGTAATGCGCAGGCTCGCGCATCCCTGACGTCGCCACCGAGACGATAGCGCCGAGATGCCCGGGCCCAAGCCGCCAAAGGTGCAGGTCGGTGACCCGGTCGCCCTCGCTTTCGATCGCATGACGCACTTTCTCCGCCATGCGCGGATCCGGCGTTCGATCGAGCAGGATGCTGCCGGTATCGCGCAGCAGCCCGATTGACCAATTGGCGATGACCAGCGCGCCGATGAAGCCCGCCAACGGGTCCATCCAGAGCCAGCCGAACGCGCGCGCCAGCAGCAATCCAGCAATGACCAGGATCGAAACGGCGGCGTCCGCCATGACGTGGATGACGGCGGCCCGCATATTGTTGTCGCGGTGATGCAAGCCATCGCCGTGATCGTGCTCTTCGTATTCCAGTTCGCGCATTTCGGCCGCGCCCGAGCGCATCAGGCGAACCCTGGCGAGAAAAGCATGCGGCTCCGGAATCTCCTCGCGCGATTGCAGGTATCCGTCGCTAGCCTCGAACGAAAACAGCTTTCGGCTGCCGTTCGGCCGGATGGTTTCGATGCCGAAATCGGAGGCCGTTGGCAACGCGCCGCTATCAGCCCGGACGCGAAACCGCGGCGGCAATTTGTCCTCGAAGATTTCGATTTCCAGGGTGCTGTGGTCCAACTCAACACGGCGAGGCACTTCACCGTGAGGATGCTCGTGACCATGTGAGTGGCCGCGGCTTTGATGATGGCCGCCGGCCAACAGCCAGGCGCTGGCGATGTTGACCAAGAGACCCAGCACCGCAATCGGGATCGCCTCGTTGAAGCTGATGGAAACGGGGCTGAGAAAGCGCGACACCGCCTCATAGCCGATCAAGAGCGCGATCATCGCCAGTACGATCGCGCTGGAATAGCCCGCCAGATCGCCAAATTTGCCGGTGCCGAACGTGAAACTGCGATCGCCGGCATATTTGCGCGCATAGCTATAGGCGAGCGCGGCGAGCAGCAGCGCGCCGGCATGCGTCGACATGTGCAGGCCGTCGGCAATCAAGGCGAGCGAGCCGAACAAGGCTCCGCCGATGATCTCCGCGATCATCATGATGGTGCAGAGGGCGATCACCGCCCAGGTGCGCCGCTCGGCTCGGTCGTGGTCCTTGCCCAGAAACACGTGATCGTGCGGCGGGAACTGAAAGATCGAGTCGCTGTCGCTCATGGGCGTCTCACTTCAGATAGGTATGGACCACATCGATCAATTGGTCCGCGGCGTCAGCATTGAGCGCGCCGGGATTCCTTTCGGGGTCGACGAGGTGGGTGCGGATGTGGTCCTCGACCACCTCGGCCATCAGGCCGGCGACGCTGCCGCGGATGCCGGCGATCATATGCATGACGCGCTCGCATTCCACCTCGTCGGTCAGGGCGCGCTCGATCGCCTCCACCTGGCCACGGATGCGTCCAACGCGGGCCAATAGCTTCTTTTTCTCTTTGATCACGTGAGTCATGCGGCGAATATAGGATACCCCCCTATCCTATGTAAAGCCAGCCGGCCGCAGGGCACGGCAAAATCGACCCGAAAAAGTTGACCCGCCCGGGGGGACAACCGGGCGGGTCGGGTACGGCACGGGGTGGATGAGGCGCCCGTGCCGGACGCGGGATCCACGATGAGAGCGTTCTGATCGAAGCCTGCCGCGCGGCGGGTGCGCGCTAGCCCCGCTCAGTAATTGCAGGAGCGAACGCGGCCGAGGTAATTGCCGTAGGCGTCGAACTGGCGCACCCAGCCGCAGCGGCGATAGCCGTCATCATAATAGCCTTCATTGGCGGCGATGGCGCTGCCGACAATCGCGGCGCCGACGATGCCGGCTCCGATGCCCCAGCCCAACCCGAACGGCCTGGCTTGTGCCTGGGTGGTGGTTGCGACGGTGCCAGTGAGGACAAGCGTGGCAAGCGCAAGCGCGGCAATTTTGGTCTTGGTCGACATGAGAAACTCCATCCGGTTTGAGGCGGCACTTCTTCGTCCGCATGCCAGTTGGACGGCGCCTATTCGAATCCGGTTCGAAGGCTACCCATTAAATCCCGGTAAGGTTGGCCTGGCAGGGATTATGGATGGTTAATTGGATGGCCGTCAGATCTTTGGGGCATTCGACAGCAATTGCGGATCGAATTTATCGACATCCGCAAGCAGCTCGCAGAACGCACGCGCGCCCTGATCGATCAGGCGCTCGCCTTTTTCCGCCGACGCTTGCGTCGCATCGCCGGCGGCACCGCTTGGGTGAAGGTCCTGGGCTTGCCAGGCGAACGGCGCCGGGCGGCGCGTGGAGAGCCAGCGATAATCCTTTGCCATCGCTATGCCTGAGGAACGAAAATCGGCGACCGCCTCAAGGCGCACATGCTGGCCATATCGCGCCAGCATGATCGATGTCTCGGCAGCCCCGCCATGAATGCCGTGATCGATTTCTTCCGCGGAGAATAAGCCCTCGGCGTTACCTAAGCGGGACCAGGCGGTGGTGACGACGAGGAGCCCATGTTGCGCGCGCAGGTCCTGCGCCACGAGGCTCATGGCGGCACTGTTGCCGCCGTGGCTCGTGACCATGACCAGCTTTTTCACGCCAGCGCGCGCGGCGGATTGGCCGAGCGAAAACCAGCTCTTCAGTGCCACGTCCGTCGGCTGGGTCAGCGTGCCCGGATAGTCGATATGCTCGGTGGAAATCCCGACCGGCTGAACGGGAAGGAAGGTCACGGGTGCCGCGGGGGAAAGCAGCTCGCGCACCCGCGCCAGATAGGCCTGCGCAATCATCACGTCGGTGCCAACCGGTAAATGCGGCCCGTGCTGCTCGGTGGCCGCCAGCGGCAGCACCGCAATCCATCGCTCCACTCCCACGCCTGCAAAATCAGGCCAATGGATGTCGGTCCAATCGCGGGGAGGGATGGTGGAAGTCATCGAGCGGGTTGTTTCATTCGACGGATTTGCAAGATAGTTTGAACGGGCTACGAGGGACGCCATCCGCGTCCAATATCCCCTATCATGGGCCAAAATGATCTACGGAGTCCAATCATGAACCCGGCCCTTTTGCCGCGAGCGTTAACGGCCATCCTGGTGGTCGCGTTGATGGGCCTGTCGCCGGGGCGCGCCCAGACCACCCTCGACAAGGTGTCGTTCGGGACCAATTGGGTGGCCGAGGCCGAGCATGGCGGATTTTTCCAGGCCCTGGCTGACGGCACCTATAAGAAATACGGACTCGATGTCAGAATCGTGCCGGGCGGACCGAATGACAACAATCGTATGCTCCTGATCGCCGGCAAGCTCGATTTCTTCATGGCCGCCAACACCCTGATGTCGTTCGATGCGGTCGCCAACAACGTGCCGGTGGTCACGGTTGCGGCCATCTTCCAGAAAGACCCGCAGGTTCTGCTGACCCATCCGGAATCCAAGATCACCAAGCTCGAGGGCCTCAAGCCATTGACGCTGTTCGTCTCCAAGGAAGGCATTTCAAGCTATTTTCAATGGCTGAAATCCGAATATGGTTTCAGTGAGGAAAAGGTCCGGCCGTACACTTTCAACCCGCAACCGTTCATCGCCGACAAGCAAAGCGCAATGCAGGGCTATGTCACCTCGGAGCCCTACGCGATCGAAAAGAGCGCCCGATTCAAGCCGGGCGTCATCCTGCTCGCGGATTACGGTTTCAACACCTATTCGACCTTGATCGAGACGCGCGCCGACCTGATCGACAAGAAGCCGGATCTGGTCCAGCGGTTTGTCGATGCGTCCCTGGTCGGCTGGTACAACTATCTGTACCATGACAACTCGGCCGCCAATGCGATGATCAAGAAACTCAATCCGGAGATGACCGACGAGTTGATCGCCTACTCCATCGCCAGGATGAAGGAATATGGAATCGTCGATTCCGGCGATGCGCTCCGCGACGGCATCGGCGCCATGACCGACGCCCGGATGGCGAGTTTTTTCGACAAGATGGTTCGCGCCCGCGTCGTCCGCTCCGATATCGACTATCGCAAGGCCTACACGCTTCGCTTCATCAACAAGGGTGTCGGGCTGAACCTGCGGCCCAAGAACTAGGACGCCGGTTCATGACCGGCCCCGCACCCTTGCACGAAACGGGCTCCGATCCGGCCGGCCTTGCGGTCAGCCTGCGCGGCGTCACCAAGGTCTATGACAGCGGCGTGAATGCGCTCGGGCCGATGGACCTTGAAGTGCGCAAGGGCGAGTTCGTGGCCCTGCTGGGGCCGTCCGGCTGCGGCAAATCGACCGCGCTGCGCCTGATCGCCGGTCTGAGTGCGCCGACCTCCGGCACCGTCCGCGTCGCCCGGCCGGCCGTCGAGGTGAGCGGTGGGCATCCCGTCGGCTTTGTGTTTCAGGAGCCGACCCTGATGCCGTGGACCAGTGTGCGCGAGAACGTCCACCTGCCGTTGAAGCTGGCGCATGTAGCTGCGAGCGAGGCCGATGCCCGCATCGATGCGGCCCTGGCGCAAATGGGGCTTGCCGAATTTGCCGACGCCTACCCCCGCGAATTGTCCGGCGGCATGAAGATGCGGGTCTCGCTGGCCCGCGCATTGGTGACCGACCCGGACATCCTCTTGATGGATGAACCCTTCGCGGCACTCGATGAGATCACCCGTTTCCGGCTCAACAATGATCTGCTCGCGCTGTGGCGCAATCTGCGCAAGACCGTCATCTTCGTCACGCATTCGGTGTTCGAGTCGGTGTATTTGTCGCAGCGGGTGATCGTGATGACGTCACGGCCGGGACGAATCGGCGCCGAACTCGCCATCCAAACCACCGAGCCGCGGGGCGAGGAATTCCGTACCTCGGTCGACTATGCCGGTTATTGCCGCGAGGTCTCGAAAGCGCTGGCGCCGTCCTATCCCGGAAAGTCCGACCCATGAGTTCGCTGCAACCCCCGCTCATGGCTCCCGGTCAGGCAACGCCCGAAAAAAGCGCCTTGCGTCTTGTCCGTGTGTTGCTGCCCGTCGCGGTGCTCGCGCTCGGTATCGCGACGTGGGAACTCGTGGTGCAGCTCTACAACATCCCGCCTTACGTGCTGCCCGGACCGTCGGCGGTGTTCGTGACACTCGTTGCGGACTGGGGCGTGCTGTCGCAGTCGCTGCTCACTACGCTTCTGACCACGCTCGAAGGCTTCGCGGCGGCGGCGATCGGCGGCGTGGCGCTGGCGCTATTGTTCAATCAATCGAAATGGCTGGAATATTCACTATTTCCCTATGCCGTGATCCTGCAGGTCACCCCGGTGATCGCGATCGCGCCGCTGCTTCTGATTTATTTGCCGCAGCAAACCGCCGTCATTGTCTGCGCCTGGATCGTGGGTTTCTTTCCGGTGCTGTCCAACACCACGCTCGGACTGAATTCGGTCGACCGCAATCTGGCCGGCCTGTTCCAGCTTTACGGCGCGTCGCGGCTGCAGACCCTGCGGTATCTTAAATTGCCGGCCGCGCTGCCCTTCATCCTCGGCGGATTGCGGATCGCGGGCGGCCTGTCCTTGATCGGCGCGGTGGTGGCCGAAATTGCGGCGGGCTCCGCCGGCGCGGGGTCGGGCCTCGCCTATCGAATCGCGGAATCCGGCTATCGTCTCAACATTCCCAGAATGTTCGCAGCACTGCTGTTGCTCTCCGCCGCCGGAATTGTCATTTATGGGCTGCTGGCGCTAACCTCGCACCTGGTGTTGCGGCGCTGGCACGAGAGCGCGCTTGGAAAGGAAAACTGATGGTGGGCGGAAATATTTCATCGGAGAAGATCGACTTGCTGATCTACGGGCCGAACAAGCCCATCGTCGACAAGGGCTTTTCCGACCAATTCGTCCTGCATCCATTTGAGAGCCGGGCCGACCTTGACCGGTTGAATCCGGCGGTCGCTGCGAAAATCCGCGGCGCCGCGGTCACCTACTCGACGGTCCGGTGCGACGGCGTCATGATGGCGCTGTTGCCGAAGCTCGAAATCGTCGCTTCCTTCGGCGTCGGCTACGACCATGTCGAAGCCAATTACGCGCGCGAGCATAACATTGTCGTGACCAATACGCCGGACGTCCTGACCGAGGAGGTCGCCGACGTCGCGATGGGCCTGTTGATCGCGACCTTGCGCGAATTCGTCAAGGCCGACCGCTATTTGCGCTCCGGCCTTTGGTTGACTCAGCAATTTCCCTTGAGTGTCGGCTCGCTCAGGGATCGCAAGGTCGGGATCGTCGGCATGGGCCGGATCGGCCAGGCGATCGGACGCAGGCTCGATGCCTCCCGCGTCCCCGTGGTCTATCATTCGCGCAATCCTGCCAATGGCGTGAGCTACAAGCACTATCCCGATCTGATCGAAATGGCGAAGGCGGTCGACACGCTCGTGGTGATCGTTCCCGGGGGTCCGGCGACGGCGAAGATGGTCAACGCCGAGGTCCTCAAGGCGTTGGGGCCGCGGGGCGTCATCATCAACGTGGCGCGCGGCTCGGTCGTCGATGAAGAGGCGATGGTCGCCGCCTTGAAGTCGGGCACCATCCTGGCCGCGGGGCTCGACGTGTTCGCCAACGAACCGAACGTGCCGGAAGAATTGCGCGCGATGCAGAACGTGGTGCTGCTGCCGCATATCGGCTCGGCCTCGGTGGTGACCCGCAATGCCATGGATCAATTGGTGGTCGACAATCTGAAGGCCTGGTTCGCCGGCAAGGGGCCGTTGACCGCGATTGCGGAAACCCCTGTAAAGGGCCGCTGATGCGAATCGGCGCGGCAATCGCGGTCGCGGCGCTTGTGGCGTCGCTGGTCTGCGGGCCGCAGGCTTTTGCGCAGGATGCCGCGACCCTGAAGAAGGAAATGGTCGGCCAATGGGAGCTCTCGACCACCGAGCGCAGCAAGACCTGCGTCGTCACGCTGAAAGGCGATGCGACGCCGCAAGGCCTCAGGCTTGAGCTGGAGCCAGCTTGCGCCAAGGCGCTGCCCTTCACCAAGGAGATCACCGCTTGGAACGTCAAGGGGCTTGATATCGTGCGATTGCAGGATGCCTTCGGTCAGCCGGTGATCGACTTTACCGAAGTCGAAAGCGGAATTTTTGAAGGCCTTCGGCAAGGCGAGGGCATCTATATCCTGCAAAACCTCGCCGCCGCCCGCTCGCTCGCCAAATCGATGGACCAGATGATCGGCGATTGGGCGATGGTGCGCGGCAATGGTCAGACGGTCTGCGGCCTGACCCTGACCAATACCGAGGCGACGCCGGATAATTTCCAGGTCTATCTGAAGCCGCGCTGCGATCCCGCGGTCACGGCATTTGCGCCGACCGCATGGCGGCTGGAGCGCGGTGAACTGCTGCTGATGTCGGCGAATGGCGAGGTCTGGCGCTTCCAGGCCGACGACAATGCGCAGTGGCGGCGGGTGCCCGACAGCGCCGATCCCTTGATCATGCTGCGGCAATGATTTGCCAGCCGTTGACAGGTGGGTCCTCTGCCCCGAACGGGGACGTCGAATCCCGCGGCTCGACACATCTAATTGTATCGCCTCCGTTTTTCAGACTCGTCCCGGGTCTGGAGCATCGTCAGATTATGTCAGCTTCAGCACCAGCAATATCTTGCCAGGCACTCTACTTGAGGCTATGTTGCAACGTAGAACATGAGGTGAGTGCCATGCGTGAGATCACCGTCCGGGAGGCAAATCAGAATTTTTCACAAGTGATCGCCGCTGCTGAACGCGGGGAAACCGTTGTCGTCACCAAGAATGGCAACCCTGTTGCCAAAATCACGCCGCTATTAAAAGACCGCACCCGCGATCCCGAGTGGCGGGCCAGCTTCGCGGCGCTCAAGAAAAGCCTGCGATCGAAGCGCGGTTCGGGTTACCGTGTTGGGACCGTCACGGAGGACGACAAATACGGTAACGACGCTGCATGATCCGTGTCGCGATCGACAGCAATATTCTCATCTATGCCGAACTTGAGCCCGATTCGGAAAAAGGGACACGTTCCGCGGAACTGATCCTGCGGGCCGCACGGGATGGCGTCATATCGGTGCAAGTACTCGGAGAATTTCTTCGATTCGTTCAGCGCCGTGTGCCGGGCTCGTTTGAGGATGCCATCCGGCAAGCATTGCTCTACCAGTCCGTGTTCGTGACACCGCCGACGACCGAGGCCATCATCAACAGAGCCTCCGAAATGGCGCTCGCCCATCGTATGCAACTACGGGATTGCGTGGTGTGTACGGCGTCGGCGCAAGCCGGTGCGCGGGTGCTGTTAACAGAAGACATGCAAGACGGTCGGATCATCGATGGCCTGCACCTTATGAACCCATTCGTCGCTGCAAACGCCAAACAGATCGATGATATATTTACTGGGTGAAATGGATCGGCATAGAAGGGCGGTCCGGCGCTTCCAGGCCGACGACAACGCGCAGTGGCGGCGGGTGCCCGACAGCGCCGATCCCTTGATCATGCTGCGGCAATAATCCCGCACGGTTACCTCGTCCGGGAGATTGCTCAGCGCCAGGCGAGATCGATAAAGGCAGCAAACGCGATGTGCCACAGGGCTAACGGTGCACCCAGAGCAACCCAAAGCCCCCGCTTTCCCTGAACCGCGATAGCGCCGATGACGATGGCGCACCAAAGGCCCGATACCCAATAGCTCCAAACCATGGGAGCCGTGAAGGGAACAGCCCAGGCGATCGCTGCGACCGCCAGCGAAACTGCAAAGACAATCAGCGGTGTGCTTATCATCGGGACCAGACTATCGGAGACCACGCAAGTGTGTCCATTGTAGCCGATCATAACGTTATCCGGGCTACGCCGGGCTGGTCGGTCGCAGCGTGAGCCTTCGCGACCCTCCCACGGCTCGCCCTGGCATATGCCAGATCACCGGTTTCCGGATCTCTATTCCCATCCTGTTGTCACGTTTCAGCCGTCTGGCGTGTCTTGTACGCAGGGAGGCTGATCAGGAGGTTTGTATGAACGCGATAAAGACGACCGGAAACGATGGTGCTTACGATGTTGTGATTTTGGGCGCCGGCTATGCCGGGCTGATGGCGGCCCTGCGACTTTGTCAAAAAAAGCAGCAATTGCGTATCGCGCTCGTCAATCGATCCGATCAATTCCTGGAGCGTGTCAGGCTTCAGGAAAGCATCGTGGCTCCGGTCGCGCCGCGGATACCGTCGATTGCGGCGTTTGTTGCCGGCACCAACATCGAGTTCATCCGCGGCAGTGTGACTTCGCTCGATGCGGAGCAGCGGCTCATTCGAATCGACGCGGACACGCAAGAGCTGGTGATCGCCTTCGATCAAGCCATCTATGCGCTCGGTTCGCATATCGACGTCGACGATATTGCGGGCGCCAGCGAGCACGCCTATCGGCTCGAACCCGGCGATGGCCCGCGTTCCGCCGCGGCGCTGCGATCGAGGCTGCGGGACAACGCCGGTAAACCGTTGCGCGTCGTCACCGTCGGCGGCGCCGAGACCGGCACTGAAGTCGCGGGCGAAATCAAGACCGCGTGGCCGAACGTGGAGATGACGATCATCAGCCGGTCGCGATGCGGCGACTTCAAGGGCGTGCGCGTGGAAAAAGCGGTGCGCACTGGGCTGGAACGATTGGGCGTCAGATTGGTCGATGGTGAGGCCGTCACCGAGGTGCGCCCGACCGAAGTCGCGACCGATGCGGGCCGATCAATTGCGTGTGACATCTGTGTCTGGTCGGGCGGGCTGCGCTCGTCGCCGGTCGCCGGCCGCGCCCGACTTGCGACCGACCCGCAGGGACGGATCTGGGTCGACCCCAACCTGCGCTCGATTTCTCACGCGCACATCCTGGCAATCGGCGACGCCGCTTATCCGGTCGCTCCGACCGGCGCGCCGTACCGGATGTCGGCATTCGTCGCCATCGTGTCGGGCGCTCACGCCGCCGACGTCATCCAGGCGCAGAAGGCAAGGCGCGAACTGCAGCCTTTCAGCTTCTCAACCTTCGGCCAGGGCGTTGCCATCGGCCGCGGCGGGGTAGGATTTCTGAGCCATCCGGACGACAAGCAGAGCCTGTTCATCCTCACCGGCCGACCCGCCCGCCATGTCCGCAATTTCTTCGTGTGGTTTATCGCCTATACGCTAAGACTCGAGCGCAAAATGCCGGGTTTCTTCTTCTGGCCGGGACGACGGCGCGTATCATGGCGCCAGGCGAACGACGCGATACACAGCGTGAGAAGACAGCCCACTCGGTCTCGGTGGCGTGACGCTCGATCGCGCCTCGCCATCTCGGTGAAGCGGAAATCCCTGCTGCACGCGAGCTGACCGAGCGCGCATCGCCCTTTGGAACGGAGGCGCGGCTGGCAAAGGTTGCGCAGCCCTCCGCCGACAATTGACGGGCCGGTGCGGCGAGTTACATTCGGATCGCAATTTCCGGGGAGGGTGAGCCCGACAACGGCTCCCGATGAGGTGCGCATGAAAACCGCTTGGAGAGGAGCGCTGAATCCATTGCTTCTGGCGGTGCTGATCTTTGGCGGCGTCGCCCATGCCCAGGATACGACGGAGTCCGACTGGCCGACCCGGCAATGGCAGACGTCGACGCCTGAAGCGCAGGGCATGGATTCGGCGGCGCTTGCCAGGCTGATTGACTTTGGCACCAGCCGCAGCTTCGACAGCCTCTTGATCGCGCGACACGGGACAATCGTCCTCGATGCCTACTACGCTCCCTACACCGCGGATATTCCCCACGCCGTCAATTCCATCACCAAGGCGGTGATCGGAACGTTGACGGCGATTACCTATAAAGACGGTTTGCTGGATAGCCTGAACCATCCGGCGCTGAAGTTTTTTGGTGACCGAAACCTCGTCACTGTCGATGACAGGAAACGAGCCATAACGGTTCAGCACCTGCTGGATATGACCTCGGGGATCGACTGGAAGGAACCGCTGGGCGGGCGGCCAGACGCGGCGATCGAAATGGGGCGCAGCCCCGATTGGATAAAGTTCGTTCTCGATCGACCGATGTCGAACGCGCCGGGTGAAGTCTTCAACTACAACAGCGGCAATACGCATTTGCTTTCCGCCATCCTTGCCAAGCTCACGGGAATGAACGCCGGGGACTATGCGAAGGCGAGGCTTTTCGGCCCGCTCGGGATCACCGTGTCAAATTGGCGGCGCGATCCCCAAGGCGTCACCATCGGCGGGTTCGGTCTGGCCCTGCTGCCGCGTGATATGGCCAAGATCGGCTATCTTTATTTGCGTGACGGCGAGTGGGAGGGCAACGCGCTGCTTCCGCCGGCCTGGGTCGACCGGACCACCCACGCCACCATCGACATGCACGCATCCTTTGAGCCGGAATTGCGCTATTCCAATTTGTTCTGGGCTCTCCCCGACCGGCGCGTCTACATGGCGGTCGGATATCATGGCCAGCTCATCATGGTTTTTCCGGAGCTCGACATCGTCGCGGTAACGACGGCCAGGGACTATTGTCCTGTGGGCAAGCTGGCCGGGTACATTTCGGGTGCGGTCAAGTCCGCAACAGCCTTGCCGCCGAACCCCACGGGCGCAAATCTGCTGGCCAATGCCGTTCTCAACGTCTCGACCGAAAAGCCGAGCGAGGTTGGCGCGACCCCCGAGATCGCGTCCGCGGTCTCGGGAAAGAACTATAAATTTTCCGCCAATGCGCTGAACGTGAAATCGCTTTCGCTGAGCTTGACGGATCCGCAACCGCATTTTGAGCTGGAGGTATTTGCCCCGTCGTTCAGGGTCGGCGGGCCGATCGGACTTGACGGGTTCTATCGCAAGAGCGAGCCAACCGCCTATGGCGTGATGGCGGCCAAGGGAACGTGGCTCGACAGCCGCACATTTCTATTCGACCTGCTGGCGCCGGGGGCCGACGTACAGCGAAAATGGACGTTGTCGTTTGACGGCGAGAAGCTCAATCTGCGCGGCAAGGACCGCGACGGCCGTGACGTTTCGATCGACGGCGCGCGCGGCGGCTAGGACTGCAGGGCGCCGCTCATATCAGCCGCATTCCCTTCGGTATGCGCTTTGTCCTATGCGTCCAGTTCCTCGGCAGGGTAGAGAACGGCCCTCCGTGCCTGGATGGGCTGGTGCTAACTTATTTTCAACGGCCTTGTGTCAACGAACCCGGCCAGTAATAAGCTAAAGCGCGATGGCGGTTCGATCGTGCCATCGCGCTTTAGTCGCCGAATCAATCGAACGGCGTTCGCGCCCCGTTGCTGGCCAATCTGCCGATTTCATCAAGCGCCATCGCGCCCCTCAGTTCCTCGAGCCAGTCCAGAAGTTTGTCGATCAGGTGCCCCGGGCTCGTCGAAAGAGCCGCGACCCTTAACCGCTCTGCTAGCTGATTCATGATCGATCCCCCTCATTCGAGAATGAGTACCCCCTCTCATCCGATGAACTACTCTCTCACGCATTCGCCAAAGCGCGAAGCGGAGAGTTAATAAATGGTAAATGCAGGCGATAGCTAGATCAACCGCATCCCCTTCAGACTCGCATGCCCGTTCTTGCCGACGATGATGTGGTCGTGCACCGAAATCCCGAGCGGCGTTGCGATCTCGATGATCGCCTTGGTCATCTGGATATCGGCCTGCGACGGCGTCGGATCGCCCGAGGGGTGATTGTGCACCAGGATGATCGCGGTCGCCGATAGTTCCAGCGCCCGCTTGATCACCTCGCGCGGATAGACCGGCGTGTGGTCCACAGTGCCGGTCTGCTGCACCACGTCCGATATCAACTGGTTGCGCTTGTCGAGGAACAAGATGCGAAACTGCTCCTTGTCGGCGAACGCCATCGAGGTCCGGCAATAGTCGATCACGTCGTTCCATGACGACAGCAGGGTGCGCCGCTGCAGCTGGCCCTTGGCGATGCGGCTTGCCGCCGCCGCGATCAGTTTGAATTCGGTGATGGTGCGCTCGCCAATTCCGTTGATCTCGCGCAGCCGTGCTTCCGGGGCATGAATGGCTTCCGCGAACGAGCCGAAGGTCTTGAGCAGCGATTTGGCCAGCGGCTTCATGTCACCCCGCGGCTGGGCGGTGAACAGCACCATTTCCAGCAACTCGTAGTCGCTCAGGGCATCCGCTCCGGCGTTCTGAAAGCGCTCGCGCAGCCGCATCCGATGGCCGTGATAATGCGGCGCCTCCGCTGATTCCGGTTGGTCTTGGGTGTCGGTTGATTTCGTCGGCATGGCGCAACCATGCCGCGTCGGCCGGCTTTTGCAACCGGCAATTGCCGGCTCGCGAATTCCGGAGACGGGACGAAGCGCCGAGTTTGCCGCACCTCGCCGCCGGAGGGCGCACGTCCCGCGTTCCGATTCTGATTTTCCGCATTTTGCTTGACGTCAGGATAGAAGCCCGCCGCGGGTCGCGCGAATGCGCGCCCAGTCAGAACCTTGCGGCTGTCGCGAGTGGAAGGCCCCGGGATCGATCCCCAGCTCGCCGTTGCAATCCTTTAGCCTTCCAAAAATCGAGAGGTACATTCCCGTTCTTAGGCGCTGGCGCTATTTTGTGGAAGTGGCAAACCGCATGGGTAACACGCGGCTTTCATTCCGGCGGACATTCCCCGCGGCCGCCTCAACCATGAAAGGGACTAAGCAATGAAGCAAAGCATCCTCGTGACCGGCGCAAGCGACGGCATTGGCTTCGAGACCGCACGCCAAGCCGCTTTGGCCGGCGACGCCGTCTTGATGGTCGCCCGCGACGAGGCGCGTTTACGCGCGGCTGCCGCACGGATTACTGGACCCGTGCGGCCGGAGATCGCCGCGGTGGACCTCACTGACGCGGCTGCGCTTGAGGCCTTTCTCACCCGCCTCGATTCCCAGCGCTACGTCCCCGATGTCCTCGTCAACAACGCCGGACACGGAGCTTCGGGCGCCTTCGTCGACGCCAATTGGGAGAAGATCGACGCCATGCTCCAGCTCAACATGCGAGCTCTTGCCCGGTTGAGCCACTGGGCCGCGGTCGGCATGAAGAAGCGCAAGCGCGGCGTGATCGTGAACCTCTCCGCTGCGGTTGCCACGCGTCCGACGCCGTGGTTTGCCGCCTATGCGGCGAGCAAGGCGTTTGTCACCAATTTGAGCCAGGCGCTGGATAAGGAACTGCGGCCGCACGGCGTCGCGGTCTCTGCGATCCATCCGCCCGCAGTTCGCACGAGCTTTGCCAACGCCGACAAAGCGGATTTGCGTTCGACGCTCGTGCTGCGGCTCTTCCCCAGCGTCTCTGCCTCGACTGTTGCACGCGCCGTTCTCCGCGCCGCCCGGAAGCGCCGCCGCTCGGTCATCGTCGGGCCGGTCGCGGCGATCGTGATGGGCTCCGCGCCGATCATGCCCCGCGGGCTCGACCTGGCATTTATGAGCCTCCTGTTCAAAGGCCGCAGAGCCGCAGCCTGATGTCGGACCATCCTGTATTCACCCCTGCACGACGGAAGTGCGACATGCTTACGTCCGGTTACCTCACGCGGCCCGACTACCGGGTGGACCTGCTGCGTCGACCCAACCGGGTTGCCGCCAGCCTTGCTGGTGCAAGGCTGGCGTCGAGCCGCAATGCGATCGTCGTAGACGAACAAGACCATGGCCTTGTCGTCTATTTCCCGCGGCACGACGTGGATCTCCGGGCGCTCGTAGCGGTCCCGGGCCGCGCGTCTTTCTGCCCGTACAAGGGTGAGGCATCCTATTGGGCTCTGGCCACGGCGCCCGAGCAGCCGATCGGCTGGAGCTATCAACGGCCCTTCGCAGAAGTCGCGGGGATCGCTGGCCATGTCGCCTTTTACCAGGATCGCGTCGAGGTGAGCCTGGGCGGCGCGGGCTAGGAAGCTCGCGAACGATCGCGCGCCGCTGCGATGATCGAGGCGCTTGCCATCATGTCCGCTGTTGGCATTTGGCAAGGCAGCGCAATCATGGCGCAAAGGTGAATATCGAATGTATACCGCCTGCTGGAATGACTGCATCCTTGCTTCCGGAGAGGATGTCATAGAGGTTGAGCAACGGCTCTACTTTCGGGCCGAAGATGTCCGTCAAGATCTGTTGCGCATAGCTCCTGAACGCAGCCAGTGCGAATGGAAAGGCGGCGAGGCGGAATATTACGACGTCCTGGTCGGCGAACGCGTCAACCGTGCCGCCGCCTGGTCGTATCCGCGAACGGGTTCGGCCGCGCTGGAGTTGGCGGGCCGCTTCTCGTTTTGGCGCGGCATTCAGGTAAAACGGGTCGGTCCGGGATCTGCGCCCTCTCCAAAAATCCTTCAGGCCGTCACGCCCAACGTCGCAAGAGCGCTCGGCGCGGCCAGCGTCATTTGGCGACCCATCCTGCCATCGGCGTTATCTGGCGCGGATCTTCTCCAAGGCTTCTCAGGCTATCTGATCCCAGACTTGCGCGTCCTTGTGGACGTCATGGCGACGCCTGCGGACAACGAGCGGGGCGCTCGCATCGCGGCGGCCAGAGCGTTAGGGCTCAGGGTGTTGTCGTGGAACAGGCACCATCTATCCGAAGCCTACGGCTATATCGCCGTCTGGGGATCCGCGACCCCCAACGCCGAAGTGATCAGCGCGCTCCATGCACGCGCCGTCGTCGTTGCGCTGACCTCTCCGCCCGAGATTCTCACCTTAGGGGACGGTTGAACTCGGCCCGGGACGGCCGCAAGATTTTCTACCACGAGGCGGGCGATCGGACCGCTACGGGGCACGCGCCGATGAAATTCTGATTTTCCGAATTTTGCTTGACGACTCGGGTGAAGCAGATTTATGGTGATTTGGTCCCGTCCCACATGAGGGGCGGCTCGCGATCGTCACGAACGCGGGGCGGGATGCAGTGGACGCAAGGCGGCGCTTCTGACGAGGGTGCCGTGCCTAGCGGACGGCAAAGCCGTGTGGTCCTGACGCCCCGACGCTGGCGTCAAGTTCTCGAGAAGCAAAGCTTCTTTGGGATGACGGGGGCAAGAAAGCCCGGTCCCCGGGGAGAGCGCGGTATAAGCTGTAAAACCACTGCGCGGGGAATGCCGGGTGATGCCGGTGTGACCGTGGTGACTATGCTCGTATGCTTATTTTATTTTGCATGCGAGGCTGCGGGCGTATCGCGCGCCCGGCATTCCCTGCGCCCTCTGATTCTGGGCGGAAGGTTCGAACGCAAACCTCGCGCGAAAATGCGCGGCGAGAACGCGGAGATGTGTCTCGACGTCATTGCGAGGAGCACTTGCGACGAAGCAATCCATTCTTTCTTTGCGCGGCGAAATGGATTGCTTCGCGGAGCCTGTCATCGGGCGGCGCTTTGCGCCGACCCGTTGGCTCGCGATGACGCTGTGGTGATGGATTCGGCTGTTTGAAAATTGAATCCCTACGTGCAAACGACGCCGCCGATTCGTCGTCCCTGCGAAAGCAGAACCCGTAGATGGGGTAACGGGCCCCTGGTCAGCCTTCCAGCAAGCCGCGCTCGCTACGGCGCTATTTGGTACCGCGCTTCGCGCGGCTTGCTAGGAGGGCGGGCGGTCGTCCCTCACATTGATGGTGTT
>Ga0193751_1000115_pt1 | contig 72371 bp, 63 predicted proteins | sample L1c2metaG_FD_143050 | JGI IMG/M metagenome (GOLD analysis project Ga0193751, IMG submission 143050) | Soil microbial communities from a riparian zone of the East river system, Colorado, United States - L1c2 | ecosystem: Environmental > Terrestrial > Soil > Riparian zone | place: USA: East River...
GGTAGAATTGTTCCATCAACGCACTGGCGAACGTATCGTCTGCGCTCCAGAGACTCGCTACAACCGATTTCGACCCGGCCACCAGAAATGCTTCCACCAGGTTGCTGATGCCCTCTTGCCCCTGCAGTTTCCCCACCCCACTGTCACAAGCAGAAAGGGTCGTGAGTTCGGCATTCAATCGCAGTCTTATGATCTCCCGCACTTGCAGCAAACCGTCATCACTCGATTGTGGCTCCGTATCCAACACCAGCGCTGACCGTTCTGGATACTGCGTGTCCGCGAATCCATGGACAGCCAAATGCAAGATCCGAAACTGATCAAGTGGTTGCTTCTTAAATCCAGTTTCCGTGGCATCCTTGTCGAGCAACATTACGGCGTCCGATCCAACAATTCTACCGATTTCCTCGACTTCCGCTCGCGTCTCTGGAAGGTCGTGAAGGCCCATCCCGGTGAGATCCGCCATACCACGCTCAATCCGGCCACGAATAGAGGACGGAGGGGGAATTCTCTGCCCCGCACCGCCTTGGTTCTCGTACTCGACATCACCGACTGCGAGAAGGGGTTTGGGAGCTGGTTTCTGTTTCTCTGTGTGGCGAAGGGTGTTCAAAATCGTGCCGGAAGGCACGTAGCTTATGACGCGCGACTTCAAGAGGTACTCGCCCTGAGCATCGCGAAGTGCCTCAAACGGAAGCAGGTTCAATATGGCATCCGGGGCAATGATGAAGCGTGTCGCTGCGGATGCTTCCGGGATGGGCTTCACGAGCACCGCGTAGAGTCGCTTTGAAAGTTCAGCGCCGGTGCCCTTGGTGCGAATTTCGACGACAAATCGCTGGCTGAGATTCTCGATCTCCTTGCGTCCTGCCGGTAGCACTCGGACGTATGCCATTTTGTGAGAAATCACGACGCAGAAGGAAGCCGGGTCATCCAGAACGTACTCCAGAAGCACTTCGTCTGGTTTCAGAACTTGTTGGACCTTCGACAATGACGCAGGTTGCACTGGCAGGCCATGGCCGGGAGCATCCTCCTTTGTCCAAGCCAACCCAAGCCGCCGCTCATATTCGACCAGTCTATCCATCAGTTGCTCGCGCCTTTCTGCGCTGTTGGTTTGCATCAATTGCACTTGAAGACCCGCAAGGTCTGTTTCCAACGATGCTGTCTGCCCAGAGTCGGCCGTCGGAAAAGCCTTCCTGTCTTCGAGGGCCCAAGCCAGAGTCCGTCCGCGTACCCTTTCCAAAACGTGGAAAGCGCCTGGCACATCGCCGCTCTTGGTAACCAGTTCAAAATGCTGCAAGTACGTTTGACTCATCGAAGCAGCAACCGAACTGTTCCAGTACGGCTCATCCACGCTGATTAACATGCTTTCAATCACATCTTCGGCCTGCTCGTAAAGGCCGTTGGCTTCGCTAACGCGACCGCGGAGCGCCTTCAGATCGGCAAGGATAGTCAGGTTGCGAGGCACATAGTAACGATCGCCAACTCGTTGGCTCGCGTCCAGGCCATCTGTAGCACGCGCTTCAGCCGTAACGAGATCACCACCGTCCCGATACAGCGTGACCAACTCGAACATGGCGTCAGCTTCCATTCGGAAGAATTGCACTCTTTTTGCGAACTGCCCGGCACTTTCCAAATCGGCGATGGCCTGTTTCCTGTCCCCTATTCGCGAAGCCAGCCTTCCGAGCAAGATCAACAGCTCCGCCTCGTGACCTCGCTTCTGTTGTGATCGCGCTTTACCGAGTGCGTCGTCAAGTAGTGCCTTTGCCTCTTCTGGTTTTCCCAACGCGACCAGAGCGCGTGCTTTCCCCTCGTACGCCATGAACGGCAGACCCGAGTCTTTGTTCGCATTTGCAAGCTTGATTGCTCTTTCAAAGAATCTCAGTGCCTCACTATGACGATTCACCTCTTCGAAGCCTCTGCCTATCAATTCTAGGAACCTGATCTGACCGCCTGTGTCGCCGCTGGCCATCGTCGAAAGCAGTGCGCCACCGAGGAGGCGCGCGGCTCGTCCGGGACTTCCCTCAAGGAAGGCGACCAGCCCTAATTCGCCGGAGGCCCGAGTTGCCCATTGCTTTTCGCCCAACTCATTTGCAATCTCCTGGGCTTCCAACCAATCTCGCTTCGTAGCTCGATAGTCAATTTCGATATCCGTGTAGCCCTTCGCGATCAAGCACCAAAGCCGAAGTCTTTTGTCAGTCTGCACAATGGGATTTTGCAGCTGTTCGTTTATGAACCGTGAGAGATCGACAAACGACATCGTTTCGGCCTCTGATCTGAGGCGTCCGACCTTGGCGTAAAGTTCGTTCCTGGCGTCGCCCCGCTCGGAGAACAGCTTCTCTCCTCTGGCATAGAGTGGCGTCGCTGCGGGTCCGTTATTTAACCAGTAGAAGTGATCGGCGGCGCTAAGTAGCGCCTGCGGATCGGTGGACTGTTGTAGGGCGGCGGAGTTAACGGGAGAACTGGCGGCATTGCCAGAAGCCGTTCGGTAGTGGCGAGTGTAGGCGTAGTAAGAGCAGATTGTCAGGAACACCACGGTCGGAGCGACCACAAAGCCCGACCATCTCGGGACACGTCCGCCCACTGAGAAACCACACAGATAAGGAATTTACAAAGTAGCAACGAGGCGGCGCAAAGCGGTGGCGTTAGGGATTAGAACCCGAAGCCTCCCCAATAGTTTCTCATCGACTTGTAGAAAACAAAAGGCGCTTTTGGCCCGAAGTTGCGCCTAAGCGTTTTGGCAGAACGACTTGTCGGAGTCAAATTGACCAATCGGCAGTGGCGGCCAAACCACGAACGGTTCACCGGCTTCGCAAAAGCATGAGGTTCGTATTCGTGGAGCGACTCAGGATCAGATGTGGCATAGATAACAAGTCTCTACGTGCTCCGGGCACGTTTGATGTTCGCCTTTCATGCAGCGGACGCTTGGTTGTGTGATACAGTGCCCGTCCCCACAGCAGATGGGGATGCCCGCCTGAAAACGCAACATCCGTAGGATCGCTCGGTCTTCTAACGCGCCACGAAGTTCAGACACATATTCGCGGAGGACCGGATTGTCCAGCTCGAGAATCTGAGAATCAAAGGGAATGACTGACTCGTAGTAGTTGAGCAATTCGTTAGAAGACATGACGGCACCTTGGTTCCTAGATGATGCACCCGCTTTAACGGTCTAGACAAGGCTTTTGCTTATCATGTCCGGATTTCGGGACAACGGGTACATTACGCGCAGGCAGGCGGCGTCCGGGAACTCGTCTGAAAATCAGTGAAGGCGCCGTAATAAAAGATGATCACGAAAAGGCGCAATCGTTCGGCAGTCAATCCCGACCGGCGGCCCGACCACCGAGACACCCGAACAAGAAATACCCAAAATAGCGAAGACGGTACGGAGGCAAAGACAATGTGGATCCAAAACTCCGAAACCTACCAATCGGTTCTCAGCACATCACGACAAAGAGACAGCGGCAGGAGGCGCTGTTCCGACATTTTCCTTCCTGCCCGAATCTTCACTCGCTCAACACCTTCTCGAACTCATTCTTCGGACTACGCACGAGTCACTTTCTCTTCGCTGGTCTCAAGACGCTCTCTGCTCCGATCCGTGCGAGTCCGAGTACCACGCTTGAACGAGTTAACACTGCTTTCGGCCAGATGGTATCTGCGGCTTTCTGGAGTAGGGCGTAATCGTCTGCGGTCATCTTGACGGTGACCGAGGTTGTTCTCTTCATGCCATATCGTCGCCGTTGCATCCGCTACAGGCAAGACATCTAATAAATCTCTTGCATCTATGAGGTATAATAGAGCTATGGCTAAACAGGTTGTTGCTACCACCCTAATGATTGAGATTCTTGGGCCAAAAGATGCCAGCGCCAAGAGAATCCGATTTGTGGAAGACATCTTGCGGAACTGCATCAAGACTCTAGATAAGGACTTTCGCAAGAGCCGCATTCCACAGATGAAGGGGTTCTCTCTTAGGCCAGAAAAAGACCTGCGAAAAAGGAGGGAACGCTGAATGTCACAACGAATCTATGAGTATCCAGAGGTGATCGGCAAGACCGTGGCGAAGGTCACGGTGGCAAACGAATCCGACTGGCACAATATTTCGGTTAAGTTCACCGACAACACTGCCATCCATTTCAGTATCCGCGCATTCATGCAGTTCGAACCAGAGCACATTGACTGGACAACGGGGAACGGAAAGATCCTACGGAGCTATCCATTCATTCGTCAGACTGAGGGGTAGATATGAAGCGGCCAAATCGGAAGAACAGGAAGTTTGAGCTCGAATTCCGTCAGTTTCAAATGAACTTTGGAATTGTTGTTCGTCAGCTTCGGAAGAAGCGCCATTTATCCCGCCCTGAACTTGCCCGGCTTGCAAAGTTCAGCCAGACGACTCTGGAGCATATCGAGCAGGGGAGGGCCAATCCGTTGTTGGGCAACATGGAAACTCTGGCGGAAGCCTTGGGCCACCGCCTGAGCCACATCTTCAGGCTAGTGCAGGACATGGAGGAGTCAACATAAGCAGAAAGGATCTATGTTCAATGCCAAAACCCTGGGTCGAGTTGATAGAGGCTCGTGGCCGAACTGTGAAGAGAATGAACGTCGCCTACGACGAAGAATATGTCGCTGTCGAAGTGGAATTTGAGGATGGGCATAGTATGAATGTGGACATCATTCCTGCGGTGCAAATTCGACCCCAGTTCCAACACGTCGGCACTGGAGACGCTCGAATAATTCGCAACTACAACTCTAGAATCTCTGTGGCCGGCGGATTGAAGATTCGCTCAAGGTGACATGAGACAAGAGTCGAATGTTCTACCCATCCACGGTCCATCATGTTTCTTCCACAGGATTCAAAGCAAATGAGTTCAGGACGAAAACTTCGCCAGCCATTCCATTCTTATCCTCGATTATCCATCTCACCTTAAACCACATATCACCGCCATCTTGTTTCGATGCCTTCGCAAAGTCCACATTGAGCGTCACGCTGGCAATGCTGGCAGTCGTATTCTTCGCAGTCATCACCAGTGGAGAATCTTCAACGACCTTTGCGTAAAGGTGCTCAAAGTGAATCCAGCCATCTGAGCGGGTCGTGTCTATGGCAGGGAGTCCGTTGGCCTTCAAGAACTGCTCAAGCTCGTCCTCGAAATACTTCATCTTTGATATTCGAGTGATTTCCCCTCCTATGTGGAGAGGCAGGTCGTGAAGCTTAACCCCAGCCTTGAGATAACCGTTGGCAGCATCGAACAGTTTCAGAATCTTCTGTGTTGTCGTCCCCTCCAGCTTTGAATGGAGCGCCCAGTCGCAATGAAACGTCAGGTATTCATACTGTTTCTTCGCTTGCTGTTGTTCGAGCAGTTTTCGGACTAGAACCATCAACTGAAGAGCCTGCGCCTCAGTCGTGATACCCGTGGCTAGCAGTAGCTCAAGTTTCGCTCGTACTGTCATCATTTGAAATCTCCACTCGTGCCGGCTGCGCCGGACTCCAATTCGATCCGGGTGACCCGAATCGCTTCAAGTTCCTTTATCGAAGCTTCGGATGAGGAAAATAAGGGACCTCAAGTTCATTTCGATCGGTAGCTCTCGGGTGGCAGCGCGATTGTGCTATTTACGCCGAGAACTCGTGGCACAGCTTGCGCTACAGACAGTCGGAAGGGCTCGACGTTCGGCATTCGGTTCAAGTCGCAACCGAGAGGAATTAACTCAGAGAACTCATCGAAGGTGGTGGCAACGATGAGGGTCCCGACTGAAGCCAGATAATCGGCGATCTTTGGATTCATAGCCTCATCGTAATTCTCAGGTCGCCCGGTCAGTCGTGTAACGATAAGATTCGTTGAGTGCTGGGCTGCATGAACGGTTGGATGGGAAAGGGCCGAGAATGCACTCCAACGCTTTGCGAGTTCGGTATCGCCGCCCCCGATCTTCTTCACAAACTCTTCGGTTTTCTTGTGGCGGGCTCTCCATGTGCTATCGTTCAGTCCTTTGAACCACGTCTGTATCGTGTTCCGGATACCATTGTCATCGAACCTGAAAGTCAAGAGAAGGTCTCTTGTTTCCATGAACGATCTGACGAGAACATCCCAGCTATCGCGAGTGGCAGGCTCCAGAAGAGATTTCATTCCCCAGAGCAACGATGTCGAACGGAATCCGAGCAAGAAACACGCGCTTGTCTGAGAATTCGGGTCGATGTCCATAGAGCGACCGCCGACTCTATAGAATTCCGCAGAGAGTTCTGTTAGGACCAAAGGAACCCGAGCTAATAGGTCAGGAAGTGAAGCGGAGCTTTGTTCCATACGCCTAATGGTAACTGTTGTAATCAGCGTTTACATTCAGTCACCACAATGAGCGAAAAAACGGAGTGCCGATTTCGGCACTCCACCAAGAAATCAAGTACGGAAGATTCAAGCCTAGGTTCTGCGAGCTTTCCCCTTATCTGTCTTCTTGGTTCGTTTCGCAGCAAGTTCCCCCGCCACCGCCTTCTGCAGCTTTTCACTGTCCACCCGGTAGCGTTTGGCTGCGTCCATGAGAACGTCGTCGCGGCTTGGGGTGGATCGCTGATACGCCGAATCCAGCAGACTGATTTCGAGAAGCAGCTTGCAAAGTTCAGCCTCGTCGTACGTGCCCACTTGCCTGGCCAGAACCTCCTGTGCGGACGCCGAGTCCTTCTTTGCCTCTACCTTGTGCCGCTTCGCCAGAGCCGGGACCTGGCTGTAGGAAAGGTGGCCGATCAGGTAATGGGCAACTGCCAGCAAGTCGGCCTTCTTTAACGGAGCCGATACGCGTTGGAGGATCGTGGCCAAGATACGATGGCGAGTCGTGATAGCCAATTTCTCCTTTTCGATGCGCTTCCGTTCCTCTGCCCGCTCCCGCTCGACTTGCTGCGGAGAGGGCGTGTTGGGATGATGGATGCGGCAAGCTGGATCGGCACAAACCTTGACGACTTGGCCGCGCTTTCCGCCGTCCATGACAATCGCCTCTGTCATTTTGTCGCATGGTTTTTGAACGGATGAAAGTTTGGTGCTTGCACCGTTCGCTTTGGGCTTTTTGATCTCCAACTCCACGTACTGATTCCGCCCCAAGGGAGCGCCCTCGCGGGAATTCCACGTCGCCGAAATCTGGACTAGCTGCGGCTTGGTTTCCAAAGTCTTTTTCACGCAAGCGTCAATCTTGGCCCGGAAACAGTCGGGGGAAGTACAGGAATCCTTACGCACGTCGGGAAAGAGTAGCTTGTTGAATCCGGTTCGCTTCGGGCAGTTGGCACACGAACCTGCTTCGGGAACGAGTGTTTCATCCTGCTTGTCAAATGGCGCGGAAGCCAGTTGTAGCAAGATGTTCGATTCAATCCACACGGCCAACTCCCGCACTGGAATCAGGACTTGGCTGTTGCCCTCGCTTGTCCACAGGCCCCGAAAAGCAGCCGAGGATGCCTCCTGCTGTTGCGAAGCCGGGAGCTTGGCGATCAGCAAGGCGTGACCGATGGTGATCTGGTCTTTCAGAAATGCCTCGGCCACAGGCGGTATGAGGTCAGCGAGGCGAATGCGACCGTAGACATATGCCTCGCTCTTGCCAGCGCGTGAGGCGATGGTGGCGATGGTGTAGGTAGGCTCTCCGAGTTCCAAGAGTGATTTGAAACCCAGAGCTTCCTCAAGCGGGTGGATGTCCTCGCGTTGCAGGTTTTCAACGCACTGCGCCTCGATTGCCTCCGCATCCGTCAGCTTGACTACGCGGACGGGAAGTTTTTCGAGTTCTGCCAGTTTCGCCGCTCTGAGGCGGCGTGCCCCGGCGACAACCTCGTACTTGCTTTCCTCCAGTTCGCGTACAAGAAGGGGGGCCAGAATCCCTTGCGTCTTGAAACTGGCGGCCAGTTCTTCGAGGCTTTTAGCGTCAAATCGTTTGCGGGGATTGGTTGGTGATTCCGCAAGCGCGGTAATCGGAACGCTGCGATATTCATGGTTGTTGGCTGCATTTTGCGTACTCGGCATGATCTTTTCTCCTCTCGTGTTTTTGGTTAGGTGTTCGTGGACTCAGCGCACACGTCGGGCCTAAGAACCCAACGGTGCAGGTGTTGGCGTGTTATGCGGCTGCCGCGAGTGCCGCTGGCTCGGGGGCAATGCCCCCGAGGATCACGGCAGCGGTTTGTTGAACGGCTTCCAAGCTCTCGCGCAAGAGACTGGCGTCTCCATGCCAAAGCTGGATGTAGTCCTGGGATGCGGTTCCGTTCTGAAGCCCGACAGATTGGCAGACGACAAAGGCCACGGCTTCGGCCTCGGTCTCGCGGACTTGTTTGGTGGTCAGGGTGCGGCGGTCGCCACGATGCAACATTTCGTGAGCAATCTCATGCACAAGCGTGGAAAATTCCTCGGCGGGCTGCATCCCGGATAGGAGCGTGATTTTGCCGCCATACGAGAGACCCTTCGCGGGAGCAATTCTTTCGGAGAAACTGATCTCAACACTTTGCGATTCGACGAACTTAAACAGGCGTTCGCGGTATCCGCTCACGTCGCCATTGACTTCGGTCAGTGTTGGGAGTTCCTTGCCTTCGGTCTGACTGATGTCAAAGATGTAGACGGCCCGGAATCCGTACAGCGTCCGCTGGCCCTCGGTTGTTGCGTCTTCACTCGGCTCGTCGGTCGCTACATCCTTCGTGCTTCGTTTTCCGACCATCGGGGCGAGAATGAAAATGCCTTTTTCTCCGCGTTTAACGAAGCGGCCAAGCGAGTTCCATGTCCGAAGTCCGGCAACGTTGGTGGCATCGGCCTTCTGGCGTGCGATGAGCATGATGTTGCCGAAGCTGTAGGTGTGAAACTTCGCCATCGCTCCGAGGTATGCGGTGAGCACTTCACTGTGACCGGACTCCAATGCTGCGACGAGGAAATCCACGGCCTCTTTGGTTCGTGTGTTGACTTCTTCTAATTTCATGTTTTTTCCCTTTCTGCCGTTTCCGGCTTGTTTCTTTCTTCAGTTGAGCGGCAGCGGGAAGAAACAAGGCGGAACGGTGAAAGGGACAGAACGGAGTCCGAAGGAGGGTGGCAGGGCGTGAGTGAAAGCGCGGTGAGTGCCAAACGGGGTTGGGGTTAGTTTGGCGCGAAACCGGCGCAGTCCGAAACGCACGTCCGAGCCGCGGCCGAGCGGCGTCCACCCGGAGGAGGCCGAAGTGGGGAAAAGGACGGCGTAGCCTTCCTCTTGAGATGACGGATGGCTGTTACGGATACGAAGTAGCACACAGCAGGCACCAACGGTAATTCTGAACGCAGTGCCCGTTGCAGTTTCGATTGAACCGACGTGAGTCGACAGATGTCCACGGTGGCCACCAACTGTGGCACACCGGCGGCACAGAATGTCTGCTCGTCTGTGGTCATCTCTGTGCCGCTACCGCCTTACCCCCTTCCGACCACGGTGTCATAAAGCCCATAATGTGTGAGTCCTTCATGGCTCTCGATGCCCGTGTACCGTAGGGAGGCATCCTCGTAGCGACGGAACGCAAACACCGCCTGGTTCATCTGCTCGGTGTTGAAGACCTTAAGGTTCACCAGCAGATGGAAGTCCTTCACCGTGAGACCGGTAACGGTCAGAAACAATCCCGGCTCCAACTTAGTGATCACGTCTTGCAGTGTGTTCTCGCGAAAATCGGTGAGGTACATGAACGCAGGGATGCGGGTCGCGAACTTAATCAGCTTTTCTTGTACGAGCTTGCGTTTGGACTTGTATTCCTTCTCCTCTTCAGTGAGCTGCTTCTTCTCTTTGTCGGTCAACTCCTTGCGTTTGGCCTCGTTCTTGAGTTCCTTGACCTTCTCGCTCTTGTTGATGATGGTCTCGATGATGTTGTCGCCCAGCGAACGCCAGCCTTCAATGCGTTCGACAGCGGCCATTGCCTCTGCGTTGTCGAGGACTCGCCGCAGCGTGTCGTTGTCCACGTTCACTAGTAGTGGGCTTTCCCACTTGCGCGCCAGCAGAGTAGCTGAGGTACCTGCCATCGCGATGTCCAGGATGCCGCCCGCATCGATCTGAGTCATATTCGCGCCGTCATAGGCCAGCACCGGCAGGAACGATACGAGATCCCTGACGGCGTTCTCTGGATTCGATTCGTTGGGCGAGAGTCCTATGCCGTATTCGGAGAGCTGGCGGAGCGCGCGTGTTGGGGCGAAGTCAAACACGAAGCACACGGGTTTGAAGATTTCCTCCTCGTTGGGATTGTCACCATTCGGGTTCTTGATAGACCACGGGGACTGCACGCGGAAGGCAGCTTGAAAGTAAGTCTCAGGGCTTTTCAGATTTCGCAGCATCAGGATCGAGGACCACTGCGGCACGGTAATGCCAGTGGTGAGTTTGCCGCATGACAACGTAATTGTCTTTGTGTCGAATCCGCTCCCGATTGCCTCGCGCACCGGCGGCAGTGCGTCGAGGCCAATCCCTGCTGCCGAGCCAGCCGCTACCACAATCTTGTACTCGTGCCAGAAGACGTTGTGCTTCTCGGTCAAAAGGCCCGCCATGGCGTGACATGCCGCAACATTCGGTAGAAACCAGAACGAGTGCTGGAGATACGGCAGCAGCCGTACATCCGAATAAGGGAACGGTGGCCGCGAGCCCGTCTTGAGAGCCTCGAGAAACTTAGGAAGGTACTGCCCACGGATGATGTTCAGCCACTTTTGTACATCGCTCTTGTGCTTGAACCCGGCGCTCTTTCCCTGACCCGTGGCTGCAAAGAACTCGTTCAGGTCGAACTCATCGAACTCTCCCCCGCTCGCTATCGTTAGAAGTTCTTCTGGCATCTGGTAGGTGAGCAGACGCAATTGCGGCAGTGCACCATAAGGGTTCGATTTGCCGGGGTTCTTAGCAACAAAAGTTTCCTTGGCGCGTTGTTCGTCGGTATACGTCCAATTGAAGATTTGTTCTTCGATGAACTCGCCTGTGGCCAGCGCCTTGAATGGTGTGCCGGAGAGGTAAAGATAGGCTTTGGTCGTGATCGGTAGAAAATCGACTTCATTCTCTGAAAGTACTTCGAGGTCTTCGTTCACATCTTCGAGGTCGGCGACGTATTTGAGCTCCTTCTTGACGACGGCTTCCTCCTCGCCCTCAAACAGTTCCTTCGCAGTCTCCCGCCAAGCGCCAAAGTGGTATTCGTCAAACACCACCAGGTCCCAATTCACCGCATGCAGCCATTCATTCTTCGGCTTGATATTCCCCGTCTTGTCGCGCCCGAGGAGGTCTTGAAAAGAACCGAAGTAGACGACCGGCTTCCGCGGATTGATTTCCGTGGGGTCAAGGCGGGAATTGCGTGACAGGTATTGCCAGCCGTCGAAATCCACATGATTCTCAAGGTCCGTTTGCCATGCATCCTCCACCGCAGGCTTGAAGGTCACTACGAGCACACGCTTGGCGCCAAGCTTCTTGGCGAGTTGGTAGGTGGTGAAGGTCTTGCCGAAGCGCATCTTCGCATTCCATAAGAAACGCGGGACGGCGTGCATGTCTTCCTCCCAGCGCGAGTGGAAGTAGGCGTGCGTCACCTTCACTGCTTCGGCCTGTTCGCGGCGCATCGGAAATCGTTCGCTATGTGTGCCGGTGAACCGCTGTCCCGTGCGTAGTTCGGCGAGGACGGTCTTTAGGTCCTGGAGGGAGCAGCGCATCCATTCCAGTTCGGGGTTGGCAAATTTCTTCCTGACGAGTGCCGCCCGCACATCGTGGTCGCTAAAGATAGTGCCATCGTCGCGCTCGGCAGATACGTCCAGTTCGATCTTGTAGTTCTTAATAGCGGCGGTTTTGAGCTGCTCGGCGGTCCGCTGCTTCACATTGCGCGTCGTTTGGCCGACTTTGAGGAGACCCCAATGTGCCTTGTCGTCAATCGAATAGGCGTAGATGCGCGGTCGAGCTTCCGGCTTCGGCGTGAGAATCTCGTCGATGGGCTTACTCATCACCCTCGCCCATCGGACGGATGATGCTGTTGATGAACGCGATCTCGTTCTTCGTGATGCGGTATTTCTTGTAGAGGTCCGCATCGGTCCAGGTCCGATCCCACGGCTGTATGGGGACCCAGCGGTACATGCCGCTGAAGGCGTGTTGGGCCGGCTTTCTTAGCGAAACAAGGAACCGGGCGAGTCTCGTTCGCAAATACGACTCGACGCTCTGTGCCTCGACCTTCGAACTCAGAGGACCGGCGACGAGGTAGGTTTGAGTACAGACGGAACCTGGCTCACCGATTATTGGCGGGCCTAGCACCAAGTCCACGCCGCTTCTCTCTCGCTCTCGGCCAGAGCCGGCTACCGGGAGGAACAACTTCCATACATCAATCAAGGGCGAGTTCTTGCTGATCATTTTCCGGGCCATGGCGCCGCGGACTCTTGTTGTACCGACGTTGGCATAGAGCCGGAGCTGTCCGTGCTTTGGCACCGCGTCCCGGGCATAGTCCGAGAAGTTCGTCGCCAAACCGAACGGCGTATCTCCGCTTACAAGCTCCTCAAACGGCCGCTCGTTAGCCGCCAGTATCTTGTGCAGGATGTCTACGGACCGCTTGTCACGCACGAAGACATCGAAGTCGTCCAGAGTGCGCGGATACGGCCCAATCGCCGCGCCATTTCGGTGATATACGCACTCACAGAGCCCATGGTGTTCGCGGTCCCAAAGGAAATAACAGATTCCGCCACCAATCCCTACAGTGGGGAACACATCCTTCGCGTTCTCATAATCAACCAGCGTGTGCACGCGCCGATCGCTGAGAAACTCGGCGCGGAACTCGCCAAGCCCGCGGCCTCCAGCCATCCACCTTGATGGAATAACCATGCTGAGGAATCTTGGCTCCAATCGCATGGCTTGTCGAACGAAGAGGTCGTAGATCGGCGAGTCGTTCGTTCCTCCACCTCCACCCGTGATCTGGTACGGCGGGTTACCAATTATCACGTCGAACTGCATATTGCCTCCAAACAACTGGTTGATGCGAGTTGTGATGTCGTCGGTGTGAATGAACGCGTAAGCGTGGGTTTCGAGCCCTTCGCCGCGTTCGAACGTTTTCTGGCTTGCCCGGCAATACTTACAATTGCCTTCTGCCCATGTGTGCTCTGTGCGCTGGAACCAGATATTTCCATTGTCACTTGCGACAGATTTCGCGATGGAGTGTGGGCCGTTGGCGTGCTTTGAGCAATATAAGCTACGGCGTGCCAGCAGGCTCGTAAGATAGGTGATGCCGATACCGAAGACCTGCGTGGTCAGAATGTGATTGACGCGCTCTTGGAGATCAGGAATTTTAGTCGCAAGTCCGTTCGTCAGGCGGCTGGTGATTTCGCGCAGAAACACACCGGATTTCGTGAACGGGTCAAGGAACCTCACCTTGCTGTCGGCCCAGAGGTCCGCTCCGCCATTGTCTTCAGCCCACGCTTCCGCAAGCGTGTCGAGCATCCGATTGGCGAACTCAGGCGGCGTAAACACCTCGTCGTTGGAAAGATTGGCTATGCAGGTCAGAACATCGGGGTTACGTCCACGAAGCGAAAAGCTCGCCTGACCGTTCATATGGCTTCCTTCAATCCATTTTCCGAACACAGGCAAGCAAGTTCACGCACAGTCATTGGGGCGTATTCCTTGAGAGGCGTGAATATTTCATGCTTGCTGAGATGGGCGAATAGCGAGCCTTCCTGACTAAAAGAAGACATTTGCGTAAGAACTTCAAAGCGGAAATCGCGCCTCTGGAACTTGCCCCTGCCTAGATAGCCCCATTCGGCGAAGGTAATTGGATGTCCCTCGTGCGAGAGCATCGTTAACGCGTCGCCGTGCACGAGATTTTGGGACAGGACGTAGGAAGCGGCCAGATAAAGCTCATCCGTTTCATTCAAATTCAGATAGTCGGCAAAGACCTCAAGCATGTTCGCGCGGCACTCAGCGATATTGTCCGCTAGAAGTTCGATCCCGTAAGTGCACATCACCGCTAACAGGGAGTAGTGTCGCCGCTCGAACTCGGTTTTCCCAAACTTTACCTCTACGGCGGCCAGTTTGCGCTGCAAGACTGGGACGAGGAAGTTCCCACTTCCGCAAGCAGGCTCCAGGAAACGAGAGTCGATGCGCTCGGTCTCGCCCTTCACCAGGTCAAGCATCTTTTCGACCATCCAGGGAGGCGTAAACACTTCCCCGTGGTCTGCAACGCGCCTTTTGGATTTGATCAGATTCATAGGCGATGGCCCGACCTCTGGCACATTGTATCGGTATACACACGATAAGATAGCGCATCGACGCGGTGGTAATCCTCAACTGATGCTATCAGCGATTTCATTCATTGACCTGGACGTTCGCACGGAGAGGCCCACTCTGGCAGCCACATTGGCCAGAAGTCGGCTTCTGAGAAGTCTTAAGGAGGCGAACGGCTAACCGACGGTCAGCGGTTGTTTTTATTGATCCGGCTGCAATGTCGCACCTGAACTCCGCCACAATTGGTACACACTATTCCGGTACTGATGAGAGGCGAAGTGGAAAAACTTTCGCGTCGCCCATGACGCGAGGCCGAACCAGCGTATTCAGCCTTGAAGCAAGGACGATCGAGAAATTTCTCAAGGCGGCGGATGAGCGCCCTGTGCCGCTCGGCGAATTGTTGGGGCTCGCGTTCGACGTGCTGGAGAGGATAGGGGGTTGTAACAGTGACAAAAGTCTCCCGACTTCTGCACTTCACAAGTTAGAATGGCACGCGCTATGGATAACAAGACGAATGTAAGCTCTAAAGATCCTAGCCCGCTCAAGCTCTCGCCAAGATACACAGAAAAGCACTGGAACGATGCCTTTGACGGTCGCGAGCAGTGGGATGCAGCTATCAACATTGTCGAAGATCGCATCAAGGGTAGATGGTTGGACGCTGCAGATCAGCTACTGGACGAGCCGAATTCCGGATTCGCCATTCTTGCGCTTGACTGTATAGTCCTTGAATCTTTGTGGGGCTTCATGAACGGAAGAGCAGTACCAAAAAGCCAGGAACAGCAGGTGTACCAGGACATTCTCAAGAGCCCGCATTTTGGATTGAGTGCCGATGTCATTGAAAAGTTCCGTGGGCTGGTGCGTAATGGCATCATGCACGACGCGGAGACGAGAAGCCGTTGGGTCGTGGAGAAGACGGTCCCTCGCCAAGTGATCGCTCAGAAAAATAAAAGGGGTGACTACGTTATGAATCGTACGAAGTTTCACAGGGCGTTGAAAGCAGCCTTTGGAGACTGGATCAAGAAACTCCGAGACGGAGATGCAGCGATGCGTGAAAATCTGCGGAAGCGCATGAACGAAGTCATCGCAAAGCATTATGCTCCGTAAGACTGAGGGACAACTGCGGCCTTGAGACACCTGTATTAAGAAAAACTAGTATGACTGGCGAGAGAGGGGCACCAGGGCGGAGGCGGGCAGCTCGAAGCAGGGGATGGAAATAGCGTGATTGGACGGTGAGACCCGAATTCTGGCTCAAAGCGCAACGCTACCGGGCGTTTCTGGATAAACATTACCCGCTCGAAAAGATGAAAACAATTCTGGAAGAGTTGGGAATCTGAGGATTGCGGCATGGCGGTCCCGAGTTCTAATCCCCCTTCGACAACGCCGGCGGTTCCGATGTCGCGAAGGGATCGCCTCCGCAGGGTGGTCATTCTGTGTCAATCCGTGGCACGTAACATTGCTTATTACCGCGTCGGGTGGCGCGAGGAATTTAAGAGCAAGATGGACCATAGCCTCCACCCCGCGAGCGCGAATTTCTTTCGCGTGGCGAACGGAAATTTCATCGACATTTGCGTGCTGGAATGGTGCAAGCTGTTCGCCGACAAAAGAGGAAAGCAGTATTGGGAAAATGTCGTCGCCGACACGGCGGCGTTCAAGGCGGGTCTGTTAAACCATGTCGGGATCGATGAGGCGGCATTCGGGAGAGCGATTGAACGGATGCGCGAGTATCGCGACAAGTTCCTCGCTCATCTGGATTCGGAAGAAATCATGAATATCCCGGATCTTGATATCCCGAAGCAGGCTGCATGGTACTACTACGCCTATATCGTGGCGAATGAAACGATCGAGGGCGATTCCTCGAAGTTCGATTCTACCCTCGACTTCCTATACAAGCAGATGGAAAAGGAAGCTACCGCGGCCTACCGGCGTCTCCAATAAACGTGTTTCCGTTCGTTCGTGTTCGTCATGGTCTTCAAGCCCCAGGGCGTGGCCTATCCAGAGTTCCGGGCGAATGTCCTTTACCCAATCAGCGAAGGAGGGATGAAGCCCAGACTCCTCGCGGAAATGTTGCTCGCCAATCCATTTGACGGGGATCGCGCGGCCCGTGGAAAGCTTGATAGTGCAGCCGAAGTTCGTCTCGGCCATGAAGATGCCCTCGGCACGGTTTCTTGGTGGGGGCAACCCGTTAATCGGCCGGGGCGTCGCGCTACCGTGGTGGAGCGTGACGACTGACATTTCACGAAAGGGGCTGCAGTAAAAAAGAGATCGCGAGCAGATTAGCAACGGAAAAATGGCCTTCCTCGCTTCGAATACCGAAACGGTAAAAACGCATTGTTTTACAATTAGATGCATGCCCAAAGTCTGTTCTTGCATTTTAATTATCAATAACGCATAATATCTCATCGAAAGGCATAAATTGCTGGCATAGGCGCATCCCATGGAACATTTCGACATAATTCTGACCCTGGCGCGGATAGCGGTGGATGCGGAAGGGCCGCGTGCGACCCAGCAAGTTGAACGCTTGAGGGACGTGTTGGCCAAGTCCAACAAGGATCAAGCCAGTAAGCTCGGTCGGCTGCTATCTAGAGCTGGCCGCCGTCACAAGATGGCACCACTGGCAATGGAGGAGATGCGCGCGACGGCCGAAGCGGCTCGCCGACAGTTGCCCGGCGAACCGTTATCGCCGTCGACCCCAATACCGACGGACCGCGAAACTGCCACACCTCTAGCTCGCGTGATCTTCCCTGGTGACGCCGTTGCCGAGACTCCAATCTTGAATGCGTCGCTGGCGGCGGCAATCGATGACCTTTTAGGGGAGTGGAAGCGCGGCGAGGAGCTAGTCCGGCTCGGTGCCCGGCCACACATGCGCTGCCTGATCTACGGACCACCGGGAGTAGGAAAGACGAAGTTGGCGCGTTATCTGGCGAGTCAGCTCGGTTTGCCATGTGTCGAAGTACGGCTGGACGGTCTGGTGTCGTCATTCCTCGGAACAACGGCGCGCAACATCGGTGCACTCTTCGATTTTGCAAACCGTTATCGCTGCGTGCTGTTCCTCGATGAATTTGATGCTGTCGCGAAAGCGCGCGACGACGCGCAGGAAATTGGCGAGATTAAACGGGTCGTCAACACTCTGCTGCAGTCGCTTGATGGACGGTACGGCAAGGGAATTACACTGGCTGCGACAAACCACGAGCATCTGCTCGATACTGCGGTGTGGCGTCGCTTTGATTCCCGGATAGAGATTCCAAAACCGGACCCTGCAGCACGCGAGGTGTTGCTGAAGAGTTTTCTGTCGCCACTTCGGTTGGGGCCGGGCGAAACCAGCTTCTTGGTCTGGGCAACGGAGGCCATGAGCGGCGCAGATCTTGAGATGCTAGTTGAGGCTGGAAAGCGCTTTCTCGTGATGCATGGGCCAGCAGAAGCGGAGAGAAAGGACCGGGGGCGGGTAATTTTGGAGGCTCTCCGGCGTCAGGCAACGCTTAATGCGCGCCTTTTCGCGCCCGATCAGGCGCAGCTGCTAACCGGTGACGTGGACGCTCTCGTCCAGGCACTGCAGCAAAAAGCCGGGCTGAGGCAGACTGATTGCGCGATGCTGCTTGGTGTTTCGCAAAGTGCTGTTTCCCGGCGCAGGAAACAGCAAGGGGAGGCGAGCCTAGCGGGAAAGGACGTGTATGCCCGGTAAAAAGACCGATCAACGGCCGATCCAGGTATTCCTGGATACTAAACGCTTCATTGAGTTGGAGACGCCACAGCCTTTTGGCGGCGGATCAAAAGACTTCTTCGACGATAACAACAAGGGATTCGGCGAGCACAAAACGCGGCTCAAGACGCGAGTGAAGAGCGTCGCTGACAGCCTTAGGCGAACAAAACAGCCGGGGGGATTTGTTAAAGTTCGGCAGCGGGAAGAGGCATTGGCAAAGAGCCATCGGCCGCTCGGCCATCTATTCACCACGTCGAATAGCTTCGCCCTGGTCGGTGCCGAGAGTGTCGGCGAGTTATTGTTTCAGGCCACGCCGGAAGCGCTGGACCGGCTGGCGAATATCATCGAAAGCAAAGCCGAATTGACCCCGCGAATTGTCAGGAACAAGAAAACCGGAAAAGACGAACGCCGTGTCACAGGTTATCGAAGCGAGCTGGGTGGGATCGAAGATATCCAACTGTACGCTGCCGCAGACAAAATCAAGTTTTCGGCTGCGGAGGCTGTGCGTTGGATGCAACAGCCGAATGTGATTGGTGGATACATCGTTGAACTCTTTCGACCGAATCGGCTCATCAGTCACGATGCTGTTGATCGCATCGTGGGACAGTTCCGCACGGGATTGGAGAATCTGAAGGGCGGGCTTCTGATACGGCCGATTCTGCCCTCGACGCGAACTGCACAATTTGGCGAACCTAGCCTTGCGCTCTCCATTTACTTGACTGCGGATGATCGGCGCTTAATCGAGCTGCCGTTCTTGGTGGATGGGAGAGCGGCGGAAATGGCGGAAGCGTCGCTACCAGCTGCGATGCGGGGTGTCCGTGGCGATTTGACAGTAGCGCGTCATGGCGAGCTGTTGGGGTTCCTCGCTGAACAGGCTCTTGTTCGGTCCGTGGAATTGCCGCCGATCCTGGAAACTACGCCGACCGACGCCGGAGCCAAGGTTGGCCCGGTGTCGATGGCGGGACCGGCGAAAGACGTTGACTATCCGACCGTCGCGATTATCGATGGAGGCGTCACCGGCAATGCGCCGCTCGATAAGTGGAAAGTGGGCGATGCAGGGCTGGTTCCGGCGGGGGATCGAGATGAGAATCATGGCACGTTCATCGCCGGGTTAATCAGTGGAGGAAGTTTGCTTAACCCGACGTTGAGTAGCGGGTTGGAGCCGAACGGGTGCAAGTTCTACGATCTTGATCTCTTTCCACGGCGTGAACTGCGTAGCAGCTACTACCCGGACATCGAGGATCTTTTCGATACGCTGGATGAAAAAGTCAAAGTCGCAAAGCGTGATTTCGGGGTAAGAATTTTCAATCTCAGTTTTACCATCGGTCGGCGCTCGTCACGTCTCGCATACTCGCTGGCTGCAGACCGCTTGGACCGAATTGCCCGCAGCAATGATGTCTTGTTCGTTGTGGCCGCTGGCAATCTTCCGCCGGCGGCCTGTCGCCCTCCGTGGCCGGAAAAACCCGATGAGGCCGTTGCAATGTTGGCGGGATTCAGCGGGCACGATCAACAGATCACGCCCCCATCGGAGCATGTCCTGGGTGTTACGGTAGGCGCGGTCAATACTTCCGGCGTAGCAGGACACGCGCCGTCACTGCCAACCACGTACACCAGACGTGGACCTGGTGTGGGCGGAGCCCGAAAACCAGATCTGTCGCACTTTGGGGGGGTCTCTGCGGCAGGCACCAGTCGGACGGGCCTAATCTCGTTGACGCCGAGCGGCGATGCGGTTCACAACTGTGGCACGAGCTTTGCCGCTCCGTTGGCCGCCGCAACGATTGCCACGCTCGATCAACGGCTGGCACGGCAGGCTCCACGAGAAACGCTGTTGGCACTGCCCGTGCATCGGGCAAAGCGGCCCGACGTTCTGAACAAACCGGCGCTGCGTCATCTCGCCCGTGATTTTGTGGGCTTCGGAATCGCACCGCCTGCTGATGTCATGCTTCACGATGAGCCGCATTCGGTAACTCTGGTATTTAGTGATCGTCTGCTGGCCAAGCAGCGATTGGAATTTCCATTCGCTTGGCCACGCTCGCTTGTTCGAGATGGTTCGTGCCGGGGACGGGCAGACGTCACGCTCAGCTATACGCCACCGATTGACCCCGATCACCGCGAGGAGGCGATCCGGGTTCAGCTCGAAGCGTTTCTGCATCAAGAGAAGCTCGATGAGGAAACTGGCGAGGTTGTGTGGGAAAGCCGACTTACGCACGACGCAGCTGATGTCCCCCAAGGCATGAGCAAGACGGAAAATTATTTGATCAAGACGGGCCTGAAATGGTCGCCGACCAAGCGCTACAACATCACGATGCCGGAGGGCCGTGGGAATACGTCGAACTGGAAACTGTCTCTCGAAAGTCTGGTACGCGCGGGCGAGGCTTTCCCTACGGATGGCGTCAACTTCTCGCTCATGTTGACGATCTCCGATCTGGAGGCGAAAGCTGCTGTGCGCGAAGAAATGCGCCTTGATATTCAGAACAGGGGCCTTGTGCTGGCAGACATCACTGTCGCTCACAGGTTGCGGCCGCGAAGGACAACATAGGAAACGTTCAGATCACGATGAGCGACCACGTTGTTCCGGTCGTAAAGCGTTTGGCGACTAGGATTTAGAAAATGGTTTTGTTCGATGACTGGTGCAAAAGGAGCCGGCAAGAAGATGGGCGGAGACGCTTGTGGAAGTTCACGGAGAAAGTGAACGGCCGCATTACGGTCAAGGACCGGCTCTGTGAGACGGTACGTTCGCACTATGACTCGCTTGATCGGATAGCTGACGATGTGAAGGAACTTGGCTACACGATTGCGGCAAGAATTTTACGGGAACGCTTACCCAGAACTAAGAAGGCACGGTCTGGTGATTTAGGGGAAATCCTCGCATCTGAACTCGTCGAGGAGAAATTGGATTTCAACGTCCCCGTTCGACGCATGCGCTACAAGGACGGACGTGAAGTGCCATTGCGTGGTGACGATTTTATTGGCGTCCGGTACGACGAGGAAGATGGTCTGCGTTTGTTGAAAGGCGAGTCTAAGAGCCGAAAGGCTCTCAGTGCAACCACTATCGCTGCAGCGCGCAAGGCCCTGAATCGCAACGATGGCCGATGCTCACCTAGCTCTCTTCTTTTTATTGCAGATCGACTGCTTGATGGAGAAGGGGACGACGCCGAGCTTGGACGCGCGATCCGCAAGGAAGTTGGCACCAAGGCCTTGCGGCCCAAGCAAATCGATCACGTGCTTTTCACGCTGTCTGGCAACGCGTCGCCATCCGCCTTGAAGGATGATCTTGAGGATGCTGATGGAGGACGAAAGCAGACGGCAATTAATGTGCACGTCGAAGACCACCAGGAGTTTATAGCCGAGATTTACGAAGGGGCGGGAAACCTTGGAGACGATTGAAGAGCTGGAAGGGTTCTTGGCGGGTGCCACACGAGACGGTGTCCGTGGCCAGTTGCTCGCCCGTGGAACTGCCTGGGCAATCATGCGTCAGCAAGGGGAATTGCCTGAAGATGCGCCGCCTCTGGGCGAGACAATCGAGACGGACCTGGCCGAATACGGTTTTTCTGTCCTTCGCGCGGCATTGGCGCTGAAAGAAGCTGGTGGCAGGGTAGAAATCGCGCGTGGTGCGTTTGAAAAAGCGGCAAATGCTTTTGAGTCCCTCGTGCGCAATGGGTCGCCGGAAGCTGTGGATCGGGGATTTTATCGGGTTATCGCGGCCGCCGCCTACCACCTGGCAGGATATTCCGCGATAGCGTACTCGTTGTTTAACCAGCAGCGGAGCGGCGCGAACTTTGCGCCCTGCGAAGATGCTTTGATGCTGCTGATCCTCAGAGACCTCGACGCGTTGCGCACTTACACGAGGAATTGGCTTTTGGACGAAGCATACACCGACCGTTCTCTTGGAGATATGTTGCGGGATGGTGAACTCGAAACAGAGGACGCTATTGCCAATATCATTAATTCGACGATATGCCGGGCTCTTGCGTATTTTGATTTTGCACTCCAGACCGGGGACGCTTCATTACCGGAACGTGCGAGAGAGCTTCTTGCGGGCGGCGTGAGACTCGCGGCTGATGCAGGAGCAGTGTCACTTTGGTGGATCGCTCGTCTTTGTTTGAACCTCATAGGCGATCTTTGGGACCATTCTGTGCACGTGAATTTACCTGTTGAATCACCCGAAGGCGGCGAAGAAGACTACTCCGGACTACGGCAATTGTTCCTGGTTTCCCTGTATGGGAGAAAAAATGCCGAAGTTGAATTGTGGCCTTCCCAACTTGAAGCAGCAAGGCGCTCCAGCGACATATCAGACGACCTTGTCGTGTCGCTACCCACCAGCGCCGGCAAGACTCGCGTCGCCGAGCTTGCAGCGTTAATGACACTTTCTACGAGGAAACGTGTATTGATCGTTACCCCGTTGCGCGCGCTGTCCGCGCAGACTGAGCGATCCTTTCGAAGGACCTTTGCACCGCTGGGGTTCACAGTGTCTTCGCTTTATGGTGCTAGCGGTATTTCAGCCGGGGACGAAGACGCGCTCCGATCGAAGGACATCGTAATATCGACGCCGGAAAAACTGGATTTTGCTTTGCGGAATGATCCGACTCTAATCAGCGACGTAGGTCTGATCGTGCTAGATGAAGGCCATTTGATCGGTCCAACAGAACGGGAGATTCGGTACGAGATTCTCGTGCAGCGCCTGCTCCGGCGCGGCGATGCAACAACCCGAAGGATTGTTTGTCTGTCTGCAATCCTACCTGACGGGAAGCAGTTGGATGACTTGACTGCATGGATTCGTAGTGATGTTGAAGGCGCTCCCGTCAGGTCACAGTGGCGACCGACGCGACAGAGGTTTGGGGCCCTCATCTGGCACGGCACCGCGGCAAAGTTAAGCTTCGATCTCCATGACGATGGGCCGTATCTGGCAAGGTTTGTGGAGGAGGTACCGGCACGAGGAAGGCAGACGAAGACTCTGCCGAGAAATGTAAAGGATCTGACACTCCTTGCGGCTTGGAATTTCGCGGCGCAAGGGAAACGCACTCTTATTTTCCTAACTCAGGCTAATTGGGTTGAAGGGTACGGAAAGGTTGCTCTGGACCTCGTCAGGCGGGGATATTTGGCCCCGCTTCTCGATAAACCGGAAGGTATCGCACGCGCCCTCGAAGTCGGGAGGGAATGGCTCGGCGACGATCATCCGGCAGTGGAGTCGCTCAAGATAGGGGTAGCTGTTCATCACGGAGGCTTACCAAATCCCTTTCTCCGCGAGCTTGAAATCCTGTTATCTGAGGGTGTGTTGAAGGTAGTAGTTGCTTCACCGACCCTTTCGCAAGGATTGAATCTCAATGCAGCGGTTTTGTTGGTTCCGGCTCTGTACCGTTCCGGTAAGCCTATAACCGGTGAGGAATTCGCCAACGTTGCAGGACGGGCAGGTCGGGCGTTTGTCGATGTCGAAGGCTTGATCGTTCATGTAATACATGATCGGGCGAGATGGCGGCTGAAGATGTGGCGTGAACTTGTAGCGTCGGCGAAGTCAAGGAGTCTGAAGAGCGGCCTTATCCAGATCGTTGCGGACATTATCGACCGCCTTGCACAGGAGGGTGTGCTCGATCGAGATGATGCATTCGAATATCTTGCAAACTCGCGGGAAGCGTGGAAGTCAGCAGCGAAAGAGACCGCAGAAGAAGAGATTAACGAAGAGGAAATTGAGGAAGGGGAGGAGGAAGAAGAAGATAAGCAGGAGCCGCTGTCGCAACTCGTCGAAAAGCTGGACGCAACCGTATTTGGCTTGATCGAAGCACTGGACGCCGACAGCGCAGACCTTCCTCGTCTATTGGATGAAGCTCTGAAGGGTTCACTCTGGGCACGCCAGATTGATCGCGAAAAAAAGGAGATACAGGATAAGCACAAGGCAGTTCTTGGAGCGCGGGCGCAACTTATTTGGAAGAACACTACGGCCGCTACGCGGAGAGGCCACTTCGCAATGGGGGTCGGCCTCGAAGCTGGTTTGGAACTCGACGCATTAGCAAATCGATTAGGTGTTCTGATCGACAAAGCAGACAACACGGCTCTGGTAGGTGATGAAGACAAGCTCGCCGAGGCCCTCATCAAGTTGGCGCGCCATCTGCTCATAATCCGGCCTTTTGTACCTGACAAAAAGAATGCGCTTCCAAGTAACTGGGAAGCTCTTCTGAAGGCCTGGGTCACAGGCGTTGATGTTAATACCATCGGCACAGAAAACATGGGCGTCGTCGAAGACGCGTTTGCTTACCGTCTTGTTTGGGCGCTCGAAGCGCTGCGAACGCGGCGCGTAACGCTGGGATGGTCAGCGGACATTATAGCCGGCGGTGGCGCTGCAGCACTTGAAACTGGCGTGCCGCAACTGATGATGGCGATGCTAATTAGGGCCGGGCTTCCATCCCGTCGCGCGGCCATGGCTGCTGTTGTTGAGGGAGCAGCGCACTTTGTCGATGGAGCAGGAATGCGGGCTTGGCTTGAAACCAGTGAGATCGCGCGACTGACAAAAGTGGGCGATTGGCCATCCCCCGAAACGGCAGCATTGTGGAAACGGTTCCGCGAAGAAATGCTGAGCGGCGGAACCCAGAAATGGCGCGCCCAAACCAGCAAGCGAACACTTGACCTCGCTGGGCAAGATACCTTGGTGCCAGCTGGAATCTACCGAGTTGAAATTGATGAGGCTCAGGGAGATGCTTGGGTTTGTACACCTGACTACCGACGCGTTGTTAAATTGAGAACTAGGGTCAAAGATCCTAAGCCCAGTTTCTTTTCCGCACGCTTCGTCGAGGGGCATAGGCGTGCAGAAATCCAGCGGTTTGGGCGTGATCGCGCCGTCTGGCTAGAGAATGATGAATAGCTATGCATTTGAAAGCTGAAACGTTTGCTCGATCTATTTCTGCATGTATCGAGAATGGAAAGGCACTTCTTGGAGATGCCAAACTATTGTTTGACTGGGATCGGTTCTCGACCGCATTCGCGCTTGTCGGTACTTGCTCAAGAAGAGTTTGCAAAGGCATTCTTGTTGCAACTTGTCGCTGATGACGCACTTCCCTGGCTTCCAGAGATCCAACGGTCAATGGCTAGACATCAGTCCAAGCATCTTCTGGGGATCGTAATGGAATGGATACCCCCGTGGGATTGGGACCGTTTCAGGGAACAGGATAAGCGGCGGAGCGAAAGACACGAGCAAAGGATGGCATGGTTGCAAAGAAGCTTGGTCAGATATAAACAAGGGAACTTGAGCCCTGATCCGAATGATGCGGAACCAGTTGAGGAGGATTTCCACTTCCCTCCCGACGTTGCCACGGCTCTAAATATTTACCGTCATGAAGAGTTAGAGAGGCTACGGTCTGGCAGTCCGTGGGTAGATGCGGATTGGGCTGCCGGAAAGGTCCGCAAGATCGCGGATGGTTCACTCGATCGAAAGAAGCAATCGGCGTTGTACGTTGATGTCAGCAAGACTGGCGAAATCGGGCTTCATCCCGGACTCATTACTCGCGAAGAAGCATCTGGATCCATCGAACGGGCAGAACGCCTTTCCGAGACACCGATCACAAACTCTGACGAATATCGAAAACTTCAGGAGATACTGCCCCTCGTGTTCTCGTCCCTGCAAGATGCGGAAGCTGAGAAATAAGAGCTACACAAGTGGTTCTTTATGTCACAGCAAAAGCGGCATGTGCTTCTTCTGCTGCGCCGGAAAGCATCAATACCTTGAACAAAAAGAAATGGACGTAATTCCTTGTGACGTGATCCTCGCGCACCAGCGTAAGGGAGTCCAATGCATTCAGCAGTCGCAGGCCGGCACATGGCTGGCATACCACAACACCTACCATAAGCCGGGGTTCCTACAGGACTATTTCAGCGATGGCGACTGATCGGCCGTAAGTCAAAACTTTGCACGGGCAAGTATGGCCTCATCCAAAGAGATTCGTAAACAGCTAAAAGCGCCAAGGTTTTTCTAGCGGCATTCTCACCGCGCTAGCCCAATTCCCAGCCAGCCTGATGAAGTTTGATTGACTTCCAACGCGGAAGTCTTCGAGACATCGGCTTCGAGTTGGGGCGCGAGTTTTGCCATGTCGTCGGTGAACAGCGTGGCTTCGCGGCTTGCGCGGGAGATCGAGACGTAGCCGAAGCGGGAGTTGAGCAGGTCGGGGTGGACATTGGTATCGGCGTGGACAAGGACGCGTTCGGCGGTAAGGCCCTGGGAACTGTGACTGGTGACGGCGTAGCCGTGATCGAGATGACGATGCTCGTTGGGATTGAATTCGATCTGGCGGTTGTTGTCGAGGCGGACGGACAGGCGACCATCGGGGTGGATCGCCTCAATCGTAGCCAGGTCGCGATTTGCAACGCCGAGCGATTTGTCGGGGGCAGTAAACTGGATGCGGTCGCCCACGGAAAACTCGCGTTGGATCTCTTGGTAGACGCTGACGCCTGTAAGGCGGCGGGGATCGTAGGTCGCAAGCCCCCCGTTCGCCTTTTCGACCGTGAGCTGATTAGCGGCTGGGTTGATCGCAACGACCGATGCGTAGGCGGCGGCTTCGATTCCGACGGCTTTGCTGCCACGTGCGTAGCGAACTACGTCGTTGATCTCGTAGTGGTTGGCCCAGGATCGTTCGGCTCCGGTCATGTCCTGACGCTGAACCAGGACGCGAAAGGGATGGTCTTCCGGCGCGAGACTTCCATTGGCCTTCAACTGCTGGCGAACAGCAACGTTCAGCTCGCGGCGGGAAGCATTGTCAGGGGAGACGATGAGAGTGTTCTCGGGTGACTCGACGTAGCTCTTGGCGATCGCGCGGATGCGCTCGTCCGCGTTGGGAATTTCCTTCACGCGACCCTGCTGTTGGAGGGTGTCGAGCGCGGCAGAAACCTGGCCTGTAGCCAGTAGTTCGACGGCAGATTTCAGAGCTGGGTCCTGCTGGCGAACGATCTCATCCAGTCTGGCCGTGCGCATTCCGGCTTCCTGCAGTTGCTCGAAGGGGCGCCCCGCTTCGACGCCCTGATGCTGGCGGGTATCGCCGATCAGAAGCACACGGTCATTGGGACCGAGCCGCGAGAGAAACTCGCGCATCTGGTTGGTGCTGGCGAGACTCGACTCATCGACAAGGTAGAAGTGCTTTTGTTCTCGTAGGTCTGGATCCGAAGTGCGGGCGAGAAACGCTTGCAGGGTTCCAGCTTCGATACCTGCCTCTTTGAGTTGCCGCGCGGCGCGGGAGGTCGGGGCGAAGCCCTCAACCTGATGGCCTTCCCTTTCCGCGGCGCTGCGGATGGCTGTGAGCGTGGTCGTCTTGCCCGCGCCGGCGAACCCTTGGATTCCTTGGATGCGATCCGGGGTGCTGAGTACATCTTCAACCACACTCTTTTGTGCCTGATTGAGATACTGGTGATGGTCGGCAACGGCAATGGCCTTCGGGCGCGAAAGGACAGGCTCGACCTGGTTTTGTCCGTCACGCATTCGTCGGAGAATCTCATGTTCCGCTTCGATAGTCTTGGCGGTGGTGAATTGACGGCCCGGAATACCCTGATGCCGCTCGACGATTTGAAATTCTCCGGAGGCCAAGCGGTCGTCAAGATTGGCGCGGACTTGGACGTGAGTGATCTCCCCCATGCCGCGACGGAGCCCATCGCGGATCAGCGCCCGTTCATCCACTACGGCCTCGCGCTCGAAGTTCTTGTCGCGGGAAAAGGTGAGAGATTCTCGAACACGGTCAAACGAGTTGACCGGTTTCTCTTGATGTTGAGACCGTTCCCGCGCTGCGCGTACAACAGCGTCGGCTTGGTGCCCAAAGTCTGCCGCCAGCTTCCGATGCGCGGCCATCACCTCCCCCGGCGAATGGATCTCCTTGCGGTCCCGCGTGGAGTGCGCAGCGATCTCGGCAGCTTCTTTCCCCGAGCGGCCCGTGCGTTCAAGGTACTCACGAATTTGTTGGCTCCGGGGACTGGAAGCGTCCAGGTATTCCTGTGTGTAGCCTTTGATCTCGGGTGCTCCGCTCCGCCCTGCTGTGATTTCGTAACCGAGTTGACGCAGTTTGTAGGTCAACTCGGATTGATAGATGGCCGTGGCGAACTGTTGCGAGGCGAAGAGACTTTGCGGCTGAATGGCGCGAGGCTGGCCGTTGTCGCGCTCCGTAATGTTGAAAACCACTGCGTGTGTGTGTAGTTGGGGCGCGACATAGCCATCAACCGGGCGGGCGGTATCGTGCTCAAACTTAGCGGCAATAAACCTGCCCGTGGTCTCAGGCGGATGATTCCCGCCTATGCGGGCTTGTGTGTAGCGTTCAAGTTGGTCAAGGGCAACGCTGACGCTCTGCCGGTGGGCTTCGCGTACACGCTGATCGCCGCCGACTAGCGCGGTAAGCGAGACAGACTTGGGAGCCGAGAATGTCGCATCCCACCCGGCACGGTGTTCCATCGTCTTGATGGTCTTGCCGTCTGCATCCTTATACTCATACGACGCTCGTTGCCGCACCAACTGGTCTCCAGTCTGAGGATGCTGGCCCTGGCTGAGTTCTGCGAAGTCCTCGGCAGAGACGGTCCCAGCAAGGCCGAACTGCCCGGCAAGTTTCCCTTGCCACTCGCCCGCGATGACGCCGCGTTGCGACCAATAGTTCTGCTCCTTTGCAGTGAACTCTTTCTGGTGGTAGGTCTGCGCCTGTCCAGCAGAGAGCGGCTTGGAAATGGTCAGCATCGCAGTTACTATCCCCGAAGATTGAGGCTTTGTTGGGCGTTGACGTTCGTCTCAAGGTCGGTCTCCCGCTGCGGTATCTCAGTCGCTGTCCCTGGCGATTTTCGCCGGAGCGGCGTGGGCACATTTGCCTCCGCCTTCAACTCAATCGGACGCAACTGGGGCTTATCCGCTCCGATGTTTTTGGGATCGTACGGGAGCTTGTCTTCGGGCGTGTCGCGGAGGTCGAAGTCACTCGTTACAAGCGGCATATCAAAGTACGGGAATGAGAAACGCGTTACATAGTTCTCGTACTTCATATAGGCGTGGAGGTCCGGCAGTCCGGAGATTTCGGACTCCATCACTAGTGGTTCAATCTGCCGGTCCAGCGCGAAGTTTCGTCCAGCGCGGGAGCCGTCGAAATGGGTCTCGCGTAGCCGTTCGATCTCGACTTTTCCAATGAACTTGCTGACCCACTCGCTAGCAGCCGGCTCCTTTGTCTTCAGCCAAATGCTGGTTGCCGGTTGCGACAGCATGACCTCCGCCAGGTGGCCGTAGAGGACTTCCAGTTGGGCCTTACCCTGGAAACCTAGAATCACGGGATTGTTGCTCTTCCGATTTTCTGTAATGGCGGTATGGAGCTGTGGGAGCTTTTGCAAACTCGCCAACTCGTCGATCACAAACCATGCCCGCTTCTGGCCCTCCTTCGGCTCGTTTAGCAGACGCAAGACGAGCAGGTCGATCCATAGACTTTGAAGCGGTCGAAGTGCCTCACGTTCTGCCGGCAGTGAGGTAATAAAGATCCAGCCCTGCCGCGTCTCGGCCCACTCTGTGGCCGACCACTCGCCGTTCCCTTCGCCTTTGTTCGGCAAGAGGCGGAGGCTGTCCGCGACGAGTCCAAGCGAGCCAAGAACTCCAGCACGCTGTTGGTGCGCCCTCGGGTCAATTAGGTGAGCATGTTCTGTTCCTTTCAGCCTTCGGTCGATCTCCTGCGGGTCCGACATCCACTTCACCAACTCCTCCGGCGTCGGGCCATAGGCCATCAGGAAGGCGAAGATCTTCTGGGGGGACTCGATGAAAAATTCACCCTTCTTGTCCTGCGGCGGCTGGAAGAGGGACACCGCCAGAGCCTTCGCCTCGGAGCGTCGGCGGAGTTCTTCAGAGGGCCCCCAGTAGGGACACCGCTTATCGAGCGGATTCAGGATAACGTCGCCGTTTTTCGGGTCGTAAAAGCGTTTGACGAACTCCCGCGCTGGGTCGTAGACGATCGCGGAATCGCCACGATGTTTTATCTGCCGAAGAATTTGGAGCATGATCATAGTCTTGCCCGCTCCCGTATCTCCGATGATCTGCATGTGCTGGGCCTCCGCCCGCTGCGGTATGCGGATCATTGTCTTCATTTCGTTGGTCTTAATACCTATGCCATCCCCTGCGACCCTGTCGTTGAACTTCCTCGGAGTCATCATCTCGGGGCCTTTCAGTCGTCGTCCGTACCTCAGCCCCTTGCGCCGTCGAACGTCCTTCGCGATGGAAAACGGGAGCTGGATGACCAGTGATAGCAGACCGAAAAGCAGCGGGAGCTTGTAGAGATCGAAGAGGCCATCTCTACCGTAAACCGCACTCCTGAGATAGGCACTCAAAGCCGCGTCCGGATAGCTCTGCACCGGTCCCAGATAAAGAACGGTACAGCCGCGCTGCAAGGCGGGCTGCGAGAGCGCGAGCGGGATGGGCCTTCCGCCCGGTTGCGGCGTCGTGCCGTCCGTCACGTCGATGTTCGTCGCCAGACGCGGTTTAATTCCGCGAGCGCCCACCATGAGCATCCGGTAGTTGTCTCGGCGGCTCGTTCCGATTGCTCCTGCAACGCTCGATCGGATGTAGATGGGCGTGTAGAACCTCTGTAGGGGGCTGTTACCGAAGGTAAACCGACAGTAAAGAAAAAGTCCGGTAAGAACGAGCGCCATGAATACCGCCCCGTACGTATAAATCGGGTTGTGGGGCGGCCAGATGATGGATTCCTTGCGTCCCCACTTTGTCATTGCCATCGCTATTTCCTTCCTGCGGAAGCCGCCAGCTTTCCAGCGAGGGCGTGCTTGGCCTCGCTGATTTCGTCGAGCAGTTTGTCGAACGCTTCCGGCGTGAGTCTCTGGCCTGCGGCCAGAGGTCGCAACACGTTTACCAGGAGCAAGCGAACCCCAAGAATCTCCGCGAGAGATGGGTCGTTGGCCGAGTCTCCGCGCAGCTCCCGGAGGATTACATCCCGCATCCATTCGCTCCGTGCCATGCCTTTTGCAATTGCGATCTGATCGAGGAGCTGAACCTCTTGTTGAGTCAGCTTGAGGCTTACCGTTGCATTCCGGAAAACAGTCTTCCTCTGAGTTCTTTGCGAGCCGTTATGTTGGGCAAGTAAGGACATCTGAAGTGCCTGCAGTGCGGTATACCGACGTATACCGGCATTTCATAAGTGTTCCGTTATGTGCACGTTTACCGTGGTATACCTGCACGACCCTATCAGGGGTGGAGTGTCAAAATTCTTCCGGTGCGAAGCACCGTTCTTCCACCACCAGGAAATTGAATGGACGATCATGCCTTCACTGCGCGCACAGAAGCCGTGGACTCGACCCCGGCTGCAAGCTTCCTTGTCGGCTGCTCCGTCGCACCATTGCTCGGGCCTTTTCGCACACGCAAAGCGGGGGCAACCTGCTTGGCGTGTGCCGTCTTCAGGAAGTCCTGGAAGTCGCGGTCTTTCGAGAAGACATAGTTGAGCGCCTTGTCCACAACATCGTCGGCGGATGCGTGGATGAAGGCGGCGTACTGATCGACCTGCACGGCTGTGATCTCATCGAGCCGAACAGAAGCACAGATGTGGCGGACTTGGTTGATCTCAAGCAGTGGCATGTTTGTTCTCCTTTTTATAGGTAGTGAAATTAAGCAATCTTTCTGTGGGCAACGGGGCTAGGCTCCCCACGTTGCACCTCGAATACCGGCTCGATCAGAAAGCACTTCGCGTCGCGGTCGTATCCACGAAGCGCTAATACTTCGCGGAGGATACGGCGCCCCGGCTGCCGCTCGACATGGACGACCAAATCAACTGCCTCTCCAATCTCGGCTTCGGTGTCGGAGAAAGTCGTTTGCGCGTGGTTTCGCATAACCAGATTGGCGAAGCGCCGGAGGGCCTTCTCGGCTGAGTTCGCATGAATGGTGGCCAGCGAACCGGCATGGCCTGTGTTGAAGGAATCGAGCAGGGTCCGTGCTTCGATTCCACGCACTTCGCCCAGGATGATCCGGTCCGGTCTCCAGCGGAGAGCGGACTTCAAAAGGTCGTCGAATGAGATGTTGGCTTTGAACGTGTCGGTCTGGCATTCGACCGCTAGGATGTTCGGCTTCTGGATGTGAAGCTCCGACGTGTCCTCGATGACGACGATGCGATCCTGCTCCGGAATGAAGTCGGCCAATATCCGCAAGAGCGTCGTCTTTCCGGTCCCCGTTCCACCACTGATAAGCAACGTCTTTCCGCTGCGAATTTGCTCCGCTAAGAAGTCCGCAAGCGGGCGCGTGAGCGTGCCGCGAGCGATAAGGTCATCGACGGAGTAATGCCGACTGGTGAATTTCCTGATTGTCAGGGCAGGTGAAGGGCGCACAACGGGAGGGATTACTGCCGCAAGGCGGCTCCCATCTGGGAGCTGGGCGTTCAGGAGTGGGTTATCTTCGTCAAGCTTCTTGCCGAGTTGATTGGCGATGACTTCGAGGCCCGTGCGAAGCTTGCAGGCGTCGAAAGAAATGGTCTTTTCTTGGCGGATGATTCCGTCGCGTTCGTACCACCATGACGCATCGGGATTGCCCATGATTTCGCTTATGCTTTCGTCCAGCAACAACGGCTCAATCGGCCTAAGGAATGGCAAGATCAATTCGAAGCTCATAGCGGGAACCTCACAGTGATGGAAGCCCAGCGGCTAGCCGGGCCTCCGAGAGCGAAGAGCAAGGGCCTATGCCGCCGTCTCCTCTTGGGGCGTCTCCTCGTGCTCCTGATCTTCCGGAGCGGCCTTCTCAGCGCGGTCAAGCTTCAGGATCGAGGCGACCCGAATTTCCCAGACGCGCTGCTTCGAGTCCGTCTTCTTGCTGTCGTACTCCCGGCTGCGCAGTTCGCCTTCCACCTGAATATGTGCGCCCTTGGTGAGCGTCTTGGCGAACTCCGAGAGCTTGCCGAAAACGACGCAACGGTGCCATTCGGTGTGCGAGATGTACTTGTCGTCCTTCTTATAAGAGGACTTGGTTGCCAGCGAGAGTGTCGTGAAGCTGCCGTTATTGGCGCTGCGAACTTCTGGGGTGCTGCCGAGAAAGCCGATGAGGGTTACTTTGTTCTGGTACATAAGAGTGTCTCCGTTTGTTGAATTCGCCCGTTGTTGCTCGGGTCACACTGGGCGGAGCTTAGCGAGTGGGCCCGGCTCCCAAGTGCCGAAGGTCTGCTTTCTGGGAGGGGCCCGAAAGAAGTTTGAGCGGCGTTCTTTGCCGTGGTTTGCAAACTTGTTTTGGGAGGAACCGAGACCCCGTAGGGGCGCGCAATGCGAAGCAGAAGACCGAGTGCCGCCGGGCGCCGGAAAGGCCCCGAAGCTGTGACCGAGCAAAAGACGGGATACATAACGGCAGACACCCACCAGAGCAAAGTTTTCGTCTGCACGCTGGCTGCGGAAGTTCACCGCAATTGCGATGCGATTCGACCTGGCATGTCCGCCGCAAGACGGACGCAATTCGCCACCGTAGTTGCGCGTCGAAGGGCTCTTGTTCGCCGACTCCACCGGACACGAGGACAGGTAGGAAAAGCTAGCCGGATTAGCAGCATGAAAGGACATGAATAAGCCTCTGGGCAGGTCGATGAATCCCTAGCTGAATGCCTGGTCGGCCCGGAAGCGCACGATGGTCAGGCCGAGGGGGTTCACGGCAAGCTCATTGTTTTTCACATTCTCGCGAAAGACATAGGTGACACTGGCAGTCCATCGCTCCCGCTTGAGTTCGGAATGATCCGCAGAGTTGGTGTACACCTTCTCGAATTCGATTCGCGCCGAGTACGGCGTCTGTCGCAGGTCGTCAAGGATCACGTTCTTGATATCGAGATCGACATATGGCAGGGTGCTGTCTTTTACGTAATTCTGAATGCTGTTGTCCTTGCGCTCCTGGTCGATTACGGCGCGTTGCACGTCGCTATTGAGGAAGTAGAGTGATTGCGTTTGATCGCGTTCGATGGTGAAGCGGTTGCGGCTGAAATACAGTTCGGCCCAGCGGCTGAGGTAATACTTGTTCTCCGCTTCCTGTGGGCGATACTGAAAGTTCCGATAGTCGATTGCTTCCGCGTGGCCCACGTCGTTGATGCGCACAATCATGGGGTGCATGTTGGCGAGCGCTTGCTGACTCTTGAAGGTGAGCGCCGCGAGGGCAATACAGACAGCGGCGAGCACAAGTATGGTCACTTTGAGGTAGGTGTTCATCACCAACGGGTCGCCGTATTGCTCCAGATAACGCTCAGCAGCTCGGGTAATTTCCGGGGTAGCTTTTGCTTCCAGGCTCATCGTCTCTGCGCTCATTTCGACCTTCCTTATTGTTCTAGGGCGATTACATCGCGGCCCGTATGGCCATCACGGCTACGCCCAGGCCCCCACCGTGTCCACCAGTACCGCCAGTGAATAAGCTGTGTGTCATGGTCGGAATCTTGAAGAGGATGTAGATGTTGACGAGGACGAGCAGGACGAGAAGCGGCAGCGTCTGAACTATCGTTGAAGGGTCCGACACGCTCTGGCCAAGTTGGATGTAGTAATTCGTTAGAACATGAGAGAGAACATTCATCGTGGCTGCGGCGACGACCTTGTAAAAGCTGAACCCCAGATACGCCTTGAGCCATCCCCAGAACAGCCAATCAAGTTTGTCGACGACAAGGAACGGGATAAAGATCGGACCGAGCACTCCGATGATCGTGGCCGCAATCGCTCCATAAGCCACAATTGCGGACACAATCGCGGCCAGCATGGCTAATAGGAATTGGACCGCGAAGTACACGATTGCGTAGTAGGGATTCATCACGGTGTTCAGTATTGACGGGCCGGTCTTGGAGGATGCCTGGTGGATTTCGTTCAGCATGGTGTTTGAACCATCCGATCCAATTAGGTTCACGAGATTGATAGTTCCTCCGTCGATGAAGCCCTTGATGGAAAAGCCAAGGCCGGGAATGGAACTGTCGTAGTAGTTCACCATCACGTATGCAAAGGTGAGCAGCATGAAGAGGTTCAGAAACCTCCCCATGCTGAACCCTGGGCCACCGTGTGCCGATGCCAGAGCCTCTTGTACGCCGAACCAAACCATCATGATGGTCGCCAATGCCAAGACGATGTGAACCCCCATTACTGTTATTGAGGGAGCCACCGTCGCAGCAAGCGTCTGGCACGCCTGAGCGATGTATTGAAAGAGACTCATATATCCTGCCCTTTAGCGTTCTGTTGCCTCAGTACGCCTGCGTTAGGAGGTTGGCGGACCCACTACTGGTCGTGGTGATATTGGCGTTGTAATAGCTCTCGTATCCAGAAGAGTCACGAAACGTCGATTTCATCGCATCCTGCTGCTGCTTTTGGGCAATGATCTGCTGCAGCGCAAGGTTGGAATTGATCTGGTTTGCGTCTTGCAATGTCCGTAGTTGCAGGAGCAGGGCCTGATTGATGCGCTGCAGTTCAGCCATGATGGTCTGCTGCGACGGGTCCTCGGTTTGGGTCGCGGCCTCCAGATTCGCAATGTCCGTCTGTCTGGCGGTCTGGTTGGCACGGATCGTACCGAGAGACTGCAGGTTGTTGGTCATCACTGAGTCGCTGATGTCAACAGTGGCGCCCTGTGCTGCAATCTGGAGCTGTCCGGCCATACTCGCGGTGCCGTAGCCGGGAATCATGTTCTTGGTGTTCGGAACGCTAACTTGTTGGTACGCGGAGGCGGCGCCCTTCCCGGTGTTTGCCGAATTGAGCCAACCCATCGAATTGCCATATGTGTTGGATACTTGCTGCAGCAGCAGCAAGTCAGCGGTTGGAGACAGAAACCGCGCATACAGCATCCTGGGCGCGAGGATCATCTGGTGGGTGAGTTCATATTGCTGCTTTGCGACGTTGTAGGCTTGCAGCGCTGTCGTAGCGATCTTGACGGTGTTGGTGAAGATCTGTTGGCCCTGCTCGATTTGCCGGACTTCGTTGGCGATGGATCTCTGTTCGTTCTCGATCTGGGTGACGGCGTGCCCCGCCTGTGTAGGATCGAAGACGATGCCGGAACCGAATTGTGCATTTGCGAACGGTTGCAACGCCGCAAACCCAACGGCGAGCACGGTAAGGGTAAGTTTCTTCATTTGTCTCATCCCTTCGTCGCCGTTGGCCTCGTGATGCTTTACAGCGGTACGGCTTTACTGCTGTGCAGCGAGAATTTCCTTCTGGAGCTGCGCGAGACGGTCGGCCTGTGGCTTGCACCGTGCCTCGCGTTCCTTCTTCTTAGCTTCCAGGGCCGCGATCTCTTCTTGACTCAGCTTCTTTCCTGTCAGAAGATCGGACGACCCACCGGTCTCCGGATCGAGACAATCCTTGGCGTAGGCCGGATATTCCGCGTTGTATTGATCCTGCAACTGCTTCACTTTTGCCGCCTTGCTCTGACAGCCGGCAAGGGTGAGAGTCCACAGAACTAAGAGGGAGAGGGCAACGATTCGCATGGAAAGCCTCCTCAAAACGTCTGTGGAATAGTGTGGTTGGAGTACGCAGGAAGAAGCAAGTCCTGCGTGAAATACACCTTCACGCGGTGGCCCTCTCGGATCGTGATGGTGGGTGGTATCTGTATGAAGCGGTCAAGGATCGTGGTGGCAGACTGTGAAACACTGCCGGCCGCCCCGTTGGTGAATGCCTGGGAACCGCTCGTGGTGATGGTGCCGCCACCTTGGGTGATCTGGCTGGCTCCAGCAATCACACCCAAAGCGATCGAGGTACCGAAGATCTGGAGGTAGTGGTTGTTGACTTTGTCTTTCAGCCCTTCCTGTCCGATTTGATCGAGACCCTGGAACTGGTCGAGATCGACGGAATAACCGTCTGGCATAATCAGCCGGTGAAAAGCCACGGCCATCCGCCGCTGTTGGCCGAAGCCCGCTGCTCCAATCTTCTTTGCCTCGCCCAAAACAACCGTTCCCTCGGGAATGATGACGTGTTGATGATCGTGCGAATACAGCGGATTTGAGACCAGGACTTTAACCGGTCCTACGGCGTCTCCATCGAGACGATTCATGAGAACAGTGTCGAGAACGGAACCCTCGTAGACGAGATAGGGCTGACCGATGGCTGAATCGATATTGGCCTCCAGTGGACGTTTATACCCTCCGGGCGTGTCGTTCTGTTTTTCTTCGGCTGGTGGGGAGACGAGACTGCTGTTTGTCTGGCGTTCGGCAGGGCCATATTGGGCGGGCATCGTCTGGCCTTGCTCTTGTTGTTGCGGCGGATCGGCAGAGCGGGAGTACACAAGATTGGAAGCGAAACGGGAGTTGTCAGCGCGCTCGCGTTCTTTCGCAGCAATCAACTGTGCCTGCTGTTGGACGGGTGTGAGTTGCATCTGCATGTTGCCCTGCTGCGTTTGCGGGCAGGGCTGTCCAGGAATACAGGGCACTGCAACGCCGGTCGGTCCATAGGACGCGGCTGCAGCCCGCTGCTGGGGCGTCGCAGACGCGAGCGCTGAATCTCCCATCGCAGCGGCGGCCATTGTCGCCTGCTGTTCTTTCTGACGTTCAGCCTGAAGCTGGTTCTTCAACTCCTGCACGTTGCTGTCGGTGTTGTCCTGCAAGGCTGGTTGCGGTGGTTGGCCTTTCGCGCTGGCCTGTTGCGCGGGGGTCTTCTTGCCGGACGAACTGAAGAGCGCCGCCACAATCACCAGCAATACCGCGCCCAGATAAACCAAGGTTTTGAGGTTCTTCTGCAAGACACCTTTCGGCAGTTCCAGGTTGCGCCGCAACGTCGGTTCGGCCTGCGGCTCTGTGTGCGGAGTTAAGACGTTCTCGGTCATGACGGTGATCCCTTGCGCGTGAATTCCATTTTCTTTTTGCCGAGTTCTACATATCCGTTGTCCATGATCTTCGGGATGATGTACGTCCCTTCCCGGAGGTCGTAGGTGACGAGGTTGGGTTTGCCGTCCTTCATCTCATACACGCTGAACTTTTCGGGGGCTTTGGTCTTGATGTAGGTGAACTTGTCGTCGTGATAGATCGACTGAATGTCGAACGGGGCTTCGTTCGCCTTGTAGGCATAGTCGAACTTGAGCTGTGTAGGATAGGCGCTCTTGTACTCATCCACGGCTTGTTCAACGTGCGATTGAAGAGCGGCGAGTTGCTGTCGCGACTGTTCGAGTTGGGCTGCGGGCACGAACTGCGGAGGGCCGCTCGCGGCCACAATCGCAGACCGGTCGGCGGGTTCGACAATCACCTTCAGGTCAGGGCTGATCGTGGTGGACCCCGAGACGTCCTGGAGGGTGAAACTGTAAATATTTCCCTTGTCCGTAATGAGATTCAAGTTGGAGCTGATGCCCTGTTTCGCTGGATGCACAAAGCAGAAGTTGCCGACCACGTCCACGATCCAGAACTCCTTGTCACCGGTGGCGGCTTCCATGATTTTCTCGGTCGTGGGCAGTTCGATAAGGGTCGTATATTTCACCTTGGCGCGGATGGGAACGATGTCCTGCGAGTGATACTGCACAGTGCGCGCAGAGTCTTGGGCGAAAGCACCGACGGAAGTAAAAACCAAAGCGCAATTGACGACGAATTTCAGATGCCGCATAGAGCTCTCCTTAGCGGTTAGTGTTCGAAGTTGATACAGCCAACGTGCACGGCCGGAATGGATGATCTTCCGCGAGATGGCGAAGCCCGTCCGCAAAATCGAAGCGGTCGAAATATTCCTGTTTCATGAGGTTGTCGCGGGCATTGTTGGTTGCCATCCAGTGCGACACGGAATCGACGTTCAAGTGCACTTTCTTGGAGGTCTGCGCCTTGCGAATCAGCATTTGGCCGGGCGGAACAAGGCCATCGATAAGGTCCAGTTCAGTGTCGTTCAGATGAAACGCCTCGCGGTAAACTTCCCGGTTCATGCCCGGGTTGGCCAGAAATATCTTTGTAGGACAACTCTCTGCCACTATCGCCAGCATCCCCGACTCCTCAAGCTCTTTGATGGATTGCGTAGCAAGGATCATCGCCGCCTTGTGCTTGCGCCAGGTCTTCTGCGCCTGTACCACGTAATTGCGAATCGTCTCGTTCTTGATGAAGAGCCACGCTTCGTCGAGCAGGAAGATCTTGAAGGTGTCGAGGTTCTTCGGGTCAGTGATCTCATTCGACGCGCGATGCAAAACGTAAAACAGAAGAGGCTCAAGAACTTCCGGCGCATCATTCCAGCCGTGGAAATTGAACGTCTGAAAGCTTTTGAACGAAAGCGTGTCCTCGGCGTTGTCGAAGAGGAAGCCGTACTGTCCACCGCGGGTCCAACGGTGGAGGCGTTCTTTCAACTCACCAATGATGTTTCCAAAGTTCGAGACTGTGCGCTGGTTCGGCTCTAGGACGTAGATGCGCTCGATCGCGTCCCACAGGCGACGTTCTTCCTTGAAGTCCAGCCGGTAACGCTGCTCGTTGCCCTCAATGAGTACGCGGAAGAAGCTGAAGAGAAACTGCAGGTTCTCTTTGGTTTGAGGCAGTGAGAAGGGGTTGATGGTGAAGTCCCGCGCTTCCTGGCCCACATTGAGGTACGAGCCCTTGAATATCGTCGTAAGCGACTGGAAGCTGCCGCCGATATCGAAGATGAAGGTCAGCGGTTCGTACTTCTGCGCGTTCTGCAGGAGAAAATTGCAGAAATACGACTTGCCACTGCCTGTCATCCCGAGGATCAGCGTATGAGCAACGTCGCGGGTATGCAGGTTGAGGAAGTAAGGCGTGCTGTTGTCTGTTTCGAGCACCGCCCAGTACTCCGTGCCGAGATGCTCGTTCGCCTTCTCGCCGGGAAGGATCGTAAACAGAAAAGACAGGTCGGCGTAGTTCGTGTTCAGGAGGTACAACTGGCGCAGGTTCAGCGCATAGTTGCCGGGCACGGTGGCGAAGTAGGCATTCAACTGATTGTAGGTTTCCGCGAACAGATTGCCGTCGGCGTTGGTGAAGACGCCACTAAACTCGGCCACAAGCTGATCGAGTTCTGTTCGTGACCGGCCGTACAGCACAATCGTGAGCGAGAAATCGCCAAGCGATTGACCGTCACCCAGGGCGCGAAGGCAATCGCCAAGATTTTCAATGTCGGCCTGTTTGGACTCGTCCACCAGCACATCGCGTGGGTTCGTCTTGGTGGCGTCGTTGCCCATCTGCGAGACGAACCCCGTCTTTGACATATTGAAGTGACGGCGGCGCTTGTTCACTTCTTTGCGGGCCTTGTCCGTGGGGAGCGGCGTCCACTCCGTGACGACATAAAAGTTGCCCGGAATCTTCAGCAGTGCGTCCAGTACCAGGGGCCTCGTTTCGGCGACGGCCTCTTTCATCGTCAGCACACGGACGATGTGAGCGCCTACCCGCAGATGATCGCGTTCGGCTTCCATGTCGGAGTTGACCACCTGATAGTCGAGAAACTGCGTGGATTGAGGGCTCCCGGCAACACGCCAGTCGTCATAATTCAACAAGCGGCGGAAAAAGCTAAACTGGCCCTGCCGATTCAAGACCTCGATTTGCATGAAATCCGCAAGCTGACGAACGAATGTCTGCACGTGCTGGTCGAGCCGCTGAAGATCGCGCTCGATATGCGTCCGCAACAACTTCTTCATGTTGTCGTTGGTGAACTGCGATTTGAGTTCGGCGACGGCGCCTTCTGGATCGCGTAAGAGACGAGCTAACGCCGTGCCGACGCCGGTCTTCGACCGAGCGCCTTCGAGGAGGATGCAGTAGAAGATTTCAATCTGATAGAGATGGTCCCGCTTCGCTTCAAAGAACTTCCGTCGTTGGTCAATAGCTGCCGCGACAATGGGGTCGTCGTATGTTGCGAACGGTATGTCGGGGCGGTTCGATTTGAAGAGGTATTGGTAAACGTGGAAGCCTGGGCCAAAGGCTTTCAGCGCCGCCTCCAACCGCTTCACCGCATACTCTTGCTGCGAGCGGTCGAGACTTTCGTAGTCAACGCCGGGAATGCTGAGCACCATGCCTAGATCGCCGCTTTTGGTAAGGAAGGCCGTCTCGGTCCAGAAGCCATAGAGGTTGATGTGGTCATTCAGTGCAGCACTCTCTTTCCAGGGCTTAATGACTCTATCGAGACGCAGCATCACACTACCTCCACGCGGGGAACTTGCTGCTTCGCGGCGTCATAGCGCAGCTTGTAGCGTTCGGACTTTGCGAGGATGCGGAGGAATGCCGGATCGCTGTTCGTTACCCAATGGCCGAAGGCAAAGCCGCCAATGAAGACGGCGATACCGGCGAGGATAGAATTGAAGAGATTGAAAGCCCCCACTGCGCCGACGCATACGAAGTAGAACAGTGTGCGTTCCACGCCCAAGTAGGTGAGTGGCTTGTGCAGGCTCTTGAAGACTCGATTTGTGCGGCGTTTCTGCTGTGCTTTGTCGGGCATATCATTTTCGTTTCAGCGTGGCACGCAACGGGATCGCGGGCAGAGCGACAAACAGCCGCTACACTCCCCAGAGCCAACTCAGGACATTCACCGCGAGAACGGCGATGCCCGTTCCGGCGGCAACGCCCGCGAGCGCCTTTTTCGCACCTGGTTCCCCGTGCGCGAAGCCGTAGCCACCGATCACGATTGCAACCAGACTTGCAACCTTTGCGATAGTGCCGGTGAAAAGGCTTTGGATTGCGTTGAAGCCGGTGTCGAACGGTGAACCCTGAGCACGGGCCGCCATGGGAATGAGTACGAGAAGGGTAACGAGGAGTAATTTTGGTTCAGTCAATCGAATCCGGACAATGGATTTGCGAAATGAAGTGTGGATCTGAGTGAAACCCGACATAATCCCTCCAGCAGCGATCGTGGGCCTCACTGCTTTGTTTTGGCTCACGGTAACGGGCTCCTCGGCTTGCGTCCAATGACTTTTCGCGTGGAGACTATTCCTCAGGGTTATAGCGACGGGCGATCTGCAATAATCTCTCTATGTGCGGGCGTTATCGTCTGTCGCGGAGAAAGCAGATTCTTGAGGAACACTTCGATAGTGTCGCTGGGGCCGAGGACTGGAATCCGCGCTACAACATTGCCCCCACTCAACTTGTCCCGATAATTCGCCAGAACCCGAAGGAGCCTGTCCGCGAATTGTCGCTTTTTCGGTGGGGACTCGTTCCAAGGTGGGCGAAAGACTCGTCGGTCGCGGCGAAAATGATCAATGCGAGGTCGGAGACGGCAAGCACGAAACCAGCTTTCTCAGATGCATTGAAATCTCGCAGGTGCCTGGTCCTTGCGGACGGCTTTTACGAATGGCAGAAGACAGGGAAAGTGAAGCAACCGTACTGCTTTGAAATTAACGACGGCGAGTTGTTCGCGTTTGCGGGAATATGGGATCGCTGGAACGACGCGAGCGGCAAACCTTTGGAGACGTGCTCGATCCTAACGACGAATCCCAATGCCGTTACATCGTCGGTTCACGACCGAATGCCAGTCATCCTTAATCCAGACAGCTACGATCTTTGGCTCGATCCGGGCATGAAGGATGTGTCGGCGGTGTCCGAATTGTTGAGGCCCTACGATGCTCGGCTGATGCGATGCTATCCCGTAAGCAGTAGGGTCAATAGCGCGATTAATGATGACGAGGAATGCTCTCGACGCGCGGAACCTACAGTCGTTCAACATCATCTCTTCTCGTAAGCGTTTCGCTGCTTTTGCCGACGTTTAGGCGAACATCCGTGCTGTCACAGGGTGGTCACAAAACTGTGGCCACCTCGACAAACTTGGTGGAGCGAATACCTTGCAGGCAAGAACTCGACACAGGGAGGTGACCGATGAAGGCGATTGTGGTGACGGATCAGGCTGCGGGAACGGCCGGGGTGAAGCTGGTGGAGCGGCCCGAGCCGCAGGCGGCGATAAACGACGTCGTTGTTCAGATTCATGCGTCGGGATTCACCGGGGATGAGCTGACGTGGCCCTCGACCTGGACCGATCGCGTCGGCCGTGACCGTACGCCTTCAATCCCCGGACACGAACTGGCCGGACTGGTCACCGCTCTCGGCTATGGCACGACGGGGCTGTCGATTGGACAGCGGGTGTTCGGCCTCACGGACTGGTATCGAGACGGCACGCTGGCGGAGTATGTGGCCGTCGAGGGACGCAACCTCACACCGCTGCCGGGCGATGTTGACTTCACGGTGGGGGCGGCCCTCGTGATGCCGGGCCTGACCGCCTGGCAGGGGCTGTTCGAGCACGGTCGCCTTCATGCGGGGCAGAGCGTCCTCGTGCACGGTGCGGCCGGCGTAGTCGGTTCGATGGCGACCCAGCTCGCACGTGCGGCCGGCGCGTACGTCATCGGCACCGGGCGCGCTGCCGCCCGTCAGACGGCTCTCGACTTCGGCGCACAGGAGTTCGTCAATCTCGATAACGACGCCCTGGAAGACGTCGGCAAGGTTGATCTGGTTTTCGATGTCCTCGGCGGGGACATAGCGAAGCGGTCTGCGGGCGTGATTCGCGCCGGAGGAACGCTGGTGACCGTCACTGGGCCGACCGAGGCGCGGCCCTCTGAAGGCCTGACGATCGACTTCGTCGTCATACCAGATTCCGCCCGATTGAGTGAGCTCGTTCAGCGCGTCCGGGTTGGTCGGCTGCGGACAAACATCGGCAACGTAACTACCCTCGACGATGCGGTTGCCGCCTTCAACCGGACCGAGCGGGTCAAGGGAAAGACGATCATCCGCGTTCATCCGTGAGGACTTGGGAATTGCCTAACGCCCCGCTAACTGTCACGGCAGAGGCGCAGCTCCGACGGTTGTTCTTTTTCTTCAATTCCTGAATGACTCACCGACGTTTAGGCGAACATCGGCGCTGGTCACAGAGTGGTCACAAAACTGTGGCCACCTCGACAGATTAAGTTGTTGATTGAAAAAGGGTTTAGGCCGAGAGAATCCAGCCCTGAAAAGGCTGGCGGCGGGGGTTCAAGTCCCTCCCTGGAAACCATCTTTATTATTCGCTTGCTGTTACAGTCCCCAATGCAAGCTTTACATTTGGTCGTTGCAGCTCACAAGCGACTTAATCAGCGTCGATGTTTTTCAATCGAATCAATGAGATGAAGGGCGGTAGAGCGCAGCCCAGCAGGGCTTGGCGTCATCGGAAGAACGTTCGCAATCGGTTCATGTTGCTGACGCATCTTGAGTGGCTACTGCGGTCTTTCGAAGAACAATTTGTGTCTTCCCCAGACCTTGAAGGGTGCCTTCGAGTTTCTCCGGCCACCGCCGTTGCAAGGCGATTCACTTTTCAGTGTACTGACTCCGCTCGTGAGCAATTGTTCCTGGATCCTCTAGTTGCGAATCCTCGCACCGGCATAACTTTTATTTGCTGGCACATCCCATGTGCCGCGCCCGCGTGGGCGAGAATCTCAAGTGAAAAGGAGACAGGTGTGAAGACCGGGTTTTCCTTCGGATGCTGGCAATTGTATCCTGGCCATAGTGTCGGCGACTGAGGCCGACCGGGAATGCGACGTGCTGGTGCTGACTAGTACGGCAATCGTCTTCCCGCACCCAACGCATTCAAGAAGCGACGCACGAGGCAGTCCTTGATGCTTATGGACAAGCCCTCCACGTTTAACGGCGGCTACCTAACCTGGATCTTAACGAGAAATGACGAGCGACGAAGTTCAAACCCTTGTACGAAATAAGACACGAAACAAAGCTCACGTCCATGTCCTCGAGGAACGGCAAGGCGACCCGGTCGCCTTCCTGTGCTATTCGACCGACGACCAAAACCAAATGACCATATGGCATACCGGGATTCCTCCGTCTATGCAACACAAAGGCGTCGGAGGAAGGCTCGTCGAGAAGGCGCTCGACATCGCGCAAGAAAACGGCATGAAGGTGCGCATCGTGTGTCCGTTTGCTAAAGACTACCTCGCCAGACATCCCGAATTGAAAGAACGTTACAGCGCTCTCAGCGAACCGGCGCTCGAAAGTGAATCACTCTTTGGCAGCGCGAAGGCTGATGGCAGCTGACAATTGCGGATGTGCCGTTGTTGTTAATTCACAACAACAAGGTTTCCGGGGAAATGCTTTCGGTAGCAGCGTACTGCTACACGATGCACCAAAAAAGCGCTTTCATCCTTTGAATGCGCTGGCCGTCAAGTCTTGTTTTGTTTTAGGAATGTTCAGCCGGGTTGCTTCTTCTCACCAACCGGCAACTGCGCCTTGCACTCGCTTCAACGCGTCGCTTGCTTTCGCCCTGCGCTTAATCGCGTGACTCTGAGGAATAGCGTGGCGGAAAATGATGGGAAAATGTCAGATCTGCCATTGCGCCAAGCAAGATACTGAGATTCCACCACGCAAATGCAACGCGTTGATGCGCGCTGCATAGACAAAGCGTTGGTCTTCATAAATAAGAATCTTCTCCTCTGATGAGCACTGCGAATCGTCAATCGCGAACTCCGTGAGTCCTGGGAGCATTCTCCGCAGACTAGATGATGATCAATGGGGTCTGATGAATAGCCAACGCGCACTCTTTGTGGAAATGGACCAGAGGCTCAGGGAAGTTGAACCTCGGGGTTTTAGGTATCAAGACCAGCTTCTTAGTGAACAAGAGGAGGTGGTGTTGGCCGCGAACTTGGAACAACTCGACCTGGAGCCCTTTGAATTTCATGGATACCTGGGCAATCGGAGGGTGGTCAATTTTGGATTCAAATATGACTTCACTCATCGGGCTGTTCAGAAAACGGATGACATACCTCCTTTTCTCAACGATCTCCTAAGCCGAGCTGCAAGCTTCGCGGGGTGTGAAAAGGAAGTCTTTCGACAAGTGGGTGTCAGTGAATACTCCGCTGGCGCCGGAATCGGATGGCATAAGGACAAGCCGGAATTTGGAATCATCGTTGGAGTCTCGCTACTGGCACCTGCCACCATGCGGTTTCGGAAAGCGCAAGGCAGATCCTGGAAAAGAGTTTCGCGTGCCTTGAAACCCCGGTCTATCTATGTCCTCTCCGGGGAGGCTCGGACAGATTGGGAGCACAGTATTCCACCGCTTGACGCGCTGCGCTACTCAATCACTTTCCGAACGCTCTCTGAAAGGCGGTGAAATCTGGGGAGGCTGAATGACATTCTCGAATCACGACGTGGCCGGCCAGATAGGCGACGATCAGATCGAGCTCCGTCTCTGTGCGCCATCAGCGGGCTGCTGAAGCTGTTGACGCATCCGTGGACACTGCACATCCTTTGGTCCTTGAGTGAAAACGGATCGATTCGGTTCGGCGCGTTGCGCAAAAGCGTGAACGGAATTTCGGCGCGCGTACTGACCGAACGGTTGCGCATGCTGGAACGCGAAGGATTCGTATTTCGTCACTACGAGCCAGCGATTCCGCCGGCCGTGACCTACCGCATTACAGATCGCATGAAGGACATTGAGAAAGTCTGGGTGCAACTGGAAGGCCTGTCGAGGAAATGGCGGCCAGAAGAATCAACCGGCTGGGGATCGACGGCCCATTCGGCAAAGTCGGATTGAATCTGCGAGGGAGTAAATTGGACTAATTGCAGTGCGCTAAAACCCGTGCACTGCCCCAGCGTCGGAGAAATTGTGCAAGCGAATCGCCGAAGCGCGGCAGCCACTATAGCGCCGATTCGAAGTCTGATGTGACGCGAACTGGGAAAAGGCCAGCCTGGATTTGTTATTAGTCGAAGACCATTCACCGCAATACCAAGATCGGCAGTCATCGATTCGCCGCTCCGGTTACAGCATTTACCGAACGCAATGCGGATAGACTGGAATCCACCTGAGTGGAAATCTCGTTTTTGCGATCGGCAAGATATCGATGAATATAGGATATGACCACGGAGCCCTCGCCCACGGCTGATGCAACGCGCTTTAGTGAATCTGCACGCACATCTCCAACTGCATAGACGCCTGGCACGCTGGTCGCGTACGGCGTTTTCTCGAAGCCCTCTGTGTTTCCCGTCAAGATGAAACCCTTCTTGTCGAGCCGGACTGTACCGAAGAGCCAGCCTGTGTTCGGCTCAGCGCCAATCATCACGAAAACGACCGAGATATCCTTTGATGTACGTTCACCTGTCCTTGAGTTAACCCACGTCACCCTCTGAAGGGACGGGTCTCCCCCCAATGCAACAATCTCAGATTTAGCGTAGACGGTGATATGGCTCGAGTTTTCAATACGGGAAATAAGATACTGCGACATCGTTTCAGCGAAGGACGCGCGACGCACGATGTGATGCACGTGCTTTGCGAGACCCGAGAGAAACAGTGATGCCTGCCCGGCGGAGTTGCCTCCGCCTACAACAATAATCTCCCGGTCTCGACATAACGCCCCCTCCATCGCGGTAGCAGCGTAGTAAAGTCCACGGTTCTCATATTTCAAGTAATTTTCGAGAGCAAGTTTCCGATACTGAGCGCCAGTCGCTACTACAACGGCGCGCGCGCATACCTGGCTGCCGCCGTCGAGCGTTAGTTTGTGAATTCCATCTATTTGGTCGATCGCGATAACTTCTCGAGAGATTGCAAAATGTACTCCGAACTTCAATGCTTGCAGCTGCGCGCGATTTCCCAACTGTTGCCCACTGACGCCAGCCGGAAATCCTAGGTAATTTTCTATCTTCGAACTTGCACCCGCCTGTCCTCCAGGTGCTATTCCTTCTATGACCGTCGTAGAGAGGCCTTCAGAGGCTGCATAGACCGCAGCCGCGAGTCCTGCCGGACCTGCTCCGACGACGGCAACGTCGTAGATCACCCCGGGGTCGGGTCGTTCCGAAATACCCAGTTCGTCTGCCAACTCGGGGATGGACGGGCGCGCCAAGACCCGCCCATCAGAGAGTACGACTGCCGGCAACCGTCCGGCATTTTTATCAGCGTCCTCTGGAGATATGTTTACGATTCTGTGCGGATAGTTGTTGCGGACGAAGAAACGCTGAAGATGCATCATCCGGTCGTCACCGGGTTTGCCTTCCAGAATCACTCCGCTTGATGCTGCCTTGACGATGCCAATCCGACGCCAGATAAATGCTGCGACGATCACATTCGCGATGTCTCCTTCGGCATGCATCAACCGCTGAAGTTGTGTGCGTGATATGCGCAACAAAGTGCTCGGAACCACAGTTCGTGCTTCGACCACTGCCCCCTGAGAGGTCAGGAGGTTGAATTCTCCTGTGAAATTATGTCTGCGATGGCGAGCATAGACCTTTAGGCTGCTGTCGGCCGAAGGGAGAAAAATGTCGACTTCGCCTTCAAGAACAACGAACATATCAATCCCGCGGTCACCATGGGTATACAGCATCACGCCCGCTGGAAGCGATTCCAGACTCCCATACGCTCGGAGTCTTTCGACCATGTCTTCAGTTAGTTCCGCGAAGGCGAGTTCCCAACGGAAATCTGGTCCAAGCTCTTTGAGAAGAGTATCGGCGAATGTAGCGTTCTCCGGCTTGCGTTCGTTTTGATTGTTCATATGTGCATTCCCAGGTATGAATTGCGCAATCCTGTTTCCCTGCATTTAGCTATAACACGAAACGAAGGCTGCGATTCCCATATGACGCAGAACTCACAGGGTTTGGCAGAATTTGCGCTAGATTTGGCACTTTCTGGGCACTGCAGCGGTCCATATTTTTACTTGACCACTTCATCAACAGAATTCATGGAGGTCCAAGAAGGACAATGGCAAAGACAATTTTGATTACCGGCGCATCGAGCGGTTTCGGCCGTCTGACCGCAGAAAAACTTGCGAACTCTGGGCACAGGGTATTCGCAGGTTTTCGATCAACTGACGGTGCCAAGAAGCCAGTGGCTGACGAACTCAGAGACAAGAAAATCGAGATTCTCAGACTTGATGTGACCGATCAAGCGAGCGTCGATAGCGCCGTCAAGCAGCTCCTTAAGACGACGAACAACCAACTCGATGTGGTGGTGAACAATGCAGGGATGGCATCGGCGGGGATCTCGGAGTCATTTACTGCTGAACAAGTTCGCGAGATGTTCGACGTGAACGTATTCGGTGTTCAGCGAGTCATCCGCGCGGCTTTGCCTGCACTACGGGCGAAACGGTCCGGTCTCGTAATAAATATCGGATCGATTCTTGGTCGCGTCACGATACCGTTCTTCGGGCTCTATGGAGCCTCGAAGTACGCAGTGGAGGCGATGAGTGATAGCTATCGCTACGAACTGTCCCAACTGGGAATCGACGTGGTACTGGTTCAGCCAAGCGCTTACCCGACGAACATGTATGCAGCGGCGCAACAGCCGGCTGATGGAGAAATTGCAAAGACGTATGGAGCGGTCGCGGAAGTTCCCGGAAAGATTCTTAAGACTTTCGTCACTCTCTTTCAAGGCGAAAATGCTCCGAATCCGCGAGACGTTGCAGAGGCGATCGACAAAATTGTTTCCACGCCGGTGGGTAAACGTCCGGATCGCGTCGTAGTCGGTTTGCCGTTTGGGTCTGACGCTGTCAATAACGCAGTCAATCCAATCCAGCGTGGCACGATCGACAGCCTGGGTCTCGCAGATCTCACAAGGCTGAAGGTTGCCTAGCCGACACGGAGCAAACACACGGTGACTCCACTTAAAGTAGTGAAGGCTTTTTACGCGATCTTAGGTTCTGAGAACAGCCTCGCGGTACTCGATCTCATCGCGGATTCAATCCAATGGACAGAGGTGTTTCCGGGTTACGCGGGCACTTGGGTTGGACCAGACGCTATTCGGAAGCATGTTTTCGAACCACTCAGCAGAGACTGGACTGATTTCCTCGCAGCACCAGAATCCTTCGTAGTGGAAGATCGCATCGTCGTCACGTTCGGTACATACTCCGGGGTCTATAACAAAACGGGAAAGTCCATAACCGCGTCCTTCGTACATAGGTGGGAAGTTGTCGACGGAGAACTGACGAGTCTCAGGCAATACACTGACACGGCACCGATACAGGCGGCTCTGATGTGATCCCGCATCAACTTCTATGCGCGAATATGGCCTCTTACTGAGGCTTGAACGAAGCTGAGTTGCACGTATCTCGTCGGATGCGTTTCCGGCAAACGAGAAGCTTCTCCGGCTAAAACGACACGGACTGCTGTCAGTCATTCGTGATCGAACGCGAAGGCTCCGACCGAAACACATTTGGTCGGCTGCGCCTCTGTGTTCGGCAAAATCAGATTCTGCAAGATGCAAAGGAGTATTTGATGATGAATACGTCGAAGAACAATAGGTTGTTCAGCCCAATTCAGCTTGGTGCAACTGGCCTGAAACATCGGGTCGTGATGGCGCCTCTAACTCGCTCACGATCCCTCCAGCCCGGCAGTATCCCCGGCGACCTGATGCTCGAATACTACACCCAACGCGCATCTGACGGCGGGCTCATCATTAGCGAGGCTGCACAACTTAGTCTCGGCACTAGCGGATGGCAGGGTGCGCCTGGCATGTATTCCGACGCGCAGATTGATGGATGGAAAACAATCGTCGATGCCGTTCATGCAAAGGATGGATACATCTTCGCTCAATTGTGGCATCCCGGGCGCTTTTCTCATGCCTCACTCACTGGCGGAGCAATGCCGGTTTCAGCTTCTGTCGACCCTGAATACTGGCAAAATCCATCTCGTTTAATCTCTACGCCCAATGGTTGGATGCAGCCCTCCCCACATCGTGCTCTTGAGAAATCTGAAATTCTTGGCGTTTTGGAAGAGTATGGCAAGGCCGTCAAACGTGTGAGATCAGCCGGTTTTGATGGTGTCGAGGTTCACGCAGGGAATGGATATCTTATTGACCAGTTCCTTCAGGACGGTAGCAACAAACGCACCGACGAATATGGGGGGTCGATCGAAAACCGAGCCCGTCTCCTCTTTGAAATTGTCGAGGCGATGGTTTCTGCTTGGGCAAATGACCGCGTGGGCGTGCGCGTCACTCCGAGCGGCACGTTCAACGCAATGTCTGATTCCGACCCAGAAGCGTTACATGCCCATGTTTCGGAGGGTTTGAATCGATTTGGACTCGCATACCTACACATCATTGAACCCCGCATGAGCGGATATCTTCTGATTAAGGAAGACCAGCCTCCGCTGGCCACTCGACGTGCGCGACAGGTCTTCAAGGGAAATATCATTGCAAACGGTGGGTTTGAGCCAGATTCTGCCGCGGCAGCTATCGAGCAGGGCGATGCCGACGGAATATCGTTCGGTCGTTACTTTGTTTCCAATCCTGATCTTCCGAGAAGGATACGAGAAGGACTTCCGTTAGCGGCCTACGATCGCGACACGTTTTATACCTTCGAGGCAAAGGGTTACATCGATTATCCGTTCTACAACAGCGCGGTCGACGCGGAAGATCTGGTTACCGCACGCGTGTAAGTGATCGAGCGGCCTGTAGCTTTGTTGACGAAGCAAAAGGAACTTTTGAGAGAGGCAATCACATTGTCAGGGAGCGCAATCTCGACCGGCCTCATTCACACCAGGCGTCAGGACGGGTTGCGCAGCCGTTACAGCGATTGTTGGGAGCGAAAGGAGGAGCTACATTGGAAGCAATCACAGGGGTATTCAATACGCAGGCAGAAGCTGAAAAGACTCTGAGGGATCTCCGGGATTCGGGGTTACATGTCGACCGCACGACCTTGCTCACGCCCGGCAGCAACACGAAAATCCTCGCAGAGATGCAGGGCGTTCCACAGGATTCATCGGAACAGCCCGGAATGGGCGGCGCAATGGGCGCATTGGTTGGCGGTGGCGTGGGTTTCGCTAGTGGCTCAGTTCTGTTGGCCCTAGTGCCCGGGCTTGGGCCGATCACCGCAGTTGGATTACTGGGGGCCTCTATCCTCGCCGCGGCGGGCGCGACATTAGGTTTAACCGCCGGCAACAAAATGGAGCGCGCCATGTCTGATGGTATCCCCGAAGACGAAATCTTTGTCTACGAAGACGCCTTGCGGAAAGGCCGTAGCGTCGTCATAGCGCTCACCGATGATTCGAAATCGACAGCAAAGATTCGCGAAATCCTCTCACGGAACCGAGCTGAGTCCATCGATGCCGCCCGCGAACAATGGTGGATCGGACTACGGAGCGCGGAGGAAAGCCGATACCCAATCCCCCATAAGTTCTCTGCAGATGAGCAATTTGTTCGTCTTGGCTTTGAGGCTGCGATGCATGCCAGAACTCGCTGTATGGAATTCGATCAAATATCGGTAGAGATGAACGCAGCACTCGATGACGTCAAGGCGCAATACCCCGGCGCCAATGTGGAAGAGCCCTTTCTGGCTGGGTACCAGCGCGGTCGCGAGCATTACCAGCAGCTTTGCGACGAAACCGAACAATTGGTTAGAGAATAAGGTCGTCGACCCCGATGGTCTAGGCGCGGATCCTTGTTGGCAATAGAGATTCGATCGCAATTCCTAGTGCGCTCGCACGCGTAAACCGAGATCAGAATCAAATACGAGCGGAGTCTTGTTGCATCCGGCGATTGTCCGATTGACCGACACCAAAGCGCTCTCGATACTGTTTCGGAGTGACTGACATTTGTTGGATGAAGGCTCTACGCAAAGCCTGCTCGTCCCGAAATCCGGTGAGAGGGGCGATCCGCTTGAGAGGCATGTTAACGGTCTCCAGGTGTTGCCGCGCCGCCTCCACCCGCAGTGACTGGATCCACTTGGCCGGCGTGGTGCCGAACTGAGACTGAAATTGGCGAGCGAAAGTGCGTGGGCTCATTGCTACGACTCTTGCCAGTGTGCTCACATCCAGCTTGCGAGCAAGATGCGATCTTGCCCAAGCGGGAAGATCCCGCATGCGTTTATCTTCTATCTCCTCTTGTTGAGCCAGCAGCTCGCTGTATTGTGCTTGGTTGCCAGGACGTCTCAGGAAAAGCACTAGATCCCGTGCGACTGTGGCGGCCACGGAGTGCCCAAGATCTTCCTCCACCAGCGCCAGTGCCAGATCAAGGCCAGCGCTTACTCCTGCCGTGGTGTAGAACTTTCCATCTTTGATGAAGATGGGGTCTCGTTCTACCTTGAGATTCTTGAAGCGGCTAGCGAATAGATCACAGTACCGCCAGTGCGTCGCCACCCGTCTCCCGTCGAGTAAGCCCGAAGCGGCAAGGAGAAATGCTCCCGTGCAAACCGATGCAATTCGGCGAATGCCAGGAGCGCGATCTCTAAGCCATTTCAGTAGCTCAGAGGACTGATGTTCAATTGAGCCGAGGCCTCCGACTACGATTAAGGTGTCGATCGGACCGGCGTAGTCGGAAAATCTGCTGGTATCGGCAATGGAGAGCCCTCCCATGCTTTTAACCATCTCTCCCGATTCGGCCGACAGAATTCGAAACGAATAGTAGGGCTTGTTCTTGACCTTCGGATACGCAAAAACAGCAGCAGGACCTGTCAGGTCAAGCAGTTCAAAGGGAGACGCAACCAGAAACGCGATGATCGGAGAGCGGGGAATCATATCGTATGGATAGTATGGCAGATTTTGCCTCAAATATGACAGTTCTGCCAAACCGATGAGTCCGAAACTTCCAATGAGGCGATTGTCGCGTGGTCGGGCAAGCAGCAAGTTTTGTGGTTGCTCGTTCTATTGGAACAACAAAGGTGCAGTTCGTGGGTAGGGCGAAAACGCACGAAGCGCACCGGGCACAAGCATGGGTTCCCACTGAGGCAACCCGAGGAACAGGAAAGGTCTGTTTATGGCAACGACTAAGTCACCCACGAAACGCAATGTTCAGGCGCCATCAGGACGTATCAGCTACACCGAGCAAGGCTCGGGGCCAGTTGCATTGTTTGTGCACGGAGTATTGCTGAACGACTATCTCTGGCGTCACCAACACGCAGGATTGTCTGGCGTTCGACGCACGATCGCGGTCGATCTGCTCGCGCATGGAGATACCGAAATCGCGGCTGACCAGGATGTCTCGGTCACGGCAAATGCAAAGATGCTCAACGAATTTCTCGACGCATTGAACATCGATAAAGTAGATGTCGTGGGAAATGACAGCGGCGGCGGCATCGTCCAGATTTTTTCCGCGCTCTACCCGGAACGTATTCGAACTCTCACTCTCACCAATTGCGATACGCATGATAACTGGCCGCCCGAGGCATTTATGCCCTTTGTTGAGATGGTGAAAGCTGGAGGTTTGCGGGGCACGCTGGAGGCCATGCTAGCGGACAAGTCGATCTACCGTTCTCCCAAAGCGTTAGGGCCGGCGTACGAGCATCCTGAAAAAGTAACGGATGAAACGATCGAGAAATATCTTCGTCCATTCCTGGCTAGCGAACAACGCACCCGCGACCTCGAACGCTTCGTCAAAGCCTTCGATAACAAACACACAGTCGCGATCGAACCGAAGCTAAAGGCTTTGGAAGCTCCCACACTCATCGTCTGGGGTACAGACGACGTCTACTTCGATGTGAAGTGGTCCCACTGGTTGGCTTCCACGATTCCTGGAACAAAACTTCGTAAGGAGTTCGAAGGAGCGAGAATCTTCTTTCCTGAAGAACGCCCAGAAGATTTCAACCGTGAGCTCCGCGAATTCTGGAAATAGACGGAAGGCTGACGAAATCATCTGCATCGCTGCTGGGTCACGGTGGAGATGAACGTAAGGTTTTCACTGGTTCATAAACCAGGATTTGTCATGATTGGCGAGGAGGAGAGATGGCAACTCAGGCTGAGAAGGCAAAATCGTTTCGCAAACTGCACGTTCCCGGCGAACCGCTCGTACTGTTTAACATCTGGGATCCAGGGAGCGCCAAAATTGTGGCGGAGACAGATGCTATGGCACTCGCTACCAGCAGTTGGGCAGTTTCCGTGGCGAGTGGTTATTCGGACGGCGAGCACATGCCGCTCCCCCTTGCGATCGACAACCTTCGACGGATCACCGAAGCAACGAATTTACCGGTTACAGTGGATTTGGAGAGCGGTTATGGAGATACGTCCAAGAAAGTGGGAGAAACTATCGGTCTAGCTATCAAAGCTGGGGCAATCGGCTGCAACCTGGAAGATAGCTTTCCCGAAAACGGATCTCTCCGGGAAATTAAACAGCAGGTTGATCGGATACGGCATGCTCGCCAAAAAACCAAAGAGACAGATGTTGATTTCTTCATAAACGCAAGAACTGATGTCTTCATTCATGTGCCGCAAGACCAGCATGACGCACCTCTCGTTGCACAGGCACTCGAGCGGGCACAGGCTTACGCAGAAGCCGGTGCAGATGGTTTGTTCGTTCCTGGCTTGGCAAATCTAGCTCTGATCGGTGACTTAGCGAAAGCGTCGCCTTTGCCAGTCAATATCATGGTCAACGAGGGGACGAATATCCGTGCGCTCGCAACGCGAGGCGTTGCCAGGGTAAGCTTCGGTGCTGCCCCTTACATCCTGATGATGACCGCCCTTCGAGAGGCAACGCAGAGAGCGATCCTTAAATAAACGAATCGAATGGCGGAGCTGGTACGAGCAGAGCAGCAAGTCATCATGCCCCACCAACGGCCTGTATCGGCTTATTTGCCCCTACACCCCCACCCTAGACTGGGACACGCTTTTAACGACCTTGCGCACTTATAGTGTTCCCGATGTCAAAGCTGTAAAGCAAGGTCGGGTATAAACGAGTGATTCGGACAAGTACGGAGATGCGCTGCCTTCGAGTCAGTCACCACGCCGCTGTAGAAATGATAGTTCTTCTCCAAAATAGGTTTTTTCCATTTTCATCTTGTGTTTGATGGAGAAAATGGGCACGGAATCCAAATCGAAACGAAAGGCGTTCCTGAAGGCCATTGGCTTCGACCAACTTTCAGTTCAGCGATCCAAACGAAGCCGTTTGCGAGATGCGCTGAGACCGAATGAGGAACGAGACCTTGCTTTTCGGCTCATAATCCTTTCCATTCCACCTGGCAAAGTAAGCACCTATGGACGAGTCGCCGCGGCAGCAGGTTACCCGAGATACCATCGCGCCGTCGCTCGTCTGTTGCGCACAGATCCTGTAGATCAATTGCCCTGGCATCGTGTGGTAGGCGCTGGCGGACAGATAAAGCTTCGCGGCGGGGCCGCGCAGGAGCAAAGAGCGCGCTTGAAATTGGAGGGAGTTAAGTTCAACGGAAAATGCGCAGACATGGAGCTGTGTGAACATCCCATCAAGCCTTGGGAAGTCTACATGTGATTTGTGAATCGCAGGGAGATTGGGGCAATGAGCATGAAATTAGAGCAACAGCAGGAAAATGAATCCACTCCCGATGTCATAGCCTTATTGACACCGCTTCAGCTAGGCGCGCTGTCTCTGCCCAATCGCATCGTAATGTCTCCTATGACGCGCGCGCGAAGCACAGATGGTGTTCCTACTGATATTGAAGCGAAATATTATTCGCAACGTGCGTCAGCCGGCCTCATCATCACCGGTGGCATCTACATCAGCCGTATGGCAGTTGGGGGAATCAATGTCCCTGGCATCTACACGGACCAGCAAATTGACAGCTGGCAGCGAATCAATGAAGCCGTGCATTTGGCTGGGGGGAGAATCTTCGCTCAACTCTCCCACAGCGGCTCTGTCTCCCACCTTTCGCTTTTGAATGGCGACACCCCGGTCGCTCCATCGGCCGTAAATCCTCGCCAGAAGGTGATGAGTGCCAGTGGCTGCGTGGACACGGTGGAACCGCGTGCCTTGATGACATCTGAGATCCGAGCGATCGTCGAGGAGTACAGAACCGCAGCAGTTAACGCCAAGAAGGCCGGATTCGACGGAATCGAGGTGCATGGGGCCAACGTCTACTTGTTGCCGGAGTTTCTGAATACGTCTACGAATCTTCGCCAGGACGAATACGGTGGCACTGCCGAGAACCGAGCGAGAATCGTCGTTGAGGTTCTAAATGCGATTGGGACGGTCTGGGACCATGAACGCATCGGCCTAAAGCTGAGCCCAGCGATTTCAGGCATAGGAACTTACACGGCGGTCGAACATATTCTCAAATGGCTCAATGACTTTTCTCCCGCCTATCTGCACTTGCGTCGCGGATTTGACACGAACCGAAATCCGATTGAGATGCTGAGAGAGCACACGTTCGAGCATTACCGCGATGTGTTCAGAGGCACTCTGATTGGCAACGGCGGATTTGATCTTGCAACCGCAAACGCCCATGTGGAACGCGAAAGTGTCGATCTGGTGTCCTTTGCAAGGCACTACATCTCAAATCCCGATCTCGTGGATCGTTTCCGCGGGAACCAAGCCTTATCGCCAAGTGATCCCTCCACTTATTACAAGGGTGGGTCGAAGGGCTATGTGGATTATCCCAGCCTCAGTACTGGAGCGTAGCTACCGAGTGATCTACCGACGTCGTCTTCCTTTTCTGGAGCGCAGCTGTCGAGCATGGTGTGCTGTTGGTTTTCGCCCACACAACGAACGCGGAAACTGTGTCGTTGTAGGCAAAGGTTCACAAAAATATCTCAAGAACCGCCGACACCCTGCGAGCATTTCTGCACGCTCGGAGAGAGAACAAATCAGCGGCTGCTGCTCGCGGTAAAACCGAAAAGGAGGCAGAAGAACTGTATTGATTGCGTCGGCCAGGAGCCGGCGACTTCATGAAGAAGTATCTCAAAGTCGAATGGCCCGAGCGCGATTCACCATTCGATGATAAACACCGAAATGGCCGACGGATCTGCCGCTCACATGCTTGTGGCTGTCAAGGAAGCCTACCGAGCGAAAATTGGATGAGACCCCTCTAATGCCTCAGAGTTTGCCGAACATTCGCAAAAGCCAATGCAGGATCAGTTTGTTTTCAAGCCATGACCTCGGGCAAAACGACTTCTGTCGGTCGCTTGTCATCGCGAAGTCCTAAGAAGACAGGTTGCCGCAACTTCTTGTCGGCAGTCAGTTCCTGGTACGAAATTTGCGCGACGAGCTTTGGCTTCAGGAACGTAACATCTTTCTCGCGGGGAGAGTCCACTAGTGCGACCTTATCCACGATCAAAGGCCAGAATTGTTTAGAGAGAGCCGCCAACTTGTTTTTGTCGAACCCGGTGCCGACCTTGCCAACGTACCGAAGCTTGTCATCTTCGTAAACTCCCAGGAGCAGCGCTCCGAAATGTTGGCGGGAACCTTGCGGTGCCGTGAAGCCCACGATGACAAACTCGTCCTCTTGATGGACCTTCACCTTAAGCCAGCATTTGGAACGCCGCTCGACGTAGGGTGAAGCGCTGTCTTTCGCAACCAGACCTTCATAACCCCTCTGTTTCGCCAGGTTGTAGGCATCGAAACCATTGGCGGATAAACGGCGGGACAGTAGCAGAGCCTTGTCGGTCGGCACGACTCTTTCAAGCATCTTACGTCGGTCCGATAAGGGTTTCTGCCGCAGATCTGAACCGTTTGCGTACAGACAATCGAAGATCGCGTAAAAAGGATGTCCCTTGCCTTGTTGGAGAAGCTGAAATTTGGAGACGCGGCTGCGATCAAAGACGACAATCTCACCGTCTAAGAGAAGAGTAGTCGGCTTCAAGTTGGCGATGGTCGCGACGATTTCTGGGAAGTTCTCGGTTCGATCAATGTCGTTTCGTGAATGCAAGGAGACACGTTTGCCTTCCTTATATGCAAGGACGCGGATGCCATCGTACTTTTCCTCGAAAACCCAACCAGGTTCGTTAAACGCCTTGCCCACCAGGGTAGCGAGCATCGGTTGAACGCGGAATGGGATTCGGTAGTGCAAATCGTTTCCTAAGCTGCACTCCAATGAACGATATCTGTTGCCGGAGCTAGGACACAAGACTAAGGCCGGAGGACTATCGCAGCGATCGCACTGCAAAGGTTGAGCGATAGGGCTTCATTCCGAGAATCGCCGCCGCTCCATCAGGGCTGTAGATCTTGCCTTGGGACTGTGTGCCGACGAGAAAATGCGAACTTTTGCAACCTTCAAATCTCCAGAATCCGTTGAACTAAGTCCCGCTGCACCGACGCTTAGGCGAACATCGGCGCTGGTCACAGAGTGGTCACAAAACTGGGGCCACCCTGCAAAGTTAAGTTGTTGAAAAATGAGGCGGATAAGGCGGTAGTACGCAGCCCTGAAAAGGCTGGCGTCGGCGGTTCAACTCCGTCCCTGGCCACCATCATTCCAAAGAATTTATCGGAAATCTGGCGACAGGAAACCGGCAAAATCACCCACGGTCGATCACCCACGCCTACTGAATGAGCCCTCGAGCGGTTTTCTCGTTCAGACCCATGGCCTCGATCATCTTGGCTTGGGCCTCCATGCGCTTTTCCATGCGCGAGTGCGCGTAGACCTTGAGCAGGATTGAAGGGTCTGCCCAACGGAGCATGTCCTGAATGGTTTTGGAGTCGGTTCCGATCTCTACCAGGAACGAGGTTAATGCGTGTCTGAGATTGTGGAAGCCAAACCTGTGACCGCGTGGAATCTCGATTACCTGTTTGGCCGCAGGACGGAGATGATCCTCCACCAGCATGTTCGGCACACGCGGCTGCTTGCCCTTGAGCCTGTCGGAAGCGAACATGAAATCCTCGTCTCCCGCATACGCCGTCGTCTCTCGCCAGTTTTTCAACAAGCCCATGACGAGCGAATGCAGCACCACGGGCTTCTTCGAGGCGGCTGACTTCGGTTCGCCAAACTTGCCCCGCACGAAATTGGAGACCACGTAGATACGGAACTTGTCCCAATCGATGTGCTTCCATCGCAACGCGAGCACTTCGCCGATCCTCAATCCCGTCACCGCAACTAGTAAGGTCAGCAGCCGCTCGAATGCTTGCATGCGACCGATGATATTCCAGCCTTGCTGTGGCGTCACGAGAACGGCTTCGTACCCAGTAGTCGTCGCGATGTGAACATGTGTGACTGGATTCGCTTCCCGCGTGCGCGGAATCAGGTCGTTCGCCTGTGCCATTGAGTACACCAGATGCATCACCCGGCGGATTTTGTCCACCGTTGAATTCTCCAAGTCTTCCTCGTCCTGCACCGACTCCAACCACCCTTTGATTTCCGAGGGCTTGATCTTCAAAGCCTCCGTCTCCCCGAATCTTGGAAGGAGCCGCTTGCGAATGATGCGATCTCTGTCCTCGATGGTGGAGGCGGCTTTCGGCTTGCGCTTCTTCGACTCCGGCACCTTCTTTAATTCTTGCAGGTAAAATTCCGCAAGAACCGCGAAGGTCAGGGTTCCGCGTTTCGATCCCGGTTCGATGGTGTACAAGCGCCTGCGCTCCGCTTCCGCAAACGCTGGTGCTTCTGTGGGAAGGTCTTGCACTCGCCCGATGACACGAGTCCTCTCGACCCGCTTGTGATCGAAGTCGCGTGTTACCTTGAAGCGCAGAACCCAAACTGCACCATCCAGACGTTCTTCTACCTTCAAACTTCCCCGATGCTCCCGAATCATTTAATTCCTCCGATTCGGTTGCCGGGGACTGCCAGCGTCGATGATACCTTGCTTCCGGACTCCGGAACCGGGCTTTTCAGCGACGAACGCATCTGCAAGTTCGGACAACCTGAAGCGCCATTGCTTGCGCTTGCCCCGACCGACGGGATGGGCGGGGATCTCCCGGGCACGTGCCATCTCAAGGACGCAGCGGCGGGTCATGCTGAGGAATTCTGCCGCTCTGTTAGGATCCACAAAGGGCTCAATCTCCCTGTTCAGTGTTGTGCTCATCAGGCCCTCAATTTAGCGACCGCAAGCAATCTGCGGGGCTAGGTCGGACGAAGAAATTCTAACTTCACTTCACGGCTGCCGTTACATGCGCCAGAAGCATATTTTGTGGAGACTTTGCCCTTGAGTTTTCGAGCCAATACTCGTCCAGATAGGTTCCATCTGTGTGACGCAAAACCTGCCGAAGATGACGGGGTTGACAGGATTGTCACAGCGATGAGGTCTAGCAAGTCGCGGTCGGCATTGCCGAGGCTGTGGTCAATCATTGGTTTGGACTCTCTCCGCAGGCCCATGGATCTTGAGTGATGGCCAACGGGGAACGGTTTTCGCTCTCTGATCCGCATCGGTTTCTCTTTATTTACCTTCTTTACTCCGCGGGTTCTGGCCGCAACGTGCCCCTGCGCAGGGCGCGTTCTTTCATCAACACGAAGAACACCGGAACCAGAATCAGTACGTGAATCGTAGACGTAATCATTCCGCCGACCATGGGCGCAGCAATCGGCTTCATCACGTCTGAGCCGATGCCACTCGCCCAGAGAATCGGAATCAGGCTGGCGAGAACCGCACAGACCGTCATCAACTTTGGCCGGAGCCGCTGCACAGCACCCTCTATCGCCGCCGCTTCGATGTCCTCATTAGTGAGTTGAACTCCCGAAGCCAACTTGTGATCCAGCGATTCGTGCAGATAGACGACCATCACGACGCCGGTTTCTACCGCGATGCCAAATAGTGCGATATACCCGACCCAGACGGCGACGCTGAAGTTGTAGCCCAGCAGCCACTGCAAGATCAGCCCGCCGGTCATGGCATAGAACGTAGGAAAGATAAGGACCATGGCCTCGGTTAGGGAGTGGAAAACCATGTACAGGAGCAGGAAAATCACGAAGAACACCACAGGTAAGATAACCTTCATCCGTTCCTTCGCCCGAAGCTGGAATTCATATTCGCCCGACCACTGATAAGTGTATCCCGCGGGCAATTGCAATTTCTCGCGAAGCATGCTGCTGGCCTGGTCTACGAAGCCGCCGTAGTCGGCGGTGTTGAGATCGATGTAGACATATCCCGTGAGCTGGCCATCTTCATCGCGGATCATCGCCGGGCCGCGCGAAAACGAAATCTTGGCTACTTCGGAAATCGGTATCTGTGCCCCAGAAGGTGTCGCAATCAACACGCGACTAAGTTCTCCGACGTTATCGCGAAAGTCACGCTGGTAGCGGACATTGATCGGATAGCGGCTGCGGCCTTCGACGTTTTCGGCAACGTTCATCCCTCCAATGCCCGATTCCACGGCCTGTTGCACGTCGGGAATGGTCAAACCGTATTTCGCCGCTTCTGGACGATTGACCTCCACATTGATGTAAAAGCCCTGAGAGACCCGCTCGGCAAAAACCGAACGGACCCGGGGTAGCCCTGACAAAATCTGCTGTACCTGTGCTCCGAGTTGCTGGATTTGCTCCAGATTCGTGCCTTGAAGCTTCATTCCTACGGGCATCTTGATTCCTGTGAGCGCCATGTCGAGACGGTTTTGAACTGGCATAGTCCAGGTATTCGTCAGCCCCGGAAACTGGAGCTTCTCGTCCATCTCGCGAATGAGCTTTTCGTAGGTCATTCCCGACCGCCACTTTTCTCGCGGCTTGAGCATGACCGTCGTGTCGTACATATCGAGGGGAGCATTGTCGGTGGCACTGTCGGATCGCCCAACTGCCCCGAAGACGGTCGCAACTTCTGGAAAGGATCGGAGAATCCGGTCTTGTTCCTGCAAGAGCTGCGAAGCCTGCGTGATCGAAATACCGGGAAGTGCCGTGGGCATGTAGAGCGATGAGCCTTCAAACAAGGGCGGCATGAACTGACTGCCCATCTTGAACATCAAGGGAAACGTCACCACCAGGAATGCCAAATTGAGCAACAAAGTCGTCTTGCGGTATTTCAGGCAGAGTCGTAAGACAGGCAAATAGAGTGCCTGTGTAATTCTTGAAATCGGATTTTCCGATTCGGGCCGCAGCTTTCCGCGAATAAAAATGACCATGAGGATGGGAACCAGACTGATGGCCAGCAAGGACGAGAAGCCCACGGCCAGAGTCTTCGTCCATGCCAGCGGGCGGAACATGCGTCCTTCCTGTGCTTCCAGCAGGAACACCGGGAGGAACGAGACGACAATAATTAAGAGAGAAAAGAACAGCGCGGGGCCCACCTGCTTGGCGGAATCGATGAGAATGCGCACCCGCTCTCGTTCACCTGCCTTCTTCGCGGATTTACCTGCGCTCGCATCCGCCTCTTTGTAGAGGGCTGGCCCATTCGAGGAATTCGTCTCTTCCAACCCCTCTCCACTCGATGCCGGGCGCTCGGAAAGATGCCGGTATCCGTTTTCCACCATGACGATGGCGGCGTCCACCAAAACGCCTATCGCCAATGCCAACCCGCCCAGCGACATGATGTTTGAGCTGACGTTCAGGTAGTACATGGGAATGAAAGAGATTACGAGCGCAATGGGCAATGTCAGAATCGGGATCAATGCTGAGCGGAAGTGAAACAGGAACACTATGATGACCAGGGAAACGATGATCGCTTCCTCCAGCAGGCTATGTTTCAAAGTGTTGATTGATTCGCTGATCAGTCCCCCGCGGTCGTAGCCGGACACGACCTCGACTCCCGGCGGCAGCGATCCTTTGATCTCAGCCAGCTTCTTCTTGACGCCATTGATCACATTGAGGGCATTCAGCCCATACCGCATGACGACAATGCCGCCCACGGTCTCGCCTTCGCCGTTCCACTCCGCGACACCTTCCCGCAAGTCTGGGCCAAAGGAAACCGTGCCTAGATCTTTGATGAGTACGGGTGTCCCGTTCTTCGCCATCACCGGCACGTTCGCCAGATCATCGAGCGACTTCAGATAGCCCAGCCCGCGAATCATGTATCGCGTACCGCTCAGTTCCAGTACGCGACCGCCGACTTCATTCGTGCTCGACTTCACGCGGTCAATAACGGTCGAGAGGGGTATGCCGTAAGCGAGCAGTTTGTTCGGATCGAGCTGCACCTGGTACTGGCGCACGAACCCACCGATACTCGCCACTTCCGCCACACCGGGAACGGTTGCCAACTGATAGCGCAGGTGCCAGTCCTGAATGCTTCGAAGATCGGCCAGGCTCTGCTTGTGGCTGTGATCGACAAGCACATACTCGTAGACCCAGCCCGCACCGGTCGCATCGGGACCAATGGCAGGATGTACGTTCGCAGGAAGCCGGCCGGCAATCGTCTGCAAATACTCCACCACGCGAGAACGGGCCCAATAAATGTCCGTTCCGTCTTCGAACACTACGAAGACGTAGGAGTCATTGAACATGGTCTGCGCGCGGACCGCTTTCACCCGCGGCGCTGCCAGCAAGGCAGTGACGATTGGGTAGGTGACTTGATCCTCGATGATGTTGGGTGGCTCGCCCTCCCAGTTGGTGTGAATGATCACTTGCACGTCTGAAATGTCGGGCAGGGCGTCCAGCGGAATGTGGCCCATGGACCAGATTCCCGCCAGCGTAAGGAGAAGCACTCCGGTGAAGACCAGGAAGCGATTGTGGGCGCACCACTCGATGATTCGGGAGATCACGATTACATACCTCCCGTGGCATTGAGCGTGAGCTGCTTGTTGCCAATCGTCTGCCCGTTTTGTTGTGCCCGCACTGTGACCTGCCAAGTGCCACCGGAACCGAGATCGCCCTTGCCTTCATACCTTCCGCCGCCCTTGTCGCTGGCATTGATGACGGCTTTCATGGAGGCCATTCCCATCGCCGGCATTGCGGCCATGAAGAAGGTCACGGTCACGTTTGCTCCTGCGATTGGCATTCCATCCTGTCCAGTCAGCTTCACGCGAACCGTATTGCTGCCCTTGTGCGGAGGGTTGGGGTCAGTCGTCAGCTCCACATTGGCTTGGTGTTGTGCGGGAGCATTCATCGAAGCCGCCTGACCGGCACCAGGAGGTGGGGGAACAAACGCGCCCGCGGCCGCCTGCAATTGGGCTTCGGAATCAATCAGGAAGTTTGCCGAAGTGACGATCTGTTCTTGTGCCTTGATGCCCTTCGTGACCACCAGTTCATCACCGACTTGAGGCCCCAACTCAACTTCGCGTGGCTCAATCCTGCCTTCGCCGGTGTAGACGAACAGCAGGCTCTTGGTTCCCGAATGAAAAGCCGCGCTGGCCGGGACAACCAACTGCCGTCCCATCGGCAGTTTCGCGCGAACGTTCACGTACATTCCGGGCCTCAACTTCAGACCAGGATTCGCAAACACCAACCGCACCGGCAGGGTGCGCGTGTTCATGTCCAGTTGCGGAAGGATGTAATCCACGCGTCCGTTGAAGACTCGTCCGGGATACGAATCGACCGTGACCTCTGCGGGATCACCCGGCTTGACCTTCCCAGCATCGCTTTGGAATACCTGGGCGAGGACCCAAACGTCGGAAAGGTCAGCTACGGTGTACAGCATGGTTTCGGGCTGCACGTACATATTGGGCAAGGCGTTTTTCTGCGTGATGTAACCCGAGACGGGAGAATTGACTGTCAGATCCGTAATCGCCTTTCCGCCTTGATCCAACTTCTCGATTTCCCCAGGAGAAACTTCCCATTGCAGAAGCCGCTCTTTGGCAGCACTGAAGAGAGAAGACGCACCCGAAGCTACCCCGCTGACTTTGCTCTGCTGCAAAGACTCGGAGTTCTTCTTTGCCAGCAAGTATTCGTGCTCGGTCGAGACAAGGTCAGGGCTATAGATCGTAAATAGCGGCTGGCCCTTGCCAATAAAATTTCCCGTGGCGTCAGCGTAGACTTTGCGAATCCATCCAGCGAAGCGGGTCTGCACATAGGCCTGCCGTCGCTCGTCGACTTGGACATTGCCGTAGAACCGAAGTTCAGTGTTGACCGGCTTGGATTCAACCTTACCAATCACAATGCCGATGCTCTGCATCCTCTGGGGCGTGAGTTGGATCGGTGCGAGCGGCGTCTCCTGCATATTGCCGGCCTGAGAGTCGCCTCCCGCTCCCGGCTCGGAACCCGAGGCGTTGGCCGATGAGGTTTGCGCCATCGCGTCCACGGACTCGCTTGCGGAATTGGCGCCAAGCTGCGACGAAGTTCCGGCGTGGCTTAAACGCCACCACAAGACCGACGCCACAATCGCCAGCACAACGGTTGTGGTCAGTGCAATCCAAAATGCGCGGCGATAATTGTTGTGTTCTGTACGCAGCATGTCTGGTCCCTCGTTTACATTCGTTCTGAAGTTGCGCTCGTTCATGGCAGATCCACCCCCGTAAGACGCTCCAGTTCAGCTAGCGCCGATTCGTGTTCCACCAACTCGCTTCGATATTCCAAATCGAGGTTCAGAACATCAAGGAACCCGGAAAGCAGACTTTCGAAATCTTGGCGGTTCGATTGATGGGCAGACAGGGCCGATTGAAAGGTCGCTTCCGACTGCGGGACGAGGCCATCGCTGTAAATCTTCAATCGCTCTTCCGCAGTTGTTGCGCGTACATACTGCTGCTGCACTTCCGAAAGAACGCGCTGCGATTCAGAGTCTAGCTCTTGCCGTGCTCGCTCCTGGTTCTCCTGTGCTTCTGCCAGTTCAGCCTTCTGGCGTCCGCGATTGGGCAGTCGAATGCCGAATGTCGCCATGTAGTAGTCGCGCGTCTGGCTCCCCGTGTGCTCGTAGTTGTACTGAACGTTGAAGTCGGGACGAAAATTCTTGTGCGCCAATTCCACCTGGGTTTCCTGTTGCCGGATGGAGGCCTGCTTTGAGTGCACATCGGGATTCTGCTCGCGAGCTTTCTGCAAGAGTTCGGCTGCGGAATACGGAAGCGTTCGCAAGATGAGCGTCTCCGCAACGATGTCCGCGGACTCCTGCGGACGTCCCAAGACCTGCTTGATCTGGGCTTCAAGTAGTCCTTCTTCCTGATGGTGGTGGGCGACCTCTTGAAGAATTTTCGTGTGCTGCAACTGAGCTTTCAGCACATCCTGTTGATTGCCTTGGCCTACGCGGTAGCGTGCCTCGGAGGCCTCCTGTACCTGATTCAGTAGCGCGTCACTTCGCTGCAGAACGCCGAGGGTTTGCTGAATGTAGGCCAGGCGGAAATACACCATCTTGAGATTTCCCACGACCGCTCGGCGGACTGAATCGGTCTGCGCTTCCATGGAGTCCGCTTCGTGTTCGGCCACACGGCCGCGCAACTGCCGTTTGCCTGGGTAGGGGATGTCCTGCGAAGCGCCGAAGCCGATGTAAGCGAAATCGCTGTTGCTGTAGCCCGCGAAAGGTCTTGGGCTGCCCACACTGAACTGCTGCACCGAGAGTTGCGTCTCCGGAAGAGCCGAGGCCTGCTTGGGAACATTTCGTGAGGCCTGCCACGCGTGGAAGGAGGCCGCAATCTGGGGGTTCTTCTGCTCTGCCTCTTGGATTAGCTCACGCAGAGACGTGGGCATCCCCGCGTGCTGGGCCATGCCGGGAGATTCAGGAGTCGAGCCCAGCTGTTGCGAATTTCCCGTCTGTTGAGCTGCCCCGTTGACCGGGAGCAGCATCGTGCCAACGACCACAGCCGCACTAATTAGCGAAATACGAGTAGACCCGAAGAGACTTCGGGACAAATAAGTGGATTGCATCTTTCCTCCGCAAACAAACACCAGTTTGTAGGCGCACGAACGTGCAGACGCACGAGTGCGTTAGCAGCTCAGAGGAAAGACGATCAGATTCTTAGGACTGTGGTGGCCACAGACTCTAGTCCTGGCGGACTATGCGTGCGCGAAACAAGCGACCACCATTGTGCAGGCGAGGAGTATGTGTCGGCCTGGGATGTTAGGGGAAGCGCGTGTAACAGAGCCAAACTGACATGATCCAATTGCGCAGAGGCGGTCTTCAGAGCGTGAAAGTCCGCAGGTGTGGCAGTTACCTGACAGCAAGGATGAGACTTCGCCATCCCCATGTCCCCGCACTGTCCCGCCATCTTCTTACAGCACTCCCGCTCGGACGCAGTCATCGCTGCATTGGGCACCACGCATGCCATCACCGGCAACCCGGCGAACAATACCGCCAGAGCGAAAACAGCGACTTTTTGCACGAGTTTCAACGTCATCAGTGTAGCTGGAACTGTGAGTTAGACGCAACAGGAAGCGAAAAGATGCGAGATTACGGCGGTTACGCGATCTCTGACTGAATATCGTGATTCTTCTCAGTGCCAGCTTGCTCCATGCGCAAACTGTTTACCATCCCGGCCAAGAGATCCATGTTTCCGTGACGTTTGACGGTCCTTACGTTTTAAAAATCAAAAAAGTACACGTCGAATGTATTCGGTCCGGTTGGCTTGGATTCTCCAGTCGCCCTCCTACGGACGGTTGACGGGCAATACGGAAATTGTGCCGGGCCAGAAGTCGGCTTCTGGGAAATCACCCGCAGTCAATGAGAGCTTCTCAACTCCGACACGAGACTAATTGAATCAAAAATGAAGCCTCCGAGGTACGTCACAACCGAATACGTCATGCACCATTTCGCAGCGCCGAGGCGCGAAATTTCAATCCGTTCTTCAATCCACGAGGTCGGGGTTCGATTCACCCCCGAAAATTCATAGAGAAATCACCCACGGCAATCACCCACGATCCATCCGTCTTGCCCGTATTTTCCAGTGTCTAGCAGTCCCACGGCAACCATTGAAGTTGTTGGAAACACTGGAAATACGAGTTCTGAAAGGGCTGGGGTCGGCGGTTCAACTCCGTCCCTGGCCACCATGTTTTCAAAGAACCTGGGCGCTTTCGCCCACTTTCGTCAGCCCAAGGTTCAGGCCCAAGGTACGTCACTGAATTGTCTCCGTGAGCAGGTGAGCCTTGTCTCCGAGCGGCAGTTCCAAGAACTTGCCCTGTGCTTCGAGGGTCGATTCTTGGTCGGACTGCGCATACAGTTGCATTGTCGTCCTGACGTCTTCGTGACGCAGAATGCCTGTACCGTCTTCGGATCACACTTGAGCTTCACCACCGAAGAAGCCAGCGAATGCCGGAAGTTGCGGAAGCCAAAGCGAACTCGCTCGTCTTCTTTGATGACGCCGGCCTTGATGGCAGCAGGGCGCAAATACTTCTGCACCATGATTGAAGCCGATAACGGCTTCTTGCCCTTAAGCCGGAAGCTCGGGAAGACGTAATCGTGATCATTCGCATAAGGAGTTCTCTCCTTCCACGACATCAGAAAACCCGCGAGCACCGGATGCATGGGTACGGGTGCCTTCGAGGCCTTTGACTTGGGCACTTTGAACTGGGCCCAGACGTACGCGCGCTTCACTTCGATCACTTGATCTGCAAAGTCCAGATCCATCCACATCAGACCGAGAATCTCCGAGACTCGCAGAGCCGTTGCCGCGTCTGTAAGAACCAGAGTGCGCCGTGGCTCTGGGATGTTCAGCAGAATCTCGAACGCCTGCCGTGGATTCATGATCACCGCCGTGTAGTTGCTTGTCGTCTTCTGACGAACCCAATTCATGGGATTAGCCGACTCGTCTTGACTTCCTCCCGAAGCGAGGAATGACCCTCTTATTAAGAATCCGCTTGTAAGTCTTAGCAGTTGTATATGCCTTCTCTTATTGGACTGGCTCGCTGTGTCACTTCGAAAAGCCAGTGGTCGGACCTCGTTGAAGGTGTACACCGGGGGCTCAGTGCGGTAAGATTTCGGTCCAAGCACCCTGCAGGGTGCCTCTCACCTCGCGCATCCGGTGAACTCGATCGAAGGTCCGGAATTGGTTTTATGCGACTGGCAACTGTTCAGCGCAATGCAGCAAGTTGCTCTGTCTGATCGTGTTGGACGATAGAATCTCGCTTCCCGCCTGCGAGGAAAACCGAAAGACCAGTGAAATTTCGCACAATGTCTGGCGCGAAGGGAACCATCGCTCGGAAGAGCACGGCAGCCTTCAAATAATGAGGATGAAGGAGGATCAGACTGGCTGCAATGTTTGCGCCATTCGAGTAGCCTACCGCAACCAGATGGCGCTTACTGAACCCGTAGTGTTCAGCGGCGACATCGATGAATTCGGCTAACTCGGCGATACTACAGAGCGGTGGAGCGGACGTTTCGATGTTCTGGCATCGGGGCGGACATGAACTGGGCGAAGACGATATAGACGCAGCCAGGACTTGGCTGCGAGACAAGGTCACCAAAAGACTAGCTGCGTAGGCGCGACGACCGTACACCGAGAGCGGATCAGTACTCGGAAACGTTAGAACCCAAGCCGGTGGGTTGTAGGGTCGCGGGGATGACAGTATTTCTTGATCCATTTATGATCCAATAACTGCTTCCAACCGACTGAATCAGGAACGCTGCCGCAAAGAACTAAAAGCCGGAGCAGCCGTGCTGCTCCGGCCGGGTCCTTCTGGCCTATGGGTCAGGCCGTCAGGGCCTCCACGAAGTGCTGGCAAAGCGTGGTTTCCACGTTGTAGTGCTTGTAGGTGACCGCGGTGGTCAGATACGGCTTGACGATTCCTTCCACCTTGGAATACGCCTCGCGCTCATAGCGCTCTGTATCCCGCTTCTCGGCCCAGAGAGTGATGATGATCATTTTTTCGGTCTTGGTCTCCGGCACGAAGGGCAGGATCTCCAGAAATCCCGGTTGCTTTTTCAGGATCGGCAGTACCTCGTTGCGTATAACCTTCACGAACTCTTCTTTCTTTTCCAGCTTTGGAATAAATTCAACAATACGGGCAAACATGATGGAATCTCCTTTCCTTTTTGAGGATTGGTGCGACCCGCAAGCTGGCCCACCTGGGAGCGGGTTGTTTACGAGTCAACGTCATTAAACGATGTCAGAATAGGTCGCGAGAAATCAGAAATCAGTGATTCCACGTACAGCACGCTGTGATTCCAAACACACCATTCATTTGCTTGAATCTTGTAAAAGAGCCTGTTATGGGTCGACTCCTCCATTGCAGGAAATCCGTTTGCAAACCCAGGTACGCTTTCACCGGTGCTGGCGGAGGTGACTCCAAGAAATTAAGATATGAAACAGCGTGACAGAAGAAGGCAGGATTTTATGGCTCCGTCAGCCACAGCAAACGTCGCACAGCATCTCACTTCTAGCCAGCCTCTCAGTCCTGAACAGTTGCGCAAGATTGACGCCTACTGGCGCGCAGCCAATTATCTTTCGATCGGCCAGATTTATCTGTACGCGAATCCTCTTCTCCTCGAACCACTGAAAATCGAGCACATCAAGCCGCGATTACTTGGCCATTGGGGGACCACGCCCGGTCTGAACTTCATCTACGTCCATTTCAATCGCCTGATTAAAAACTACGACCTGAATGTCATCTATATTGCTGGCCCCGGCCACGGCGGGCCGGGAATGGTTGCGAATACGTATTTGGAGGGCACATATAGCGAGTTTTACCCGAACATCTCTCAAGACGAGGAGGGCATGAAGCGGCTATTCAAACAGTTCTCTTTTCCGGGAGGAATTCCGAGCCATGCGGCGCCCGAAACTCCTGGCTCCATCCACGAAGGGGGAGAACTGGGCTATTCGATCATGCACGCTTGCGGCGCCGTGTTCGACAATCCAGACCTGCTCGCATGTTGCGTGGTGGGAGACGGCGAGGCCGAAACGGGGCCACTGGCTACGAGCTGGCACTGCAATAAATTTCTGAACCCGGTACGCGATGGTGCGGTGCTGCCTATTCTTCATCTCAATGGCTACAAGATCGCGAATCCAACCGTGCTTGCCCGGATGTCCGATGAGGAACTCACTAGCTTCTTCACGGGCTACGGCTGGAAACCATATTTTGTAGAAGGCCACGAGCCAGAAGCGATGCATCAACTCATGGCCGGAACTTTGGACGCCATAGTGAATGAAATTCGATCGATTCAAGACGAGGCTCGGAGTGGGGGAGACGCGGGCTTGCCAACTTGGCCGATGGTGATCTTGCGCAGTCCGAAGGGTTGGACAGGGCCGAAAATGGTCGATGGAAAATCCGTCGAGGGTACATGGCGCGCGCATCAAGTGCCGGTGGCTGATCTGCAGTCGAAACCGGAACACCTGAAGATCCTCGAAGCGTGGATGAAAAGTTATCGTCCCGAGGAATTGTTTGACAAGAAAGGCAAGTTGATTCCCGAACTCGCGGAATTGGCCCCGAAGGGTGATCGCAGGATGGGAGCGAATCCGCATGCCAACGGCGGGTTGTTGTTGCGCGATTTGGTCATGCCTGACTTTCGCAATTATGCAGTCCGCGTTTCCAAGCCCGGCACGCAGAATGCGGAAGCCACGCGCGTGCTCGGTGGACTTTTGCGCGACGTGATGAAACTCAACGCGGACTCAAACAACTTCCGCGTCTTCGGCCCGGATGAGACGGCCTCGAACCGGCTGGAGGCTCTCTATGAGGTTACCGACAAGCTATGGATGGAACCAACCCTCCCGGTTGACGAACATCTTTCGCATCGCGGTCGTGTGCTGGAGATGCTCAGTGAGCACATGTGCCAAGGCTGGCTGGAAGGTTATTTGCTTACCGGGCGCCATGGCTTCTTCTCCTGCTACGAAGCGTTTATCCACATTATTGATTCCATGTTCAACCAGCACGCCAAGTGGCTGAAGGTTACCCGCGAGATCGGGTGGCGGCGTCCGATCGCATCACTCAACTACTTGTTGACTTCTCACGTGTGGCGGCAGGATCACAACGGATTCACTCATCAAGATCCCGGCTTCATCGATCATGTGGTGAATAAGAAAGCCGACATCGTTCGCGTTTACCTTCCGCCCGACGCCAATTGCCTGCTTTCGGTCGCGGATCATTGTTTGCGGAGCCGCCATTATGTCAATGTGATCGTCGCCGGCAAACAGCCCGCATTGCAGTGGCTCGATATGGAGTCCGCCATCGAACACTGCACTACCGGTATTGGCATTTGGGAGTGGGCAAGTACAGACAACGGGGCCGAACCCGATGTCGTGATGGCCTGCGCCGGTGATGTCCCCACGCTCGAAACATTGGCGGCGGTCGATCTTTTGCGACAGCATTTTCCCGACGTCAGGATTCGCGTGGTGAATGTTGTCGATCTGATGACCATTCAGCCCTCGACCGAGCATCCGCACGGTCTCTCTGATCTTGATTTCGACTCCATGTTCACGG
>Ga0193751_1000116_pt1 | contig 72321 bp, 62 predicted proteins | sample L1c2metaG_FD_143050 | JGI IMG/M metagenome (GOLD analysis project Ga0193751, IMG submission 143050) | Soil microbial communities from a riparian zone of the East river system, Colorado, United States - L1c2 | ecosystem: Environmental > Terrestrial > Soil > Riparian zone | place: USA: East River...
CAGTCGCGCCGTCGGCGGCCGGCGCCATCAGGCGCCGCGTCACATAGGCGGCGGGATCGTGGCCGCTCGGCACCTTCTGGCGCTTGCGCAGAACGCGGGTGCGGGCGGCAAGGTCGTAGTCCCACACTTCCGCCGGCGTGGTCATCGAGGAATATGTGAAGCGCAGGAGATCGGTCGCGAATTCGAAATCGGTCTCCATGCCGAGCGAATAAGCTTCCTCGGCAAATGCGATCGCGTGCTCCTCGCCCGACCCGAGGTGGCGCGCCACGATGCGCGGCAGCCCGTCCTGGCGTTCGAGCCGCACCAGCCAGTCGCGCAGCAGGGCAAAGGCCAGGAGATAGACGCCGGGCCGATGCGGGACGAGATCGCGCCAGTGCTCGCGGCCGGGCGTGCGCAACGGCGTCCAGGCAATCTTGAAATCCTCCGCGCCGTCGCAATTGGCGCGGATGAGCAGGACCTGCTCGCCGAACAAATCGGGATGATGCTCGACCTCGTAACGCACCGACGTCTCGCGCGCGGCGACCACGAACGGGATCGCATCGGGAACCGTCAGGTCGATCAGCCGCGATTCCGCGGTGTCGTGATCGTGAATCGAGATTTCGGCGAACCGACGTGCCTGCAGGCCGGCGATCGACACGAAGAATCCGGGCTCCGGCTCCTCGTAGACCAGAACGTCGCTCTCCGCCGGCGTGCCGAGCCGGTGCCGGTAGACCCGCGACGGGCGATGGTTGCGGTCGAGCCGCACGTACAGGAACCACCGCGAGTCCGCGCCCCACACGATCGCGCCGGTGGCGTCCGGGACGACGTCGGGCAAATCCGCGCCGGTCTTGAGGTCGCGCACCTGGATGGTGTCGAATTCCGACCCGGATTCATCGCCCGACCACGCCAGCAGCGCGTGGTCGGGCGAATGACCCGTGCCGCCGAGGCGGAAATAGCTCTTGCCGGCGGCGAGCGCGTCGCCGTCGAGCAGGACGTCGACCGGTCCGCCCTCGCGCGGCTGCCGACACACGATCGGATGCTGGCCGCCTTCGCGATAGCGAAAGGAATAGGCATAAGGGCCGTCCGCGCTCGGCACCGTCGATTCGTCCTCCTCGATGCGGCCCTTCATCTCCGCAAACAGGGTCTCCTGCAGTGCGACGGTGTCGGCCATCGCCGCCGCGGCGTAGGCGTTCTCGGCTTCGAGGTAGGCGCCGATCGCCGGGTCGAGCACGGCGGGATCGCGCATCACGTCCTGCCAGTTCGCCGCCTTGAGCCAGGCGTACTCGTCGACCAGCGTGACGCCGTGCCAAGTCGACGTGTGCGGGCGCGGCTCCGCGCGCGGCGGATCAGGCAAGGAGGCAGGCGAGAGCTTTGCGCGCTCGAGCATGGTTCGGGTTGCCGCAGCCTGAATGGTCCGGCCGAAGCCGGCGGGATGTTGCTAAATGCGCGGCTGCAACGCGGGGCAGCCGGCGCCCGTCACTTCTTGTCGCCGGCTGGCGCGAACTTCAGCGCCGTGCCGTTCATGCAATAGCGCAGCCCGGTCGGTTGCGGCCCGTCGGGAAAGACGTGGCCGAGATGCGCCTCGCAGGCCGCGCAACGCACCTCGGTGCGGCGCATGAGCCAGGACCGGTCGTCGTTCTCGCTGACCGCACCGGCGGCGACCGGCGCCGAAAAGCTCGGCCAGCCGGTGCCGGAATCGAACTTTGTGTCCGAGGAGAACAACGGCGTGCCGCAGCACACGCAGCTGTAGCTCCCGGACCGCTTCTCGTCCCAATAGGGGCCGGTGAACGCACGCTCGGTGCCGTGCTCGCGGGTGACGTGATACTGCTCGGGCGTCAGCGCCGCGCGCCATTCCGCCTCGGTCTTGACCACATTGGGCTTCGTCTGCGTGGTGTCGGCCATGGTCAACCCCTCTGTTCCGCTCTGCCGCACACATGGGTCGGGAAGCGCGGAGACGCAAGTCATGCCGCGTCAAACCCAAGTGATACTGCGCGGGCGTGGCGGCGGGAAGGGCGCGCAGGCTGAATTCTGCCCGGTTTGGGCGGCGTCCGTGCAACGACGGCGCCGGCTCTATTTTAAACGGTGGTAATTCCAAGGACAGCCGTAATATCCACCTGCCCTAATGCTGTCCCGGGCGATATTTTACTTGCCATGCAACAACCAATACTAGATAAATCATGCGTACCAGCGTTCGATGGGCGCGAATCGCGGGCAGGGCGGGTTCGCCAACGCAAGCTGGCACGCCTGGGACGAGACAACCGAAGGCAGGAAGCGCGAGGGCCATGAGCGAAAATCCCAAGAGCGGCGAATTCATCGAGCTGACCGCCGATATCGTGTCGGCCTACGTGAGCAACAATACGGTCTCGGCCGCCGAGATACCCAGCCTGATCAGCCAAGTGCACTCGGCCCTGGTGCGCGTGTCGGGCGGTCACGGCGAAACGCCGTCGGACGCATTGAAGCCGGCCGTGCCGGTGAAAAAGTCGATCACGCCGGAATACATCGTCTGTCTCGAGGATGGAAAGAAGTTCAAGTCGCTCAAGCGCCACCTGCGCACCCAATACAACATCACGCCGGAGCAATACCGCGAGAAGTGGGGCCTGGCGGCCGACTATCCCATGGTGGCGCCGAGCTACGCGGCCGCGCGCTCGCAGCTGGCCCGGCAGATGGGGCTTGGCCAGCAGCGGCGGCGCCGCAGCAAGTAGCGCCGGACGGCGCAAACGCGGGGAGGCGGACGTGACGAAACGGATTCACGCGGCGTTGGCCGCAGCCGCATGGCTGTGGGCCGGGGCGCCGGCTCCGGCGCAATCGCCGGCCGGCATCCCTGGCGTCGTTGCGCCGGGGGTCGAGCCGCAGCTGCTGCAGGAGGCGTTCAAGTTCACCGAAGGCCCGGTCGGCACGGCGGACGGCGCCCTGTATTTCTCAGACATCCGCGCCAATCGGACTTATCTGCTCGAGACCGGCGGCAAGATCAGCGTGGTCCGCGAGCAGACGAACGGCGCCAACGGCTTGGCGTTGACCAAGGATGGCGACCTGCTTGTCGCGGAAGGCGAGGGCAAACGCATCAGCCGGCTGAGCCGCGACGGCAAGGTCACGACGGTCACCGACGGGATCGAAGGCATGCCCCTGCTGGCGCCCAACGACCTGATCGTCGACACCAAGGGCGGCATCTACTTCACCGATCCGGGCCCGCGTCCGGTGGTGCCCGGCCGCATCGTCCACGTGTATTACCTGCCGGCCGGTGCCAAGGATCCGCTGGTCATCGACGACAAGGTGGCCCGTCCCAACGGCCTGACCGTAACGGCGGACGGCAAGACGCTGATCGTCGACGACACGCTCGGTCCTCTCGTGTTCGCCTACGACGTGCGCGCCGACGGCACGGTTGCGAACAAGCGCACGTTTGCCGAGTTGCGCGACATTCCGGCCGGCCAGGAAAGCGGCGCCGACGGATTGGCGCTCGACCGCGAGGGCCGCGTCTACATCACCACCGTCAAGGGCATTCAGGTGTTCGATGCCGAAGGCCAATACCTCGGCACGATCGCGGTGGCGCGCCAGCCGGCGAACGTCGCGTTTGCCAGGCCGGACAAGCGCACGCTCTATATCACCGCGCGCGAGGGACTCTATCGGCTCGAGATGCTGGCGCACGGACCGGCGCGCCTCGGCAAGTAAAAAGCCTGCGCGTCAGGCGGCGACCGCGAGCGCCGAGCGGGCGTCGGTCTTGATGCGCTCGACCATCGACTTGAAGCCGTTGGAGCGCTGCGGCGTGAGATGCTCGCCCAGGCCGAGCCGGTTGAACAGCGCGATCGCGTCGGCATCGAGAATGTCGCGCGCGGCCTTGCCCGAATAGAAGGCGAACAGGATGGCGATGAGCCCGCGCACGATATGCGCGTCGCTGTCGCCCGCGAAGGTGAGCACCGGCCCGCTCTTGCCGTTCGGCTTGATGCTCGTTGCCAACCACACCTGGCTGGCGCAGCCCTGCACCTTGTTGGCGTCCGTGCGCGCGGCCTCGGACAGCGGCGCGAGCTCGCGGCCGAGCTCGATCACGTAGCGATAGCGGTCGTCCCAATCGTCGAGGACAGCGAAGTTGTCGATGATTTCGTCGATCGTCATGGCTTGCGCTCGCACGTGGATATAGGCGCCAGCCGCGCCGAGGTCGAGCCCGGCGCCGCATCCGGCGCAAAAAAGGCCGGTCGGCGCGGCCGACGGCAGCCTCTGCTTCTGCGACATGCGCGCCAAGCGGACCTACCTGCTCGAGACCGACGCGAATGGAGAATGAGGTCTCCTCTATATATTCTGTAATATCAACTGCTTACAGAATTGCCCGCCGGACGTATCCAATCCATGCCCAGTATCCGGAAGGCCGTTTTTCGGCCCGAGGAAATTCGCCTGGCGCGAGACTGGCGGGAGGCCGGCGGCAACGCGACGGCGCCGGGTGCTTTCCAGGCCGCGCCGGGCTTGACGGCCGGGAAGGCGGAAGACGAACTTTCATTTCTGCCCAAACTGCGGCAGTTCAGTCTATTGGGATGGCGACGTCAGGCCCAAGCATCGCGGCATCGGCGGGAGAATCGTTACCGTCTGCCGGCAAGGGAGGATTGGGCACTTTCGCTCCACCGCTCGACAGTGCGGGAAACAGCGTCAAGGGACAGCTCGTCGCCAAGTTCCTGTCGCAACGGTTGGGAATGGATCTGTTCGTTTCGAATTCCGAAGCTTGAAATACCTCATGTGAAATTCCGCGGTGACGCGCGCCGCCAGATCCGGAGCCACGAATGTCGACACAGTCCGTTTCCGTCGCGGGCGCGCAATCCGAGCCGCAGGCGTCCTGGGTGCCGTTGATCGCCATCGCGCTCGGCCAGGTGATCATGACCTTCAATGTCGCCTCGCTGCCGGTCGCCCTCGGCGGCATGGTGCAAAGCTTCAAAGTCCCCCCGACCACCGTCGCCACCGGAATAGTGACGTTTTTGATGCTGATTTCCGGCTTCGCCCTGCTCGGCGCCAAGCTCAACCAGCGCTACGGGGCACTGAACGTCTTCCGCGCGGGGGTCTTGCTGTTCGGCGCGGGGCAAGTGTTGATGACGTTCAGCCCGAGCGCGAGCGTGATGATCGCGGCGCAAGGCCTGTCCGGCGCGGCGGGCGCGGCCCTGGTGCCGTCGCTGGTGGCGCTCGTCGCCGACAACTACCGGGGCACCCAGCAGGCGACCGCGCTGGGCGCGCTCGGGTCCGCCCGCGCCGCGGCCGGCGTCGCCGCATTCCTGATCGGCGGCATTCTCGGCGCCTCCGTTGGCTGGCGCCCGGCGTTCGGAATACTGATCGCCGTCGCGGCCATCGCTTTCATTCTGAGCTTCCGTCTCAAGTCCGACCGCGGGCGCCCGAAGGTGCAGATCGACCTGATCGGCGTCGTTCTGGTCGCGGCCGCAGTCGTCCTCATCAGCTTCGGCTTCAACAATCTGAACGGGTGGGGGCTCGGCCTCGCCACCGACAAGGCGCCGTTCGACCTCCTCGGCCTGTCCCCGGCGCCGGTCATGATCGTGCTCGGCATCATGCTCGGCCAGGCGTTCCTGACGTGGACGCGCCGGCGCAAAGCGGCAGGCAAGATGCCGCTGCTGGCGCTCGAGGTGATCGATTCGCCGCAGGAGCGGGCCGCGATCCACACGATGATTTCCATCGTCGCCCTCGAGGCGATGCTCACTTTCGCGGTGCCGCTCTATATCCAGATCGTGCAGGGACGTTCGGCGCTCGCCACGGCACTCGCCATGCTGCCGTTCAATCTGACCATGCTCGTCTCGGTGATGCTGGTCGTTCGGTTTTTCGACCGGCTGACGCCCCGGCAGATCGCCCGCTACGGCTTCATGCTCTGCGCGGTCGCTCTGCTGTGGCTCGCGTTTGTCGTCCGCCACGACTTGAGCGCGGGTCCGGTCATGATCGGGCTCGTTGTGTTCGGCATCGGAGAGGGAGCGTTGGTCACGCTGCTGTTGAACGTCCTGGTCAGCTCCTCGCCGAAGGAGCTTGCCGGCGACGTGGGGGCGCTGCGCGGCACCACCAACAACCTGGCGGCCGCCGTCGGGACGGCGCTGGCGGGCGCGCTGCTCGTCGGCGTCCTGAGCGCGATCGTCATGCGCAGCGTCGCGGAGAACCCCAAGCTGCCGCCGGAGATCCTGTCCCAGGTCGATCTCGACAACGTCAACTTCGTCAGCAACGATCGGGTGCGGAGCGTGATGGAGCGCACCACCGCCGCGCCCGAGCAGATTGCGGAAGCGGTGCGGATCAATACCGACGCGCGCCTGCGCGCGTTGAGGCTCGGGTTCCTCATCATGGCGGGCCTCGCGCTGATCACGATCATCCCGGCCGGGAAGCTGCCCAACTACATTCCCGGCGAGATTCCGAGCGACGAGCCGCCCGAGACGGCGGCGCGCGGCAAGGGAAGCGAGCCTTAGAGCATGATCCCGAAAAAGCCTGCCCCGGACGTGATCCGGCGTGGGTACCGGCTTTCGGAAAAGATCATGCTCAAACAATAAGCTGGAGCGGGATGGCGATTCGAAGAAAAGTCATCCCGCTCTAGCAAACGGACCACCATCGCGGACCGTCCCCGGTGCGCGCATCAGCGTCGGAAGGTAGCGGCGCTGTTACAGCGTACCGCAATGAGATGGAGTGCACTTGGTGTTAGTCGTCCCGCCCCGGCGCGCGAATGGCTCGTTTCGCGTAACGCGCTTCCATTTCGCGTGCCACTTTGGCCGCCGGCAGGAGCTTGGTGGCGGCGAACCAGATCTCGACGATCTTGCCCGACTTCGCGCGCACGCAGCGAACCGGTTCGCCGTGGTCGCCGTAACCGTTGGCTAACGCGATCCGGCCGGTGTTCCGGCCGGTTATCTCGATTTCGGGGGCATCGAGCAGCGGGTTCGAGAATCGAGGCCCGGCCGCCAACACCTTGTTGCCCATCGGCAAGAGATCGACCGCGCCCCACAGGGTCCACCAGCGCCCGCTCCAACCCTTGACCTTGCGCGTGGGCGCGCCGTTCTGCGCATAGGCCCGCAAAATATGGATCGACCCATCGACCCACTGGCCGGCCCAGCCATCGATCGCGTTGGTGAGCACCGAGACCGTCAGCTCCTGCTTGGGGAGCACGCAGGTGCGGGAGATATAGCCTTGCAGGCCGATGCAGCCCGGCTGCTGTGACATGCGCATCTGAAACTCGATCGAGCGTGGGATGTATTCGAGCGCGCTGCTCAGCCATCGGTCCATCACATGCGGCTCCCACGGCGGCGAGGCACTGCATCGGCGGTGAAGCTGCGAGCGGGTATCCGGCTAGCCGAGCGTCAGAATCGAAAGATGAAACAAAATCGTTGCACTGAGCCCGCGATACGCAAGGCCGACGTATCGGTACTTGTGTTGGCATATCGCCGCAAGATGGTGGATATTCTCGATATATTCGTCGACCACGAAATGAGACGACATAAACTCCGGCACGTTCCTCAGCTTGTCGGCGGCGGCAGGCCATGCGCCCCAAAAGAGCGCAACTTTGCTGGGCCGGCCCCGCGGAAGAATAACCAGCGCAGCGCAGGCAATTGTGAAACACAGCGCGCCAGCGAAGCAGAACGTCAAAATCCACCGCAAGGAGATCAAATCGGATAAAGCAACCCCGGCGAAGCCCTTCTTGATATCCGCTGACCAGAAAATCAGAATTGCGACGAGGAAGGTAAAGACATAGGCGGCCTTTTGGTCGGCCGTCTTTAGCTGATCGTGGAAGGTCTGGTGAATGGTTTTTACGAAGTCGATTATTGTCGAGTCGACATAGGATAATGGAGTCCCGGCTGGTGACACAACAGCGAAAATTCCCTCGCGCGCCGCTTCCTTCGACATTGGATTACTCTATGACCGCGGGTGCGTGAAGTCTACGGCCTTGTGCCGATAGTCCTGTGTAACCGGGTCATGTTGTGCTCGCACGGTTACGCGGCAGTCGTGGTCTTAAGACTTAATTGGCATGTTCGCCACGTATCACTGATGGAGCCCCGCAAAATGCCACGATGGTCAACATGCACCAGCCCGGAGGGCCAGGCAACAGTTGTCAATCTTGAGTTCGTTCGGATGATGACCTGGTTCGAGGAGCCGAAACATACGATGGTCGCGTTCTCGGGAGACAGCGCCGGAATGACAGTGAGAGAGACCCCGACGAGATCATCGCGACGGTGCGGCCCATGACCTGAACCCCGGTGTCGGCGGCGGCTACTGGCTGTCGCCGTCGGGGCCGAGCACGGGTCCATTGCGGGAACAGCCGGCAATCGAATTCCTTGGTCGGGCCCTCCGGTCGCGCAGGGGAACGCTCCGCGTGGAAGGGGCGTGCGCGAACCCGGGCCAGCCGTCCGGCGTCTTGGGCGGGGAGGGCGCTGATCCACTCCTTGGCGGCGAGCCATTGATGGAGGCGTGATGAGCCCCCCGTGAAAACGGGGAGAATCCTTGATCTTCAATGCTATACCCTTGCGTTGAGAACCAGGGACGTGAGAGGCTGGCGGCAAGCGTGTCACACGACTTGCCGGTCGATATGCAACGTCGCACTATTCAAGGTCATTCAACGTCGGACTGGCGCCGACCCGTCGCGTCAGTGAAAAAGGATCCCGGCAAAGGATGTGTCGCCCCTGTGACGTGCTTCACGGGGCCGGGGACGTCATTCGGTGCCACGCTGCCAAGGCGTCCGATGCTCTCAACCGCGTCGGGCGTTGGTGGTCCCCGTCTCGGCCGCGGTCCTAGCGAGGATTCATGATCACCGTTCCAGAGTTGGCCGCCGAGGCATTGGGGTCGCTGCTGGGCTCCGAGATGCAACGTGCGTTCGGATCCTCGCACACGCGGTTGACGGAGCTCATTCCGTCGATCGCGCATGTGGCGCTGGAATGCATCGGTAACAGCGACGCTCTCTATCACAATGTCGAGCACACAATGTTGGTGACGTTGGCGGGTCACGACATTCTGCGCGGCCGAGCGCTGTTGTCGCGTACGGCGCCCGTTGACTGGGCGCACGTCATCGTTGCCTGTTTGATGCACGACATCGGTTTTGTTCGCGGCCTTCTCCCCGGCGACGACAGCCATGGATACGTAGCCGATGCTGGCGGACGCAAGGTGCCGCTGGCACGGGGAGCATCAGACGCCGCGTTGACGCCACACCATGTCGATCGGTCGAAGCTGTTCGTTTTAGAGCGAATTGCCGATATCGATGGGCTTGACGCCCAGCGAATTGCGCTGGCCATTGAATTCACGCGTTTTCCCGTCCAGGCGTCAGCGGCCGACGCCGCGGCAAACGAAGACGGTGCGCTCCTGCGAGCTGCCGATCTCATCGGTCAGCTCGGCGATCCTCATTACCTTCGCAAGGCCAACGCTCTGTGGTGCGAATTTGAGGAAACCGGAATCAATCGCCAGCTCGGTTACGCGAGCCCTGCGGATGTCGTCGAGCAATATCCGCAGTTCTATTGGAATAGCGTGTCGCCCCACGTGCAAACCGCCATCCGCTACCTTGAGGTCACGGCGAGCGGGCGTCAATGGCTCGCCAATTTGTACAGCAATGTGTTTCGCGCCGAGCGTGCGGTTGAACCGGTGTCCGGCGAATTCGCTGCGGGAAAGAAAGCTTGATCCGCTGAGGTAGACCGCGGCAGGCTCGTTGGAACACTCGGTGGGGATGCGCAGTGCGAGAAGGCGTGATCCGGCGGCTCCGGTTGGCTTCGGGCCTCGTCATGTTCGCCTACGTGACGACCCACTTCGTCAACCACAGCCTGGGCCTCGTCTCGGTCCAGGTCATGGATCGCGAGCTCCACCGCATCTACCAGATTTGGGGCAGCCCGCCCGGCGGTTTCATCCTCTACGGCGCCTTCGCGGTGCATTACGGCCTAGCGCTTCGGGCGCTGTGGCTGCGCCGCTCGCTCAGGATGCCTGCCGCTGAAGCGACCCAGCTCGTCCTCGGATTGTCGATTCCCTTCATTCTCACCGATCACGTCCTCAACACGCGCGTCGCCGATACGTTCTACGGCGCCGACTACGGCTACTATTCGACTGTGCTGTACGTATATTTCGTGGCCAATCCGCTGCGCGGCGGGCTTCAGCTCACGGTGCTGGTGATCGCCTGGATCCACGCCGTCATCGGGCTGCGGTTCTGGCTGAGCGTGAAGCCGTGGTACGAACGCTGGCAACCGGCCCTCTTCGCATTCGCACTGTTGATGCCGACCTTGGCGATTCTCGGCGTTCTCGAGGGGGGCCGCCAGGTCGTGGCGATGGCCGCGGATCCGAGCTGGGTCGCCCAACTCGCGAAAATACATCCGAAGCCGGCGCCGCAGGATGTCGCGATCATCGAGCAGATGGTGGTGTGGCTGCGCTCCGCATTCCTGGCGGCGCTGCTTGCCGTGCTGGCCGCGCGGGTCGCGCGTTGGCACTGGGAGCAGCGGCGTCGCGGCGTCGTCCGCCTGACCTATCCGAGCGGCCGCGTGATCCGCATCGTGCGGGGCGTGTCGGTGCTGGAGGCAAGCCGGATGGGCGGCATTCCGCACGCCTCCGTGTGCGGCGGACGCGGGCGCTGCTCCACCTGCCGCATCAAGGTCGCAGGACCGGACGAGGCGATCCCGCCGCCCGCGCCCGAAGAGGTGAAGGTGTTGCAGCGCGTGGGCGCGGCGCCCGACGTGCGGCTCGCATGTCAGCTCCGCCCGCACGGCGATCTGCGCGTGACGCCCCTGCTGCCGTCCACCGCCCAGGCTCGGGACGGGTTCCGCCGTCCGGGCTATCTGCACGGCGCCGAGCGCGAGATCGTGATCCTGTTCGGCGATCTCAGGGCGTTCACGAAGCTCTCCGAGCAGAAGCTCCCCTACGACCTGGTATTCCTCCTCAATCAATACTTTGCCGAGATGGGGCATGCGGTGGAGGGAGCAGGCGGGCGCATCGACAAGTTCATCGGCGACGGCGTGATGGCGCTATTTGGTCTCGACCGCGGCGTCGAGGCGGGCTGCCGTGAGGCGCTCGTCGCCGCCAAGGACATGGCCCTGCGCATTCAGAGTCTCAATCGCGCGCTCATCCACGACATCCCCGAGCCGCTGCGGATCGGCATAGGCATCCATACCGGGCCCGCCATCGTCGGCGAAATGGGCTATGGCACGGCGATCTCGCTCACCGCGGTCGGCGACTCCGTCAACACGGCGAGTCGCGTCGAAAGCCTCACCAAGACCTACGCCTGCGAGCTGGTGATCTCCGAGGCCGTGGCGCTGCGCGCCGGCATCGATCTCAGCGCCGTCCCCCGCCACGAGATCGAAATCCGCGGTCGGGTCGAGCGGCTCACGGTGCACACGTTCGCGAGCGCCGGGGATCTGCCTGTGCCGGTGCCAGCGAGCACCTCTTCGCCGGCGGCCGTCAAGGGCACCGCATGAGCATCCTCCCGACTGGTGACGCGATCGCGGCGGTGCCTGTCACCTCCGCATGGAGCCCGTTTCGTCACGCCGCATTCACGGTGCTGTGGACCGCAACTGTCGTCTCCAGCCTCGGCGGCTGGATGTACAGCGCCGCGTCCGGGTGGCTGATGACGATGCTCGATCCGGACCCGTTCCTCGTATCGATGGTGCAGGTGGCAACGACCCTGCCGTTGTTCTTTTTTGCGTTGCCGGCCGGCGCGCTTGCGGACATCCTCGACCGACGCAAATTTCTTCTTGGCGTCCAAGTCGCGGTGACCGCCGTTTGCGCCATGTTCGCGGCGATCGTCTGGCTTGGCCGCGTGACGCCGGGAATTCTATTGCTGTTCACGTTTCTGAACGGCGTAGGCGGCGCGCTGACGGCTCCAGCCTGGCAAGCGATCGTTCCGCAACTCGTTCCGCGGCAGGATCTTTATCCGGCGGTGGCGGCGAACAGCGTCGGCTTCAATGTCAGCCGTGCCGTCGGTCCGGCGTTGGGCGGCGTGATTATCACCAGGCTGGGCATTGTCGCGCCGTTTTGGCTCAACGCCGTCGGCAATCTGGGAATCATTGGAGCGCTGCTGTGGTGGCGCCCACCGCATGAGGAAATCCGGCGCTTGCCGACGGAGCGCTTCAGCAGCGCCATTCGCGCCGGGTTTCGCCATGCCAAGAACAATCCGCCGTTGCGCGCAACATTGATCCGCGGGGCGGCGATCCTTCTGTTCGCGAGCGCCTATTGGGCGCTGCTTCCGCTCGTTGCCCGCCAGCAGATGGCGATGGGACCGGAGCTCTACGGCTTTCTGCTGGGTGCGATCGGAGCCGGCGCAGTCGGCGGCGCATTTGTGCTGCCTTGGCTGCAAGCAAAGCTTGGACCGGATCGGCTGGTGACGGCGGGGTCGATAGGCACCGCCATCGCGATGGTCCTGTTCGGGCTCGCCCGCGACTCTGTTACGGCTCTGTCGGCGGCCGTCATTGCCGGCGTGTGTTGGATTGCAATCCTATCGAGCCTCAACGTCTCGGCCCAGGTGGCGCAGCCGGAATGGGTGCGCGCTCGCGGGTTGGCAGTCTACGTAACAGCTTTCTACGGAGCTTTGGCGCTTGGCAGCGCGGTCTGGGGACAAGTTGCGACGATGTTCGGCCTGTCCGCCGCGCACTTCATAGCCGCGGCAGGCGCCCTCGTGGCGATTCCCCTGACCTGGCGCTGGAAGCTGCAAACCGCGGCCGGAGTAGACCTCACACCGTCGATGCACTGGCCGGCACCGGTCGTCAGTCATGAGGTCGAGCCGGATCGGGGACCGGTGCTGATCACGGTCGAATATCGGATCGATCCACGCGACCGCGAACCATTCCTCGCCGCGCTTGCAAAGCTTGCGCGCGAGCGGCGACGCGACGGCGCCTACAGGTGGGGAGTCTTCGAGGACGCTGCCGTCGACGGCCGGATGGTGGAGACCTTTCTGGTGGAGTCCTGGCTCGAGCACTTGCGCCAGCATGAACGCGTCACCAACTACGACCGCGCGGTGCAGGATGCGGTCCACCGGTTCCACACCGACGGCACGCCGAAAGTCACGCACCTGATTCACGCACCTGATCGATTCTGAGTTTGACGGGAGGCCATGGGGGTCGAATTTTGCCGCGCGTTTTCGCAAACTAAGGCGCACTCGCCCGCTGCCCAGCTGTCCCTCCTCGGCGGTCCCGGTCCAATGAGATTTTATAATACATGCTCACGTCCGGATCGATGCCGTCGCGATAGGTATTGCTTAGATAGCAACACGCCTCCGCCCCAAGACTCGCGTTCAGTGCAATCATGGCGGCGGCCAGGACCATCCGATTCCGTCCGACGATGTAACGATAGCCGGCCGAGCGGGCATTATCGATTTGCCACACCTTGAGCTGCCGACCGACCCCGGCGCGGCGCAAGTTCGGCGCGACCGTGACGTCGGCGGAATAGAGCGCCGTTCCGCGCCCCCACTCGGGATCCTGAAGCGTCCCCGGAACGTCGGCGAACCATTCAAGCGGTCCGGCAAAGGCGAATCCGGCCAGCTCCCCTCCCGCCAGAGCGACCACGGCGAGCCCGTCCGGATCGAGTGCAATGCGCGCCATCTCATCGCGGGAGAGACGGCGGGCCGGCTCGTAGACGTCAGCCTCGAGGGCGCAAATGTCCTTGGCATAAATCTGCCAGCGGTCCGCTCCGATCGTCTCCAGCCGGAGCTGTATTCCCGCTCTTGCCTCCGTCACCGCGGCATCTCACATTGTTCGGACCACTAGAGCGGGACTCTGCCTTCCTGCTTGAGCATGACCTTTTCCGAAAACTGGTGCCCACCCCGCATCACGTGCGGAGCAGGCTTTTCGGAATCACGCTCTAGGCCGAGCCTTTCGTGTCAACGTCATGGTGATAGTAGTGATGTCCGAGATAGTTTTGCAGCATCAATCCGCCCGGGTCCTCCGACACGATCCGCCTCGGCATCACTGGAATTTTTCCGCCGGGCGTGTCCACGACGAAGGTGGGTACGGCATAGCCGGTGGTGTACCCCTGCAGCTGGCCTATGATCTCGCGCCCTTTGCTCACCGACGTGCGAAAATGCGTGCTGCCGGGAATGGGGTCGCATTGATAGAGGTAGTAGGGGCGAATTCTGACTTTCAGGAGCTCGTGCACGAGCCGCTTCATGATTGCGGCGCTGTCATTTATTCCTTTGAGCAACACCGTCTGGCTGCCGAGCGGGATGCCCGTATCCGCCAGGACCCCGACGGCGCGCTTCATTTCCGGCGTCAGCTCGTCCGGATGAGTCACATGCAAGCTGAGCCACACCGGGCGGTCGGCGCGGAGCACCTTGGCCAGCTTCGACGTTATGCGCTGCGGCAGAACGGCTGGAATCTTCGTTCCGATGCGAATGAACTCCACGTGGGGAATCCGCCGCAGGCGATCGAGCAGCCAGCCCAGCTTCTCGGTCGCCAGCAACAGCGGATCGCCGCCGGACAGCAGGACGTCGCGGACCGCGGGGGTCGCTTGGATATAGTCCACTGCCCTCTGCCACTGCATCTGGGAAAAGCTGTAGGGTCCGCCGGGTTCCCCCACCATCCGCGAACGCGTGCAATAACGGCAATAGGTGGCGCAGGAGCCGGTCAGCAGGAACAGGACCCGATCGGGATATCGGTGCACCAACCCGGGAACCGGGCTTTGCCGGTCCTCGGCCAGCGGGTCGACCTGCTCGTCCTTCGCCACGACACCCTCCCGGGTGTCGGGAATGTGCGTGCGGCGAAGCCCCTGCGTGCTGTCGGATCGATCGAGAAGGTGGGCGTAGTACGGCGTGATGCCGACCGGAAGCGGGCCCTTGTGAGCGGAGACGGCGACGCGTTCGGCCTCGTCGAGAGAGAATACTCTTGTCAGATCCTCGACGGTTCGCAGGCGGTTCCGGAGTTGCCAGCGCCAGTCGTTCCATTCCGACTTGCCGATGCCGGGGAAAAAACGTTGACGGAACGCATCGGCGGTCGCGTTGATCGGAAATCGCGCGTGGACCTTGTCGTACGAGTGCCTCGCCGGGTCGTCCGTACCGCGGTGTCCCACGGATAAGGGCTGCGTCCCGGGGTTGGGCAGTCGGGGCCGCAAAACGGCGATGGTCATGTGGCCGAACCCCTTGGTACATAACTCATTTTTCGCACAACCCGTACTTTCTTACCGCTACTCGGCGGTCTCCAGCCACGCCCTTATTCTATCCTCTCAACGCGAGGTGGGCCATGTAAATTCCGGCAAAAAATGCCGAGTCTTCGTGACACTGGATCGGACCCGCCGAGGCGCCCGGACATGCCCATCCTGACCAGCCCGCACATGGAGCCGCATAGGGCCGATGACGTACTTGGGAGTGGTTTAAGTACGAATTCTGGCCCGTCGTGTTCGTTCAGCAGATGCTGACGGAGGCAATCCCGACCTTCATTGATTATCCGCCGATGCAGGCGGGTGCGAGCTTCCGAAATTGTCGATGATTTCGTCGATCGTCGTGGCTTTCGCGCGGACGTGGATATAGGCGCCGGCCGCGCCGAGGTTGAGCCCGGCGCAGCATCCCGCGAAAAAAAAGCTGACTTGCAGCAGCCTGCGCGGTCCGTGATCAGGCCGGACGCCGAGCGTCGGCGTCCCGGCGTGGCTGCGGGCCGCGCCACGGCAGCGCCAAGTCGCCCGGCGTGAGCGTATTCTGCGAGGGCTTGCGCCCGCCCGCGGCAAGCGACCCGACCGGCTCGCGCGCCGGCTCGTGGCCGAGCTTGTCGTTGATGAACTCGTACAGCATCTTGGCGCCGGCCTGCGCCTTGTAGCCGAACTGCACCAGCGCCTGCGAGCCGACCGCGCAGGCGTCCGGCTGCCGCACGCAGAACTGCCGCATGTCGGAGACGGCGGCGCTGGTCGCCGACACCGCTTCGCCCGTGCCGATCTGCGCCGACGGCGCGTTCGGCGGCGCGCGATCGCTCGGCATCAGCAGCACGACGATCGTCAGCCAGAATGCCAACTTGAGAAGGAACCGCATGGCCCTGTCCCTGCTTCCCGCGGGTCGTTTTTCTTTTCCCGCATTGGATCACGCTAGCAGACAGGCTTGAAAGCCGTGTTCGCGATTTTGCGCGTATTCGCCGCGAATGCGTCGCGAATTTTCATAAAATTTGAAACATCGCGGGCTTGGGTGCGCAGGCCGGACCGAATCAGGCCGATTGCCGTCGTCACCAGCCGCAAGCGCCACGATCCCGGCCGGTGTCTCGCCCGGGGGCGCATCTCAACCGGCCGTTCACCATGACCGTCAAAATCCGACCGCCCGGAGCGTAGCGTGCGCTCCGGCCGGGCGCATTCGGCGCGGCCAGGCGCGACCTTAGCGTTCGTTTAAGCCACCTCTGGGACCATCCGGACAACGAGGCAGGGGTGCGTCGAGGACGGGACGTGTTGCACAGCGTAAGTCTCCTTGCGCCGGTTCGTGACTACATCGACGCGCTGGTGCACCCCTCGGCGCGCCGCGACGCGCTCACGGCCGCGCGCCATCGCGCCTTCATCGCGCCCCGGCTGCTCGGCGGACTGATCGCGCTCGCGACGTTTCCGCTGCTGTGGGCGATGCGAGGGGCGCCGAACGCCCTGGAGGCGGTCGCGCTGGGCTGGCTGATCGCACCGATCCTCATCGCCTGCTTCCTTTCGCGCACCGGCCGGCTCGAGCAGGCCCACATCCTCTCCTCGCTCGCCTTGACCATCCTGGTGACGGCGGTGGCGGCGGCAAGCGGCGGCATCGCGTCGTTCGCGGCGATCTGGCTGGTGCTGGTGCCGCTCGATGCCGCGCTCGCCGCATCGCGCAAGGTGGTGATCATCGCCGCGCTGTTCGCGCTCGCTGCCGCCGGGCTGCTGCTGGTGCTGCCCCTCGCGGGGCTGGCGGCGATGCCGCTTCTCAACGACGACGACGCGCGCACGCTCTGCGCGCTCGCGATCGCGGCCGCGGCGCTCTACGCGACCGGCCTCGCGCTCGGCGCGGAGTCCATGGCGCGTACCGGCATCCGCCTGCGCAGCGCCGAAGAGGCGCGCTACCGCCTGCTCGCCCGCAACATGACCGACGTCATCGCCCGCCATGGCCGCAACGGTACGGTGCTGTTCATATCGCCGGCGGCCGAGACGCTGTTCGGCGTTGCGGCACAGCAGTTGCGCGGGCACGGGCTGTTCGATCGCGTCCATGTGGGGGATCGGCCGGCTTTTCTCACCGCCCTGTCGGACGCGGCCGCGCAAGGTGCGGACCGGTCGGTGGAGTTCCGCGTGCGCCGCGAGCCTACCGCCGCTCGCGAGCCGCACTACGTCTGGGTCGAGATGCGCTGCCGGCCGCTCGCGCGCGAGGCCGGCGATATCGCCGATGGCGGCGACCGCCAGGTGGTGTCGGTGATGCGCGACGTGAGCGATCGCAAGGTTCAGGAGCAGGCGCTCGAAGCGGCCCGCGCCGAGGCGCAGCGCGCCGATGCCGGCAAGAGCCGGTTCCTCGCCACCATGAGCCACGAGCTGCGCACGCCGCTCAACGCCATCATCGGCTTCTCCGACATGCTGGCGAACGAGCAGGCGATGAACCTCGACCCGGCGCGCCGGCGCGACTATGCGCAGATGATCAACGAGTCCGGCCAGCATCTCCTGGCCGTGGTGAACGGGATCCTCGACATGTCGAAGATCGAGGCCGGCAACTTCGCCGTGACGCCGGAGCCGTTTGCGCTCGCTCCGGCGGCGGAAAGCTGCTGCGACCTGATGGCGTTGCGCGCGCGCGAGGCCGGTATCGACCTCGTCGTGCAATTGCCCGGCGACCTGCCCGAGGTGTTTGCCGACCGGCGCGCGGTCAAGCAGATCCTGCTCAACCTGCTGTCCAACGCCGTCAAATTCACCGACGCCGGCGGCCGGGTGACGCTGAGCGCGGCGGCCGAGGGCGGATCGGTCGTGCTGTCGATCGCCGACACCGGCATCGGCATCGGCGAAGGCGACCTGCCGCGGCTCGGCGATCCGTTCTTCCAGGCGCAAAGCGACTATGACCGGCCGCGCGACGGCGCGGGCCTCGGCCTCTCCATCGTCAAGGGTCTGCTCGATCTGCAGAACGGCCGCATGCAGATTTCGAGCCGGCTGGGCGAGGGCACCTGCATCACCGTGCGGCTGCCGGCGGTGCGTGAGTCGCGGCGACATGCCGCTGCGGCCGCTTCGATCCACGCCAAGGCAACCACGGCGACCTCCAACACCAGGGTGAAGAAGCGTGCCTGATCTCGAAGCGACTTACCGGGCGGTCGCGGTCGACCGCGACGGTTTCGACGACGACCGCTCCCTGTGGCGTGCGGCGCTGACGCGCGTGCTGGGCCGCAGTCCGCGCGACGCGGTCGCGCTCGGCGCGGTCGCCATCGCCGCCGGAGCCATCATCGTCAACGCGCTGCAACTGCAGCCCGGGCCGCATCCGGCCCCGATCTTCAAAATCAGGCCGCGGCCGGTGGCGACCGCCGAGGCCGTCACCACCTTGGCATCCCTGCACACGCGCCCCGCCGAAATCGCGCCCGCCAAGAACGAGACTGCGCCGGCGCGGGCGCGTGCCGACATCGTCGCCGACATCCAGCGCGAGCTTGCCAAGCGCAATTTCTACGACGGCCCGGCCGACGGCGTCAGCGGTCCCAAGACCGACGCGGCGCTCCGCGACTTCATCCAGGCGGCGGGCCTGAAGGTTGCAGCCGAGCCGACCGAAGACCTGCTGCGCGCGCTCGCGCGCTCGCCGGTCAGGGGGCCCGCCGCGCGCGGCACCGGCGCCGCCCAGGCGCGCGTCGATCCGATCGCCGAACTGATCGAGCCTTCGTCCAAACGCGTGCTCGCGGTCCAGCGCGCGCTTGCCGAGGCCGGGTATGCGCAGATCAGGCCGAACGGCGTGTTCGGTCCCGACACAAGGTCAGCGATCGAAAAGTTCGAGCGCGAGCGCAAGCTGCCGATTACCGGACAGATTTCCGATCGGCTGATGCGCGAGCTTGCCGCCATGACCGGCGAGCCGCTCGAATAGCGCACGATCCCGAAAGGTGTACCGGTTTTCGGGAAAGATCATGCTCCACCTATTATCCTCCGTAGCGGACGCGCGCGCGGCGCGATTCGTGCTACGATTCCGCGCCGCCGTCACAGCCGCGCGAGAGCGATGCGCCTCAAATCCGGCATCTGGGTTTCCGCCTACCTGCGCCGTCGCCACATCGATGGGACGATCGCGGTGGTGCGCCGTCGCGGCGCCGAGGAGGCGGGGGCGATCTTCATCAAGATCGCGCGGCTCGACGGCACGGCGGAGCTCTATGGTCCGGCGCCGCAGAGCGCGTTCGACGATTCCGGGCCGGCCGATCGCGCCTTCAGTCCGTGCTTCAAGCAGCAGCCGGTGCCTGAGGCCGAGACCGAGGCCTATCTCGCTCGCGAGATCCGCTTCGATTCCGATGTCTGGATCGTCGAGGTCGAGGACCGCGCCGGCCGCCACATGCTCGATCAGCTGGTGCCGTGACGCCGCAGCGGCGATGATCCTTCGCGCCGGGCGGGCTGCGGCTGGCCTGCGGGCGCAAGGCCGCGGCGGGCCGCGTCCATGCCGGCGCGGCGGCCGGCAGCGGCATCGTCGTTCCACAGCGCCGGCTGATGCGGCGCCCGCGCCGGCACGCCGTCGCGCAGGCTCGCCAGCACCTGCAGCGCGGCCGCGCGCGGCAAATCGACATAGAGTTGAGCGAGCGCGAACACCCGCGCCACGGATTCGCCGATCAGCGGATTGGCAAACAGCAAAATGCGCACCAGCGGTTCCGGCGGCATGTCGAGCGCCTTGGCGGCGAGGAGCAGCGGCTCGCCGCCGGGGTCGTCGGTGATGCGCCACGCGGTGTCGCCGCTCACGCCGAGCGCCCGTTCGAGCTCGCGGGCGAATTCCTCCGGCCGGCGCGCGAGCGCCGCGGCCTCGAGCTGCTGCACGCTGTCGCCGGCGATCGGCCGTGCCGGCGCCACCTCGGCGGTGTCGAGATTGGCGATGATCGCACCGCGCTCTTCGCTGGAGGCGGCGAAGAACAACTCGCCGAGGCCGATCTCGGCCGCGGGCGCGGCCGCCTGCGCTTCGGCGATCGCGCGCCACTGGGACGAGCGCGGCAAGAGCGAAGCGGCACTCGGGCGCGCCGCCGGCGTGGGCTCGCCGGCCGCCGCGGTGCTGGCGCCGGCGCGGCCCTGGCGCTTGGCGATCGCCGCCGCATGCGGCTCGCCGCATTCTTTGCTGATGGCGGCGAGCTCCGGCCCGGGCAGGCAGGGCGAGTGCCGCAGCACCGGCTCGGCGACTTCGATCACGTCGCGCGCCAGCCGCAGCATGACCGCGCGCGGCGCCGCCGGATAGGCGGAAAGCTTGTGCGCCACCACCGCGCGGGTCGGCGCGTCCACCGCCTCGAGCAGGCGCAGCACCAGCTCGGTGTAGTGGGTTTCCTCGTCGAGCGTGTGCGCGGGCTTCTGGACGTAGAGGTCGGTGAGCACCCGCGCCAGGGTCGGGCGCGTATCGACGCCGCGCAGGCGCGCGAGGTCGTCCAGTCCTTCAAGATTTGGATTGCTCGGCGACGTCACCGCAAGTCCCCCCGGCGCCCGCTCGGACGATGCGGCAAATTATCGTCCGGTCGTTAGCGGACCCTTAACCAACGGGGCGGGGCCGGTGTGGCAGATTTGCCGCAGCCCTCCGCAAATGCGCCGCCGTGCGCTTGAATCGGCGGATTGACGTAACAGAGCGTTAACCATGTCAGCGTCCTACTCGCGTGGGTCCTCGATGCACGGCAATGCGGCGTCGGGGAGCGGGGGTCGCATGGGGATAGTGATCAAATTTCCGGACGAGCGGATCGCCGGCGGCGAACGCAGCGAGCGCGGCGCGAGCGCGACCATCGTCATTCTTCCGGTGGTGCGCATCGAACGCGGCACCGACGGACCGTCGGGCGGGCTCGAGCCCGGCGCAAGCTCACCGGGCCGCAAGCGGCGGCGCCGCGGATCGCGATGATCAAACAGTCGCGTCACGCGCTCGGGCGGGTCGCCTGCGCGCTGTCGCTGTGCGCGCTTGCGCTCGGACCGGCGGTCGCCGGGGATTTCGGCCGTCCCGATCAGAATTTCTTGGAAGGGCTGCTGCCCAAGCAACTCTATCTCGGTCCGGTCGCGCCGATGTCGTTCCCGCCGGCGTTCATCCCGCATTCGCTCTATCCGCTCACCGACAACGAAGCGTCGCTGCGCGACCAGGCCTTCACCATGCTCCAACCGCCGCAGCACCGCGAGGTGTGGAACACCCTGGTCGCGAGCTTCGCCCAGGCCACCGCCTTTCCGCTCGATATCCTGCGGTTCGATCGCTACGCCTATGCCAACATGCTGATCGGCATGCCGTATGCGTCCGATGCCGGACGCTATTCCCGCCTGATCGACGACGCGAGCAGCGACTATTTGCTGCTCGGGCCGTTCATGGTCACCGCCTGCCGGGTCCTCGACATGGACGCCAAGCGTGCGCGCAGCCTCGCCTACGTGCAGGGCTTCACCGAGTTCGAGATACGCAACGCGCTCGCGCGCAACAACGAGAACCGGGTCTTGATCGAAGGCGTCGAGTTCACCCTGAACGATCGCGCCTGGTCCTACCGGTATGCGGTCGAGCGCCTCGTCGTTGCGGTGCCGTCGCCGCTCGCGGTGCAGGCGGAACGGGCGGCCGCCCGTTACACGGCGCAGGTCGCCGCCATCGGGCCCTATCTGTCCCAATGCGCCGCTCCGGTGGCCGTGGTCGAGCGCGGCGCCGTGGCGGCTCCGCTGGTCACCAAGTAGCTTCCGTCGTCGCCGCTCATCGCGATGGTCCCGCCCTGGCGACCTCTCGGCGGGGCGACTGGCTATGGAATTTTCGCGCGCCGACGGATACTCAGATGATGCCAACGACGCAGCCGAGGCACGCATGGATCATGTGACGCAGAACTGGCGGGTGGAGAAGCCGGTCGCCGTGTCGCGGGGCGGCATCGTCGTGGCGCAATACCGGGCGGCGGCCGCGGTCGGCGCCGACCTGCTGCGCGCGGGTGGCAACGCGGTCGACGCCGCCATCGCCACCGCGTTCGCGCTCGCGGCGATCGAGCCGTGGAACAGCGGGCTCGGCGGCATCGGCTACATGATCGTGCAGCGCCCGGGCGCGGACGCCCAGGTGATCGACTTCGGCGCGGTGTCGCCGCGCAAGCTCGACCCCACGGCGTTCCCGCTTACCGGCAAGACGGGCGCGGAGCTGTTCGCCTGGCCGCAGGTCGAGGACGACCGCAACATCCGCGGGCCGCTGTCGATCGCCGTGCCGGGGGCGGCCGATGGCTACGGCCTCGCGCTCGAACGCTTCGGCACGCTGCCGCTCGCCCAGGTGATCGAGCCGGCGATCGCGCTCGCCGAGGCCGGGCTGCCGGCCGACTGGTTCGTGAGTCTCAAGACTCTCGCGGTCGCCGGGGATCTGCGCCGCTATGCGGAAAGCCGCCGCATTTGGCTCAACGGCGACCTGCCGCCGCTCCATCTCGCCGGCACGCCGATCCCGCGCGTCAAGCTCGGAGCGCTCGCCGATACGCTGCGCCAGCTTGCCCGCGCCGGGCGCCGCGATCTTTACGAGGGCAGACTGGCGCGCGCGCTCGCACACGACATCGGCACCGCCGGCGGGGTGCTGTCGACCGAGGACCTCGCGCACTACCGTGCGCGCATCGTCGAGCCGACCCTGTTCGCCTATCGCGGCACCGCGGTCGCGGGTGCGCCCGCCCTGACCGCCGGGCCGACCTTGCGCGACGTGCTCGGCGGCCTCGAGCGCGAGCGGTTCGGCACGCGGCCGGACGCGGCGTATTTCGTTGCGTTCGCCCGGGCGCTCGAAGCCGCTTTTGACCTGCGCCTGCGCGCGATGGGCGACGTCGAGCGGCTCGACGCATCGACCACCCACGTGAGCGCGGTCGACCGCGACGGCATGATGGTCGCGCTCACCACCACGTTGCTCTCGAGCTTCGGCAGCCGCTTCGTGGCGCCGTCGACCGGCATCCTCATGAACAACGGCATCATGTGGTTCGATCCGCGCCCGGGTCGCCCCAATTCCATGGCGCCGGGCAAGCGTCCGTTGTGCAACATGTGCCCGGCGATCCTCGCGCGCGACGGCAAGCCGTGGCTTGCGGCCGGCGCGTCGGGGGCCCGGCGCATCCTCGCCGCGGTGGCGCAGCTTCTGAGCTTCGCGGTCGATTTCGGTTTCGATGCCGCGGCCGCCGCCCATCATCCGCGCATCGATGTGAGCGGCACCGGCAGCATCGGGGCCGACCCGCGGCTTGCGCCGGAGATCCGCGCGGCATTAAGCGGCTGCGGCACTGTCGCCGAGGTCGAGCACGTGGCCTATCCGACCAACTTCGCCTGCCCGAATATGATCGTGCGGCGCGCGGACGGCGATTGGGAAGGCGTGTCGGACGTGATGAGCCCGTCGTCGGGGGCGGTGGGCGCGTAGCGAATAGCGAATAGCGAATAGCGAATAGCGAATAGCGAATAGCGAATAGCGAGACGTCCTGCTTGCTACTTCACTACTCGCAATTCGTTACTCGCTATTCGCCTTCTACTGCGGCTGCGGCCGGCACCGCGCCGCCGCAAGCGCGCGCCGCGCCGAGGCCATCTGGCCCGGCTCGGCGGCCAGCGCCTTGAGCACGATCAGGCCGGTTCTCGTCGGCGATTCGACGATCAGCCGGTCCGCCGCCGTCACGTCTTCCTGTTCGGGCATCTCGGCGTGCTGGTCCGGCGTCATCAGATCGAGCTCGATGACGCGTCGGCCGGCGGCGCGATCGTTGATGGCGTAATAGGCGATCCCCTTGCGGGTGTAGAACGACACCGAGGTGTAGGCCAGGCTGACGGGAGCGGTGAGCTTGAGCGGCGCGGCGGTGAGATCGTAACGGCACACCGCGGCCGCAAACGCCGGATCGGCGAACGGCAGCAGGGCGGTGGCCGGCGCCGGCTCGGGCAATGGCACCACGGAATTCACCGGGGTCATCGGCAGCAGCCGCGAATAGGCGTCGCGCGTCGCCGTCACCGGCAGCGCCAGCACGGTGGCGAGATGCACCATGCCGCCGAGCACGATGCCGCCCAAAAGCCACAGCAGCCAGCGGATCATCGGCAGGTCCTCGCAACGATCGCCGGCATCGGCGCCTCGCGGCCGGCGCGGGTCGCCACGCCGACCGGCGTGTCGTAGAGCCGCAGCATGAGCACGTAACGCTCGGCACCGCCGGTCGGCAGCCAGTTGCCGGCGCGGGCCCGCGGCGCGGCGACGATCTCGAAGCTGCCGTCCGCCGCGCGCACGAGTTCCTGGCTGGTGAAGCCGTATCGGTTCGCCGAGTTGGCGACCAGGCGTCCTTCCGGGTCGTACAGCGTCAAGGTCCAGAAGCGGGCGGCCGGGGTCGTGCCGCGCACGGTCACGTCGCAGCGTCCGTCGAACGGACGCCCGGCGTCGTCGGTGCGGGCGAGGAAGGTGATGCCGTCGCCGAGCCCGATCGGCAGTTCGCCGGTGCGCGCGATGCCGGCGCGCGCGTAGGGGTCGATGTCGACGCTGCCGGTGCGCGGCCAGGCGGTCCAGGCGCCGATCTGCACCGCCCCGAACGCGGTGCCGCGCGTGAGCGCGAACCACGTGGCGCCGAGGCCGAGGGCGGCGGCGACCAGGAAAGTGAGGAACGATCCGAACAGAAGTCTCACGATAGATCCAAATGCTCAGATAGAAATCAGTCCGCCGCGCGCGGAGACCGGATCAATCTCCGCGCACCGGGCGCGTCCGGTCGGTGGCGGACGCGACGGTGCCGTCGCGTTCCGCGGCGGCGCCGCGCGGGGTCGGAGCCGGCGGCACGGTGGCGAGCGCGCGCGAGGCGTTTTCCAGCAGGCGCTCGACGCGCACCAGCACGTCGGCGGAGCGGCGGGTCAGCTGCACCGGGCGCGGCACGGCGTCGCTCGGCGCGCTCTCGGCGACGACCTGCTCCTTGGGCTGCGACGATCCGCCGAGCCCCGGCAACGGCTTGATCTCTATGCCCTGATGCGCATAGGCCATGATCTCGTGCCAGGTCATGGCCGGAAGCGAGCCGCCGGTCATCCGGTTGGTGGGACTGTAGTCGTCGTTGCCGAACCACACGCCGCACACGAAGTTGCCGGTGTAGCCCATGAACCAGGCGTCGCGGTAGGCATTGGTGGTGCCGGTCTTGCCCGCCGCCTTGATGCCGTCGAGCTGGGCGCGCTTGCCGGTGCCTTCCTCCACCACCTTGTTCATCATGAAGATCATGTTCTGGGCGACCTCGGGCTTGAGCACCTGCCGCGGCTTCTTGCCGTCGCGGTCGAAGCGCCAGACGAGGTCGCCGGCGCCCGTGCGCACCTCGAGCACCGCGTGCGGGGTGACGGCCTTGCCGAGGTTGGGGAACGTCGCATAGGCGCCGACGTGGTCGAGCACGGTCACCTCGTCGGCGCCGATCGGCAGCGAGGGCGTATCGGGCAGCGGCGTGCGCAGTCCCATGGCTTTCGCGTTCTTGACGATTTCCGCGCGGCCGATCTTGGCGTTGCCGTTGCCGATGGCGATCGACAGCTTCACCGCGATGGTGTTGATCGAGCGGATCAGCGCCTGGGTCAGCGTCATCGAGCCGGCAAACCCGCCCGAGTAGTTGTGCGGGCACCAGTTGCCGATGCAGACGGGCCCGTCGACGACGATCGACGTCGGCTTGAAGCCGTGGGCGAGGGCGGTCGCGTACACATAGGGCTTGAACGAGGAGCCGGGCTGGCGCAACGCGTCGACCGAGCGGTTGAACTGGCTCTGGCCGTAGTCGCGTCCGCCCACCATGGCGCGCACGCCGCCGTCGGTGTCCATGACCACCGTTGCGGCCTGGCTGGCGTGATATTCGTGCCCGTATTGCCGCAGCGAACTTTCGACCGCGGTTTCCGCCTGGCGCTGCACGCCGACGTCGAGCGCGGTACGCACCACGAACACCCGCTCGTTCATCGATTTCGGAAAGGTGTCGACGAGCTTCTTCATCTCGTCGAACGCCCAATCGAGATAATAGTTGGCCGCGTGGTCGTCGCGCCGGTCGATCGAGGTCGCCGGATTGCGCCGGGCACCGAACACCTGGCCCTCGGTCATGAACCCGGCGTCGACCAGGTTGTCGAGCACGACGTTGGCGCGCGCGCGGGCGGCCGGCAGGTTGACGTGCGGGGCAAAGCGCGTCGGCGCCTTGAACAGGCCGGCGAGCATCGCCGCCTCGGCGAGGTTCACGTCGCGTGCGGACTTGCCGAAGTAGTATTGCGACGCCGCGTCGACCCCGAACGCACCGCCGCCCATATAGGCGCGGTCGAGATAGAGCTTGAGAATCTCGTTCTTCGACAGCCGGCACTCGAGCCACATCGCCAGGAACGCTTCCTTGATCTTGCGCTCGAGGGTGCGCTCGTTGCTGAGGAACAGGTTCTTGGCAAGCTGCTGGGTGATCGAGGAGCCGCCCTGGACCACGCCGCCGGCGCGGGCATTGGCGGTGAAGGCGCGCAAGGTGCCGCCGATGTCGATGCCGAAATGGTCGTAGAAGCGCCGGTCCTCGGTCGCCAGCACCGCCTTGATCAGGTGATCGGGGAACTGCTCGAGCGGGATCGAATCGTTGTGGCGGATGCCGCGGCTGCCGACCTCGTTGCCGTAGCGGTCGAGGAAGCTGACGGCGAGCTCGGATTTCTTCAGCCAGTCGTCGTCGGAGGTCTCGCGGAAGGCCGGAATGGCGAGCGCCAGCAGCACGACGAGGCCGCCGGCGCCGATCGTCGCGCCTTCTGAGAGCATCTCCACGATGATCCGCCGCCAGCCGGACACATGGAAACGGTCCATGAAGGTGGAGAAGCGCTCGTAATACTCCCGCACCCAGGCGCCGGCACGGAACACCGCCGAATCCACGCGCGCGTCCACGTCGAGCAGGAACCGCTGGACTCTCGGCTTCCAGTCGTGGGGAAACAGCTCGCGCAAGCTCGTTTCTTTCGGTTCGGCCGGTCGATTCCTCGGCCCGCGGGCTTTTTAGCCTATCCGGGTCGCCGGGGCCAACTTGGCCTCCTGACACCGGAAAACGGCAGTAACAAGATGGGGTTCCGGCCCTCGGAACGCGTTCAATTCAAATCCGTCTCGGGAAGACCGGCGAGCTTGGCGAGATGGCGTAACAGGCCAGTCTTGAGCGGCCTATTCCCATGGATCGGGATCGATAGTCGAACCACTGAACCGGGTCGGCCATAGATGTGATGACTTCCATTTTATTCGAAGGAGCTTCCAGCCGTCTACGCTGCGAACACGGCTAGGCAAGACTTAAGCGGCAATTGCGGTTTCACATCGGGGCCGCAGGGTCTACAAGCGTTCAGGCAGGAGACTCGCGTGACCGACAACGACGCACCGTTCTGGCAGCGCAAGCGGCTTGCCGAGATGACCAAGGCCGAATGGGAAAGCCTGTGCGACGGCTGCGGGCGCTGCTGCCTGGTCAAGCTCGAGGACGCAGACAGCGAGGACACCTATTTCACCGATGTCGGCTGCCGCCTGCTCGATGGCGAGACGTGCCGCTGCCGCGACTACCCGCACCGCAGCCAGAAGGTCCACGATTGCGTGCGGCTGACGCCCAAGGTGGTGAGCCAGATCCACTGGCTGCCGCCCACCTGCGCCTACCGCCTGCTCGACGAGGGCAAGGACCTTTATTGGTGGCACCCGCTGCTGTCGGGCGATCCCGACACCGTGCATCAGGCTGGCGTGTCGGTGCGCGGGCGGGTCAAGGATTCGGAAGACGACGTGCCGGACGAGACCCTCGAGGACCGCATCGTCGACTGGCCGCTGCGGCTGCCGAAACGGGCGCAACGCCGCCCCCCGCGGAAATCCTGATCGTCCTCACGGCCCGAGCGGGCTGCCGAGTTGGCGCGCCGTGGCGGCGATCCAGTCGCGATAGAGCACGAGCGGGGTGAGGCCGGTGAGCCCGCCGCAGCCGTCGCTGCCGCCCGGTCCGGTCGACCAGCTCACCACGCCGACGACCGCGGCGGCCCCGCCGTTGTCCTCGAAGGCGGGAGCGCCGGAATCCCCCGTGCAGGCGCCGAGTCCGGCGCGCTCGCCGAGGGTCGCCGGGTCAACGAGGCGCACCTGCAAAGAGCCCGGGCGGCCGGTCGTCACCAGCGCCGCCGCCCGCACCGTGCCGCCGGTCTTGCCGTCCCCGCGCACCGCCAGGCCGTAGCCCGCGACGGTGAAGCGCTCGCCCACCGCGAATGTGGCGCGGGTCGTGAGCGCCGCCGGCACGGCGGGGGCGGCAAGCGGCGCCGCGAGCTTGAGCAGCGCCACGTCGGCGGTGGCGCGATGGGCCAGCATGGTCTCGAGCTTGAAGCCGGGATGGCGCGTCACGCTGGTCACCGGCTTGAGCGCCGGCTGGTGCGCCGCGTCGAACTCGACGATCTTGTATTCGGCGCCCGGCAGCACGCAGTGCGCGACCGTGAGCACCAGGTCGCGCGCGATCGTCACGCCGGTGCAGAAATTCGACCGCGAGCCGACGATCAACACGACGTGCCGGCCGACGCCGGTGCCGTCGACCACGGTGGCTCCGCCGACCAGCGCGCCGGCGGGCGCGCCCCAGCACGCGAGCACGGCGAGAACGATGAGGCGGCGCGGCATGGCGCGCCGATCAGCCGTGCGACGGCAGGCTTGTCAAGCTGTCCGCGTTTGGGCGAACTGGTACGCGGGGAGGGCCCGAATAGGCGCCCTCGCCACGTTTGATTTCGTGGCTTAGCCCCCATTCATCGGCGGTTCACGGCGCCGGACCTATGAGACCTCATGGTCCGCGTCCACGCCTGCGCCCTTGCCCTGGTCCTGACTGCCGCGGCCGGTCCGGCGACAGCGGCCGAATCCGGCGCCTGCCTGACCCAGGACCAGCGCCGCGCCGCGGTTGCCACCCACCGGGCGATCCCGCTCGCGCGCGCCGTGCACGACCTGCGAAGCCACGCGGCCGGCGCCGAGGTCGTGCGCGCCCGCCTGTGCTACCACGGCGAGGATCTCGTCTACGTGCTGACAGTGCTCGCGCGCGATGGCAGAGTGATCCGTGCCAGCGTCAACGCGGCTTCGGGCGCCATCGTCGAAGCTCGCTAGTGCCGCGAACCCGCAGGAGGACCACGTGCGGCTCCTCGTCATCGAGGACGACCCCGACCTCAATCGTCAGCTTGCGACCGCGCTGACCGAAGCGGGCTACGTCGTCGACCGCGCCTTCGACGGCGAGGAGGGCCAGTATCTCGGCGAAACCTCGCCCTACGATGCCGTGATCCTCGACATCGGCCTGCCGAAGATGGACGGAATCGCCGTGCTCGAGGCTTGGCGCCGCGCCGGCCGCGCCATGCCGGTCCTCATCCTCACCGCGCGCGACCGCTGGAGCGACAAGGTCCAGGGATTTGACGCCGGCGCCGACGACTATGTCGCCAAGCCATTCCACCTGGAGGAGGTGCTGGCGCGCATCCGCGCCCTGCTGCGCCGCTCGACCGGCCACGCCAAGAGCGAGTTCAACTGCGGCCCGGTCCGCCTCGACACCCGCACCGGCCGGGTGAGCGTCGAGGGCAACCCGGTCAAGCTCACCTCGCACGAGTACCGCCTGCTGTCCTACCTGATGCACCACACCGGCCGGGTGGTCTCCCGCACGGAGCTGGTCGAGCACCTGTACGATCAGGATTTCGACAGGGATTCCAATACGATAGAAGTGTTTGTTGGACGTATCCGGCGCAAGCTCGGGGTCGACTGTATCCAGACCGTCAGGGGCCTCGGCTATCTCCTGGCCCCGCCGGGCTAAAGCGGGATGACTTTTCTTCGAATCGTCATCCCGCTTCAGCTTTATTCTTGGAGCATGATCCTTTCCGAAAACCGGTACCCACCCCGGGTCACGTCCGGGGCAGGCTTTTTCGGGATCATGCTGTGATGCGCGCCAACTCGCTCGCGCTGCGGCTGTTTCTCTCGGCGACCGCCTGGACCGTGGTGATCCTGGTGGCCACCGGCTTCGTGCTGTCCTCGCTCTACCGCCAGAGCGTCGAGCGCGCCTTCGACCGCCGGCTCGGCGTCTATCTCAAGACCCTGGTCGCCGACATTGCCTCCCCGGAAGAGCAGGCGGACAAGTTCCCCCAATCGCTCGGCGAGCCGCTGTTCGAGCTGCCGCTGTCGGGCTGGTACTGGCAGGTCACCCGCGTCGACCAGTCGAAGCCCGAGGTGCATTCCTCCCGCTCGCTGTGGGACGCGGGGCTGCCCCATCTGCTCGACCGCGGCGTCGTGGCCGGCGCCGGCGGCTCGCGCCAAGGCTACGTGCAGGGCCCGGCCGACCAGCGCCTGCGCATGGTCGAGCGGACGATCGATCTCGGCGAGGACGGCCGGTTCCTGATCGCGGTGGCGGGCGACGCGGCGGAGATCGGCGAGGAGGTGCGCGCGTTCGACGGCGCGCTGCTGATCACCTTCGGGGTGCTGGCGGTGGTGTTGCTCTTCACCACCATGTTCCAGGTGCGGTTCGGCCTGGCGCCGCTCAAGCGCATTTCCGAGGGCCTCGCCGCCATCCGGTCCGGCAGCGCGGAACGGCTGCAGGGCCGCTTTCCCGAGGAGATCGCGCCGCTCGCGCGCGAGACCAACGCGCTGATCGAGGCCAACCGCGAGATCGTCCAGCGCGCGCGCACCCACGTCGGCAATCTCGCCCACGCGCTCAAGACCCCGCTCTCGGTGATGATGAACGAGGCGTCCGCCCGCGGCGACGACACGCTTGCCGCCAAGGTGCGCGAGCAGATCGGCATCATGCGCAATCAGGTCTCGCGTCACCTCGAACGGGCGCGGCTGGCCGCCCGGCTGACCGTCGTGGGCACCGTCACCGAGGTGCAGCCGGTGGTGACCGCGCTCGCGCGCACCATGGAGAAGATCCACCACGCCCGCGGCATCGCCATCGACGTGGAGGCGCCCGCCGAGGCGCGGTTCCGCGGCGAGCGCCAGGATCTCGAGGAGATGGTCGGCAACCTGGTCGACAATGCCTGCAAATGGGCGCGCTCGCGGGTCACGGTCGAAGTGCTGCCGGAGCGGCGCAACGAGGCGGGGGCCGGGCCGCTCGTGCGCCTGTTGATCGACGACGACGGTCCCGGCTTGACCCCGCCGGAGCGCGAGCAGGTGCAGCTTGCCCCGCGCGGCCGCCGGCTCGACGAGACCAAGCCGGGCTCGGGCCTTGGCCTCTCGATCGTGGTCGAGCTTGCCGCCCTCTACGGCGGCGAGCTCGCGCTCGGCATCGCCCCGATCGGCGGACTGCGGGCGGAGCTGGTGTTGCCGGCGGCGTGACCGTTGGCCGGCGACGGCGACCGGACAGAGTTTTGCCCAAATCATTGCGCCTAGGTACTGTCACCAAGGGGTTGGGCGCATCCGCTGGATCGCGGCTGGGGACATGGGGAAATTCCGGATCGTCGCGGCGGCGCTCGGCAGCCTTCTGCTTGCCGCCTGCGCCAATGAATCCACCGGGCTGACGCCGGGCAGCACGGCCGGCGGCGGCTCCAGCGCGTTCACCGGGTCGGTGCCGCCCGCGCCCGGCAACGCGGCGGGGCCGGGCGGCCTTCCCGGCGGCCCCGCATCGGCGACGCCGGTTGCCCTCGATCCGCGCGACCGCGACGCCGCCGGCGCGGCCCATTTGCGCGCCCTGCAGTTCGGCGAGCCCGGAGCGCCGGTGCCGTGGCGCAGCGCCGAGACCGGCCACCACGGCACCATCGTGCCGGGCCCGGCCTATCAGTCGAACGGGCTGACCTGCCGCGAGTTCAGCCACACGGTCTATGTCGGCAACCACCCGCAGACTGCCCGCGGCTCGGCCTGTCGCAACCCGGACGGCACCTGGGCGCCCCTGAGCTGACCCGCGCGGCCGGTCGGCGGCGTCGCGCAACCAGTTCTTAAGGTGCGGCGGGATATCCCTCACGGCTGGGTTAATGCATTCGGGTGGGTGCCGGATGGCCGCCAACGAGCTTCCGGTCGATCGGCTGCGCGACTATCTTCGGGAATTGAACCCCGAGGCGCGGGCTCTGCTGATGGCCGAGCTGGAGCGCGGCCGGCTGCGCGGGGACGAGCTGCCGGCGCTCGGCCTCATCCTGCAGGAGCTTCGCGGCGCCGCCCCGCTCAAGCGTGCCTTGCCGCCGCGCATCGGCGATCCGCAGCGATTGTTCTTCGCCCCGTTCGAGCCGTTCCTGGTCGACGACCGGTCGGGCCACAAGCGTCCGGGCCGCATCCCCCGCACCTCGCTCGAGCCGATCTGGCGCTTTCTCGCCGCCGACCTGATGCCCGCCGAGGCCGCGACCTACGTGGACGAGGCGAACCGCCATCTGCTCGCCGGCGAGGCCGCCAAGGCCGAGCTGCTGGCGCGCGCGCTGCAGGATCATGCGCTCGCGCGCATCGAGCAAGCGCTCGCCGCCGCCGACACCGACGCGAAGGCGCGCCGTCGCCTGGCCGGCCGGATCGGCACGCCGCACGCGCTCGAGGACCTGCGCGACATCGTCGGCGTGCTCGCGGGCCGCGAGGCGCTCGACCTTTTGGGCGCGCGACTGCCGCAGCACGTGCGCAATCTCGCCGACGAGCAGCTCGACAACGTGAAGGCGCTGGTCGACCAGCCGGTCGCGCGTCACCGCGACATGTTCCTCTACGGCCTGCTGCTGGTGATGAGCCGGCTCGGCTCGCCCTGGCATCTGATCCGCATCGCCGTGCGGATGGCGGAGACCGACAAGGCGGCGCGCATCGCGCAGACGCCGGCCGCGCTCGCCGTCACCATCGTGCTCGACGACCTCGAGCTGCAGGCGATGCAGCTCCATGACGAGCTCAAGGGCGTGGACGTCGCGCGCGCCGTCGGCCTGCTCAAGGACATTCACGACGGCGTCCGCGGCCTGCGCACCGAGCTCGATCTCTCCGGCGATCAGCCCTGGGGGCGGCAGCTCGCGGCGGTGCGCGGCGAGGTGTCCGCGCAGATCGAGCGCCACATCGCCGCGGTGCCCGGGCGAGTCAACCGTCTGCTGCGGCCGCGCTCCGGCATCGACGCCGGCGGCGGCCTCGATCCGCAGGAAGTCGCCGAGGTCGAGGCGCTGATCGAGCTGGTCAACGCCTGCCGCAATTACGCCGGCGAGCTTGCCATCAACGAGGCGACCTCGCGCGTCCACTCGCAGCTGCAAACATATCTCGACACCGGCATGGCGCGCCTGCTCGACGGCCTGCGCCAGGCGGGCGCGGGCGAACGCAAGTTCCGCCAGTCGCAGGTCGACGCGGCGGTGCGTTTTGCCGCCAAGACGTTCGGCGCCGACTATGCCGCGGTGCTGATCAAGGCGGCGGATGTCGCCGCGCAGGGCGTCGATCCCAAGGCCGCCAAGGCCTGAGCGGCCGCGCGCGGCGGCAAGCCGCCGTTGACCTTCCGGCAAGCATTGCGCCCAAGACTGGGTGCGCAAGACCGCAGGCGCCGGTGCCGTGGCGATTTGTACATTGCGGCCGGTCGGCCGGCGTGATGTAACCCGCCCGGTTTCCCCGCCGGCGGGTCGGGCCGTGGCCCCGCCCGCGTGCGACGGATGGTCATCTGGGCGGGGGTGGTCGCGGATGTTTGCTGGGGCTATCCGGACAAAACCATGGCGCTGTGGTTCCCTCTGGCGTTGATGACGGCCGCGGCGGTCTTCGTGGTGCTGTGGCCGCTCGGCCGCCGCCGTGTCTCGCTCGTAGCGGGCGGCGATGTCGCGGTCTATCGCGACCAGATGCGCGAGCTCGAGCGCGACCGCGCCGCCGGCCTGATCGGGCTCGCCGAAGCGGACGCCGCGCGCGTCGAAGTCTCGCGCCGGCTGATCGCCGCCGCCGACGCGGCCGAACGCGCGCCGCCCGCGGCGGCATCGCCCTGGCGGCGGCGGTTCGCTGCGGTAGCGGCGGGCGTCGCCTTGCCGATCGGCGCGCTCGGCCTCTATCTCGCGCTCGGCGCTCCCGGCCTGCCCGACCAGCCGCTCGCCGCGCGCACCAACGGGCAGCCCAACAACCATTCGCTGGCCAGCATGCTGGCGCAGATCGAAGCTCATCTCGAGCGCAATCCGCAGGACGGCCGCGGCTGGCAGGTGGTCGGCCCGGTCTACATGCGCATCGGCCGCTTCGACGACGCCGTCAAGGCGCGCCGCAACGCCTTGCGCCTGCTCGGGCCGAGCGCTCCACGCGAGGCCGACCTCGGCGAAGCCCTGGTGGCGGCCGCGAACGGCGTCGTCACCGCCGACGCCAAGGCGGCGTTCGACCGCGCGCTGGCGTTCGAGCCGGCCGACCCGCGGGCGCGGTTCTTCGTCGGCCTTGCCGCCGAGCAGGACGGCCAGCAGGCGCAGGCCGCGGCGATCTGGCGCGACCTGCTCGCGCACGCGCCGGCCGACGCGCCCTGGGCCCCCGTGGTGCGCGAGTCGCTCGCCCGCCTCGACGGCCAGCCCGCGGCGGCGCCGGGTCCGAGCGACGCCGACGTCGCGGCGGCCGCCGATCTCTCCGCCGAGCAGCGCACCCGCATGGTGCGCGGCATGGTCGCCCGCCTCGCCGAGCGGCTGGCGCACGACGGGTCGGACCTCGACGGATGGGTCCGCCTGGTGCGCGCCTATGCGGTGCTCGGCGAGAATGACCGCGCGCGCGGCGCCGCCGCCGATGCGCGGCGCGCGCTCGCCGACGATGCGGACAAGCTGCGCCGCCTCGACGAGGTGGTCAAAGGTCTCGCCCCCGAGGCCGCCGTCGTCGGCGTCGGCGACCGGCGATGACGCGCCGCCAGCGACGGCTGCTGCTGATCGGCGCCGGCGCCGGCGTGCTGACGATCGCCGTCGCCCTGGTTCTCGTCGCGCTCAAGGATTCGATCGTGTTCTTCAATTCGCCGACCGACGTGGTGGAGAAGCACGTCGCGCCCGGCACCCGCATCCGGCTCGGCGGCCTGGTCAAGCCCGGCAGCCTCGCGCGCGGCGCCAATCTCGCCGTGCGCTTTGCCGTCACCGACGGCAACCGGGAGATCGCCGTGGCCTATGCGGGCGCGCTGCCCGACCTGTTCCGGGAAGGGCAGGGCGTGGTCGCCGAAGGCAGGATCGACGGCGCCGGCGTGTTCGAGGCCGACACGGTGCTCGCCAAGCACGACGAGACCTACATGCCGCGCGAGGTCGCCGACGCGCTCAAGAAACAGGGCCACTGGAAGGGCGCGGACAAATGATCGCCGAGCTTGGTCACTACGCGCTCGTGCTGGCGCTCGCCCTGGCGCTCGTCCAGGGCTCGGTGCCGATCTGGGGCGCGCGCACCGGCGACCCGGGCCTGATGGCGGTCGGCACCTCGACCGCGCTCGCCCAGTTCGGCTTCGTGGCGGCGTCGTTTGCCGCGCTCACCTGGTGCCACGTCGTGTCGGATTTTTCGCTCGCCACCGTGTTCGAGAATTCCCATTCGGCGAAGCCGCTGGTCTACAAGATCAGCGGCGTGTGGGGAAACCACGAAGGCTCGATGCTGCTGTGGGTCCTCATCCTGGCGCTGTTCGGCGCCCTGGTCGCCGCCTTCGGCGCCAACCTTCCGCCCACCCTCAAGGCGACCGTGCTGGCGGTGCAGGCGTGGATCGCGGCGACGTTTCATCTGTTCATCCTCGTCACCTCCAATCCGTTCGCGCGGCTGGCGCAGGCGCCGTTCGAAGGCCGCGACCTCAATCCGATCCTGCAGGACATGGGCCTCGCCATCCACCCGCCGCTGCTCTATCTCGGCTATGTCGGCTTCTCGATCGCGTTCTCGTTCGCCATCGCGGCGCTGATCGAGGGCCGCATCGACGCCGCCTGGGCGCGCTGGGTGCGGCCGTGGGCGCTGGTCGCCTGGATGTTCCTCACCCTGGGCATCGCCATGGGCTCGTACTGGGCCTACTACACCCTGGGCTGGGGCGGCTGGTGGTTCTGGGACCCGGTCGAGAACGCCTCGATCATGCCCTGGCTCGCCGGCACCGCGCTGCTCCACTCCGCCGTCGTCATGGAGAAGCGCGATGCGCTCAAGGTGTGGACGGTGCTGCTCGCCATCCTCGCCTTCTCGCTCTCGCTCCTCGGCACCTTCCTGGTTCGCTCCGGCGTGCTCGTTTCGGTGCACACCTTCGCCAACGACCCGGCGCGCGGCGTCTTCATCCTCGCTATTCTGATTCTGTTCATCGGCGGCAGCCTCGCGCTCTATGCCTGGCGCGCGCCGGCGCTGCGCCAGGGCGGATTGTTCGCGCCGATCTCGCGCGAAGGCGCGCTGCTGTTCAACAACCTGTTCCTCACCACCATCTGCGCCACCATCTTCGTCGGCACGCTCTATCCGCTGGCGTTCGAAGCGGTGACCGGAAACAAGATTTCCGTCGGACCGCCGTTCTTCAATCTGACCGTCGGACTGCTGGTGATCCCGCTGCTGCTGGCGATGCCGTTCGGCCCGCTGCTCGCCTGGAAGCGCGGCGACCTCTACGGCGTCGCCCAGCGCCTGATCGCCGCGCTCGCGGTGGCGATCGTCGGCATGGCGGCGGCCGGCGCGGCCGCCGGCGGCGGGCCGGTGCTCGCCCCGTTCGCGATCGGCCTTGCCCTGTTCGTCATGGCCGGAGCGGTGACCGACGTGGTCGAGCGCACCGGGCTGTTCCGCGTGCCGTTCGCCGCGGCGTTCGGGCGCGCGGCCGGGCTGCCGCGCTCGGCCTGGGGCACCGCGATCGCCCACTTCGGCGTCGGCGTCGCGCTGCTCGGCATCGTCGGCGAGACCCAGTGGGGGACCGAACGCATCGCCGCCGTCAAGCCGGGCGAAACCATCTCGGTGCGCCACTACGACCTCACCCTCGACGGCCTCACCCCGCGGCGCGGGCCCAATTATCAGGAGCTCATCGCCCGCTTCACCGTGCGCCGCAACGGCGAGGTGATCGGCGTCATGGAGCCGTCCAAGCGCACGTTCCCGGTGCGCGAAATGACCAAGAGCGAGGCCGCGCTGATGACGCGCGGCACGAGCCAGCTCTATCTCTCGCTCGGCGACACGGATGCCGCCGGCGCGATCACCGTGCGGCTCTATCACAAGCCGCTGGTGCTGCTGATCTGGGTCGGCGCCCTGGTGATGATGGCGGGCGGCGGGCTCTCGCTCTCCGACCGGCGCCTGCGGGTGGGCGCGCCTCGGCCCGCCCGGCCGAAGCCCGCGCTGCCGGCCGCCGCGTGAGGGCCGTGATGCGCGCCGGGCTCCTTCTCGCGCTCGTCGTCGCCGCGGCCGCCTATGCGGCGCCGGCGCGTGCGGTGCTGCCCGACGAGGTGCTGCCCGACCCGCGGCTCGAGGCGCGCGCCCGCGCCCTGTCGCGCGACTTGCGCTGCATGGTGTGCCAGAACCAGTCGATCGACGATTCCGATGCGCCGCTTGCCCGCGACCTGCGCATCCTGGTGCGCGAGCGCCTCAAGGCCGGCGACGGCGACCGCCAGGTGCTCGACTTCCTCACCGCCCGCTACGGTGATTTCGTGCTGCTCCGGCCGCGGCTCTCGTGGCGCACCGCCGCCTTGTGGGGCACGCCCGCCGCTGTCCTGATCCTCGGGGCGTTCGGGCTCGTCGTGGTCCTGCGCCGTCGCGCGCCGGCCGCGCAGACGGCGGCCCTGAGCGCGGCCGAACAGCAGCGGGTGGACGATCTTTTGCGCCAGGACGGTTGATCCAGCGCCTGCGATGTTCGGCATACTCTATTGACTTAACTGATGATTATTCCGCAGCCGGCAACATTACCAAAGTTTAATCCCCCCGACAGGACCCCGTAAGGCGCGCCGTCCCATCCTTGCCGTCGAACGATTCACGCGACCTCGGGATGGAGACCTGTTCATGACCTCGAATGCCACGCCGCAGCCGCGCCGAGTGCTTGCCGCGCGCCGGATCGTGCTTCTCGCCAGCGTCGCCGGCCTCGGCGCCGCCGTGCTGTTCGCCGGCCCCGGCGTGCCGCAGATCACCGCGCCGTCCTTCGCGACCAGCGCGCGCGCCGAGACCGGCCAGCGGCCGGTCGGCTTTGCCGACATCGTCGAGAAGGTGAAGCCGTCGGTGATCTCGGTGCGCGTCAAGGTCGACGGCGGCTCGCGCACCATGGGCATGAACAACCGCGACCTGCCGCCCGGCATCGAGCAGTTCTTCCGCCGCTTCGGCATGCCCGATGTCACGCCGGACGAGCCGCGCGGTGGCGGGCGCCGCAACTTCGTCACCGGCCAGGGCTCCGGCTTCTTCATCTCGGCGGACGGCTTCGCCGTCACCAACAATCACGTGGTCGACAAGGCCGAGAGCGTCGAGGTGACCGCGGAGGACGGCAAGACCTACACCGCCAAGGTGATCGGCACCGATTCCAAGACCGACCTTGCGCTGATCAAGATCGACGGCCGCAACGACTTTCCCTTCGTGAAGCTGTCGGAGGCGAGCCCGCGCGTCGGCGACTGGGTGCTGGCGGTCGGCAACCCCTTCGGGCTCGGCGGCACGGTGACGGCCGGCATCATCTCCGCGCGCGGCCGCGACATCGGCGCCGGCCCCTATGACGACTTCATCCAGATCGACGCCCCGGTCAACAAGGGCAATTCCGGCGGCCCGACCTTCGACGTCGACGGCAACGTGATCGGCGTCAACACGGCGATCTTCTCGCCGTCCGGCGGCTCGGTCGGCATCGCGTTCGCCATTCCGGCCGACACGGTCAGGGCCGTGATCGGCCAGCTCAAGGACAAGGGCGCGGTCACCCGCGGCTGGATCGGCGTGCAGATTCAGCCGGTCACCGACGACATGGCCGAGAGCCTCGGCCTCAACAAGGCGGAAGGCGCGCTGGTCGCCGAGCCGCAGGAGGGCGGACCCGCCGCCAAGGCCGGCATCAAGGCCGGCGACGTGATCGCCGCGGTCGACGGCCGGCCGGTGAAGGACGCCCGCGACCTTGCCAAGCGCATCGGCGCCATGGCGCCCGGGTCTTCCGTCAAGCTCGACGTCATCCGCAACGGCTCGCACCAAACCCTGACCTTCGTCCTCGGCGAGTTGCCGAAGGACCAGAAGCAGGCGAAGGCCAAGGGCGGCGAAGAGCACGAGCAGTCCGGCACCGAGCTGCCGCGCCTCGGCCTCACCCTGTCGCCCGCCGGCGGCGTTGCCGGCGCCGGCAGCGAGGGGGTCGTGGTGACCGCCGTCGATCCGGACGGCCCCGCCGCCACCCATGGCTTCAAGTCGGGTGATGTGATCCTCGAGGTCGCCGGCAAGGCGGTGTCGAGCCCGGCCGACGTGCGCAAGGCGCTGGCCGACGCTCGCAGCGATGGCAAGCGGGCGGTGCTGATGCGGATCAAGTCGGGCGACACCACGCGGTTCGTCGCGCTGCCGCTCGGTCGTGCGTGAACCGGAGCATGATCCCGAAAAGTGGGTCCCGGTTTTCGGAAAAGATCATGCTCAAACAATAGAGATCGGGGCGTCCCACCGGCATCCGTCGCCCCCGCCGGTGGTGCGAACCCGGGGGACGGGCCTCGGCCCGTCCCCACTGACGGAGTCTCGGATCCGGTCCTCCCCCCAGCCCCCCGACGGATCCGGGGCCCCAATGCGAGGAGGTGGCGGAGTTGCTCCGCCGCCTCCTCGTTCGTTTAGAGCATGATCCCGAAAAAGCCTGCCCCGCACTTGATGCGGGGTGGACACCGGTTTTCGGAAAAGATCATGCTCCAGCTCCAGAGCATGATCCCGAAAAGTGGGTACCGGTTTTCGGAAAAGATCATGCTCAAACAACAAGGTAGAGCGGGATGGCGATTCGAAGAAAAGTCATCCCGCTCTAGAGCCGTGCATTACCGTGTCTCAGCCCCCAGATGGTAGTGTCGACCGAGCCGCATCGCCGTCATGCCCCGGCCGTGACGCCTCGCGGAAACATAACGCGTGACGCCGCCATGCGCCTGCTGATCATCGAGGACGACCGCGACGCCGCGGACTATCTGGTCAAGGCGTTCCGCGAGGTCGGTCACGTCGCCGACCGGGCGGCGGACGGCGAGGAGGGGCTCGCGCTCGCGCTCGAGGGCCAATACGACGTGCTGGTGGTCGACCGCATGCTGCCCAAGCTCGACGGCCTCGCGGTGATCGGCCAGCTGCGCGCCCAAGGGGTCGAGACGCCGGTGCTCATCCTCTCGGCGCTCGGCCAGGTCGACGACCGGGTCAAGGGCCTGCGCGCCGGCGGCGACGACTATCTGCCCAAGCCGTATTCGTTCGCCGAGCTCGCCGCGCGAATCGAGGTGCTGGCGCGCCGGCGCGGCGGGCGCAACGAGGAGACCATCTACCGCGTCGGCGATCTCGAGCTCGACCGCCTGTCGCACCGGGTGAGCCGCGGCGACGCCGAGATCGCCCTGCAGCCGCGCGAGTTCCGCCTGCTCGAATACCTGATGAAGCACGCCGGCCAGGTGGTCACCCGCACCATGCTGCTGGAGAACGTGTGGGACTATCATTTCGACCCGCAGACCAACGTCATCGACGTGCACATGTCGCGGCTGCGAGCGAAGATCGACAAGGGGTACGCGCGGTCGCTGCTGCACACCGTGCGCGGCGCCGGCTACGTGATCCGTGACGCCAAGAGCTGATGTCCCGGCTGCGGTGCCGGCCGGACCCTTGGCCGGCCCCCTGGCCGAAGCGCGGCGCGTCGGCCCCGCCCGGTTCGTGCAGGTGTTCCGCACGACGACGTTCAAGCTCACGCTGATCTATCTCGCGGTGTTCGCGCTCGCCGCGGTCTTCCTGCTCTTCTATTTCGCCTGGAACACCAGCCGGCTGATCACCGAGCAGGTCAAGGAGGCGGTCGATGCCGAGATCGCCGGGCTGATCGACCAGTATCGCCTGTCCGGCATCCGCCAGCTCGTCATCGTCATCGACACCCGCGCGCGCCGCCCGGGCTCGAATCTTTATCTCCTCACCAGCTTCACCGGCGAGGGGCTCGCCGGCAACGTCGGCTCGCTCAGCCCGGGCGTGCTCGACCACACCGGCTGGGTGGAGACCGCCTATCGCCGGCTCGACGAGGGGGAGGGCGCCGAGCACCACGCCATCGCGCGGGTCGAGCAGCTGCCGGGCGGGTTTCGGCTGCTGGTCGGCCGGGACCTCGACGAGCGCGAGCGCCTGCTCGACATCGTGTTCTCGGCGCTGCGCTGGCTGATCGCGCTGTTGATCGTGCTCGGGCTCGCCGGCGGCCTGTTCGTCACCCGCCGGGTGCTGCGCCGGGTCGACGCCATGACCGGCACCACCCAGACCATCATGGCCGGCGACCTCGGCGGCCGCCTGCCGATCGCCGGCACCGGCGACGAGATCGACCGCCTCGCCGGCAACCTCAACGCCATGCTCGACCGCATCGAGGTGCTGATGCGCGGGCTCAAGGAGGTGTCGGACAACATCGCCCACGATCTCAAGACGCCGCTCACCCGGCTGCGCAATCGCTGCGAGGAGGCCCTGCGCGGCGCCGGCGGCGACAAGGACTACCGCGCCGCGCTCGAAGCGACGATCGAGGAATCCGACGGGCTGATCAAGACGTTCAACGCGCTGCTGATGATCGCGGGCGCCGAATCCGGGCACGGCCGCGAGGACATGGCGGACGTCGACGCCGCCGAGATCGCGCGCGGCGTCGCCGATCTCTACGAGCCGGTGGCCGACGACAAGGGGATGCGGCTGACCGTGGACGCGCCGCAGCCGGCGCCGGTGCGCGGCAACCGCGAGCTGATCAGCCAGGCGCTCGCCAACCTGGTCGACAACGCCATCAAGTACGCCGACCCCGGGGCGGCCGCGGTCGACGGCGCGCCGGCCCCGATCGTGATCGCCGCGCGCGCGCAGGGCGACCACGTCCTGCTGTCGGTGGCCGACCGCGGCCCCGGCATTCCGCTCGGCGACCGCGGCCGCGTGGTCGACCGTTTCGTGCGGCTGGAGCGCAGCCGCTCGCAGCCCGGCTCCGGCCTCGGGCTGAGCCTCGCCTCGGCGGTCGCGCATCTGCACGGCGGCGCGTTGCGCCTGGAGGACAACGAGCCCGGCCTGCGCGTCGTCATCGCGCTGCCGCGCGCCGCGCCGCCGGCTGCAGGTACGCCAGCGTAGAACCATAGTGATAGATTAGGCCAGACTCTCTCGTCATCGCCCGCGCAGGCGGGCGATCCAGTAACCACCGACGGTGCGGTCGAATGCCAATGCCTCGGATTACTGGATGCCCCGCTTCGCGGGGCATGACGACTGAGAGGTAGACTGCACCGAGCACTTCCTCACGAACGCGAGACCGCATCTTGGCAAAACGGGCCGCGAAGAAGACCGCAGCCAAACGACGGCCGGCCGCCGGCGCAGCAACGCGCGCGCGCGCGCCGCGCGACAAGGTGCAGGCCTGGCTCGCGGAAATCCGCCACAGCGTGCCCGGCGCGGCGATCGGTGCGCTTCTGGCAAAGACCCCGACGCGCCGCGCGCACATCGAGAGCATCGCCGCGGCGTCCCCCTACCTGTGGCAGCTTGCGACCGAGGATCCGGCGCGGCTGCTTGCCGTGCTCGAGGCCGACCCCGAGGCGCGCCTGCGCGAAATTCTCGATGAAGCCGGCGCCGCCGTCGCCGCCACGCCCGACGAGGCCGAGGCCATGCGCCTCTTGCGCCGCATGAAGGCGCAGGCCGCGCTGCTGATTGCGCTCGCCGACATCGGCGGGGCGTGGCCGGTCATGCGCGTCACCCGGGCGCTCACCGAGCTTGCCGACACCGCGGTGACGGCGGCGCTGCGCCATCTGCTGCGCGCGGCGGCGCAGGCGGGAAAAATCACGTTGCGCGATCCCGCCCGGCCGGAGGACGGCTGCGGCCTCGTCGTCCTAGCCATGGGCAAGATGGGCGCGCTCGAGCTCAATTACTCGAGCGACATCGACCTCATCGTCGCGTTCGAGCCGGCCGCGATCCTGGCGCCCGCGTTCGAGCCGGCGCCGTTCTACATCCGCCTCACGCGCGGCCTGGTGAAGCTGCTGCACGAGCGCAACGCCGACGGTTACGTGTTCCGCGTCGACCTGCGCCTGCGGCCCGATCCCGGCTCGACCCAGATCGCCATCTCCACCGCCGCCGCGCTCGCCTATTACGAAAGCATCGGCCAGAACTGGGAGCGCGCGGCGCTGATCAAGGCGCGCCCATGCGCCGGCGACCTCGCCGTGGGCGAGGCTTTGCTCAAGGAGCTGTCGCCCTTCATCTGGCGCAAGTACCTCGACTACGCGGCGATCGCCGACGTGCACGCCATGAAGCGGCAGATCCACGCCTACCGCGGCCACGACGAGATCGCGGTCGAGGGCCACAACATCAAGCTCGGCCGCGGCGGCATCCGCGAGATCGAGTTCTTCGTGCAGACCCAACAGCTCATCGCCGGCGGCCGCCATCCCGAGCTGCGCGGGCGCGAGACCCTGGCGATGCTGGCGACCCTCGCCGACGGCGGGTGGATCAGCGCCGACGCCGCGCGCGATCTCGCCGACGCCTATTGTTTCCTGCGCACGGTCGAGCATCGGCTGCAGATGGTGGCCGACGAGCAGACCCACGTGCTGCCGTCCGACCCGCAAGCGCTCGACCGGTTCGCCCGCTTCCTCGGCTTTGCCGGGCGCGACGCCTTCGCGGCCGCGCTGCTCGAGCACATGCGCAAGGTGCAGGGCCACTATGCCCGGCTGTTCGAGGGCGCGGGCGCGAGCGAGCGCCTCAAGCTCGCGTTCCCGCCGGTTGCCGACGATCCGCGCACCCTCGATACCCTGGTCGGCCTCGGCTTCAAGAACCCGCTCGAAGCCTCCGCCACCGTGCGCCGCTGGCTCGCCGGCGACATCCCGGCGCTGCGCGGCGAGTTTGCCAAAAGCCATTTTGCCGAGCTGATCCCCGTGCTGATCGAGCATTTTTCCCACGGCAAGGCGCCCGACCGCACGCTGGTCGCGTTCGACCGCTTTCTCGCCGCGGTGCACGGCGGCGGCCGGCTGTTCTCGCTCCTCTTGCGCAACCCGGATCTTGGCGCGCTGCTGGCGCTTGCGCTCGGCACCGCGCCGCGCCTTGCCGACATCGTCGCGCGCCACCCCCAGGTGATGGACGCGCTGATCGATCCGGCGTTCTTCGGCGCGCTGCCCGACGCCGCCAAGCTCACCGCCGAGTTCGAGCGCTCGTCCGCGGAGGCGTGCTCGTACGAGGATTTCCTCGACCGCTCCCGCTCGTTCGGCCAGGAGCACATGTTCCTGATCGGCGCGCGCATCCTCTCCGGCACGGTGTCCGCCGAGCAGGCGGGCGCCGCCTATGCGCGCCTCGCCGACGTGCTGATCGGCGCTATCTACCGGGCGGTCGAGGCGGTGTTCGCCGAGGTGCACGGGCGCCTGCCCGGGCAGGCGAGCGCGGTGCTCGCGCTCGGCAAGCTCGGCGGCCGCGAGATGACCGCCGGCTCCGACCTCGACCTGATTCTGGTTTACGACTTCGCCGGCGAGCATCCGGCTTCCGACGGTGCCCGCCCGCTGGTCGGCAGCCAGTATTTCGCGCGGCTGACCCAGCGCCTGATCAGCGCGCTCACCGCCCAGACCAATTACGGCTCGCTCTATCAGGTCGACCTGCGGCTGCGGCCGTCCGGCCGCTCCGGCCCGGTCGCGACCCAGCTCGACGGTTTTCGCGGCTATCACGCCGAGGAGGCCTGGACCTGGGAGCACATGGCGCTGACGCGCGCTCGGGTCGTCACCGCTTCACCCGGTTTCGCCGCGCGGGTCGATCAGGTGGTGCGCGAGACCCTGTGCCGCCAGCGCGACGCCGCCACCATCGCCGCCGACGTGGCGGAGATGCGCCGCGCCATCGCCCAGGAGAAAGGCGAGGGCGAGCGCTGGAACCTGAAATACGCGGCCGGCGGCTTGGTCGATCTCGAGTTCATCGCCCAGTATCTGCAGCTCGTGCACGCCGCCGAACGGCCCGGCATCCTCGACACCGCGACCGCGCGCGTGCTCGACAAGGCGTGGCAAGCCGGCATGCTCAAGGCCGAGGACGCCGACGTGCTGCGTCCGGCCGCGCGGCTCTATCACAACCTCACCCAGGTGCTGCGCCTTTGCTTGACCGCGCCGTTCGATCCGAAGACCCCCGGCGGCGAGCTGCTCGGGCTGCTCGCCCGTGCCGCCGACCTGCCCGACTTCGCGACCCTCGAGCCGCATCTCGCCGAGACCCAGGCGCGGGTGCGCGCGAGCTTTGCAAGGATCGTGGGCAGGGTAGGGCCGTAGCCCGGATGAGCGGAGCGACATCCGGGATCCCGGATATCGCGCTTACGCGCTCATCCGGGCTACGTCTCGCTCCCATCGGCGAGCGGGCGACGTACCCGGCCTTGACGCCGAGGGCGAAGCCGCAGCTTTCATAAAACCGCCGGACGGCGGGGTCCTGCCGGCCGGACATCAGGAGCACGTGGTGCGCGCCCTCGGCCCAGGCCGCGGCGAGCGCGGCCGCAACCACGGCGCGGCCATGCCCCTGGCGGCGATAAAGCGGATGCGTAACGACGTTCTCCAGCAAGGCGTGCGGCCGCCCGCCGCGCATCAGGTTCGGGACCGTCGCCAGCATGCACGTGGAGGCGAGCGCATCGCCCACCATGCAGACGAACAGGTGGCAGCCCGGCCGCGTCAGGATCTGATCGAAGATCCGCTTGGCCGCTTCGCGCGAAAGCGGCGGCCGGTCTGGGTTCAAATGCAGATAAAGTTCCTCGAGCGCGGCGAGGTCGGACGCGATTGCGGGCCGCACGATGCGCATGCGGCAGGTATAGGCGGATTCCACCAGAGTCCGGAACTACCTCGCATCCGTCGGCGAGCGTAGTTCGCGTGAACAAGCCCCGCATCCGTCGGCGAGCGCAGATGCGCAGGATTCCCGGATGTCGCGCTTACGCGCTCATCCGGGCTACGACCTTCGCGTCCGCGTCCGCCTCCGCGTCTTCCCGCACCACCTCCGCCCGTTCCGCCGGCAGGCGCACCAGCACGATGGTGCCGACGCCCTGGGTCGAGCGGATGCGGAAGCTGCCGCCGTGGAGATCCACCAGCGACTTGGCGATGGCGAGGCCGAGGCCGGAGCCCTTGTGGCGCTTGGTGAGCTGGCTTTCCACCTGCTCGAACGGGCGGCCGAGGTTCTTGAGCGCCTCCTTGGGGATGCCGATGCCGGTGTCCTCGATCGCGACCGCGGCGACGCCGGCGACCGGGCGCGCCCGCACGGTGACGCGCCCGCCCTCCGGGGTGAACTTCACCGCGTTGGACAAAAGGTTGAGCGCGACCTGCTTGAGGGCGCGGCGGTCGGCCTTGAGGCGGATCGACGCGGCGATCTCGAGCTTGAGCTCGAGCCGCTTTTCCGCCGCACGGCCGGTGATCACGCGCACCGCGTCGGCGAGGATCTGGCCGAGGTCGACGTCCTGGAAGTCGAGCCGGGTGCGCCCGGCCTCGATCTTCGACATGTCGAGGATGTCGTTGATCACGTCGAGCAGGTAATTGCCGCTGTCGCGGATGTCGCGGCAATATTCGTGATATTTGCTCGCCCCGAGCGGGCCGAACATTCCCGATTCCATGATCTCGGAAAAGCCGATGATGGCGTTGAGCGGCGTGCGCAGCTCGTGGCTCATGTTGGCGAGGAATTCGGACTTGGCCTGGTTGGCCTCCTCGGCGCGGTCCTTCTGCTCGGCGTATTTCTCCGCCAGGTAGGCGAGCTGCTCGGTCTGCCGTTCGAGCGCGTGCTGCGAGGAGCGCAGGTCGGCGACCGTGGCCATCAGGCGCCGCTCGCTCTCCAGCAGCTTTTCCTCGTGCCGCTTGAGCGCGGTGATGTCGGTGCCGACCGAGACGAAGCCGCCGTCCTTGGTGCGCCGCTCGCTGATGTGCAGCCAGCGCCCGTCCTCGAGCTGCGCCTCGAACGTGCGCGCGTGCTCGTTCCCCCGCCGCTCGTCGCTCGACTGAGTGCGGATCACCGGCTTGGCGCCCGCCGCCACCACCGCGTCGTACGAGCTGCCTGGCGCCACCGCCGCCTCCGCCAGCCCGTGCAGGCTCTGGAATTTCGAGTTGCACAGCACCAGGCGGTTGTCCGCGTCCCACACCACGAACGCTTCCGAGATCGACTCGATGGCGTCGCGCAGGCGCAGGTCCGCCGCCTCGTTCTTCGCCGCCAAGTGCTTCTGCTCGGTCACGTCGATGGCGATGCCGATCACGTGCGCGTTCGCTTCGCCCGGCTGGCGCACCAGCTCGCAGCGCGCGCGCAGCCATACCCAGTCGCCGCGCGCGTGGCGCATGCGGAAGGCGCGGTCGATCGAGCGGGTGGTGGCGTCGGCGAGTTGCGCCGCGACCTCGTAGAGCTTCACGTCGGCGGGATGCACGAGCGCGCTCACCTCGCCGAACGTGAGCAGGTCGTCGCGCGGCGGCAGGCCGAGAATGTCGAACATCGAGTGCGACCAGAAGATGCGCCCGTGCGCCAGGTCCCAGTCCCACAGGCCGCAGCGCCCGCGGTTGAGCGCGGTGTCGATGCGCCCGCGCACGGTGTCGTAGATCATGTCGGCCTCGCGCGCGCGCGTCGCCTGCCAGTGGAAGGCGAAGCCGAGGATCAGCAGCACGAAGCCGGTGGTGGTGAAGAGGGTGACGGTGAGCACCGTGTCGGAGCGCCAGGCCGCGAGCGCCGCATCCCGCGGCTGCGTCACCACGACCTGGCCGTTGGGCGCGTGCAGCGCGTAGCGCGCGATCAGCCAGCGCGCGCCATCCGCCCGGACGGCCTCGGCGATCTCGGTCTGCGCGTCGAGGGCGACCGGGGCGCCGGCGCGGCCGAGCGCCTCGGCGAGCGCGACGCCGGTCGGTGTGCTGCGCGCCGGCGCCGAGGCGATGACCATGCCGGCGGCGTCGGTGAGCACGATGATGCGGTCGAGCGCGGTCGCGCGCGGCGGCAGCGCGCGGATGAGCGCGCCCTGCACGCCGTCGCCGCCGGCGAAGTCGCGTTCGTCGACCACGGAATTGAGCCGGTCGGCGATGATGCCGGCGATCGCCTCGATGTCCTCGAACGTCGCCGCCAGCGCCTGGCGGTGGCGGTCGTGCACCTGGATGATCGCGCCGATGCCGACGCTGAGCAGGAAGGCGATGATCAGCGCCGGCACCGCGCGGCGTAACGCCGGCTCGGCGACGAGGAGCCGCCGATAGGCCGGCTTGGCAACCGATTGCGCAAGTCCTTTGATGGAATCAGGACGTGCAGATGCGTGCGCTGCATGGGCGCGCGCCATCGCCGGCCTCCTCGGATGGTCCCCTCGATCCGGGTCGATGTGCCGCACCTGCCCGAATCACTTTCATATGAATCCAATCACCGTGATTTGTCGAGAGTCGGCGAATCGCTAATCGCGTCCGAAGCAAGATTTTTTTGTGACGACCGTTTGGCAAGCAACTTTGCTGCGCCGCAATCACCAAACAAGATACCGTCGTCCTGAGACAGCACGACGGTGGCGGGTTTTGTGAATCCAAACGTGAACGGACCGGAATCAAATGCGGAACATCGTTCGCAACCCGTCGCGGTGCTTCAGCTCCCTCTCCCCGGAGGGGAGAGGGTTGGGGTGAGGGGGTTCCTGGCGTTCCAATAGAATCGCCGGGAACCCCCTCACCCGACCATTCGCGCGCAAGCTCGCGAATGGTCGACCTCTCCCCTCCGGGGAGAGGTGAAAAAAATCAGCCCGCGGCGAGCGAGCGGCGCACGATGTCGGCGACGTCGCGCGAGAGGCTGGCGGTGGCGGCGACCCGCCGCAGCGTCGCCTCGGCGCGGGCGCGGCGCGCGCTTTCGAGCGCCCGCCAGCTCTTGAAGGCGGCGAGCAGCCGGGCGGCGACCTGCGGGTTCTTCGGGTCGAGGGCGAGCACCGCGTCGGCGAGAAAATCGTAGCCGGCGCCGTCCGGCCGGTTGAACTGCGTCTGGTTCGCCTGCGCAAAAGCGCCGATGAGCGCGCGCAGGCGGTTGGGGTTGGCGAAGGAGAACGCCGGGTGGGCGGTGAGCGTGCGCACGCGGTCGAGCGTCGCCGGCTCCGGGATCGACGCCTGCAGGGCGAACCACTTGTCGATCACCAGCGGGTCGGTCTCGTAGCGGCGATAGAAGTCCGCGAGGGCCGCGGTGCGCTCCGGCCGGTCGTGCAGCGACAAGGTGGCGAGCGCCGCCATCCGGTCGGTCATGTTGTCGGCCGCTTGGTATTGCCGCGCCGCGAGCGCCACCCCCGCGTCGCCGCCGTCCGCCGCGATCAGGTCGAGGCAGGCGTTCTTGAGCGCGCGGCGTCCGGCGCCTACGGCGTCCGGGCTGTAGGGGGCGTTGTCGCTCATGCGGCGATGCAGGTCGCGCAAGGTGTCGCCGAGCTTCGCGCCGATGCGCACGCGCAGCGCCGTGCGCGCGCGGAACACCGCGTCCGGGTCGACGTCGCGGCCGATGTCGCGGGCGATGTCGGTTTCCGCCGGCAGGCTGAGCGCCTGCGCCGTGAAGGCGGGCTCGAGCGCCGGATCGGCCAGGATGGCGGCGAGCGCCTCGATGAAGTCCGTGTCCTCCCGCCCCTTGCCGGTGCGGCCGGTGGCGGCCTCGATCAGCAGTGCGCTCGCCAGCGACTGCACCGCCTGCCAGCGGTTGAACGGGTCCGGATCATGCGCGGCGAGGAATTTCAGATCCTCGGCGCCGGCGTTGGCCGAGACCTTGATCGGCGCCGCGAAGCCGCGGTTGAGCGAGAGCGCCGGGCGCTCGGCGATGCCGGTGAAGGTGAAGGTCTCGGCCGGCTTGGCGATGGCGAGCACGCCGCGCTCGACCGGTCCGCCGTCGGCGCGCACCAGCGGGAAATCTCGCCCGTCCGGCCCGACCAGGCCGACGGCGAGCGGGATGGTCATCGCCTCCTTGACCGGCTGGCCCGGGGTCGGCGGCACGGTCTGCGCCACGTCGAGCCGGAAGGTCTTCGCCCGCCGGTCGAAGCTGCCGGTCACCGCCAGCTCGGGCGTGCCCGCCTGGGCGTACCAGCGCATGAACTGGGAGAGATCGGTGCGGTTGGCGTCGGCGAAGCAGGCGATGAAGTCCTCGACTGTCGCCGCGCGGCCGTCGTGGCGTTCGAAATAAAGGTCCATGCCGCGGCGGAAGCCGTCGCGGCCGACCAGCACGCTGAGCATGCGCACGACCTCGGCGCCCTTGTCGTAGACCGTCGCCGTGTAGAAGTTGTTGATCTCGTGATAGAGCGCCGGGCGCACCGGGTGGGCGAGGGGGCCGGCGTCCTCGACGAACTGGTTGGCGCGTAAGGTCCGCACGTCGGCGATGCGCTCGACCGCGCGCGAGCGCTGGTCGGCGGAGAATTCCTGGTCGCGGAAGACCGTGAGCCCTTCCTTCAGGCTGAGCTGGAACCAGTCGCGGCAGGTGATGCGGTTGCCGGTCCAGTTGTGGAAATATTCGTGCGCGATCACCGCCTCGATGTTGGCGAAGTCCGCGTCGGTCGCCGTGTCCGGGCTCGCCAGCACGTATTTGTCGTTGAAGATGTTGAGGCCCTTGTTCTCCATCGCCCCCATGTTGAAGTCGGACACCGCCACGATCATGAAAATGTCGAGGTCGTATTCGCGCCCGAACCGCTCCTCGTCCCAGCGCATCGCGCGCTTGAGGCTGTCGAGCGCGTAGGCGCAGCGGGCCTCCTTGCCGGGCTCGACGTAGATGCGCAGCTCCACCGCGCGGCCCGACAGGGTGCGGAAGCTGTCGGTGACGCAGGCGAGCGTGCCGCCCACCAGCGCGAACAGATAGCAGGGCTTGGGAAACGGATCGTGCCACACGGCGAAGTGCCGGCCGGTGCCGGGGACGTCGCCGGCGCGCACGAAGTTGCCGTTCGCCAGCAGCACCGGCGCCGCGGCCTTGTCCGCCTCGACCCGCGTGGTGAACACCGCCATCACGTCCGGCCGGTCGGGGAAATAGGTGATGCGGCGGAAGCCCTCCGCCTCGCACTGGGTGCAATAGGTGCCGCTCGAGCGGTAAAGGCCCATGAGCTGGGTGTTGGCCGACGGATCGACGATCGTCTCGATGGCGAGCCGCAGCGGCCGTGCCGGCACGGGAATAGTGAGACGGTCGGGGGTAGCGCTGTAACGGTCGGCCGCCAGAGGAGCGCCGTCGAGCGCGAGGCTTGCAAGCGTGAGCCCGTCGCCGTCGAGCACCAGCGGCGCCCCGGCAACGCCGGCCGGATTGGGTTCGAGCGCGAGCGTGGCGCGCACCCGCGTCGCCGTCGGGTCGAGCGACACGTCGAGATCGACGGTCTTCACCAGCCAGTCGGGCGGCCGGTAGTCCTCGAGGCGGACGGGTGCGGTGTCGGTGCGCATGTGTTTGTCAACGATTGCAAGACGAGAGGTATTTTGCGGCCGTCATTCCGGGGCGCCGCGCAGCGGCGAGCCCGGAATCCATAGCCACCGTCAAAGCAAGTCTCGCACCGACAGTGGTTATGGATTCCGGGCTCGCGGGCTTCGCCCGCGCCCCGGAATGACGAGGCGGTGGGGCTGATATAGGCTGAAGTTACGGTACGGAAAAGGCGGATCGGACAGGCGATGCCCGCGATGCACGCCATGGTGCTGGAGCGCCCGCGCGCGCCGCTCATCATGCGCGAGCGACCGGTGCCGGCGCCTGGTTCCGGCGAGGTGCTGATCGAAATTGCCGCCTGCGGGGTCTGCCGCACGGATTTGCACGTGGTCGACGGGGAGTTGCCGGACCCGGCCCTGCCGCTCGTCCCCGGCCACGAGATCGTCGGGCGCGTCGCGGCGCTCGGGCCCGGCGTCACGAGCCACGCGGTGGGCGCGCGGGTCGGCGTGCCGTGGCTCGGGGGGACCGATGGGGTCTGCCCCTATTGCCGCGACGGCCGCGAGAACCTGTGCGACCGGCCGGTGTTCACCGGCTACACCCGCGACGGCGGCTACGCCACCCACACGCTCGCCGACGCGCGCTTCTGCTTCCCGCTGCCGCAGGACGCCGATGCGGTGGCGCGGGCGCCGCTGCTGTGCGCCGGGCTGATCGGCTGGCGCAGCTACCGCATGGCCGGCACCGGCAAAAGCCTCGGCATCTACGGCTTCGGCGCCGCCGCACATATCCTGTGCCAGGTGGCGGTGTGCCAGGGCCGGCGGGTGCACGCCTTCACCCGGCCGGGCGACGACGCGGCGCAGGCGTTCGCCCGCGGGCTCGGCGCGACTTCAGCCGGCGGCTCCGATGCGCGCCCGCCCGAGCCGCTCGACGCGGCCATCATCTTCGCGCCGGTGGGTTCGCTGGTGCCGGCGGCGCTCGCCGTGGTGAAGAAGGGCGGCCGCGTCGTGTGCGGCGGCATCCACATGTCCGACATCCCGAGCTTCCCCTACCGGCTGCTGTGGGAGGAGCGGGAGATCGTTTCTGTCGCCAACCTCACCCGCGCCGATGCGCACGAGTTTTTGGCCATCGCCCCGCGGGCCGGCGTGAAAACCGAAACCGTGGCCTATCCTCTGGCGCAGGCGAACGCCGCGCTCGCGGATTTACGGGAAGGACGATTGCAGGGCGCGGCGGTGCTGGTGCCGTAGGATGGGTTGACGCCCGCGTCGCGGGTGAAAACCCATCACGCGCGAGCGAATGGCGAATGCTTAAGGGCCGCGCCGGGAATGGCGCGGCACCCCCACCCTGACCCTCCCCCGCAAGCGACCGCAAGCGGCGGAGGGAAGGGAGGGGAAAATTACTGGTGCCAGCGGAACTGTTGCGGCTTGCGGGCGGAGCCCTGCGAGATCACGACGTTGACGAGGGCGGGGCCGTCGAAGTTCATCGCTTCGTCGAGGGCGTTGGGCAGCTCCTTCGGGTCCTCGACAAAGCAGCCCTTGCCGCCGAAGCCCTCCATCACCCGGTCATAGCGGGCGCCGTAGATCAGCGCGTTGGGCTTCATGTTGAACATCGGGTTGTCCGGGATCTCCGGATGGCCGGGGCCGATGCCGCCGTTGTTCAAGACGACGATCTTGACCGGGAAGTTGTAGCGGACGAGCGTCTCCATCTCCATGCCGGAAAAGCCGATCGCCGAGTCGCCCGAGAGGTGGATGACCGGCCGGTCGGGATGCACGACGCAGGCGGCGATGGCGTGGCCGAGGCCGACCCCCATCGTGCCGTAGGTGCCGGCGTTGAGGCAGGAACGGGCGTTGAAGCTCGGCAACTGGGTGAGGCCGATATCCATCGTGCCGGCGCCTTCGGCGCTGAGCACCGCGTTCTTCGGCATCCAGGCAGCGACGTCGCGCAAGGCCCGGAAATAATTGGCCGGCGCCGCGTCGTCGTTGATCTGCGGCCCGATCGTCGCCGCATTCTCGGCCGTCTTCTTGGCGATCATCTGCCGCCACGGCGAGTCCTTCGGATGGAACCACTGGCGGCTGGCGAGCGCCTGGTTGAGCTGCCCCATGATGGCCTTGCCGTCGCCGACCAGCGCCACTTCCGTCGCCTTGTTATGGCCGATCTCCTCGGGCGCGATGTCGAGCTGGATGACCTTGACGTCCTTGGCAAAGCGCGGCGCCTGGCCGAAATGAAAGATCCAGTTGAACCGCGCGCCCATCAGGAAGACGACGTCGGCGTTCTGCAGCGCCAGCGTGCGCGCCGCCGCGACCGACAGCGGATGGTCGTCCGGCATCACGCCCTTGCCCATCGGCGAGCGCAGGAACGGCACTTGCGTGCGCTCGACGAAGGCGCGGACTTCGTCCTCGGCGCGCGCCCACGCCATGCCCTTGCCGACGAGGACGAGCGGCCGCTCGGCCCGTTCGAGCAGGTTCAGCGCCGCCTCGACGTTCTCCGTCGGCGCCACCATGCGCGGCGGATCGGGCGTGCGCTGGACCTGGACGGCTTTGTCGAGATCGCACTTGCCGGTGATGATGTCGTCGGGCACGTCGAGATAGGTGGCGCCGGGACGCCCATAGATCGCGTGCCGGGTCGCCATCTCGACGTAATAGGGGATGCGCTGGACGCTCTCGATGCCGTGCGCGAATTTGCAGAACGGCGTGGCGATGTGCACCTGGCGTTCCTCCTGGAAGGCGCCCATGCCGCCGCGATAGGTCTCCGAGGCGCCGCCCAACAGGATCATCGGCCAGCAATTCTGCTGCGCATTGGCGAGGCCGGCGAGACCGTGCACCACGCCCGGGCCGGTGACGGTGACGCAGGCGCCGGGGCGGCCGGTCATATAGCCGTAGGCCTGCGCCGCGTAGGAGGCGGCCTGCTCGTTGCGCATGCCGATATAGGCAACGCCTTCCTGCTGCGCGGCGGCGGCGATCGGGGTGATCGGAAACCCGACGACGCCGAACAGGTGGTCGATGCCCTGCTGCTTGAGGCTCCTCGCCAGCAGGGTAGCGCCGTCGACTTCGCTCATGTGCATTCCTCCCTCGTGACCGGATGACTTGAGGCGCGACATTACGCATTGATGGCAGGGTCGCGAAAGGGGGGTGCCGAACGATCCCATTCCCCTGTTGGCTATTCGCTACTCGCTATTCGCTATTCGCCCTTGCCCCGCGGCTCCGCGTGCCCGATCACCCGCTTGATCGACGGCCAGCGGCGGCGCAGGCCGCGCTCGACCTCGTCGACCTTCTCGTGCACGTCGTGCACGGTGAGCGCCGGGTCGACCCGGCAGTGGAAGTTGACAATCTCGCCCTCGGCCGTCTCGCGCACGCGCACGTCGTGCACCTCGCCGACGAAGCCGACCTGCCCGGCAAGCTCGGTGAGCGCCGCGCGCACTGCGTCGATCCGCTGGTTCGCGCTGTCGCGGCCGGCGAGGCGGTCGGTCTGCAACGGCTCGATGTGGGTCTCGACCTCGACGTCCGGGCCGAGCTCCGCCTGCACCGCCTGCTCGAGGCCGCTGGCGACTTCGTGCGCCGCGGTGAGGCCGAGCGCGCCGTCGACCTCGAGGTCGAGCGAGACCGCGAGGCGCCCGCCGATGGCGTGCACGGTGACGTGATGCACCGCCAGGCCGCGGTTGCGCGCGATCACCATGACGCGCTCGAGCACGCTCTCGTCGCTGAGCGCGCGCGCATTGACGGTGATCGTCACCTCGGCGTTGGGCAGCTCGGCGCGGATCGCGCGGGCGACCTCGCCCTGGATCGCCGTGACCCGGTCGAGCGGCAGGGTGCGGCTGATCGCGACCGCCACGTCGACGAACAGGGTGGGCCCGACCGGCCGCGCCCGCACCCATTCGATCGCGACCACCCCGGGCACGCGCCGGCCGGCCGCCGCGATCCGCTCCGCGACCCCCTCGGGCGCCGTATCGGTCAGGGTCTCGACCGTGCGCCGGCCGAGCCGCCAGCCGGCGAGGCAGACGAACGCCGCGACCACGACGGCGGCGGCGCTGTCGGCCCACGGGAACCCGAGCTTGACGCCGGCCAGCCCGACCAGCACCGCCAGCGACGACCACATGTCGGCGCGAAAATGCAGCGCGTCCGCCTCGAGCGCCTCGCTCGACGTGTCCGCCGCCACCCGATCGAGCAGCCGCGAGCGGAAGAAATCGACGAGAACCGAGGCGGCGATGACCGCGAACGCCGCGAGGCTCGCCTCGACCGCGTGCGCGCCCGCCCCGAGCAGGCGCCGCACCGCCTCCCACACCACCACGCCGGAGAGCACGAACAGCAGCCCGGTCTCGATCAGCGCCGCCACGCTCTCGACCTTGCCGTGGCCGTAATGGTGCTCGGCATCCGCCGGCTTGCCGGAAATGCGGATGGCGAAATAGGTCATGGAGGTGGCGGCGAGGTCGATCAGCGAATGCGCCGCCTCGGACAGGATGGCGAGCGAGCCCGACAGCACCCCCACGACCGCCTTGGCGGCGGTAAGCCCGGCCGAAATGCCGACCGACCCGAGCGCGACCCGTTCCTTCACGTCCTGCATCGGCCGGGGGTAGCGGGGCGGGGAGGGGAGGTCAATGCGCGGGGGTCGAATTGAGGTTCAGATATGCTGTCGTGTGCGTCTAAATCTTGAAGGTCGGGCGATCAGTCATTCAATCGCGCCGCACCAACTCGGCTCAAGAACTAGTGGTTGATCAACGGTATTGCCTAACGAGTAGATAGAATATTACTATCCGCAACAGGGCAAACTGGTCCCGACGCGGAATACTCGCTCAACCCCACGATCAAGATAACTCTGGATTATCGATGATTTTTAAGCCGCAGTCGTATCGAGTCGTGCTCGTGTGCGACCCCGTTTCTGATATCCCGAACATTCTTAAAGGTCAGTTCAACCGCGAGATCGATCGCCCCTGGTCAATGACAGCTGGACACATCCGAAGTGCTCTTGAAGAGCTGTGCGGGTCCCATGGAGTCATTCAATATCAATCGCTGTCCGCCTTTATCGATAACGCTAGTAAACACCAAAACGACGTCGTCTTTCCGTATTGGTTCGGTGAGCGATCTCGTAGTCGCCACGGGTTGCTGCCGGCCGTGTGCGAAGCATATTCAAGCAAACGCCGAGGAGCTACGCTATTGAAAGAAAGCCTTCCGATATCCTCCAAACATCTTAGAGTTCCTACGGTATCTTCTAGACGCGCGTTAAAGTAGGTGAGCCAGTCTAAGACTTCCGCCGTGGAAAGAAAAAAGTCACCGTTGGATGCACGCAAAAGTTCGTAGAAGTTTTTCCAAGCTCCCTCTAGAGCGATTATTGTAGCTTGGAGTCTATCAGTTCGCGAAACGATTTCAATGACGCTATCGTGTCTGGTCCTTATAACGTCTTTTGCCTTTGCTAGAAAGGACTTTGCAACTAATATGTCGAGAGTACCCTCGAAATCAAACGTGACCATGCCCAACCGCTCAAGCGAATTGGGCGATGCTAGGAATGCACGGATTATTCCTTCGTTGACTGCTCCGCCATGAGTGACCACGGCGGCAAGGAGCGTCTGCTCTGAACGTGGCATCCCTTCAATAAACTTCCTAGTCAGGCCCGTGTACGTCAGATCTCCTATTCCTCCGACCCAACCCTTGTCGGAATAGGTAGTAAGGACCCGAAGAGGGTGAAGGTTCCCATCTGAGTCATCGTAGGAGCGGGATATAAGATCAATGACCTGTTCCCCTGACTGTTCTACACTTCGCGTACACGGTAAGGGCTCTCGGGACCGAATTGTGTATATCGCGGACGTTGATCTTCGTCGGAATTTGCGGCGGCTTGTTGACGCACGTCAAAAGGTTAACGACGCCGTCGGTTCTCTTTTCATGAACCGTCATGGCGTCGCTATGAAGCCACAGTCCGTACGATCGAAGCTTCGGCGGTACGCTGCTGAAGTAGGACTCGCACGAAGAATTACTCCACACATGTTACGTCATACAGCTGCGACGCTGCTAATCGAGACCGGCGTTGACATTCGATTTGTCCAAAAGCTGCTCGGCCATTCGAGCATAGCAACCACAGAGATCTACACGCACGTTTCCGATGAAGCACTAAAGGCAACACTTGAACGCGCCAATGTCCTCAGAGCCCTAGGCGGACGCTAAGAAATTTTCAATTGCATAGAATGTCCAGTAGGTTGATACGATTATGACAAAGACCATGGGTGAGGGCAGGACCAAGAGGATCGATGTGAATCGCATCGCTGCGGCCTTGGCGGGGCATCTCGCCAGACGATGTCACGCTTTGGAGCGCATTTATGGACACGTTTGAGCGTGCAACCAAACGCGCCCGCCGCCATGCGGGCGAACCTGCGGCCGTGGCCGCCCGCTATGACGCGGCGCGCGACCGCGTGGTGATCGCGTTGAGCACCGGCGACGAGCTCGCCTTTGCGCCGCGGCGGGCCCAAGGCCTGGAGACGGCGAAGCCGTCCGATCTCGATGTCATCGAGATCAGTCCCTCGGGCTTCGGCCTGCACTTCCCCAAGCTCGATGCCGACGTGTGGCTGCCGTCCCTGCTGGACGGCGTTTTCGGCTCGCGGCGATGGATTGCCGCCCGGCTCGGGGCGAGCGGCGGCAAAGCGAAAAGCAAGGCCAAGGCCAGGGCCGCGCGCGCCAACGGCAAGCTCGGCGGCAGGCCGCGCAAGACGAAGCGGCGCGCGTAGGATGGGTTGACCGCCGCGAAGGCGGCGGGAAACCCATCACGGTTCACGCAACGTCGCAGTTGATGGGTTTCCGCCCGCCTGCGCGGGCGTCAACCCATCCTACGACGTCGGTTCCCCCGCCTCGGCCTCGGCGAGCTTGGCGCGCCAGTCCTTGCGCCGCGACACCATCGAGAGCGCCGCCAGCCCGAGCAGCACCGCGCAGGCGACGAGCAGGGTCACGGCGATCGGGCGCTGGAAGAAGATCAGCCAGTCGCCGTTCGACATGATGAGCGACTGGCGGAGACTCAATTCGAACGTCGGCGAGATGACGAGGCCGAGCACCAGCGGCGCCGGGTCGAGGCCGAACTTGCGCAAGGCGTAGCCGAGGATCCCCATGATCAGCATGATCCACACGTCGACGATCGAGTTGTTCACCTCGTAGACGCCGATCACGCAGAACATGATCACCAGCGGGTAGAGGTAGCCGTAGGGAATCCGCAGCACGTTCACGAACAGGCCGACCAGCGGCAGGTTGAGGGCGAGCAGCATCAGGTTGCCGACGTACATCGAGGCGACGAAGCCCCAGAACACGTCCGGGTGCTCGGTGACGAGCTGCGGGCCGGCGCCGATGCCGTGCACGGTGAGCGCGGCGATCAGCACCGCGGTGATCGGCCCGGTCGGCAGGCCGAGCGCCAGCATCGGCACGAAGGCGCCGGTCGAGGCGGCGTTGTTGGCGGATTCCGGCCCGGCGACCCCGGCGATCGCGCCCTTGCCGAACTCCTCCGGGTGCTTGGAGACGCGCCGCTCGACCGCGTAGGAGAGGAAGCTCGAGATGATGTGGGCGGAGCCGGGGGTGAGCCCCACCAGGAAGCCGAGCACGGTGCCGCGCCCGATCGGCATCACCGACTCGCGCCATTCCCGCCGGGTCGGCAGCAGCTCGCGCAACTTGGGGGTGAGCACCTTGCCGGTGACGGTGGCGCTCGGGGTCGAGAGGATTTCGCCCAGCCCGAACAGGCCGACCGCGACCGGCACGATGCCGATGCCGTCGCCGAGCTCGGCGATGTCGAACGAATAGCGGAAGTGGCCGGTCATGTTGTCGATGCCGATGGCGCCGAGCAGGAGCCCGACGCACGCCATCAGCAAGGTGCGCGGCAGCGAGGTCGACGACATGTAGGCGAGGAAGATGAGGCCGAGCACCAGCAGCGCGGTGTATTCCGGTGGCCCGAAGCGCAGCGCGAAATTGGCGAGCGGCGGCGCGATCAGGGTGAGCACCAGCACCCCGAAGGTGCCGGCGACGAACGAGCCGACCGCGGCGATGCACAGCGCCGCCCCGGCGCGGCCCTTCTGCGCCATGGCGTAGCCGTCGATGCAGGTCATCACCGAGGACGCCTCGCCCGGGATGCGCATCAGGATCGAGGTGGTCGAGCCGCCGTACTGCGAGCCGTAATAGATGCCGGCCAGCATGATGATCGCCTTGGTGGCGTCGAGCCCGAAGGTGATCGGCAGCAGGATGCTGATGCCCGACAGCGGCCCGATGCCGGGCAGCACGCCGACGAGGGTGCCGACCACGCAGCCGAGGAACGCGTACCACAGCACGCCCGGCTGGAACGCCACCTGGAACCCGAGCCACAGGTTGGCGAACGTGCTCATTGCCAAAAGCCGAGGATTCCGGGCTCGAGCGGCGATTTGAGCGCGTAGGTGAAGAGCGCGTAGGTCAGCGCCGTCACGCCGACGCTGAACAGGGCGGCGTGCGGCACCGGCTTGCGCTCGACCCCTGCGGTCAGCGCGAACAGCATCAGCGCCATGGTGACGAGGAAGCCGAGCCGCTCGTAGCCGGCGACCGCCGCCGCGGTGATCGCCGCCGTCGCGCCCGCGTGGCGCACGTCGCTCCAGGCGAGCTCGGCAAACGGCGCGCTTTCGTTGGCGCGCGCGACGATCGCCAGCCCGAACAGGATCATCAGGCCGGTGACGAGCTTCGGCATCATGCCGGCGCCCGGCATCGACAGCCGGCCGACCGGCAGGTCGCCGCTGACCGCGAACACGAGAATGCCGAACGCCACGAAGGCGCCGCCGGCGACGTGGTCGACGCGGAGTTGCACGCTGTTGGTCCCCCGATAAGTGAGCAGCGAATAGCGAATAGCGAATAGCGAATAGCGAATAGCGAGTAGAAGGCGGTAGCAAACAAACTCAGGCGTCATCCTGAGGTGCTCGCCCGCAGGGCGAGCCTCGAAGGATGGAAACACGCGCGCTTGCTTCCATCCTTCGAGGCTCGCTGCGCTCGCACCTCAGGATGACGGCGGAGATATCTGCATTTGCTATTCCCTATTCGCTATTCGCTATTCGCTATTCGCCCTTCTTCCTCACCCCTCCACCCGGCCGATCTCGCGCACCGCCGCCTCGATGCGCGCGGCGTCGGCGTCCCAGAACGCCTGGAACGCGGGCTGGTCGAGATAGTCGACCTCCTGGCCGATATTGGCCATCAGCTCCTTGAACTTGTCCGACTGCGCCACCTGGCGGGACAGCTCGCGCAAGGTGGCGACGACCGGCGCCGGCACGGCCTTGGGGGCGAACAGGCCGACCCACAGGTAATATTCGAGGTCGTAGCCGGACTCCTTGAGGGTCGGCACGTCGGGCAGCGCCGCCGAGCGCTTGCCGCCGAACGAGGCGAGCGCGCGCGCCTTGCCGCCCTTGATCTGGGCGAGGCAGGCCGAGACGGACGACGCCATCACCTGGGCGTTGTTGCCGAGCAGCGCGGTGAGCGCCGGGCCGCCGCCGGTGGTCGGCAGGTGGCGCAGCTTGAGGTTGCCGGCCGCGTGGTTGAACAGCGCCATCGGGATGTGCAGGGCGCCGTACAGGCCCGAGGAGCTCATGATGATGTCGTTGGGGCGCTTTTTGGCGTCGTCGACGAAGTCCTTGAGCGTCTTCCACGGCTGCTGGTCGTTGACGATGATCACGCACGGGTCGGCGATCAGCCGGGCGATCGGGATGAAGTCGGCGCGGGTGAATTTGGGCTGGCGGCCGAACAGCCGGTCGACCTCGGCAAAGCCGGAGATCGAGGTGATGTGCGAGAGCAGCGTGTAGCCGTCCGGCTTGGCGGAGGCGGCGACCTGGGCACCCACGGCGCCGGCCGCGCCCGCCTTGGTCTCGATCACCACCGGATGCTTGATGATGGGCTCGAGCACCGCCGCGAACGGCCGCGTCACCACGTCGGAGGCGCCGCCCGGCGGGAACGGGTTGACGATGGTGATCGCGCGCGCCGGATAGGCATCCTGCGCCCGCCCCGGCCGCGCGGCCAATGCCGCGGCCGCGCCCACGACGAAACTGCGCCGGTCCATGCATTCCTCCCTGGAAGATCCGGCGTCGTTGCGTGCGCCGGCATGGTCGCGGGAAACTAGGAGCGGCGCCCCGAGGGGTCAACCGAAACGGACGGAGGAGGGGATCGATGCGAGGAACTAAGAACGGCGGCATGACGCGCCGGGTGGCGCTGGGGACGGCGGCAGGCCTCGTCGTCGCGGCGCGGGTGGCGCTCGCCCAGCAAGCCGCGCCGCCCGCCAAGGGCCCGCCGGTCTGGCTCGACCTGGACCAGGCCGCGCTCGACGCCGCCTACGACCAGGCGGCCTATGCGCCCAACCTCGTCCAGGTGGTCAAGCGCTGGGCCAGCACCAGCGAGGCCGTGCGCGCGCGCCTCGGTGCGCCCAAGCGCCTGGCCTATGGGCCGACCCCGATCGAGGGGCTCGACCTCTACCCCGCCGCGCGCGCCGATGCGCCAATCCATGTCTTCATCCACGGCGGCGCCTGGCGCACCGGCCTCGCCAAGGACAGCGCCTATCCGGCCGAAGCGTTCGTGCATGCGGGCGCGCATTTCATCGTGCCGGATTTCATCAACGTGGTGGAGGCGGGCGGCGACCTGATGCCCATGGCCGACCAGGTGCGCCGCGCCATCGCCTGGGTGCACGCCAACGCCGCGAGCTTCGGCGGCGACCGCAACCGCATCTATCTGTCCGCCCATTCCTCCGGCGCGCACCTCGCGGGCGTCGCGCTCATCACCGACTGGCGCAAGGATTTCGGGCTGCCGGCGGACGTGGTCAAGGCGGCGCTGCTGTGCAGCGGCATGTACGAGCTGACCCCGGTGCGGCTCTCCGCGCGCGGCAGCTACGTCAAGTTCACCGACGCCATGGTCGAGGCGCTGAGCACGCAGCGCCACCTCGACCGTCTCGGTTGCCCGCTGGTGGTCGCCCACGCGAGCCTCGACACGCCCGAGTTCCAGCGCCAGTCGCGCGAGTTCGCGGCGGCGGTCGCCGCCGCCGGCAAGCCGGTGAGGTTTCTGGTCGGGGAGAATTACAATCACTTCGAGCTGATCGAGACCCTGGCCAATCCCTACGGCCTGCTCGGCCGCGCCGCACTCGAGCAGATGCAGCTGTGAGATCGGAGGTCGGAGGTAGCGAATGGCGAGTAGCGAGTAGCGAGTAGTTGACCACCGTCCTCATGGTGAGGAGCCGCGCGCAGCGCGGCGTCTCGAACCATGGCCACACGTGCGCTTGCTGCCATCCTTCGAGGCGCGGCTACGCATGACGGTCGAGTTTGTTTGCTACTCACTACTCACTACTCACTACTCGCTATTCGCTATTCGCTATTCGCTCCTGAGCTCCGCTCTCACCATCCGAGCCAGGCCTGCAACGCGGCGGCGGCCTGGCCGAGCCGTACGTAGGCTGCCACATAAGGCCCCGTCAGAAACACGGCAGCAAACACCAGGAATATGAGGAACTGGCCGAACCCGCGCTGCTGGCCGTGCTGCCGCATCAAGTCGGCGCGGCGGTTGGGGTCGTAGCAGAGCTGCTTGCGCGCTTGCCTGACGGTCCAGGCCGCTCCCCACATCATGAAACGGTCGGCGAGCAGGGCCGTGCCCGCATGGACGGCCACGATAATGCCGGCGGCCGCCAGGTTGCTTGGGTTGCCGAGCGCGTCGGCGCTGCCCATCAGCACGCCCGCGACGGCCAACACCGCGACCGTCGCGTATGCGAGGCAGGTTTGCCGGTAGTAGAACGCCCACAACGGCGGCGCCACCAAGGCCATGCCGTCGAACCGCCACGCCAGCCGTCCCCGCTGCCGGAACCTCTCGTGGACGCGCAGGTATTTCGGCGAGTTGGCGAACAGCAGGCGGGCGTCGCTCTCCATCATCTTCGGCGTGCCGTGCTGCCACTGATCCTCCTCCCGGCCGATCAGGCAGAACGCCGCCGCGTCGCGCGCGCCGAGGATGGTGTGAATCAGCTGATCGTCGCGCAGCCACCCGAACACCGGCGCGCCATGGGCGTAGATCGCGCGCACCTGGACGACCCGGACCGGATCGAATCGGCCGTCCGGCAGCCGCAGGTGACGGCCGGTCGCCGCGATGAACGCGGCTTCGACTTCCTGGCGCGGTCCGCGCGGGAGATCGGCGCTCGCGCCGGCGATGCGGGCGATTTCGTTGGCCGGCGCGCGGCCGGTGGCCAACAGCGCCGTGGCCTCGGCCGCCAGCCGCCGGGCCGTCGCCCAATGGCGCTCGCGCGCCTCGAGCGAAAACCCCGCGTCACGCGCCGCGGACGCGGCGGGCGATGCCTCCTCGTCGTCCGCCGCGGTGACAACGATGCGCGCCACCGGCGAGGCGGGACGCGGCGCCGGCTCGGGGCCGCGGAACATGCGAATGACGATCGGCGGCGCAGCGGCGTCGGTCGCCGCGGTTGCCTCCGCTTGTGGGTCGGACGTCGCATCCATGCCGGGCGTCGCGGCTGCGTCGTGCCGCTCGGTTGCCGCTACGGGCGGCGGGTCGTCTTGCTCTGCGTCCGGCTCCTCGGCTGCGCGGCGATCGTCGATCGCAGCCGCGTCGTCCAGCGCCGCATCGCGCGCCTGCAGCAGGTGCTGAAAGCCTGCCGGATCTTCATCCGGGCGGGTGAGCTTGAGCTTGCGGGCGTAGGCCCGGCGGATCGCCGCGATGTCCGCCGTCGGTGCGATGCCGAGAACCGTCCAGGCGTCCATGACTCACGTGAGCCGGAAGGTCAGCCGTTCGAGCAGGTCGAGCTCGGCGGCGAATTCCGTCCGCACGCCGTCGAGCGAGCGCTGCTCCGCGTCGCCGATGTCGCGCTCGAACCGGGCGATCAGCTTGGACAGGCGGTCGCGCTGGTCGGCGAGCAGCTCTTCGTACAATGCCTCGGCGCGGGCGATCAGCGCGCGGTTGGGCGCCTGCTCGCGCGGGGCGATCTTGATGTCGGCGAGCGCGGCGAAGCGCGCCTCGATCTCGCTTTGCGGCAGGTTCGAGGCGTTGCGGAAGATGCGCCGCTCGCGCCGGCCGGTCGACGCCACCGTCACCTCCACCTCGAGCGCGCCGTTGATGTCGTAGGTGAAGCGCAGCTCGATGCTCTCCTTGCCGGCTGCCGCCGCCGGTACCGGGACGTCGAGCTCGCCGAGCAGGACGTTGCTTTCCGGACGCAGGCTCTCGCCCTGATAGACCGCGACCCGCACGCTCGTCTGGTTGTCGCGGATGGTGGTGAGCGTCTGCGACCGGCTGATCGGCACGGCGGAATTGCGCTCGATGATCGGCAGCACGACGATCGTCTCGTCGCGCGTGTTGGAGTCGCGCGTCACCGCGGTGCCGAGCGTGAACGGGCACACGTCGGTCATCACCACGTCCTCGAGCGCGGCGTGCCGCGCCTTCAGGCCGGCCTGCACCGCGGCGCCGAGCGCCACGACCGTGTCGGGATCGACCTGGCCGAGCGGCAATCGGGCGAACAGGCGCGCGACCAGGCTGCGGATCATCGGCATGCGCGTTGCGCCGCCGACCAGCACGACCGCGTCGATGTCAGCGATGCGCTTCTTCGAATCGTGGATGGCGCGTTCGAGCGGCGCGCGGATGCGGCGGATGAGCGGCTGGGCGGCTTCCTCGAACCCGGAGCGGTCGAGCCGGCCGGTGATCGGCTTGCCGCCGATGTGAATTTCATATTCGGTCTGCGCGGCGGTGCTGAGCGCGTGCTTGATCGCTTCGCAGGCGCGCAGCAGGCGCGCCAGGTCGCCCGGCGGCAGGTCGTCGAGGGCGAAACGGTGCTGCGCCGCCAGCAGGTCGGCGAGGCCGCGGGTGAAGTCGTCGCCGCCGAGGTAGGTGTCGCCGGCGGTGGCGCGCACCTCCATGACGCCCTCGTAGCTGTCGAGCAGCGACACGTCGAACGTTCCGCCGCCGAGATCGAACACCAGGAACAGGCCTTCCTTGCGGGTCTGCAGGCCGTAGGCGAGCGCGGCGGCGGTCGGCTCGTTGACCAGCCGTTCCACCTTGAGCCCGGCGAGTTGCGCCGCGTCGAGCGTCGCCTTGCGCTGGATGTCGTTGAAATAGGCCGGAACCGAGATCACCGCCTCGTTCACCTCGGCGCCGAGGTGCGCCTGCGCGTCAGCCTTGAGGCTCTTGAGCACGAAGGCGGAGAGTTCCTCCGGCCGGAACACGTGCCCGCGGGCGAGCCGGGTGTCGCGGCTGGTGCCCATCCAGCGCTTGAACGAGGCGACCGTGCGGTCGGGATGGGCGACCAGGCGGTTGCGCGCCGCTTGTCCGACCAGGACGGCATTGTCGTCGTCGAGGCCGACCACCGAGGGCGTGAGGTTCTCGCCGAGCGCATTGGCGATCAGCTGCGGCCCGCCCTCGGTCCACACCGCGACGACCGAATTGGTCGTGCCCAGATCGATGCCGATGAGCGCCAAGAGGACCCCCGTGTCGGGCGAAGTTCTATGCCGGTCCTTGCGCGAGCGTCCAGGGCATGATCCCGAAAATGCCTGCCCCGGACTTGATCCGGGGTGGGTACCGGTTTTCGGAAAAGATCATGCCCCAACAATTATGATCCGCTGCGGCCTGCGGGCCGACCAAGCACGCGCGGTGCGCGCGCGCAGCCGATCCGCGCCGTTGCGGCACCGGGCGGTGACGCTAGAGTAGCGCGGCGATTCTCACGGGTTGCGAGGGAGGACAAGGATGCGAACGATCTGTGCAAGCCTGATCGGGGCCGGCGTCGCCCTGGCGCTGGCGGCTGCGAGCGCGCAAGCGGCCACCCCCGGTTTCTGCCGCGACTATGCCAACGCCGCGCTCAACCAGGTGCGTGCCACGCTGTCGCTGCCCGGGTGCCGCGGCGGCATGGGCGGCAGCCGCTGGTCGGCCGATTTCCCGGTGCATTACAGCTGGTGCCTCGGTGCCGCCCCCGGCGCCGCCGAGGAGGAGCGGGCGGCGCGCGGCGTCCACCTGCGGCGCTGCCGCGGCTACTGAGCGCAACGCGCGCTTGCCGCCGCCGGCGCGATAGATCATTTCCGTCGCTTATGCGTGCGCGGCGCTGTCGTGCGTCGGGTTCCCGACGTACGAGCGTGGAATCCGACGATGCCCCGCGTTCGCGGCGCAGGGATTTTCCGGTCCGGGGATTACAAGGGGGCAGAACCGGGCGTCCCCTTCACTCCCGCCCGGGGAAGCAGAGCGGTCCCGGTGCATTAAGGTCGCCCCTGTGCACCGGGACTTGCATTTTTGCGCCCTCGCGGCCCAGCGAGGGCGATCCCTTGACCTGTCAGTCGTCATCGTCCGCGGAGGCGGACGATCCAGTAACCACCGGCTTTTCAGCAGAGGCTTGACGGTTGCGATTACCCGATGCCCGGCTTTCCGCCGGCATGACGAAGTCAGGAATTGGTGCCGTCACACCCGCTCGGGCACATGGCTGACACTTTGGGCAGGTTTGCCGACGTTCGGGCAGGGCGGTAATCGCGGTTCAGGCGAGGTCCGGGGCCGTTTCCGCCAGTTCCGGCGCCATCGGGTGGGATAGGCGGGGCGGCGGCGTCTCGTAGACCAGGTCGAGCCGGCTGTTTTTCTCGGCTTGCGTGGCAAGCCGCGCCCAAAATCGCGCCATGTCGAGCAAGGCTACATTGGAGAGCGGCGCACCCGGCCTGTTCGCCAGAGCAAGGCACTCCAGGGCGTACCTGCGGTATCGCTCGACACTCATGAGTCGATCCCCGTCCGCACCCATAACGGGGGACCGGCGAATTGGTTCCAGGGGGCGGGGAGGGCTACCGCCGCGGCTCTCGGACGGGGGCGTGCCTTCGGCCCGGCGCCCGGGTGGCCAAGCGCGCCGCACACAAAGGCTCCGGCCGGTGACCGGAGTCCGCGTGATGCAAGGAGTAGTCTAGCGAAGTTGGGTGTTCACGCTGGTGAACACCCCGTTCAGAGTGGTCCCCAGGCCTTGGACTGCGACGATGATCGCAATGGAGATGCCGGCGGCGATCAGGCCATATTCGATCGCGGTTGCGGCCGACTCGTCCTTCACAAAAGGCGCAAGGAGCTTCCGCATCGGTATCCCCCCGGGGCAGCGTGGATTTCACTCCAGCGCCAGGATGCGTGAAAATTTGTCTCAATGCCTTTAACGCGGACACTAAAATTGTGCGGACATCAAATTCGGCCGCCGCTCGATGCAAAATCGGCCGCTAAGCGTGGGAACCGGCCAGTACCCCCCGGTACCGCCCCTATCGACGAACCGGCCAAACAATCTATCTGGTCGCAGTGCAGGAGACGAGGTACTGCCCCCTTATGCCCCAAAAAGGACCCAGCCCTCGAGGCGGCCTCCACGTATGCGCCAAGTCAATTACCTCGTCGGCCTCAAATCTTCTGGAGTCGGCTTGGCGACCGGGCGGTACGGACGGTAGACGGGTGGCATGAGGTCTGGCACGCGCGTGCTTGCATCGTTGTTGCGCTTGGTGAGCGGATCGGCCGCTGCCGATGCGGCCGACAGACAAGTGAAGAACAGCGCGAGCATGAGGATGTGGCGCATCTCTCTCCTCCAACTTTGCCTGAAGCATTATGCACCAAAAGGGACCACTGCGGAATCCAAAAGGGGCCAGCCGGGATGGAAAGGGGCCAGTACTCTTGGGAACCAGTTCCCTACCCAAGCTTCTGAGCGGAATATTGCTGTTTACTTACCCAAGTGCGGCGGCGCTAGCGTCGAAAAATTTTAGGGAGACGATGGCGCTTGTTCCGGGAGAATCCGAGAAGTATGTTGATGCATCAGTTGGCGAAGAACCGCGTCCCGGAGCGTCTATGCAAACCACCAGACCACACGAGCCAGTCCGGTCCGGTTTTGGCACCATGGATCAATTCGCTGGCGCAGTGGGCGGTCTGCCGCCACCGCGCATTTTGATGAACGGCGATCGGCTCGATATTCAGGCGTCGGTCGATCTTGAGGGCCTCAAGAAGCTTCAAGAAATGCTGACCAAATATCAGGCCATTCTCGAAATGCTCGAATGACGAGGCCGCCAAATGAAGCGGCCTCGGTGCGGCAGAGGCTAGGTCTGCGCCTGATCCTGTTTCCGCAGACGGTGCCCAAGACCCTGGGCTCGGTCACTAGAAGGAACGAGGCCGCCAACTGAGGCGACCCTCGGTGCAAGCCATGAACCCGCAGCGCAAGCTTTTTTTGGCATGGTGCGGCTTCACATTCTTATGGGGGCTGTGCTGGTTGGCCAGCGATGACGGCTTTATAGCCTTGAACTTTCAATTTGGAGGGTGGCGCGATGGGTTCCTCCATCTCACCCTATTTTTGGTGGTTGGAATCGGGGTGCCGCTTGTCTTGCTTTTGATAGGTTGGATTGCCCTTCGGTTGCGGCGAAAAGGGGCCACCTTAAAATTCAAAAAGGGCCAGTAGGAGTTAAATGGGGCCAGTAGGCGCATCCTTCATCGTTGCGGGATTTGGCGCTGACGGCTCTGCTTTCTTGTTGGATACTAATGAGGAGGGTCGGGTTTTCTTGCGAGAGGATTTCACCGCAATTGGAGAAGGTGCTTTCCTTGCGCATGCTGCCCTTTTGCAGAGGGCTCACCTATCTGCCGAACCACTTGGTCGCGCGATGTACTCAGTATACGAGGCAAAGAAGATGGCCGAGCGGGTTACCAGCGTAAGCGACGAGACACAAATGACAATTCTAAGCCCCGATGGCATTCATAGCGATGTAACAGATGACGGCCTCAAATACCTGAACGACAGTTTTGACAGATATGGCCCGCACGTAGTTGATGATTCAATTTCCAAAGCCGAGATATTCCTCGGCACGCTGATCATGATGGCGGACAACTAAACTTTGGTGGAACGCGGACGCGGCGGAACAATCTTTTGGAAAGTGCGCTCAAATGCCTCTTCGCTCTCATCGCAGCCAAGCTTACGAGCGGTTTCCACGAACCGCTCGTATTGTCGCTTGTCAGTCGTCTTGGGCGTTCGTTTTTGTTTCGCGCCGGCTTTTCCCATACGGCCTCTCTGTCGTCAGCCTACCTGTACGTGAGTCGCTTGCCGACGATGCCCTTGATCGCTCGTTCGGTCCGCTCAATGTCGCCCACGCCGAGCCGGACGCGATTGTTATACCGGAAATCGAACTCCGCAAGGTACCGGTGCAAGTGCTTCTCCTTGCAGTGCTGATAGACGCCCTTCATGCCACGCTTGAACACCGAGTAGTAGCCTTCGACGGTGTTGGTGTGGATAACGAACGGCTCGCCGCTTGGGAACATTTTGACGTTGGTGTAGCGCACGTATTCATCGGCGCCGTGCTCGACGCTGTGATGGCTGGCGAACTCCTTGCCGATGCCGTCGTACCACTTGGCCTGGTCGGTCATGAGGGTGCTATCGCGCGAGATGCTCGCCCGCATGATCTCGCCCAAGGTCGCGCTAGTGGTGCCGTCGATATGGAAGCTACGGGCCTTGCCGCCGCGCTCTACCAAGGTCAGGACGATGTTGCGGTACTGAGTGCCACCGGTATGCAGGTGTTTGGGCGCGCCCTCGACCTTGCCCATGAGGGTCTCGTCAACCTCGACGATTTCCCCGGCCCCGCCCATCGGCTCCATCCCGACGGTCCGCATGGCCTCACGGATGCGGTGAGACATGAACCAAGCGGTTTTCAGGGTGACGCCCAAGGTCCGGTGAAGCTGGTTGCTGCTGATGCCCTTCTTGGACGAGCAAAGCAGGTAGACCGCTTGCAGCCACAGCCGAATCGGGACGTGGCTGTCCTCGAAAACGGTCCCGACCTTGACGGTGAATTGCTTGCGGCACCCATAGCACTTGTAGAGCCCGATCCGGGTCGCCTTACCCTTCATCTTGCCGATGCGCTCGGTTCCACCGCAATGCGGGCAAACCGGGCCGTTGGGCCATACGCGGGCCTCAACCCAGGCGATAGCGGTAGCTTCGTCCTGGAGGGCTTTGCCGTTGAGAATGGACTTGGACATGACACCCGTTTCCCCGTTGTGTTTCAAAGGTATCGGGTCGGAATGGGTTTGTCAAGTACAATATCGCCCACGCCCGAAAAGAACATATTGCGAAGGCGATTATGTACTTGACACATACGCCCCTGACATGGTAGGGTGCTTCCATAAGATAGATCAAAGGGTTACGGCCATGAGCATCCTGTCAGAGCCCCATTTCCACAACGAGAAGGCCGCAATCGAGCGCCTGGAGGCGATCGTGTGGCCCACAGGGCCGGTTTGCCCGCACTGTGGGGGCCTGGATCGCATTACGCCGGTCAAGGGTGGCCGTCCGGGCCTCAGGCGGTGCGGTGACTGCAAAAAGCAGTTTACGTGCAAGGTGGGCACCGTATTCGAGTCCAGCCATATCCCGCTGCACAAGTGGTTCCAGGCGGCGCACCTTCTGGCGTCGAGCAAGAAGGGCATCAGCGCGCACCAGATGCACCGCACGCTGAAGGTTACCTACAAAACGGCTTGGTTCATGTGCCACCGGCTTCGCGAAGCCATGCGCGACGGCGAACTTGCGCCCATGGGTGGGAACGGGAACGTCGTGGAAATCGACGAAACTTTCTTCGGCCACGTCAAAGGCGAGCCCAAGCGGCGCGGCACCGGCCACAAGCACGTCGTGCTGAGCCTCATTGAGCGCGGCGGGAAGGCGCGTAGCTTCCACGTCGAGGGAACGCGGATCGCGGACATTGCGCCGATCGTCCGCGCAAACCTGAAGCGCGAAGCGACGATGAATACGGACGAAGCGACGTACTACCGCGAGGTAGGGCGCGACTTCGCCCGCCACGACAGCGTCAATCACAAGCAAGAGGAATACGTTAGATACACGAAAGAGGAGCTTCCGAGCGGCGAGCCCTACACGATCCATACCAATACGGCCGAGAATTACTATTCGATCTTCAAGCGCGGCATGACCGGCGTCTATCAGCATTGTAGCGAGAAACACCTACACCGGTATCTCGCTGAATTTGACTTCCGCTATAGCAACCGCGCTGCGCTCGGCGTGGACGATGGAGAACGTGCGACGAAGGCGCTGAAGGGTATTCAGGGCAAGCGTCTCACGTAGGGGACGAAAATAATTATGGCTCAACAGCTTAGCTTTCTAGAGACACTCGAGCGCCCAACAGTTGAGGCGCTGCTTAAACCTGAGCACATGTTTACAACAGATGATTGGAAACTTGTCGTCAGACACCCGGAAAACACCCGCTTCGAACGAAAGTCAGCGCGGATCGCGCCCATATACTTGAAGTCATCCGAGATAGCGGGGCCGTGCTTGACGCCAATCTCAGGGAATTTACCGAGTTTAAGTCGGCAAAATTCTATCAGATACCCGAGTACCCACATGATGCGTGGTATGAAGTTATCGTGAACGCCTGCGTTCATCGTTCCTACCACGCTAAAACCGAGCCGATCTTTATCAAGATGTTTGACGACCACTTAATCGTGGAAAATCCGGGCGGATTCATGCCAGCCGTTACGCCTGAGAATCTATTCCACAAACCTAGAAACCCGTTTTTGATGCTTGTTCTTCGTGAACTTGGCGAAGTAAGATGCATCAGCGAGGGAACAAAACGCATTAAACGTGAGCTACAAAACGCAAAGCTACCGACAATTGACTACAAAGATGATCCCAATCACGTCCGCGCAACACTGTTCAATGATGTTGCCAATCGGACCAATGCTCTTGATAGTGAGGCATACAAAGTGTTGGGCGAAGCGGTCGCTTTCTCCCTTGATTCGGATGAGCGGCGAATCGTCAACTACGTAGTTGAGCACAGGCGCATAAATGCAAGCGACGCGCTGCGAATACTTAGCACCACTTATTGGCACACGGCTCATGCAAAACTGCAGCGCCTTGTAAGTCGTGGGATTCTGGACTTTATCTCGAAGAAGAAGAGAGACCCAAAGTCCCACTATGTCCTACACCAATTAAAGGGAAAAAATGACAGCAAAAGATAAACTTCAGAAACGGAAAGAGCGCCCAAACGATCCCGAGCAATCCGAACGCTTTATAAAGACAGCAATCGAGCGCGGCGCCGACCGGCTGTCGTCGCCGGCCGACAAGCTGCTCGGCAAGCTGGCGAAGATGCCGCCTGAGCCTAGGGGCAAAAAGAGCGACCGCTAATAGTACGTTGTGGGCTGCGCCCTTGGTGCGTTGTGATTCCTCTCCATGAACCCTATCGAGGGCACTATGACCGACCGCGATCTATTGGCGGCGCTTCTCCAAGCCTTTCGCGAATTGGCCGAAAGGCTAACTGGCGAGAAGATGGCCCTGCGCGTGTTAACGGACCACGG